>Ga0209498_1002063_pt1 | contig 12266 bp, 11 predicted proteins | sample WalLakDeSediment_FD_184131 | JGI IMG/M metagenome (GOLD analysis project Ga0209498, IMG submission 184131) | Lake sediment microbial communities from Walker lake, Nevada to study Microbial Dark Matter (Phase II) - Walker Lake 11/02/13 Deep... | ecosystem: Environmental > Aquatic > Freshwater >...
CCCGCAATCACGCGCATGCCCAGGCTCCCAGGACATCAACCACGAATCTACACCCATTTTCACAAATGGGAAATGCGTCAAAGCGGATGTGTGGCAAGATCTTCATCCTCGGCAGGCGATATGGGGTGTGAGACCTCTTCAGGGGCGGTTTCCGCCAACACCGGTGCGCTTGCTTCACCGGAGACGACGCCGGCAGGCGGAAGTACAGCCTCAAGTGACGGTGCTGTCTCCATCGCGGATTCTTGCTTGCGCCGGAACAGGTGCGGATTGGCGATCAGGCCCAACAGCGCCCCCCAAAGCAGTCCCCAGACGCCCACTGCCGTAAGGCCCACGATCTGTGCCGTCAACTGTCCTACACCGCCACCAAAGAATATGCCGCTCACACCGCCCAGACCGGATGCCGCAGTCACGCCGTTCCAACCCTGTCCGGCGCCCCCATCCGCGAAGAAGGCCACGCTCAGCAGGCCCCAGAGTCCCCCTACCACACCTAAGGCCACCGTCGCCGCTGCATCCCGCACGCGCACAACAACATCCACGAGGTATAGGATAAACGAGAACAACAGACCACCCAACAATCCGATCACCAAGGCGCTCCAGGGCGGCACAAAAGGCGCTGACGCTAACGCCGCGCCCCACCCCGCCGCCAGGCCACGCGCCGCCAACAGCGCTTCAAGTTCGCCGGTCACCAACCACGCGTACAGTTGCGAAGTCAACGTCGCACCGGCCATACCAAGCAAGGCAGACAGCGCCGCACGATGCCAATCCCACGTCGCACCACCGGTGTGAAAGGGAGCGGAGAGCGTCCAGCCAATCCAGCCAATGCCCATCAACAGAACGCCCAGGTTTGCCAGCAGGGGAAAGTAGGCCGGCGGCGGCGCGGGCGGATCTTCCGGTACGTGACGCGGTTGAAACAGCAAGACGCCCAACGCCAGCGCACCGGGCAACCACAGCACCAACGCACTGCCGCCAAAGTCCACGAAGCCATGTCCCAGGGCCAGCGTGTCACCCAGATGTGCCAACCAACCACCACCCCACATCCAACACGCCGCCACCGGAAAGACGAGTGTTCCGGCAAGCGCGCCTGCTGAGACCATTAGCCAGCGCCGTGTATCGGCCAGCGCCAACGTCACCAGCAGTACGGCTGAGGCCATTAGAGGCAGGTAGGAGAGGAACAACGCAAGCACCGCGGGCGTGATGTCTGGGCCGGAGAGGAAGAAACCGGACAGGCCAACAAAGCCCCATCCGGCGTTTCTGGGAATCAACGGGAAGAGCACCTGCAGCCCAGAAAGCGCGGGGTCGTCGGGGCGCACGGCCTGCGCGCCTCCTAGGTGGAACGCAAAGCCGGTGGCCCAGTATCCTACGACGGCCAGCGCCAGCGCCAACGCCGCCACCGGCGTCACGCGGCGCGCTTTGTGAGGCGGCAATCCCCCCCACGTGAGCAGTAGCAGGCCAACGGGAAGAAAGTATCCCCACAGCCAGGGTTGTGGCATCCCATCAAATGGCATAATTTTACTCCACAAGGTAAAAGTGAAGGATGGTCATCAGAACGGCCTATATCTTACCAGAGTCCTTGAAATCTGCCAAGTGGCTATAGGGCCACTGCATTTAGCGATTTTGTCTCGGTGCGCCGCCATTGTGGGGCAAAACAGTAGGTGTAAGGGCAGCTAAAGCGGCTTTTTTGGGCGGGGATTTTTGTGGCGGGGCTGTGCCCCGCCACAAAAATCCCCTTTTATCCCCGGCCTTTAGGCCACACTCGACGGCCGTACCGATCAAATGCGATAACCCTAACCCGGACAAGCCGGAACCAAACAGGCTTTCGACGCCCGTTTTCTTGCTCGTTGTGCAAGAATTTCCGCGGTTAGGCCCTATCTTGGTTGCTTGCTGATGGTTTTATGGTAAAATTCCTGTTTGGGCTATGCCTAGAAAACACACGCGACCGGACTCGACGGGGATGTGCCGGTGAACACCGGTCCTCGAAGAGGATGAAGGCGCGGAGGCCCACAACAAAATCACAGGAGGTTTTTTTACAACAATGGCAGTCGTTACAATGAAACAGTTATTGGAAACGGGGGTCCACTTCGGGCACCGCGCACGGCGCTGGGACCCCAGAATGGCACGCTACATCTATACCGAACGCAACGGCGTGCATATCATCGACCTGCAACAGACGGTCAGAGGCCTGGAGCGAGCTTACGCTATGGTGCGCGACACTGTCGCTGAGGGAAAGCAGGTGCTCTTCGTCGGCACCAAGCGCCAGGCGCAGGAATCTATCCAACAGGAAGCAACCCGCAGTAGTATGCCTTACGTCAACCACCGCTGGCTAGGCGGCACGTTGACCAACTGGCGCACTATTCGCCAGCGCATCGATCACCTCCGCACATTGGAATCGCGGCGCGATTCCGGTGAGTTCGACCTGCTCACCAAGAAAGAGGCGTTGATGCTCAACCGGGAAATCGAGAAGCTCAACGCACGTCTGGGCGGTTTGCGGAATATGGAGCAACTCCCAAGCGCCGTGTTCATCATCGATGTGAAGAACGAAGAAACGGCGATCAAGGAAGCCGACCGGATAGGCATTCCCATCATTGCCGTCGTCGATACCAACTGCAATCCTGAGAGAATCGATTGCGTGATTCCGGCCAACGATGACGCCATTCGCGCCATCCGGCTGATGACATCGAAAATCGCCGATGCCGCACTCGAAGGGTTGGCCCTGCGTAAAGAACTTGCACCGGAAGAGGAGATCTACGCCGAGGACGAGAAGTACCTGAGCGCCGAGACGTTGGCCCGCCTGCGGCAGATTCAATTCGATGACGAAGAATCCGATGATATCGATGACTTGGACGAAGAAGACGACATCCTCTACGAAGACGAAGATGATGATGATGTGGATGATGAAAATCTCTCTGAGGATCAAGATGATGATGATGATGTGGATGTGGATGTAGATGATGAAAACTTCCACGAGGACGAGGAAGAGGAGTTGGCGTAAAGATGGAAATTACAACTGAAATGGTCAAAGAGCTGCGACAGGCAACCGCAGCCGGAATTTTGGACTGCCGCAAAGCTTTGGAAGTCGCCGAAGGTGATTTCGACAAGGCGGTGGACTATCTACGGGAAAAAGGGCTGGCCAAGGCAGCCAAGCGCGTGGATCGTGAGGCAAAGGACGGCTTAGTCGTTTCCTACATCCACGGCGGTGGGCGTATCGGTGTGTTGCTGGAAGTCAACTGCGAGACGGACTTCGTAGCCCGCACCGATGAGTTCAAAGGATTGGTCAACGATGTAGCGATGCAGATTGCGGCGATGTCGCCTCACTACGTCAAGCGCGAGGATATCCCCGCATCCGTCATCGAGCACGAAAAACAACTTTATCGCGCGCAAGCGTTGGAAGAAGGCAAACCCGAAGCAGTTCTGGATCGCATCGTGGAAGGGCGGTTGGAGAAGTTCTACAAGGATGTCTGCCTGCTAGAGCAGGCGTTCATCCGCGACGAGGAACGCACAATCGACGACCTGGTCAAGGAGCAAATCACGAAGACCGGAGAGAACATGGTCGTTCGCCGTTTTGCACGATTTGAGTTAGGGGAAAGCTTGGGGCAGTAGCGGGGCAATGGCCGGGGCCATGGCCCCGGCTTTTTATCGATCGGAGGCGCTGCGTGAACAATCCTAGATACAAACGAGTCATCATCAAAATCGGCGGGGAGTCGCTGTCCAATCCAGGTGGCATCGGCATTGATCCCCAACGCGCCGAGGAAGTCGCACGACGTATTGCGGCGATTCACGCCCAGGAGATCGAAGTTGGCATCGTCATTGGCGCAGGTAATCTCTGGCGCGGCATTGACGGACTAGCGCACGGGATGGATCGCGCGCGCGCTGACCAGATCGGGATGCTGGCCACGGTGATGAACTCGCTGGCTCTGGCAGATGCGCTGGAACGCGAGGGCGTCGTCACGCGCGTCCAGACCGCCATCGAAATGCGCGCCATCGCCGAACCGTACATCCGCCTGCGCGCTGTGCGCCACCTCGAAAAAGGACGCGCCGTTATCTTCGGCGCGGGTACGGGCAACCCGTACTTTACGACCGACACCGCCGCCGCACTGCGAGCTGCCGAAACAGGCGCCGATCTACTCATCAAAGCCACCAAAGTGAACGGCGTCTACAGCGACGATCCCATCAAAAATCCCGCGGCACGCCGGTTCGAGCGATTGACCTACCTGGAGGCGTTGAACTTGCAAGCGCGTGTGATGGACTCGACCGCCATTACCCTCTGTATGGAAAACCAGCTTCCCATTATAGTACTCAACCTCTGGGAGCCAGGAAGCCTGGAACGGGTGGTGCGCGGCGAATCTTCCGGGACGCTCATCGGCGCGTAGGCCGTTTGCTCAAGGTAAGCAGAGCGTGCACAAGGAGACAAGCATGATCAAAGAACTTATACATGAAACCGAAGTCCGTATGGGCAAAACTGTAGATGCACTGGAGGAAGATTTCAAGAGCATCCGCACCGGGCGTGCATCGCCGGCCTTGGTAGAACGCGTTGTGGTGGAATACTACGGTATGCCCACCCCCCTCAACCAACTGGCCGTCATCTCCGCGCCGGAGCCCCAACTGCTCCTTATTCGCCCCTACGACGCCGGGTCCATCGCAGCCATCGAGAAGGGTGTTTTGCAGGCGGATCTGGGATTGAATCCGGCGAACGATGGGCGTGTGATCCGCATCCCCATCCCCCGCCTCACAGAAGAACGTCGCCGCGATCTCGTCAAGGTCGTGAAACGGCGCGTCGAGGACAGCAAAGTCGCTTTGCGCAATATCCGCCGTGATACACTGGAAGAACTGCGCGAATACGAAAGTGAAAAACTTATCTCAGAAGACGATCTCAAACGTGGTCAAGATGAGCTCCAGAAGACTATCGACCGCTTTGTAGAAAAGGTGGATGAAGCTGGCGCTCGCAAAGAGCGCGACATTATGGAAATCTAAAACCGGCGCCGTGGGGGTATGCCCCCGCGGCGGCCCTCGCCGGCTTTTTTTCTGGGCCACATTGCGCTCCTGTTCCTATATTTTTCTCCCGTTCACACGGCTATGCACAAGCTATGGGGATGTTATGAGCAATACAGATGACCGTTACCCGCCGCTGGAATGCCTTCCGCAACACGTAGGCATGATTATGGATGGCAACGGGAGGTGGGCGCGACGACGGGGTCTACCACGTCTAGCCGGACACCGGGCAGGCGTCGAAAACCTGCGACGCGTATTACGCGCCTGTGCCGAATTTGGGGTGCCGATCGTAACCTTGTATGCCTTTTCCTCCGAAAATTGGCGCCGCCCTATCGAAGAGGTCCGCGGGCTGCTCAATATCCTCCGCGATGCACTGGGAAAAGAAGTTGGCGAATTACACAAAAATGGTGTACAATTAAGACATATCGGGGATTTGACGCCCCTATCGGATGACCTCAAGGAGCAGATTCAGGCCGCGGTAGAACTGACGCGCAACAATGACCGGTTGATCGCCAACATCGCCTTCAACTACGGCGGACGCCAGGAAATCGTCGAAGCCGTGCGCCGTATGATGCAAGCCGGTGTTACGGTCGAAATGGTAACGGAAGCTTTGATTGGTGAACATCTGTATACGGGTGGCCTTCCCGATGCCGACTTGATTATTCGCACCAGCGGAGAAATGCGAATGAGCAACTTTCTGCTTTGGCAAGGCGCTTACGCCGAATATTACAGTACACCAGTCTACTGGCCAGACTTTGACAAGGATGAACTGTACAAAGCGCTGAAAACGTTCGGCCAACGTGACCGGCGCTACGGTGGGCTGAAGACCTGAAAACGTAGCACAGCGCAGGCCACCTGTCCGCGAGAGTATCCTTTTTATGAAAACCAGGCTCATCAGCATCGCTGTACTGCTTCCGATTGTTATCATCGTCATTCTGGTAGGGCAATGGCCCTACGCACTTTTGATCAGTGTCCTAATGCTGCTCGCATCCGTAGAGTATACGCAGATGCTCCGGCGCAAAGCGTATACACTCGCCTTGCCAAGCATTTTCGCGATTAATCTTCTATGGATGGCCGACGCCTTGTGGGGCAACGGGATGTGGTTCGCGCCAGGCCTGGCAGGACTGACCCTGCTGACGGCAGGATGGATTCTCTACCGCCGCAACCGCCATCCGATGGTCGCCGACCCAACCGCGGAATGGGCGCTGACCCTCGCTGGAGGGATGTATATCGGTATCGGTGGGGCCTATCTGTGGCGTATGCGCGCGCTCCCTGACGGCTTGTGGTGGACGTTGACCGCACTGCCCATTGTTTGGGTTGGCGAATCGATGGCCTATCTCGTAGGGCGACGTTGGGGACGGCACAAAATGTCCCCTACCATTAGTCCAGGCAAGAGTTGGGAAGGCTATGCCGGACAAGTCGTCAGCGGGACACTGACCGGACTTTTGCTTGGCTGGCTGTGGCCTGCCATCACACCTAACACGATAGGTCTGACACCAGGCAGGGGCTTGGTCCTCGGCGCGCTGATCGCGGCGCTGACCACTGCCGGAGACTTTTTTGTCTCGGTGATCAAACGCGAAGTGGGCGTCAAAGATACCGGAACATTGATTCCTGGACACGGCGGTGTCTTTGACCGTATCGACAGCCTGCTCTGGGCAGGCTTTGTGACCTGGGCACTCGTTACAGTATGGGCGTGAAACCTTGCACTTGTTAACCGCCAAAGGGTTTTGTTAAGGAGGATTCCATGGATCCAAAAGAGGAACTTAAAAATCAAGCCACTGCACAGGCAGAGACTGATGCATTGCCTGGTCAGGACAATGCCCCTGCAGACAGGGGTGCCCCTGCAGACAGGGGTGCCCCTGCAGACGCAGGTATCCCCGTGGGTGGAGGCGCTCCTGAAGACGTAAGCGCCGCAACCGGTGACGATTCCACAGAGAGGGATGAACGCGCGTCTGAGGCAGTCGAAGAAAAAATCGCCAATGACAAGGCGGACGTTTTCGACGATGTTATGGAAGAGTATTACCCTGACGAAGATGAGATAGAGCAAGCCGAAACTTTCGCAGACGAGGGTGGCCTCGCGGACGAGGGAGGCCTCGCAGACGAGGGTGGCCTCGCGGACGAGGGGGCCCTCGCAGACGAAGATAGAACTGCAAGCGAAACCGGCGAAGAGGACCTGGAAGAGACGCCGACGGGAGAACCGCTCAGCGCGCCAGTCATCGAGATCGAAGAGCAATCCGACACACTGCGGCAAATGAACATGAACACATTGGAGGAGATGCGGTTGTCGGAACTGCGCGAACTCGCACGCACCTACAAAGTCTCTGGTTTTAGTGGGCGTAAAAAAGAGGACCTCATCCTGCTCCTGCTCAAAGCCAAAGCCGAGCGCGAAGGATTCAGCTTTGGCGGCGGCATTCTCGAGGTCACCCACGAGGGCATTGGCTTCTTGCGCTCGGCGCGCTACGTGCCCGGCCCGCAGGATGTGTACGTCTCACAGAGCCAGATCCGGCGCTTTGGCTTGCGCACCGGCGATATGGTCATCGGGCAGGTACGTCCCCCTAAGGAAACCGAGAAGTACCGTAGCCTGCTGCGGGTGGAGGCCGTCAACGGTATGGACCCAGAATCGGCCAAACGCCGCCCACGCTTTGAACGTATGACGCCGATCTTCCCAGAACAGAAGTTTAATCTCACCAACGATCCCCGCAACTTGACCGAACGGTTGCTCGACCTAGTCGCACCGATTGGCCTGGGGCAACGCGGCATCATCGTCTCGCCGCCGAAGGCCGGTAAGACCACCGTCCTGCAGAAGATTGCCAATAGCATCTCGGAAAACCACCCAGAGGTGCATCTGATGGTCGTACTCATTGGGGAGCGGCCTGAAGAAGTCACCGATATGGACCGCTCCGTGGAAGCAGAAGTGAGCAGCTCCACGTTCGACGAAGAGGTCGGGCATCAGACCCAGGTGGCAGAGATGGCGCTGAACCGCGCCAAACGCCTGGTGGAAATCGGGCGCGACGTCGTCATCCTGATGGACAGCCTCACGCGCCTGACACGCGCGTACAACCTGGTGGTACAGCCAAGTGGACGCACGCTCTCCGGCGGCCTCGATCCGGCGGCGCTCTACCCGCCCAAGAAATTCTTCGGCGCAGCGCGCAATATCGAAGAGGGGGGCAGCCTGACGATCCTCGCCACGTGCCTGATCGACACAGGCAGCCGGATGGATGATATGATCTACGAAGAATTCAAGGGTACCGGCAATATGGAGCTGCACCTGAATCGCAAGCTGCAAGAGCGGCGCATCTTCCCGGCCTTCGATATACTGCGCTCCGGCACACGACGCGAAGAGTTGCTTTTGGACAAAGAAACCCTGCGCAAAGTATGGCTTTTACGCCGTATGCTTTCACAGATGATGGCCGGGACGCCTACCACGAGTGGTTACGACATCACCGCTGCCACTGAGGCGCTGCTACAACAGATGCGCCGGACGCGCACCAACCACGAGTTCCTGGATGTTCTCACCCGCGATTTGAAGTGAGGGCGCGCAAGCAACTCGTGAAGGTTTCGTCCTCCAAAGCGGAAGTGGACTTTCGATTGACAAAACCCTTCGGCGCGTTAGAATAGTTGGCACGATGACGGCAAGCGGAGAGCATCAACACACTGAACGCGAGCGACTCAGCGTAGTGCTGGCGGCGACATTAGCAAGCGCTACGCTGTTTCGTTTTATGGAACTGCCCAGCCTGGCCTGGGGCGTGCGGCGCATTCTCGGATCTCCGCTTCAACTCACGTTCAGCGGAGACTGGCTACTGGCGTTGCTTATGACGGGATTGGTCGCCACCGGGACGTTCTCGCTCATTCAGAGCCATCCCCTGCGCGAAAGCGCCGATTCACTGCAGGATCGTTCGGTCATCTTCTCACTCATCACTCCCACCCTGGGGACGCTACTGGCTTCGATGCTGCTCATCCGTGCGCTCTCGTGGCCGGTATGGTTGGTCACGTTGTTGATCGGCGGGGTGCTCATCGGTGTGCTGATGCATCTAAGTTATCGCGCCCTCTCGCCGGAAAGTCAGGGCTATACCAGCGCCCGCACACTGCTCAATATCGCCGACTATCTACTCGGCTTTGCGCTTGCCAGCATCATCTTGCGCGAACAGGGCCGCGCGTTGATTACCGGACCGGCTATGCTTGCCCTGATGGGCTTGCTGGCTTGCGACCTGTTGAGCGCCAGCGGGGCCAAATGGACGCTAGTCCTTCTCTTTAGCGGGATCATCGCTCTGTTGATTAGCGAAATGGCCTGGGTGTTGGGGTATTGGCCTGTCTCTACCTGGACGGCTGCTACGATGCTGACGTTGGCGCTGTATCTGCTGAATGGGTTAAGCTACCAATACTTGCTCGGACAGATGAGCCGCCGGTTGTTATTGGAATTTGGCATTGTAGCCATGATTATGTTCGTGCTTGTGTTATGGATCAGACCTTGAAACACGCATTTTGGATAGACAGAAGGAGATTATGAACAAAACAGAATCTAGTTTACAACAAAAACTCCCACCGCGTTTGGCGCGTCTTGAGGAACTCGCCTACAACTTTTGGTGGTCGTGGCATCGTCCGTCGCGTGAACTCTTCAAACAACTGGATCGCACCCTATGGACAACCACCCGGCACAATCCTGTGCGCATCCTACGTGAAATCCCGCAGGAAACCCTTGATGCATTAGCTAAAGATCCCATTTTCCTGCGCGATTTCGACGCGGTGATGATGGAAATGGACAAAGACACGCTCGGCAGCACGCAATGGTACAGCAAGAGTCCGATCGCTTATATGTCAGCAGAATTCGGATTGCATATCTCGTTGCCCATCTACTCTGGCGGACTCGGCGTGCTCTCCGGTGATCACACCAAGGAAGCCAGCGATATGGGCCTGCCCTTCATCGCGGTGGGCTTTCTCTACGAACAAGGCTATTTCCGCCAGCGATTCGATCACAGCGGCTGGCAGGAAGCCATTTACCCGCCGCTCAACACCGAGGAAGCTGCTATGCGCCCGGCGTTGAACGGCAATGGCGACAAGCAACTGATTGCCGTGAAGGTGGGCGACCGGGACATTTATGTTCAGGTGTGGGAAGTTCTGGTGGGGCGCACCCGGCTCTATCTGATGGACGCCGACGTCGAGAAAAACGAACCCTGGGATCGCCAACTCACAGCGCGCCTGTACGGCGGCGACCGCGAAATGCGCATGCAGCAGGAAATTATCCTCGGCATCGGCGGGGTGCAGATTCTGCGCCGGATGGGAATCCAGCCCGCGGTCTGGCACATCAACGAAGGCCATTCGGCATTCATGGTACTCGAACGCGCGCGGGAGTTTGTCGCACAAGGGATGTCCTTTGAAGAAGCTTGTACCCACGTGCGTGCCGGCACAGTCTTCACCACCCATACTCCGGTGCCAGCCGGTCATGACACGTTCGATTTTAGCCTCGTCGACAGATACTTCTATCATTTTTGGCCGCAACTCAACCTGGACCGTGAGGAATTCCTGCGTTTGGGTAGCCACAAGATGAACAACGAAGAAGCTTTCAATATGACCAAACTGGCCCTGACGATGTCCGGGCGCACCAACGCTGTCAGCGCGCTGCACGGGGAAGTCTCGCGCAAAATGTGGCACAGCCTCTGGCCAGAAAAACCGGTCGATGACGTGCCTATCGGTCACGTGACCAATGGCATCCATCTGGCCTCCTGGACAGGCGAAGCGCTGTACGGCCTCTATCGCCGCTACCACAGCCCGGACTGGATCGCCCGCCAAGACAACCCGCTGCTGTGGGAGTGCGTTGAGGAAATCCCCGATGAGCGGCTCTGGGAAGCGCACGTATACCTGAAACGCAAAATGTTTTCCACAATGCGAGAGCGTGCGCGCGACGCCCGGGTGCAGCAGGCCACCCCCCCCGACCAATTGCTTAGTTCCGGCATCTTCCTCGATCCCGACGCCCTGGTGATTGGGTTTGCCCGCCGTTTTGCGACCTACAAGCGCGCCAACCTCATCTTCCGGGACCTGAAACGGCTGAAGGCGCTCATCCACGACCGCTACCGCCCCGTTCAAATCGTCTTTGCCGGCAAGGCACACCCCGCCGATGACCCCGCCAAGCTGCTGCTGCAACAGATCTATGAAATTGCACGCAACCCGGAGTTCGGCGGACGCATCGCCTTTGTTGAGGACTACGATATGCACGTCGCCCGCTACCTGGTCCAGGGCGTCGATGTGTGGCTGAACACGCCGCGCAAACCCATGGAAGCCAGCGGCACGAGCGGAATGAAGGCCGCGCTCAACGGCATTCTCAATTTGAGCGTCCTCGATGGATGGTGGGCCGAAGCCTACAACGGGCGCAACGGGTGGGCGATTGGTTCTGGGCAGGACTACGATGATCCGAAAATGCAGGATGACGCCGACGCCGACGCCCTGTACCGTATCCTCGAAGAGCAAGTCGTCCCGCTGTTCTACAAACGCGACCGCGATGGCATCCCGCGCGGCTGGGTCACGATGATGAAAGAAGCCATTCGCACCGTCGGCTCGCATTTCTCGACACGGCGCATGGTACAGGAATATCTGGAGCAATACTATATTCCGGCGCTACAAGACGTCACTGCGCTCAACGGCAACATCGTCCCATAGACAACCACATAGCATGCAAAACGGCCAGCATGTGTATTGCCACGCTGGCCGTTTTGCGATGTGCTTGCAGCTCTGTTAATACACGCCCATTTGCTTCAAACGATCATCGCTGATGCCAAAGTGATGGGCTATTTCGTGGCGCACAACGTGGTGAACGGTTTCGCGGATCTCCTGCGGCGTACGCGTGTGCAACTCGATAGGGCGGCGGTAGATAGAGATTTTATCCGGTAAGACCAGTCCATAATGACGGGACCGTCGCGTCTGCGGGACGCCGTGGTAAAAGCCGAGCAGTTCCGCCGGATGGCGCAGGCCGGCTCGGCGCAACGTCTCGCGGTCGGGCCAGTCCTCCACCACCACTTCGACGTTTTCCAAACGCGCGCGAAAAGCTTCAGGCAGCGCATCCAAAGCTTCCGCTACCCACGCTTCGAACCGTTCGCGATCCATAACAATTCCTTTACTGAAACTGGGACTAATACCCAGGAGGCACGTGCTTATCTGCGATCTGGATCGGCTCCAACCCCAGTCGCGTGCGGCACTCATCCAGAATCTTAGCCGTCGCCGACGCGCCAACGCGGGTCACGCCGAGCGCGCGCACTGCGAGCAGCGCGTCGAGGGTGCGCACGCCGCCG
>Ga0209498_1002065_pt1 | contig 12261 bp, 8 predicted proteins | sample WalLakDeSediment_FD_184131 | JGI IMG/M metagenome (GOLD analysis project Ga0209498, IMG submission 184131) | Lake sediment microbial communities from Walker lake, Nevada to study Microbial Dark Matter (Phase II) - Walker Lake 11/02/13 Deep... | ecosystem: Environmental > Aquatic > Freshwater >...
GTCGCGGCCGGCGTGGCCGATCGCGATCGGGTCGCGATCGGCGGCCACAGCTACGGCGCGTTCATGGTCGCCAACCTGCTCGCGCACAGCGATCTGTTCAAAGCCGGCGTCGCCCGCTCGGGCGCCTACAACCGCAGCCTGACCCCGTTTGGCTTCCAGAGTGAGCGCCGGACCTTGTGGGAGGCCGCCGACGCCTACGTCCGCGTGTCCCCGCTGTTCGCCGCCGCGCAGATCGACGAGCCGATCCTGCTGATCCACGGCGAGCTCGACGACAACTCCGGGACCTTCCCGCTCCAGACCCGCCGCTTGTTTCACGCGCTCCAGGGCCTCGGGGGGACCGCTCGGATGGTCATCCTCCCGCACGAGGCCCACAGCTACCAAGCGCGCGAGTCGATCCTGCACACGCTATTCGAGACCACGACGTGGCTCGACGCTCACGTCAAAGTGGCAGCAGGCCTTTGAGCCGCTCGAGCTCCTCGGGGTCCTTGACCCGCAAGACCGGCTCATTGTCGTATTGCTCATAATAGATGGTGGACTCGACCTCGGGCGCCCAGCCCATAGCCCGACGGATCCGCGGGTGGAAGGGCACGAAGCCGCGACCGAGCAGGCGCTCGATGGTCAAGGCGATGGTCCCGGTCAGGCCGCAGATGTAGATGACCGCGTTGGCCGGGGTCAACACGCCGACGTCGACGCCGATCGCCCGCTCGAGCTGCTCGAGCCGGCCGGGCGAGAAGAAGTCCTCGACCCGGCCGGTGTTGCCCTGCCAGTCCGAAGCCTCGTGCGGGCGGCTGATCGTGGGCAGGTAGTGCAGGCCGTTGTCGCGGGTGAGCTGCTCGAGCCGCTCGCGGTAGCCGATCTCGTGTGGGTAGCTCGCGCCGTGGAGCAGCACGTAGCGATCGAGGCGGGCCTTGGGATCGGCGGCGACGTCGGCCTCGATGATCGAGGTGAAGGGCGCGAGCCCGGTCCCGGCGGCGACGAAGATCTTGAGCCGCGGATCGTCGAGGCCGACCGTATCGTCGAGGTTGAACTTGCCGACCGCGCGCGTGGTCATGTTCAAGCGATCGCCCGGCGCGAGCTTCCACAGCAGGTGGGTGAGGGGGTTGTCGCTCTCGGGCGTGCTGACGTAGCGCACGTAAAAATCGATGGTCCTGCGCTGCTGCGGGGCCGAGGCGATCGACATCGCTCGGCGCACGCTGCCGAGCTCGGGCTGGGCTTCGTTGTTGAGCCCGAGCGTGAGGTATTGCCCAGGCACGAACCACCGACCTTCGGGGAGCGGCGTGTCGGGGACCACCTTGAACACGGCGAGGACGTCGGAGAGGTCCTCGCGGGCTTCGAGGGTTGCGTTGTACTCCAGCGTGCGGGCCATGGGGTCGCAGTCTACGCGCGTTCAACGGGGGCGGGAACCCCGATATGATCGTCGAGCCGCGCCCGCGCAGGCCCTCGCGTTGGGCTCGCGCTCGACGACGGCCGCGGTTCGGGCCATCGACTCCCCATGACCACCCGCATACCGGCGTCGCGCCTGCGCAGCTTGGGCGGAGGCGGCGAGCGGCCACCAGCCTCGGGCGACTACGTGCTCTACTGGATGGTCGCGCAGCGACGAACACGCTGGAACTTCGCCCTCCAACACGCAGCGTGGCGCGCCGCTGCGCTCGGCAAGCCGCTCGTGGTCCTCGAGGCCGTGCGCGTCGGCTACGCCTACGCCTGCGATCGTTTCCACCACTTCATCCTCGACGGCATGGCCGACAACGCCGCGCGCTTCGCCGCAGCTGGCGTTCGCTACCTGGCTTACGTCGAGCCCGCGCCCGGAGCCGGCCGGGGCCTGCTCGCGGCCCTCGCCGCGCGGGCGTGCGTGGTCGTGAGCGACGACTACCCATGGTTCTTCATCCCGCGCATGCAGGCGGCCGCCGCCGCGCAGATCGTCGCGCCCTTCGAGCTCGTCGACAGCAACGGGATCATGCCCCTGCGCGCGGCGGACTCGGCGTTCACCACCGCGCACAGCTTCCGCCGCTTCATCCACAAGCGCGGCGGCGAGCAGCTCCTCGCCATGCCCCTCGCCGATCCCCTCGTCGGCTTCAGCCAAGCGCGCCAAGCCAAGCTCCCGGCCGGCCTGCGCGAGCGCTGGCCGCTCGCGAGCAAGGCCCTGCTCGCCGCCGATCGCAAGCTCGTGGGGTCCTTGCCGATCGATCACAGCGTCGCGCGGGCGCCGGACACCGGCGGCTCGGTCGCGGGTGAGCGCCGGCTCGAAGCGTTCTTGGACGAGCGACTCGCGGCCTACCCCGACGACCGCAACCACCCCGATCGCGACGGCGCCAGCGGGCTCTCGCCGTGGCTGCACTTTGGCCAGCTCAGCGCCCACCAGATCGTCGCTGCGGTGCTCGAGCGCGAGGCTTGGGATCCCAGCCGGCTCGGCGATCCACGCGTGACCCAAGGCGGTCGGAGCGGCTGGTGGGGCGTGGGTGAGGCCGCCGAGGCGTTCTTGGATCAGGTCGTCACCTGGCGTGAGCTTGGCCAAATTTTTTGCCAGCACACGCCCAACTACGACGACTTCGCCACGCTCCCAAGCTGGGCGCGCAAGACCTTGAACGAGCACCGCAGCGATCCCCGGCCCGAGCTCTACACCCTCGCGCAGCTCGAGGCCGCGCAGACCGGCGACCCGATCTGGAACGCCTCGCAGCGCCAGCTCCTCGGCGAGGGCCGCATGCACAACTACATGCGGATGCTGTGGGGCAAGAAGATCCTCGAGTGGAGCCCGACGCCCGAGTGCGCCGCCGAGCGGATGATCCTGCTCAATGACAAATATGCCCTCGATGGCCGCGACGCGAATTCCTACAGCGGCATCTTTTGGGTGCTTGGCCGGTTTGACCGAGCGTGGGGACCGGAGCGGCCGATCTTCGGCAAGATCCGCTACATGAGCTCGGACAGCGCGCGCAAGAAGCTGCGACTCAACGACTACCTGCGCCGCTGGGCTCAGCGGTAGTCGAGGGCATCGACGTCGAAGGCCAGGCTCACGGTCTCGTGCATGCCCCGGCCCACGCTGATCTCGATGTCGACGTTCCAGACGCCGGGTCGATCGAGGACCACGTTGTTGACCGCGTAGGCCCCGTCACCGATGTAGCTGACCTCGATCTCGCTCTTCATTGCGACCTCGGCGTCGGCCATCCACGCGTCGACGAGGACCGTCGCGCCGGGGACCCCGCGGCCCTCGGCCTCCGGGTCGCTGGGGTCGTGGAAGCCAACCCGAACGATCAGGTCGTTGCGGCCCGTGGCCAGGGCCCCGTCCTCGCTCGAGAGCACCACCCGAAACGCGCCGTAATCGCTCGATACGCCCATGCCGTCGACGAACGAGATCACCTCGCGGAACGCGGCGTCACTCTCGGCTTGCTCGGTGCAGGCGGCGAGGGGGGTGGCGAGGGCGAGGGCGAGGGCGAAGGTGCTGAGACGGTTCATGGCGGCTCTCGGAGTGGATGGGGGGGGAGGGAGGTGCGGGTACCGAGGGGTGCTCGGTGGGCGCACATGTAGTTACTCGTGAATTCAGCGCCAGGTCAACGAGAAAATGCAGGAAGTTCGACAAAATTGTGAGCTCCGAGCGAATTCGCGCGTCAACCAAAGCAAGGAGCGTCACGCGGGCCCGCGTGACGCTCCTTGCGTGAGGGTCTGGCCTGGCGCGGGTCAGCCAGCCCGTCGGCGCCGGCGCAGGCCAAGCAGCCCGAACAGCCCGGCGAGGACCCCGAGCGAGCCGGCGCCGGATGGCTCGACGGCGCAGCCTTGCTTGGTCGCGCCGGGCTCACCCTCGACTCCGGGCGGTCCGTCGCGCTTGGAGCCCTTGGCGCCCGACGAGCCGCCGGACGTGTCCGCGTCGCTCGGGCTCGAGCTCCAGCGGTCGTTACCGTCGTCGTCGTCGTCGTCGTCGTCGCTGCCGAACGACGCGTTGCCGCTGCCCGAAGACGACCCGCGGCCGTACTTCTCGTCGCGCTTACGCTGCTGCTCTTCTTTATGCTTGATGTAGCTCTCAGGCAGGGGGGGCAGGGTCTGGAGCATGCGCGTGCGTGCGTCGGCGAGCTTCTTCCACGCTCCTTGCGCGGGCACCTGGCCGCCGCTGCCCGGCTTCTCCATGCCGAGGATGTACAGCGCCCGGCGGTTGCGGACCTCGTCGACGTTGTCGCCGGTCGAGACCGCGAGCCCGCGCTCACCCATGCCGGCGTAGTAGATCTCGCACCAGGCCCCCTTGTCGTAGAAGTACTGGGCGATCGCCTTGGCCCGCGCCTCCGACAGCTTTTGGTTGTCGCCCGCGTTGCCGACCGTGTCCGTGTAGCCAACGATGTAGAGCTGGGCCGAGAGCTTTTGGTTGACCGCTTGGGCGGCCTTGTCGAGCCCGGCGAGCTCATGCACGAGGATCGCCACGGTCTCGGCGACCTTCGGCTCTTGGTCGGGCTTGATGATCGCCTTGCCCGAGTCGAAGTTGACCTCGCTGTGGGGGATCTCGGCGGAGTAGGGCACCCGCGAGTCCGTGTACGAGTAGCCCGTGTCGTCGCTGCCGGTGACCTTGATCATGAACACCTCTTGCGCGGTGTTCCAGCTCATCTCGAAGGTGCCGCCAGCCTCGACGACCTCGTCGGTGACGATCTGCTCCGTGATGATGTCGCCGTCGGTGTTGTAGACCTGCAGCTCGCGGCTGCTGATCGTAAACGGCGTCTTGTACTTGATCGTCTGGCGGTCGACGATGTCCGTGCGGTCGCTCAGGAGCTCGAAGGGCGCGTACTTGCCCCCGGCGATCGGCCGCTGGATCTCGAAGCTGCCGTTGGTGAACGAGTCGCTCGCCTCGACCTTGAGGTCGTACTCGACCTGGCGGCCGCTTTGCTTCCACGTGATCTTGGTCGGCTTACCGGCCTTGATGCTGACCGTCTTGTTGAGCGTGGATCCGTCGGAGCCTTTGATCTCGACCTTGACCGAGTTGAGGTTCTCGTCCGAAGTCAGCTCGACCCAAGCAGTCCCGTTGGTGTCGGTTTGCGGGCTGAACTGCCAGTTGAAGCCGCCCAGCATGGTGAACAGGGCGAAGAGCGGAGCGGTGAGAGATGAGAGGGGCATCGAAGTCCTTTGGTTGCGGGCGTCACACACGCCGGCCCGAGCGCCGGCCGATTGTAACCAGTTCCGGCGCCAACTGGCGTGAAGCGCCCGGGAAAGTTCCCTAAGCCGGCTCGGGCGCCGGCTCGGGCGCCTGGTAGCTGACCTCGACCACGGTGTGGATCCCCCCACGCACGTAGAAGTCGCCCTCGACGGTCATCGATCGCGGCTGCGTCGCCGCGACCAGCTCGTCGAGGATCTGGTTCGTGACCGCTTCGTGAAACGCGCCCACGTTCCGGAACGACCACAGGTAGAGCTTGAGGCTCTTGAGCTCCACGCAGCGCAGCGCCGGCGAGTAGCGCACGCGGATCGTCGCAAAGTCCGGCTGCCCGGTCTTCGGGCACAGGCACGTGAACTCCGGGCACTCGAAGCGGATCACGTAGGCCCGCTCGGGCTTGGGGTTGGGGAAGGTCTCGAGCTCCGGCGACGGCTGGCTGGCCACCAGCGGGGTGTGCACCTGCGCGGAGCGCCGGTCAAGCGCGGCGTTGAAGCAGCCTGGTTTGTGAGGTTGCTCGGTGCCCAAGGGGGCTAGCGGAGGGGCCGGGGGCGTGATAGAAGACGCGTCCCTTACGGCGGGTTTAGCTCAGTCGGTTAGAGCGCCTGGTTGTGGTCCAGGAGGTCGTGGGTTCAAATCCCATAATCCGCCCTACTTTTTGATTGTGTTGTCGGAGCTGAGAGATTGGCGCTGATCGACCGGTTCGAATCATGGTATGCGAGCGCGAGATGGCGCTCCCCGATCTGCCCTGGCAGCACTTCAGCAGCCCGCTCGAGCAGTGGGCGCGGCTGCCCTCGTTTTTGATCGGCGAGACCATGTTCATCGGCCTCGCCGTGCTCGCGCTGGTCCACGCGCGGCGCGAGGGCAGGGACCACCTGCTGATCTGGCTGGCCGCTCTGATCGCCGGCACGGCCAACGACATGATCTTCATGGCGCTGCCGCTGGTCGATAACTTCTGGCAGGCCCAAGCGACGATCATGCTGACGCCGCGGCTGCCGCTGTACATCCCGTGCGTCTATGTCTGCTTCATGTACTACCCGACCGTCGCGGTCCGGCGCTTGCGGCTCGAGCCGCTCTCGCAAGCGGCGCTGATCGGCATCGTCGCGTGCCTGTTCTATGCCCCTTACGACATCGTCGGGGCCAAGTTCGTGTGGTGGACGTGGCACGACACGGACGCGCCGATCGCCGTGCGGATCCTCGGCGCGCCGGTCGGCAGCAGCTTGTGGGTGCTGACCTTCGTCGCCGCGTTCAGCTGGTTGCTCGACCGCGCCCTGGCCCGCGATCCAGAGGTCAGCGCCGGGACCTTCGCCCGCGGGCTGGCGATGGTCGCGGGGTTTAGCACCCTAATAATGGTCGCGCAGATGACCGTGTTGCAGCAGCTCGACGGCGGCACCCCGGGCTACGGGGCGTTCGCCGGCGGGGTGCTGGTCTACGTCGGCCTGGTGGTCTGGGGCTGGCGCTCCGCGGACCCCGAGCCGCCGCGGCCCGGCGACCGCATGCTGCTCGGTGGGGCGCTGCTGTACTTCACGACCTTGGCCGGGCTGATGGCCACCTTTGATCCGGCCACCCACGTGAGCCCGGGCGTCCACCAGATCCCCGGCGAGTGCTACGTCGAGGCCACCGACATCACCGGCAAGACCCGCCACGAATTCCTATGCGTGACCGACTTCGACGAGGACTACACCTTCGAGTGCGTCGACGAGCTGCCCGGCGATCAAGCCGCCTGGTACACGGTCTGCGGCCAGGCGCACACCAATTTTAGCGCGTGGATGCTGGGCGTCGGCTCGCTCGGCTTGGTCGGGATCGGCTTGTTCAGCTTGCTGCTCGGGCCCGGTCGCCAGCGGCTCCGCAAGCCGTGAGCACGAACCGGAGCGGTGAAGGGCCCAACGGGGCCGAGGCTTCAGGGCCGCGTGCGCGCCCCCGCCGGCCCGAGCACGAGCGCTCCGGTGAGTCGATCGCGTCGACGCTCACGCTGATCCGCAACCTGTTTACGATCGCCGGGCCGGTCGTGCTCACCCAGCTCGGGATGATGGGCTTTGGGGTCGTCGACACCTTGATGCTCGGGCGCGTCGGCGTCGCCGAGCTCGACGCCGCGGCGCTCGGCAACCTTTGGCTGCTCGGGACCACGACCCTCGGGATCGGCGTGATCTTCGGGCTCGATCCGATCATCGCCCAGGCCAACGGCCGCGGCGATCGTGGGCAGGCCGGGCTCGCGCTCCAGCGCGGCTGCGTGGTCGCGGTCTTGCTCTCGATCCCGCTGATGGCGGCGACCTTCGTGACCGAGGAGGTCTTGCTCGGGTTCCGCCAGGATCCCGAGCTCGCCGCCGCGGCCGAGTCCTACCTCACCGTTCAAGCCTGGAGCGTGCTCCCGCTCTTGCTGTTCTACGCCCTTCGGCAATTCCTTCAGGCTCGCGAGATCGTCGCGCCGGCCCTGTGGGTCACGCTGATCGCCAACGTCTCCAACATCGTCGGCAACGAGCTGCTGATCTTCGGCCTCGAGCTCGGCCCCGTGAGCGTGCCGGCCCTGGGCCTGCGCGGCGCCGGCGTGGCCTCGGCGCTGACTCGGGGGCTGCTCGCGGTCGGGCTGATCGCCTGGACCTGGAAGCGCGGGCACCACCGCGGCGCCTGGCAGCCGTGGAGCGCCCGCGCCTTCGAGCCCCACGGCCTGATCGAGATCCTGCGCTACGGCCTGCCCGTCGGGCTCCAGTACAGCCTCGAGGTCTGGGCCTTCCAGCTGTCCACGCTGCTCGCCGGCGAGCTTGGCCGGGAGGCGCTCGCGGCCCACAGCATCGTCCTCAACATCGCCTCGGTCACCTTCATGGTCCCGCTGGGGATCTCGTTCTCGGCGAGCACCGTGATCGGCAACCTCGTCGGCGCCGGTCGGCGGCACGCCGCGCAGCGGACCGCGTGGCTCGCGTTCGCCGTCGGCGGGGGCGTGATGCTGATCTCGGGGACCTTGCTGATCGCGACCCGCTGGGTGCTACCGAGCTTTTACACCGACGACCTCGAGGTCGTGCTGCTCGCAGCCGCGATCATGCCGATCGCCGGGGCGTTTCAGCTCTTCGACGGGCTGCAGGTCGTGGGCGGGGGGATCTTGCGGGGGACCGGCGACACCTTGCCGGCCGCGGCCTTCAACGCCTTGGCCTACTACGGCGTGGCGCTCCCGCTCGCGGCCTACCTGGTGGTCTTTCGCGGCTATGGGCTCCCGGCGATCTGGTGGTCGCTGGCCCTGGGCTTGGCCTTGGTCGCGGGGACCATGCTGGTCTGGGTCTGGCGCCGGGGCCCGGCGACCATCGAGTCGGCCTAGGAGCCCGTGGTGAAACCCATCGCGGCTCAGGGCACGCCCTTGGGGCCCGATCCCTGTGTCCCGAAACCTTGTAGTACGCCCGGTACAACTGCGGTTTCGGTCCTTGGCCTCGGGCCCCAATGACGCACTCTGAGCCGTGATGGGTCTAGCGGTGTTCAAAGGGGGTGCGCGGGCGCGGCGACGCGTGATATGAGAGTCGGGCTCTCACCCTAGGCCCTCGATGATCAGCCCCGCGACCCGCCCCGTCCGCTCCGCTCCGCTCTTGCTCGCTTCGGCCTTCGCCTTGGTCTCCTTGACCATGGTCGGTTGCAGGAGCGATCGCGGCACCCACAGGCTCTCGATCCAAGGCAGCGATGCGGTCATGGAAGGGGTCGTCACCGCCGATGACTGGACCGTCGAGTTCGAGCAGGTCGCCGTCGTCGTCCACCACCCTGGCCTGATCGAGCGCGTCAACAACAAGCTGGCCTACGTCCGCGAGCCCGGCGTCACGATCTGGGACGCCAGCGCGGAGCTCGACGACGACGACGCGATCATCCGGGAGATCCGGGCGACCCGCTATGACGGCGCGCGCTTCAGCATCGCGCCCCCCGGTGAGAGCAGCTACGAGCTGACCGCCGGCAACGTCGACGCCTCGCTGGTCGACGCCGCCGTCACCGACGATTGGTCGGTCCGCGTCGTCGGCACGGCGACCCACAGCACGGCCGGGACCATCAGCTTCGACTGGGCCTTCGCGACCAGCACCTTGTATTGGTGCGAGTTCGACAGCGACGCGGTCGTCGAGATCACCGCCGACGGCGACGAGACCACGACCATCGAGATCCTCGCCGAGCTGCTGCTGCGCGACGCCGACGACGGCTTGGACTTCGGCGCGATCGCGGCGGCCGACGCCGACGCTGATGGGGTGGTCACGCAAGCCGAGCTCGACGGCGCGGGCGTGTGGGATCAGCTCGAGGAGCTGAGCCGGGCGATTGGTGGGATCCGCGGGGCCGGTGCGTGTTCAGTGATCGACGAGTAATCGTGGTCGCGTAGGAATCGTATTGCACTGAGCCGCACTCACGCGTTCGCGGACAATTGCGCGAACGCGCGGGGCCGCGATCGATCGTTTTACCGACACGCCCTGCAAGTTTTGTCTTGCGGGTGTAACGCCGAGTGATCCATAGTCCCCGCCGGGAGGAATCTGCTTTGAATCGGGAAGTCACCTACGAGGACATCACCCGGGCGGTCGACAACCGTGATCCGCAGCTCGCGGAGCTGGTCGTCCGTTATCTCCTGCTCCCGGACCCCCCGGAGGATCGGCCAGAAGAGGCCGAGCAGAGCGAGGCCAAGCCGCTCACGCAGGATGATTGGACCCTGCAAAAGCTCAAGGCCACGCTCGCGCCCCACGCCGTTTGGGGCAAGAGCGACGACGAGGTCAAGAACATCCGGATCGACGCTTGGGAGTCGCTGCTGGACGCCCCCAACCCACCGCCGCGCCTGCGCCTGGGCGATCTGCTGATCGGCGTCTACGAGCGCGGTGAGCAGTCCGATCGCGCGGCGCTGGTCGAAATTTTTCGGACGGCAAAGATGGGCTGGGGCGTGTGGCGGGCGGCCAAGCGCATCTACAAGCTCGCCGAGCAGCGCCACGACGCCGAGCTGTTTGGGGTCTTGGCCTGGCGCTTCGACGTCTTTAGCCAAAAGCCCAACAACTTTGGCGAGGTCTCGCCGGCCACGGCTAGCTACATGCGCCGGCGGGCCTGGCGATACCTGCGGTACCTCGGGCTCGCGGTGCCCGAGCTCTATCCGCAGTTCGCGGTCCAGGTCCTGCGCCACTTCGAGCGGGACTTCAACCCCTACGGGTGCTGGGTCATCCACCAGATCTGGAATCACAAGGAGCTGATCGGCAAGCGCAAGGTCGGCTGGCGCACGCAGCCGCCAGACAAGCTCGACAACCGGGCCTTCGATGAGGCCTGGAAGCTGTCCGCCGAGCCGCTCTTGCGCCTGATCGAGGACTCGGAGAACGACGGGGTCTTGCGGTTTGCGACCCGCTCGCTCGAGCAGGACTTCCCCGAGACCCTGCGCGAGGTCGATCCGGCCTGGCTCGGGCGCCTCGGCAAGAAGCCAGCGGGCTCCGTCCACGAGTTCGTGATCTCGCTGCTCGAGCGCAGCCCCGAGTTTCACCAGAGCAAGCTCGCCGGGCTCGGGCTCCACGACATGGTCCTCGATCTGCTCGGCTCGCCCAGCGAAAAGGCGGCCCGCTACGCGATCGAATACGCCAAGTCCCACGCCGGGGAGCTCCCCGCGGCGCGGCTGATCGAGCTGCTCGCGAGCGCCACCAAGCCCGCCCGCGAGTTCGCCCTGGCCCGGCTCGAGGCCCTCACGCCCGAGCAGATCGGGCTCGTCGGGCTGATCGGGCTGCTCGGCACCGGCGCCCGCGCGTTCGCGATCAAGAAGATCGAGGCTGGGTATACGCCCGCCGATCTGACCCCGGAGCTCTACCTCGATCTGCTGACCGGCGGCTGGCAGCAGCGGCAATGGGTCGATCAGTTCTTCACCAAGCACAAGCTCCAACCGGGCGCTGGTGTGCTCAAGCTGGTGATCGAGAGCCCGCGGCTCGGCCACTGGGAGAAGAACGCGGCGTTCGACCAGCTCGGCCAGCGCCCGGCGGCGGAGATCGGCCTCGATTGGATCAAGGAGAAGCTGCTCGATCCCGAGTTCTCCGATCGGGTCGGGGCCTGGCTCGAGCGGGGCTTGCTCGCCGGTCCGCAGCTCGACGTCGAGTGGATCAAGGGCTTGGTCATGAACGCGCGGCTGCGTGGCATCGCCTTGCGGGTGCTCGGCAACACCAAGCTGGTCACGCCGGCCCGGATCGGCTTGGCTTGGCTGCTAGCGATGGCGCGCCAGCCTGATCCGGCGATCTTCAGCTTCGCGCGCAACCACCTGCTCGAGCACTTCGAGCCCGGTGACTACGCCCGCGAAGCCGCTGGCGATCCCGCCGCCGATCGGGCCGCGGGCATCGATCGGCTGTGGTCCATGGCGGTCGGCAAGGACGAGAGCGAGGCGGTCCGCAAGGTCGCGCAGACCTACCTCTCGTTCCACCACCCCGAGATCGGGCCCGAGCACGAGGATCCGCTCCACGGCGTGCTCGAGGCCAAGCTGAGCCCCGCCGACTACGCGCTCGAGCGCGCCCGCGCGAGCCTGTTTGATCCGCGCCCGGACGTCCGCCGGTTCGCCGCCGAGATCGGCCGGCGCGAGCTGGTCCGCTGGGGCGATCGCGATCTGGTCTACCGGCTCGCGGCCAACGACCACAAGGAGCCGCGCAAGATCGGCAGCGAGATCCTGCTCGAGATCGGCCCACGAAGGCCGGCCGGTCGCGCCCGTGGACTGGCTGGTGCCCGCGCGGGTGTTCGCGCTGGCCGAGAGCGCGGTCAAGTCGAGCCGCGAGGTCGCGTCGGCGTTGATCCGCCGCCACTACCATCGGCTCGGCGGTCCAGCCAAGCTCGCGTGGCTGATGGAGAGCCCCGATCGCGAGGTCCGGCTGTTCGCGGTCCGGCTGCTGTGGGAGCAGCACCGGCCCTTGACGATCCCCAAGGATTGGAAGCCCAAGAAGGGCCCGGGGATCGGCGATCGGGCGGCGAACGGGGCCGTGGGCGGCGGCGACGAGCTCGCTCGGTTCGAGACCGGCGAGGCCCTGCGCCAGTTCCTGCGGACGGTCATGTTCGGGCTCCCGCCCGGTCGCGTGGAGCGGCGCGAGCCGATCGAAGGCCTCCCGAGCCGGCGGTTGCCGGCCAGCGAGGGCAAGCGTCGGTTGGTCGAGGTCGTCCGCGACTTGGCGATCGAGGACGGCGAGTTCGCCCCGGTC
>Ga0209498_1002066_pt1 | contig 12260 bp, 10 predicted proteins | sample WalLakDeSediment_FD_184131 | JGI IMG/M metagenome (GOLD analysis project Ga0209498, IMG submission 184131) | Lake sediment microbial communities from Walker lake, Nevada to study Microbial Dark Matter (Phase II) - Walker Lake 11/02/13 Deep... | ecosystem: Environmental > Aquatic > Freshwater >...
TTGCGATCCAGGCGTGACAGGGCATACTCACTGCGCAGCCGATAATGGCGGTTTGGTTGCCATTCCATCTGAAAATCGAGCAGATCGTGGGCGGAAGGTAAGGCGATGAATTTTCTGGGTAAATAGGAGCCTTTCCTGATCCCGGCAAAACGGTAAACCCCCAGGCGATCACGCACATAATCCCCTTCCGGAACAAAGGAAAAAGTCACCACATAATCACCCTGATTTCTGCCCACATATTTGAAATAGGAATACGCTTGCGTCTGGATCAATGTATCGACCTTAATATAGGTGCCATTGCCCGGACCGACATAGGTTTCACCGGGGGTAAAGGCTTTGGTAGGATCGTCACCGGCCTGTTTTAGAATTTCCTTTTCTTCTTTTTCCGCAGCACCGGCGTCACGAAAAACCTGATCGGGATCATCCGATTCACGGAAAAAATGCATCTTGAATTGAAATTTATCTTTAGCCAAAGCTGTTCCAAAATTTCCGCTATAGACATTGCGATTATATTTTTGGGTGGCCGGAAAATACTCAAAATCGATTTCCACCCGCGATTCACTGCTGATCAGGCGACGGTTGGTGAAGAAAATCTGCCCGTTACCGTATTCGATGATATAATCGTTGCTTTCACCGCGCACCATGCGCTCTCCGTTGATCCAGACCCGTTCCGTCCCGGCTAATACGATGATTTCCCGCTCCCCGCCCTTGCCGGTCAGCTGATAGGGACCCTGATTGCCTTCCTGACCGATAAATTGATTACGATGAAAAAATCCCCGAGTGCTGGCGATGGTCGCCCCGAGATAACTGGATTGATATTCACTCAACAGCGTTATGCCCTGTAATTTTCGGGACAGTTTTCCGAACTCGGTTTGCCCATATTGCAGATTAAAATCACCCACAGTGCCCTGAATGTAGGGGCTTTTGAAACTGACGAAAACTTTATCGATTTCATCGAGGGTCTGGGTGTTACCCTCCGGTTGAATGGGGGTTGCCTCATCAGTCAGCGCCGCCACTACCTCCAAATTTTCCGTCAGCCGGCCGGATAGTTCCAGATTAAGACCGGAATTGAGTGTCAAATCACGATTGGTTCCGATCTGAACCCCGCGCATGATGCTTCCGCTGGTCTGCAAACCGGGGGGCATACTGGCAAAGGGATTTTCCCATTGCACGCGCTGCAGACGCACCCGGGTGCCGGCGGCCTCAACACTGTCTTTATCCTGTTGTTGCAGTGTGTCGCGCTCGAAGAGCACATACTGGCTTTGGTAATCCAATGGTTCGCGGCGATACTGAATGCGCAGGCTATCTCCGGCATCAAGTGAAGAAAAAAAATGAATCCTGCGCTGGTCTTCGATCTGATAATCGCGTTGATTTACCAGAACCATGCGATTCCGCAAAATCAAAATGGTCTGGTATTGGGGGCGATGTTTTTCCGGAAAGATATATTGGTGTTCCGGATCGCTTACGACAATCAGGGTATCCACCTGCCAGGGATCGGGGGGAATATAGGTTTGGGCGTGGCTGGAGCTATTCAGAATAACAATAATCAGAATGGTAAAACAGAACCATGGGAAAAAATGGGATTTCACTGTCTGATAAATTTTCCGATTATGATTTCATTGTCATCGATGATGAACAGGCGCGTTTCCGTTTGGTCATCAATTCGCCGTTCGAATACGGCCACATCCTGCGGTTTTCTCAACGGTTGGGCCAGGGCCATTCCCACCTGTTGAATCCGGTCTGCAGTCGGGTTGATGTAAAAAACAGCCCTGACCACGGGGTCCGCAACAAAAATTTCATCCTGGTTTGATACTGCCAAACCCGCCGGCGCCTTAAAATCATCGGACTCGAACTTACCGCTGTAATTGCCGAAAAAGTCAAATTGGATCACCGCTTTGCGGGCCACATCGCTGACCACTAAAAATTTCTGCAAACGTATATCCAATTGGTGGGGTTGCTCCAGTTCCCCTTCACCGGCTTCATAAGCACCAAAGGAGCGCTCCTTTTGATTGTGCCGATTGATTTTGATGATTTTATTCTCGCCGCGATCGAGCAGAAACAGGTCCTTTTGCGAATTGACCGCACAACTGGCCACCTCCAGGAACTGGAATTCCATAGCATCGGCAGTGTTAGAGACCAACGACGAAATATAATTCATGTTCCCGTCGTAGCGTTGCAGGCGCTCGTTATTGTAGTCGGAAACGTAGATATTAATCAGGGATTGCACCCAGATATCCACCGGACGATCAAACTGGTCAATATTAAATCCGAAGCCACCAATGGTTTTCTGAAGATTACCTTGCAGATCGAATAACTGCAAACGGTGATTACCCGTATCCACCACATAAAGCACTTCTTTTGGAGATACAGCAATGGACAGGGGCTGATTGAACTTCCCGGGACTATTGCCGGCGCCGCCGAAACGGCTCTCCTCAATAAAAATCTGTGCCGCAGCAGCCTGAATCAAAACAGCGATGAAGAGTAAGAGTATGATCGATTTCATAGCAAACGTACTTAAATTAAACTCTATGGAATCTAATGGAAAATGGCTTGTATCGCAACCGGAAAGAGTATTTGGGCAAAAAACGAAAAAACCGATACCGGGTTCAACGAACACCGGCACCGGTTTCGGGGGATTAAAAAGCTATTTTAGGCTGGGCTTATTTTTTCGTCGTAAATTTAAAGGGTAGATAAGCCGGACAAAAGTTAATGAGACCCGTAGCCAGCACAATCACACCAATCCAGCCCCAGGGTGTTTTGGGACCAATAAAGACCAGGGAAATTAGTACAATACCGACGACAATTCTTAAAATTTTATCAAAACCACCGACATTCTGTTTCATAGTATATCCTTTCATAGAAGTTTTTAATTTGATGATCGCTTTCAGCGGAAGATACAAAAAAAAAGCCGGTTTTTTAAACCGGCTTTCAGGGAATTTAATTGCTTAGTTCGGGGTAAACACTGACGCGCTTGCGCGTGCGGTCTTTTCTCTCAAATTTAACGTAGCCATCAATTTTAGAGAACAAGGTATCATCCCCGCCTATTCCGACATTGTTGCCGGGATGAATTTTAGTACCGCGCTGACGCATGATAATCGAACCGGCCGATATATATTGCCCGCCGAATGTTTTAACACCCAACCGTTTTGAAGCGCTTTCCCGACCATTGCGGGAACTTCCGACACCTTTTTTATGGGCCATATTACGCCTCCTTTCCTTCGGATGGAGTGGTAGTCTTCTTTGCTTTTACTGTCTTCGTCGTTTTGGGTTTGGCAGCTTTCTTTTCCGCGCTAGCTTTTGGTTTGGCAACTTTTGTTTTGGCCGTTGCTTTCTTGCTGGCCGGTTTCTTCTCAGCAGCTTTTTCTTTTTTAGCAACCTTTTTTTCGGCTACAGGCTTTACTTCTTCCTGAACTTTGGCAGTAGCCGCTTTTTTCGCCAGGCTAATATCCTCAATTTTTATTAACGTATAACCCTGACGATGTCCATTTTTAACCTGATAACCCTTACGGCGTTTTTTCTTAAACACGATGATTTTCTTGTCACGGCCGTGTTCGACAACCGTGGCTGAAACCGTCATATCTCTAACCAGGGGTTGTCCAAATTGGCTTTTACCGGCATCATCACTGAAAAAAAGAACCCGATCAAAAGAAACAGAACTTCCGTTATCGGCATTAATCTTAGGTACTCTCAGATTCTGGTCTTTGGCTACCCGGAACTGTTTACCGCCTATTTCAACAATTGCGTACATTATTTCTCCTACTTATCGAATGTAAAAATGAGCGTCTAATATAATCAGATCAGAATTTTTTGTCAAGCTATTTTTTCCTCTTCGATAAGCGTTTTATTAAGCCGGTCATACACGGAGTACTGTCCATAAGTCAATTGTTCATCCCTGATTAAACGTATTTTCATCCAATATTTCCACATCAGTTTCATCAGGCGGTTGTAACGTCCCTCTTTCAAGTAATTATAGACCTCGGAATTGACACGAATGCTGATTCTGCGATCGCCCTTCCCGGCCCGATAGCGTTTTATCCAACGTTCAATCCGGGCCACTGTGGTGTTCACCGTTGGAACCAATCCGCTCCCCTTGCAAACCGGACAATCGGCATTGATGGTATGCAGCACACTAGGACGAACCCGCTGACGGGTCATCTCGATGAGTCCAAAGCGGCTGACCCCCTCAATTTTGGTGATGGAGCGGTCCTTGGCAAATTCTTTCTTCAGCTCGAAAAAGACTTTCTTTTTGTTTTCCTCATCCTGTAAATCAATAAAATCGATAACGATAAGACCGCCAAGATCCCGCAATCGAACCTGTCTGGCAATCTCACGGGAAGCCTCCAGATTTATTTTCAAAGAATTGGTTTCATGATCCTTTTTACCGATAAACTTACCACTGTTGACATCGATGGAAACCAATGCTTCGGTTGGCTCAATGATGACGTAGCCGCCATTTTTTAACCAGGCTTTGGATTCTCCCATGCGGGCAATTTCTTTTTCAATATCAAAATGGTCAAAAATGGGTTCTTTACTCTTATAATAATTGACTTTATGGGCCAACTTAGGAGCAACATCCTTGAGGTAAGAGACGATCTCACGCATTAATCGACGGGAATCGACGACGACCCGATCCACATCGGCAGAAAAAAGGTCGCGGATGATACTGGAGGCCATACCCATATCCTTATAAATCAGAGCCGGTGCAGGCAGATCCTTAATGCGTTTATCCATTTCCTGCCAGGTATTTAATAGCGTCTTCAGGTCTTTCTTTATTTCCTTATCATCCTTTCCCTCCGCTACCGTGCGAATAATCAATCCGAAATTCGGGGGTAAAATTTGCCGGGCGATTTCCTTCAATCGCTTCCTTTCCTTCTGATTGCTGATTTTGCGTGAGATCCCAAAATGGGACTGCCAGGGCATCAGCACCACAAAACGGCCTGGTAAAGCAATGTCGGTCGTAACCCGGCATCCTTTGGTACCGATGGGTTCTTTAATGATCTGCACCAGAATATTCTGATCTTTTTTTAGATTTTTGGCTACGTCAAAGCCATATTTATTCTTTCTACTACGGGGAGGTCGTTCTTCACCATCCTGTTCATAATCGACAAAATAGTCCCGATACGATTCCAGAACATCCGAAAAATGCAGGAACGCATTCTGCTCATGACCAATATTGATAAAAGTGGCTTGCATACCCGGTAACACACGGGAAACCTTACCTTTATAAATATCACCCACCATTCGTTGATATTCCGGCCGCTCAATAAATAATTCGACCAGATTGGAATCTTCGAGAATCGCAATGCGGGTTTCCTCATTGCTGGCGTTAATAATAATTTCTTTGGTCATACCTGTTTAAATATCCTTTCTGAAAAAATGTGTGCTGGATTAGAATCCATTAAACTTCATAATCGGCCAATCCGAATACAGACGGAAAATTGGCGAGAAAATAGGAGATACCTGGGAAAAGGTTGTTTATACCAAATCAAAAGGAGTCAATTCAAGGTCATGGGAATCAACCAGTTGTTTTTTTCGATGAACCTGAAACATCAAACCATTCGCTCCCTGTGCTTTTTTTAATTCATCAATAATTTCCTGGATGCGTACGGTGCGTTGATCCACATACTTTGTTTTAATCAGGATATTTTGATTTTGGCGATCGATAGAATCAATATAAGGTCGAATATTGATTGTTTTTGTTTTACCTTTAGTAAAACGTTCAATAATAATTTCTTCGCTGGATAAAATTTGCTGAAAACCTTTTTGAATCCGCTCAAGATCATTTTCATCCACATTGGAAATGGTTAGCTGATACTCCATATGGCGGATGATCTCATTCAAAGCGCGGGCCGACGGGTCGATTTTTTTAGATTGATGCATTCGAATGCCAACCGGCAAATGGGTGTTTAATTCCTCAACCAGGTCCTTTTCGTACCACGATGCTATTTCCATATCCACATACTCCGCTTCGCTGCTGTATCCCAAAGTCAACGGCGGCGCAAACGACAATTTGGGATGCGGATTGAAACCCTGGGAATAACGGAGCGGAATACCGGCCCGGCGACAGGCCCTCTCCATGGCACGGATCAGGTCCAAATGCGAGATGTAACGCGCATAACCACTTTTTTCATAGCGCAGACGATAATGCTTTGATTCAGCGCCGGTTGGAGTGTCCTGATTTTCTTTCACTGAAGGTAGCTGGGTTGATGGCTTGACCAGGCTGGGGGTAGTTTTGGCAGTATTCTCTTTTAAATAGCATGTTGCCAAATCACTGAATCCCTCTTTTCTCTGAAGACCACAGGCGAAACAATAGCTTTCTTTGCAATCCTGCGTCGGTTGCTGGCGATGCGCTTTTTGGCGTTCCTTCAATAAGAAGGTCTTGCAAACACCTTTATCAATATGGTCCCACGGCAAACAGTCATCTACAGAAATTTCCCCGAGTAATTCATTGAAGTCCTGGTGATGGTCCGTTAGAACCTTCTGCCACAGGCTGAAATCAAACCATTCATCCCAGCCGTCAAACAGTGCGCCCTGTTTCCAGGCCTGATAAATGATTTCAGCCAGGCGGCGATCACCGCGGCCAAGGACACACTCTAATGCCGAGACATCGGGATTGCGCCAATTGAGCTTAATATTCTTGAAGCGCCCTAAACGTTTTTTTAACAGATCGACCTTTTTTAATAAATTTTCCCTGGTATCCTGCCTTTCCCATTGAAAAGGCGTATGGGCTTTGGGAGCAAAGGGTGAAAGGGCCACATGAAAATTTATGCGGCCGTGCGTTTTCCCTAAAGCCACCACCTTTTCCATAAGATCGGCAATTGCTGCAATATCCTCCTCTGTTTCGGTTGGTAAGCCAATCATAAAATAAAATTTTAATAACCGCCATCCATGCCGCATGGCCACCTCTACCGAGTCGAACAAATCCTGATCGGTTATGTTCTTATTAATTACCCGGCGCAAACGCTCACTGCCGGCCTCCGGAGCAAAGGTAAAACCGGATTTACGGACGGTGGCGGCGAATTGGGCAATTTCCTCGCTGAAACTGTCCAAACGCATGGATGGTAAGGAAACATTTACATATTTACCTTGCAGAGCTTGCTTTTCGGCGGTCATCAATGCTCCCAGGCGCGTATAATCCGAAATGGACAGGGACAAAAAGGAGACCTCATCAAAACCGGAATTTTCAAGAGCCCGCTGAGATTGTTTGACGATATCTTCTGGATCGCGTTCCCGCACCGGTCGATAAATCATTCCGGCACTGCAAAAACGACACCCGGCTGTACAACCGCGCATCACTTCCAGAGCCAGGCGATCATGGGTAACTTCAATCAGGGGAACCAGAGGCCTGTCCGGGTAGTACTGCGGCTGAAGTTCAGGTACAATGCTGGTCTGAATAACCGACGGCGCCGGGCTGATCGAAGGCACCGTTTTCGTCAAACGGCCCTGCTCATCATAATGTGCTTCATAAAAGGACGGTACATAAACCCCTCTTATGGCGCAAAGATCCTTCAGAATACTCTGTCGCGTCTTTCCCGCCTGCCGGCCTTCCTTGACCACCCTGCAAATCTGCGGAAAAGCCTCTTCCCCATCACCGATTAGAAAGGCGTCAAAAAAGGGACTCATCGGCTCCGGGTTGGAAGTACAGGGGCCGCCAGCGATGATCAGGGGGACGTTTTCGACGCGGTCACGGGCGTAAACCGGAATTCCGGCTAAATCGAGCATCTCCAGAACATTGCTAAAGGTAAGCTCATACTGCAAAGTAAATCCAACGATATCCAATTGGGCTAAAGGGGTAAAGGACTCCAGAGAATAGAGCGGTAATTGCTCCTGACGCAGGCAGGACTGCATATCCTTCCAGGGCATATAAACCCGTTCCGCCCAGATATCGTCATGTTTATTCAAAATATGGTACAGAATCTCAAAACCCGTATAGGACATGCCGATCTCATAGATTTCCGGAAAAGCCAGTACAATCCGGACATCGACATGACCGGGGTCTTTGATAACGGCATTCAATTCATTCCCGACATAGCGTGCGGGTTTTGAGACAATAGGTAAAATACGATTGATTAGAATTTCTTCGATGTATTTATTTTTCAATCCTGGTCCAATGTAATTCATCAATGTGTGTATTTCGTGCAAAAATTTATGAAATATGTGACTGTTTAGCAAACCCCCGCATTACCGGTAACGATACCTCACTCCAGCCGAGGGGACATATCCTTTGTTATTAATCCTGAAATTCCGACGCGTGGGGTTTCCAATTTCAGGACGGCTTATGGAAATAACGCATGAAAGGTATAGGAGTATATTGAATAATCGTCTTAATCCGATGAAAAAATTTTCAACAAATGTCTTTATTGGGGATCGCTGCGCTGAGAAATAATATTTGATTGGAAGATTAGTACGAATAATTATGCAAACCATTAATCGGTGACCATAATCTCCCGAACTTTTTCGACCAGGGGCGGTATATTGCGGTGGGAATCAGGAATGATGATGATGGTATCATCACCGGCCACCGTTCCGATAATATGACTTTGCGGCAAACGGTCCAGATAGATTGCCACTCCCTGGGCACGTCCCGGCAGGGTGCGCACCACTACCGTTGACTCATTATAGAGAATATTCACGATCTCCATGCCGATGATTTGTTTGACCGCCTGCGATACTTCTTCCTGGTGAAACACATACCGGAAACCGTTTTCATCGGGTACGCGCACGATGCCTATTTCATGCAGATCACGGGAAAGCGTTGCCTGGGTAGTGTCAAATCCTTCATCGCTTAAAAAAGACAACAGTTCTTCCTGGCTGCCGATTTTGTGGCTGGTGATGATTTCTTTTATCTTGGAATGTCTGGTCTGCTTCGACGACATGGGAGGCTCCATTATGTTAGATTAGCTGATGATATATTGTGACCCACTCTGAATTGTTTCATTAAAATTAGAAATATTTCATATTTATTACAAGCAAAACTTTTTCCTGAGACTGTTACCGCTCTACCGATGAATAGAATGGGACTGTTTCCTCGATTTAGTGTATACTCGGAAATTTTAATGTTTTGATTATGGATGGGCGAATTTTGATTTAACTATTTTTTAAAGATTTTCCGGGATTAAAATAATTTTACTTGATTTTGCGTTGTCTTGGGTTTTACAAAACTAAAATGGGGGATATGTGATGACCAAACAAGAATTACTCAATAAAGGTTTCCAATTTTTTGCACAGAGGGATTATGAAAAGGCCATCGTGTTTTTCGAGAAAGCCCTGGAACTGGATGATACCTTTGAAGCCGCTTACAGTGCCCTGTCCGAATCCCTGAATCGCATGGGTAAAATTGATGAAGCCATTCCGGTCGTAAAAAAATGGATTGAGGTAAATAAATACGATCCCCTGGCTCATACTGCCCTATCGCGACTTTATGTGCAAAAAGGAATGATTGGCGAAGCGGAAAAAGAAATGGCCATTTCCAATTTTCTGGCCAGCCAGGATAAATAAATTTTACCGGTTAAATATAAATGAATCATACTTAAAATGACGTGATCATTTTGATAATGTGTTTTATGAATCCAGCCTTGCCTTAATATGAGTCAAACGCTTCCAATGGAAACCCCTATCCCAAAAGAACACACCTGTCCTTCGGCAATGGTTGTTTATATGAACAAAATTTTACATATTATCCGCCGTGATTAAATGAATTAAGGCACAATGAATTCACCCCATAATCTAACAGTCTGAATAGTTTAAAGAATGAAGCCTGGACAAAAGCAATATACCATTCTGTTTACCGATTCCGGTTTAGGTGGACTGATGGTCATGGCCCATTTCCGCCGCGAACTGATTAAACGATTCCAGGGCAAACCGACGCCGCACTTCCGTCTGGTCTTTTTCAACGCCCAATACCGCAGCGATCTGGGTTATAATAAAATGGCCACGACCGCAGAAAAAGTAGATATTTTCAACCGCGCCCTGCAGGCCATGCAAAATCGTTTTCAGCCGGATTTACTGGGAATTGCCTGCAATACCCTGTCCAGTATTTATGACCAGACCGGGTTCGGTAAAGAACACAACCATGTGCGCACCATGATCGAAAGTGGTGAGCTGGCATTGGATAATTTTCTGGCGGATAATCCCACTGCCGCCCTGATTGTTCTGGCTACGCCCACCACCATTGCCTCTGCGGCTTATCGGCGCGCCACCCGGCGTGTGATTCGGATTTCGGGTCGTGAACTGGCTAACCGGATTGAACTCGAGAATCAAACCGCCCAAATTGAGCAGCAATTACAAGACATTTTCAAAGAAATCAGGCAACACAAATACACCCGGGAAACCGATCAAATCGGCATCCTGTTGGGTTGCACCCATTACCCGCTGATTGAGGATTCGATCCTTGGTGCGGCGCGGAACAACCCGTTCGCCGAAGTGACCCTGATAAATCCCGAAAAAGGCTTTATTCATTCACTTTTACAGGAAGTGCAGGACCATTTGCAGCAATGCGATCCGGTTATTATGGATATGTTTGAACAGGAGGCGCTGGTCGTATCCCGGGTACCTATTGCCCGGCAAACGCACAATAAGTTCAGCCGCTGGCTCAGAGCAGGATCCCCTGATTTAGTAAAGGCACTCAGCGATTATCAATGGGACCCCAATTTATTTTAAGGGGTGGAATCCATGGGCAATATTTTTTACATTTTTGGTTTACAAATGAATGAGGATTACCGATGTTACGATGGTATATTTCCGGACTGGCCGGTCTGATCGTTTTTGCCTGCAGTCCGAAAATCGCAGAAAAGGCAATACCGGAAAGCGAACTGACCCAACCCATAGCCATTGCCTACGTCATAAGAGAGACCGTTAATCTGCGCAGCGCCGCCAATACCCAGTCAGCGGTCATCAAACAGCTCAAAGATGGTGAAAAAATTCAGATCTTGCGCAACCAGGATGGCTGGTACGAAATAAGAGATGCCAATCAGCAAGCCGGATGGTTGCGCAGTGATCTTGTCGGGCCGCGGGCTCTGAGCCGAACCGCGCTGGCGGCTGCTTTTGTGGATAGCATTCTGCCGGCCTTCCGCAGTACCATGTATTTTGATAATGAGAAACGATATCAAAAGGTCTATATTATTCTACCGCCAGAATACTATCGCTCCGAGGACAGCGCCCGTGAACAGGTTTTGAAAATTGCCCGCTCCTATCAGGAAAGTGTTTATCCCGGTGAACTGGACATTGTGGTTTTGAAGGAAGATCGGGAAAATTTATTTGCTCGATTAAGCTTACCAGCTATTGACCGGGCCGAAATTCCGGTACCGATCCTGGCCATTGGAAGACTGATTACCCTGCAGGAGGAAAATGGACAGGTAAAAATCGGGCTGGCATTAAGAAACGATACATCCAACGATGAATTGCTGCACTTAGCCCGCCGAACTGCTCATACCTATGATGAATCCTTCAGTAAGGTGGAAGTGTTCATCGTTAAAGATGTGTCGGAAGGTCTTCAATATTTGCAGGAAATGTTGCAGAAACCATCCGACACGGGAATCTGCCTGCTTTATTTCAGAGAGGATAAGGAAGGCGAATTCTATCGCTTCCGGTTTTGTAAATAAGCATCTCAGCTCAGGCTGCGTTTACGAATGAGCAGATAGATAAAAAACGGTCCGCCGAACATGGCCGTTAAAATACCCACCGGCAGCTCGGCCGGCGCTATGATCAACCGGGCCACCGTATCACACCATACCAAAAAAGCGCCACCGATACCTACACACCCCGGTAAGAGCCAGCGGTGATCCGGACCGTTGATCAGTCGCAAAATATGCGGAATGATCAGCCCGATAAATCCGATGGGACCGGCCATGGAAACAATCACCCCGACCAGAATCGAAGCCAGAAAAAAGCTTCCCCGCTGCAGGGATAAGACATTCACCCCTTTGCTTTTGGCCAGGTCCGTGCCGGCCAGTATCAGATTAAGGGCCGGAATATGCCAATGAAAATAGAAATAGGTTACCGTAAGAAAAATAAACAGCGTCAGCGGATAGGCCCAACCGACCACATCCAGACCACCCATCAACCAGCGGATCATGCGATAGGTCTCTGTGAAATCGGCCAGGTAATGAATAAAAAGAATCAGGGCCGAAAAAAACAGGCTGATCGTAACCCCAGCTAGAATAAGCGTGAATGTGGACAAACCATATCGGTTTCTGGAAATCCAGTATATAATTGCGATCGAAAGCAGACTGCCGGCAATCGAAAAGAGGGAAACGGTCGAA
>Ga0209498_1002067_pt1 | contig 12256 bp, 8 predicted proteins | sample WalLakDeSediment_FD_184131 | JGI IMG/M metagenome (GOLD analysis project Ga0209498, IMG submission 184131) | Lake sediment microbial communities from Walker lake, Nevada to study Microbial Dark Matter (Phase II) - Walker Lake 11/02/13 Deep... | ecosystem: Environmental > Aquatic > Freshwater >...
CCGGAGCGCCGCAGATGGAGATCCGGGCGCACCCAAGCCTGGAGCATGCGCGGCGGCACCCACCGGCACCCCCACCCCCAGGGCCGCAGCCCCGCCCAGCAGGGCCGAGGTGCGGAGAAACTCGCGCCGGGAGGTTGACTGCGGACTCCCACCGGAAGAGGGCGAGCGGGTCACGTGAGGCTCCTCGGCGAAATGGGCGGGAATGCGATGGGAATGCAGTTGGCACCCAATGGGCATGCGCCGGGAACGCGGTGGGCACACGATGGGCACACGATGGGCAAGCCACCGTCCAGGGACCCAGGTTGGGAACCCGCGTGACCATCAGGCAAGAGAGGGCGCAGGAGAGAAGAACGGGGGAGAACGGGTCGGAAAGGCGGAGGTCGCACGAGAAACTTGCCGGGAGGTCCTCCGCGGTCGCATTCTGATGCGCGTGGTATGCCTTAGGATTCCCCTGACGGAAGGTCGCGATGCTGGATTCCACCGATGGGCAGCATCCTTCCCGAAGGGCCTTTCTCCTCTCCTCGCTCCGGGGCGCCGGCGGAGGCTGGCTCGCCCTCCACCTGCCGGTGCTGGGAGCGCTTTCCGGCTGCGCCCGCGAGGCCTCGCTGAATGGTGAGCCGCTCAGGTTCTTCCGTCCCGAGGAGGCCCGGGTCTTCGAGGCCATGACGGAGCGACTCATTCCCTCCGTCGAGGGCATCGGGGCGAGGGAGGCCGGGGCCGTGCACTTCGCGGACCAGGGGCTCGCGGGGTTCTTCAGCGGCGACGCCGAGTTCTTCCGTAGCGGGCTCTCGGAGCTGGTGGACGCGGGCTTCGCGGACCTGGCGGTGGACGACCAGATCCGGTACCTGGAGGGCATCGAGGACACCCCGTTCTTCGGCTTCGCCTTTGCGCTCACCGTGTTCGGCACCTTTTCAGACCCGCGACACGGCGGGGGGCGCCAGGACGCGATCCACCGCATCTACGGGATCGAACACCGCCCCGGGTGGGAGCCCCCCTTCGGCTGGTATGATGCGGAGGTGGCGTCGTGACCGCCCGCACGGCGCCCACGGTCCGCACGGCCCGCACGCCGCGCATCCCCATGCCCCAGCGGACCTTCGGGGAGGAGGGCGAGGTGGACTTCGTCATCGTCGGATCAGGGGCGTCCGGCGGGGTGCTGGCCGCCGAACTGTCCCGGGCGGGTTTCGACGTCGTGGTGCTGGAACAGGGGCCGTGGCGAACCGCCCGGGATTTCGATCACGACGAGGTGGGGCACTGGATCCTTGGCAGCCTCACCGGATCCCCCGAGGACGACCCCCAGACCTTCCGGGCGGACCCCTCCGAAGAGGCGCGGGTGGCCTCGGGTCCGCCCCCCCTGATTTACGCCCGGGGCGTGGGGGGAAGCAGCGTTCACTTCACCGCCAACTACTGGCGACTGCGGCCCGTGGACTTCCGCGAGCGGTCCCTGTGGGGGCCGATTTCGGGGACCGGCTTTGCCGACTGGCCCCTCACCTACGACGAACTCGAGCCCTACTACACGAGGGCGGAGTGGGAGGTGGGCGTCTCGGGTGTCGCGGCGCCGGGAGATCCCCGGCGCTCACGTCCCTACCCGATGCCCCCCCTCCCGGTGAAATCCTCCGGCGTGCTCTTCGAACGGGGGGCCCGGGCCATGGGGTGGAACCCCCAGCCGGCGCCCATGGCCATCCTGTCCGAGGCCTACGACGGCCGGGCCCCGTGCATGCACTGCGGGTACTGCATGGGCTATGGATGCGAAGTCGACGCCAAGTCGTCGACGCTGGCCTCGATGATCCCGAAGGCCGTGGCCACCAACCGCTGCGAGATCCGCCCGGACTCCACCGTGATCCGGGTCGAGACCAGCGCCGCGGGGCGGGCCACGGGCGTGGTCTACCTCGATGCCGACGGAGTCGAGCACCGGCAGCGCGGAAAGGCGGTGGTCCTCGCGGCGAACGGCGCGGAGACCCCCCGGCTCCTCTTCATGTCGGAGTCGTCGGCCTTTCCCCATGGCCTGGCCAATGGGAGCGGGCTCGTGGGCAAGTACCTCATGTTCAACGGGCAGACCGCGAGCCACGGCGTCTTCGAGCACCCCCTGAACGAGTACAGGAGCGTGCAGGTCACCCGCATCATGATGGACTTCTACGATGCGGATCCTGCCCGGGGATTCTACGGCGGCGGCGGCATGGATGGGCGCATGTTCAATGGGCCCCTCTTCTTTGCCCTCGGTGGACTGCCGCCCGACATGCCCCGGTGGGGCGAAGCCTACCGGAGGGCGCTCCCCGACTACTTCGTGAGGACCATGGAGGTGGCGGGGCACACCACGTCCCTCGCCGTGGAGACGAACAGCGTTTCCCTGGACCCGGTGGCCCGGGACCGGTGGGGGCGACCCGCGATCCGGACCACCTACCATGACCACCCCGACGACCTCGCCATGATGCAGTTCTTCGTGGAGCGGGGCGAGGAGATCCTTCAGGCGGCCGGCGCCCGAAAGGTCTGGTCCAGCCCCGTGGGGCCGCAAACCCTGGGCGCCCACCTGCTGGGTACCTGCCGCATGGGCGACGACCCGGAGACCTCGGTGGTGGACCGATTCCACCGGAGCCACGAGGTGCCGAACCTTTTCATCTGCGACGGAAGCAGCCTCGTGACGTCGGGCCGGGGTCAGCCCACGCTCACGATCCAGGCCCTCGCCTTCCGGGCTGCGGAGCACATGGCCCGCTTCGCGAGGGCCGGCGAGATCTGACGGACCCCCTGAACGCCGTCCGGGGCACGCCGTCCGGCGCTCGCTGCCCGGTGCACGTAGCCGGTGCGCGTAGCCGGTGCACGTAGCCGGCGCGGGTGTTCGGTGCGGGCGGTCGGTGCGGGGGGTCGGCGCGGGGGGTCAGGGGTGCTCGTGGTCGTCGTGGTCGTCGTGGTCGTCGTGGTGCCGGTCCCGTCCCCCACGTCGAATCCGAACCCCCGCGTTCAGGGTGAACCCCTCGAGCGGGGCCCATGCGTCGGTCACCCGAGCTCCAGACGGACCCCGGGCGGGGAGAAGCAGGGGGTCCCACCGGGTCTGCCGCACTCCCAGCAGGTTCTCGAGGTTCAGGAAGAGGCTCCACCCCTCGAAACGCACTTCGCCCAGCACCCCGGCATGGAGCCACCCACGGCTCTCCTCGCGGTAGGGGTTGTCCTCGAGCTTCTGGCGGCCCGTGTGGTAGAGCTCGAGCCCCAGGATGCCCCGGTCATGGTCCTCCCACACCGCCACGAGTCCCGCCGTGTGGCGCGGGGTTCGGGGTACTGGCGTCGAGATTGCGGAGCCCGCGCCCCCCTCCAGCCTCCGCTGCGCATCCACGAAGAGGTAGCTTCCGGTGACCGAGATCTCGCCGACCCGGTAGCGAAGCAGGAGCTCACCGCCGCGGGTCGTCGTCCGCCCCAGGGCGTTCCGGATCTGGAACCCGTGCGGCCCGTCCACCAGGGCGGCCTCTCTCCGGACCTCGGTTGCGAAGACCACGCCGTTCCATTCGAAGGGACCGCTCCGGCCGCCCGCGTCCAGCGCCCCTCCCCACCCGGACTCGGCCTCCAGCAAGGGAGACGAAAGCACCCCGAGCAGCCCCACGGCCTCCACGTCGTCGAGGAGGGGCGTGGGCCCGAAGAAGCCCCGCCCTGCGGATGCCCGCACGGTCCACACGTCGCCGGGCATCAGCACCGAAAGCCGCGGGCTGAGCTGGCTTCCGTAGACGCTGTGCCGGTCCCACCGCACACTTCCGGCCACCGTCAGGTCGCCGTTCAGAAGGCGGACCTCGTCCTGGACGAAGATCCCCGGGACCGTGTGCTCGAAATCCAGGGGGATGGAGGGAGGCGGAACATCGAGGTGGCGGAACCGGTCGTCCTGAACGGCCCCACCCACCACCCAGGTGTGCGCGCCCTTCATGCCCGACAGCGAGGCCTCGACGAAGCGAACGCTCCGCTCTCCCCGGCCGGCCGCCGCGCTCCCCAGGACGCCGAAGTCTCGCTCGAAACGGCTCTCCATGGCGGAACCCCTGACGTCGAGAAAGGCCGCCTCGGCCAGCACCTCCGGCAGCGAGAGGGGGGCCCGGAGGTGCACGCCGGCGTCGAACCGCCGGGAATCCACGGCATCCCGAAAGGGGAGACCTCCGGTGGGAGGCTCCCCGGGCACGACACCGCCGGCCACCGACCCGCCGACCCGGTCCTCCACCATGCCCCCCAGGGTGATCATGGCGCTCCGGCCGGTCCCGTCTTCGTGGAAGGCACGGGCGCGCAGCGTGCCCCGTTCGTGCGCGGGAAGATCCGCCCACCCGCTTCGGTCCAGGTCCTTCGCATCCTGCCGGTGAAGCCCCGAGACGAGTGAACCCGTCCAGGCGCCGAACAGGGGGGTCTCGCCGTAGGCCACGACGTCCGCGCCCCCCCGCGAGGTCCCGTTCACGATGAATTCGGCTTGCGCCTCCTCCCCCGGGCGCCTCGACACGAGGTTCACCACGCCGCCCAGCGCCTGGCCGCCATACAGCGCTGACGCCACACCCTTGATGACCTCGACCTGCTCCAGATCCACCGGGGGGATCTGCAGGACCCCGAGCCCCCCGGGCTGGCCCCCGTAGAGGGGGAGGCCGTCGGCCAGGAGAAGGGTGTAGCGCCCCGGCATCCCCTGGATGCGAATGACCGATCCGCCGAGCCCGGCGCTCGTGTTCTGGAGCTGAATGCCTCCGGTCTCGGCCAGGAGCATGGCAATGTTCCCGGGGCGCATGAGGAGCTTCTCCTCGATCTCCTCCCGGTCGATGACCTCCACCCGGATGGCCTCGTCCTGAACCCGTTGGCCGGTCCGAGTGGAGCGAACGATGATCTCCCGCCCGCGGACCACGGTGTCTGGAACGGGGAGGGTGTCGGAGGCCGCGAGGGCGAGCCCCGGGGGGGCGGTGCGGCCCGAGTCCGGCCCTCCGCCGGAACCCATCCCCGGAGTGAGGGAATGGGGAGGGAGGAACGTGGATGCCAGGACGGATGCCAGGACGGCCAGCGCTGGACGTGCAGCAGCAGGGAGGGCGGGAATCATGGGAGCCTGATGGAAAGGAAGGGCATGGCGTAAATATGCTTCTGCCCCCACCTGCGGCAACCCGGCCGGCGCTTCAGCCGACTACCGGGAAGCGGGCCAGATCCCGTCGAAGGGGGTGGCGCCCGCCAGGGATCGCATCCATCGCTCGGCGTCTTCCACTGCCCCTGTCTCCCGCAGCAGATGGCCCATGAGCCGCCGCTCGCGGGGGTGGGCGAAATAGGGGGAACTGAACGCCGCCTGGTGCCAGCCGCCAAGCCGCAGGTCGCGGAGTACCCGCATGGCTTCGTCCGGGAGGCCCTCCCGCCGCAGGAGATCGGCGGCCAGCCCTCGCCCGAGGGCCTCGGCGAGCTCCGCCGCTTCCCCCCCGGCGGGGCCACCGGGTCCGTCGCCGGGGTCCGCAGCGATGGCCCCAAGGATCTCGAGGTGGCGCCTGGCCTCGGCGATCTCCCCGCCGGCGGCCAGCAGGAGACCGATCAGGTAGGCATCCAGCGCCGAAGCGGCATCGGGCGTCCACGCTGGGGAGGCGGGCCAGGGGAGGGAGAGGCCGTCCGTGGATGCCGCGGGAACCGCCGGAAAGGAGCCTTCATCCCCGGACCCGGAAAGGAGCCGGGAGAGCACGTCCGCACGACGCGCGGCCTCCAGGATGGACGGGGGATCAGACGTGAGGTCCGCAGGGGTGGGATCGGGGTTCAGGAGGAAGAGCGCCTCCAGACGGAGCGCCTCTCTGGGGAGCCACCGGGCGGCCTCCCGGAGCGCTTCGTCGCTTCCTTCGACATCCCCTGCCCTCCGGAGGAATACCGAGGTCCAGAGCTGACCCGTTCCCCTTGCGCCTTCGGTGCGATGCGGATGGTCGAGGATCGAGGTCAGGTCGGCGGCCAGGTCGGCGCGCTGGGCGTAGACGCTGAGGAACGCCCCGGAAACCAGGACCAGAAGGGGCGGGGCGTTCACGAGAAGGGGGGACAGTCGGGCCATCGCTTCCTGGTCATGCCCGGCCCAGGCCACGAGCGCTTCGGAGGGGAGGAAGATGGGGCGGTCGGCCAGATCGGTCTGCCGGAGCCTGCGTATCGCCCCCTCTGCCGTTGCCACGTCTCCCAGGTGGATGGCCGTTCGGGGGAGGTGGAGGAGGGCCTCCCGGTGGTCCGGTGACAGGGTCAGGACCTCGAGCAGGACTCGGTGCGCTTGTTCGAGGGCCTCGGGGTCTCCGGTGCGGGGGAGGGTATGAAAGAGCACCTCCGCCAGGGCGAACCATCCGTCCACGAAGTCAGGCTCTTCCGCCAGAAGACTCCTCAGGGATGCCACGGCCTCCAGGTGGAGGCCGCCGTGGTACTCGATCATGGCCCCCAGGAGGCGCCGCTCCTTGGCCGGGAGTCGGCTCCGGGAGGCGTCGGCGGCGGCCAGCGACGTCGAGATCCGCGAGGCCGTGGCATTTCCGCTCCATTCGAGCGCCAGCGCCGTACGGAGGTGGGCCAGGGCGAAATCCGGATCCATCGAGGTGGCGGCATCATAGGCCTCGATGGCGGCCTCGTACCGACCGGCCCGGAAGGCGGATTCCCCCTGGACGAAGGACCGGAGTGCTCCCATGGATCCTGTGGTCCGGGTGGCCAGATCCAGCCGGGGCAGGGAGTCACCGGCCATGAGGGAGGGGAGGAGGAGGCGGGCCAGGCGGTCCACCTCTCCGACTACGGCGGAGGCGGAGGTGCGCTCGGCATCGACACGCTCCACCCGCCCCTTTCCCCTGTAGAGGCTCGCCTGCAGGACCACGTCGTCGTCGATCCCCACCACCTGCCCAAGGACCCAGCTGCCAGCGCCCAGTCGGCGGGCCAGGTGGCCCGCATCGCGCGCAGAGATCCGGCCTCCGGGGAGAACAGCCGAAAGGGCATGTCGATCCACGGTCCGGATTCCGCCCACGCCATCCAGTCCCGCCGCCAGGAGGTCGGCCACACCGATGCCCATCCACGCCAGGTCCGGGCCGGCCAGGGTTTCGAACGGAAAGATCGCCACCAGGTCGTCGTCGGCGGCTTCGGCTCCGGTGCTCCACCAGGCCAGGAGGAGCAGGACGCCAGCGGCGAGGCCCGCGACGACGTGGCGACGTCGCCTCGCCTTCTTCCCCGTCTCCCTGCCGGCCTCGGCCCAGGGCGCGGGGGCGCCATGCGCTCCAGCGGACTGGCCGCTCCGTGCCAGGTGATCTGCCACCAGCGGACGGAGCCGGGGACGCAGTTGCGCCTCCCGCACGAGGGCGGCCGCTGCCTGGCCGTGGAGTGCCTCCCGTCGCCGGGGGCTGATGGTATCGTAGGCTGCGCGGCGAAAGAATTCGTGGGGAAAATCGAGGTGGTTTGGCCCGTCCAGGCTCCGGAGCTCCCGAACCAGGCGCCGGGCCAGGAGGCCGTCCAGCGCAGCGTCGAAAGCGTCGGGAGAAAGCCCGGCCACCTGGCTCAGCCTCGCCGTGGGCGCCGGACCACCCAGGACGGCCAGCGCTTCCAGCACCCTGCGAAGCGGCGGGGAGAGAAGGTTCCAGCGTGGGGCCAGGGTCGTGGGAAGGTCTTCCAGGTGGGGGAGCAGGTCCTCCGGGTCCCTCCCCCCGAAACGCCAGACGCCGTCCGGACACGGTGCAAGCTCCTGGGCGTCGGCCAGGGCGTGAGTCATGACCACCAGGAGCAAGGGGATCCCGGAGGATGCAGCGTGGAGCTGGCGGGCCAGGGGCTCTACCAGGACAGGATCCAGCGTCATCATGGAGCGGAGCAGCCCCGCGACGCCGCCGACCGAAAGCGGCGGCAACTCGATGCGTTCCAGGCGAGCCGTGCCACCGAGAAGCCCCGAGGTCGCCCGAGCCGGATCCTCGTCGGAGGTGACCAGGACCAGGGTTCCCGGAGGTGGAGCCCGCAGGATTTCGGCCAGTACCTGGCGACTCTCCCTGTCGAGATCCGGAAGATCATCCACGGCGATCACCACGGGCACCTCCTCGGCCACCACCTCGAGGACGGAGACCACCGCCCGGCCCCGTCGGGTTGGGGTCGGGGTTTCCGGCCGTGGCAGCCCTGGAAAGCGCCCTCGCACCTCGGGGACCAGCTCGGCCACCTGGGCGAGTGCGTCTTCGGAGGCTCCTCCAAGACCTGGCGCCCCGGCAAGCGCGCGAAGGAGGGCTCGGACGGCCCCCAGAGGGGATTCCTCCTCCGGTGCCAGGGGTCCGGTCGAGAGGGTAAGCACCGCGTCATCCCCGGCCGGCGAAAGCTCCTGGAGGAACTCGCGCATCAGACGGCTCTTTCCGATCCCCTCGGGGCCCGTCAGGGCCAGGATGCGCCCCTCTCCCTGTCGGACGGCGTCGAGAGCGGCGCGAAGGCGGAGCTGGATGACCTGGCGTTCCACCAGGTCTGGCGAGAAGAGGGCAAGGGATCCCGGTCCCTTCCCGGGGAGACGACGACGGAGATTCTGAGCCGTCCGCGCCAGGGATTCAGGGGGAGGCACCCCCAGGACCGAAGTGTACTGGGCGGACCACCGGGTCCACAGCTCCAGCGCCTCGCCGGGGCGTCCCAGGAGCGGGAGCACCTCCAGGGCCGCTTCCAGGGGAGCCTCGTCCTGCGGGCCGGCGTTGATCCAGAGGTGGGCGACCCGGGCCATGCGGGGTCGGTCCTTCCGCATGGTCGCGGCCTCAAGCTCTTCCCGGCACCAGTTCCGGATCCGCTGCTCCACGGTGGCTCGCTCGGTGTCGAGCCAGTGCAGGAACGCCGGCAAGGACTCCGTGTCGGCACCGGGCAGGAGAAGGAGCGCTTCGGGCGCGAGGTCCACGGCGGGATCGGCGGGATCGGCGGGCTCGACAGGACGGGCAGGGCTGGCGGGAACGGCCGGATCGGCGATATCGGCCGCATTGACCAGGTGTCGTTCCAGGGTGGCCCCCAGGTCCTGAACGTCCACCCAAAGGCGCTCTGTCCGGATCCGGATCCGGTCTCTGTCCGCTTCCAGGGCGTCTCCCAGCTCACTCCGGAGAAGGAGGAGGGCCTGGCGCACGGACTGCCGGGCCCGGGCCTCGGACCGGTCCCCCCAGAACATGTCCATGGCGACCGCCCGCGAAACGCCTCGATCCCCGTGACAGGCCACGAAGGCCAGAAAGAGGAGAGGTTTTCGTCGCCCCACGAGGACCTCTTCCCCTCCCACGCGAAGCGAGAGGGTGCCGAGAAGGCGAAGGTGCGGCCTCGGTTCTCCCGTCAAGTCCATGATGGCCAGTGAGTTGACGGTGGATTCACGCCGAAACGCACGCTCGGCTTCATTCTGGTGGGGTCAGGTCCCGGCAACGGAGCGGCCTCCAGTGGCGCCCCCGAGGGGAACGTTGATCACCTGCTTCCGGGGAGTCCCTGCCATGGATCGCGTCTGCTACCTGATGCTCCGCGCCTGCCGTGCTGCCGGGGGGGCCGGAGAGGTGGAAGTCAGGGGTGTGGTGGAGCGCCTGGACACCGGTGAGAAGCGGACCTTCGCCAGCGGCCAGGAGCTGGTGGCGTTCATTTCGGCCGCCGTGGATTCGGGCAGCAACTTCAGTGCCACGGACGGCACCGATTCGTTGGACCTGTTGGACCCATTGGACCCGTTGAAACCGGCGCCCGTCGGTCTCCGGCTTGACCCACCATCGAAGGAGAGGAGGACCCCATGAAGGTTTCGAAGCCGTGGATCACGTTTTCCGCCGTCCTGGCGATTCTGACGCTCTCGGCCTGCGGGATGGATCAGCCCACCGACCCCGGGGTGTCGCCGTCGGAGGGTCTTCTGGCCTCCCGTGGGCCGGCGCAAAGCTGCCAGGCCGTGCAGGGGGCCATCGTGGGCAACGTCCTGGAGGCCTCCCAGGTGAGCGGGGATCTTCAGGGCGTAACCTTCAACATCGCCGAGCCGGAGACCACCTTCGTGGGAGGCGGGGTGATCCGCCTGGCGACGCAGCATCGGTTCCAGCTCTTCTCCGGCGCCTTCGCCGGGGGGGCGTTCGAGACCGTGGATCGGGGAATGCAGGTGCCGGTGGAGGGGGATCTCTACCGGCTGATCAACCACTACCGCATCGTGCGGGGTGAGGGTCCGCTGGAGGGGGCAAGCGGGAACCTCCAGGTGAACGGCACGCTCCGCATCGACTTCGAAAACCTGGGGCTCTTCTTCGCCGGGCTGGCCCCCCTTGCCGAGGGGAACGGCGACATCGATGTCACCTACCATGGCGTGATATGCGGTCAGGGTTGATGGCCGTCACTCTGGGCATGTCCTGACCTCCGGAAGGACCCCCGGGGCCGGATCCAGAGCATGGGTCCGGTCCCGGGATCTCCGATGTGCCCAGCGTGGTTCACGCACTTGCAGGTCGACCAAACGCTGACTCAGGACATCAGGGAGCGCCGAAGGCTGCCGCGACCCGGTCCGGGTCCATGGCGCCGGTGTAGAGCGCCATGCCCAGGACGGCCCCGGCGGCGCCCTTCTCGGCCAGAAACCGGAGCTCCGCCTCGGTGGTGACGCCTCCGGAGATCCAGACCGGGTGGTGCGAACCCTCGATCACCCGGGTTACCTCCTCCCGGTCGATTCCTTCGAGGCGCCCCTCCCGTCCCACGTCGGTGCAGAGCACGCCGGCCAGCGGGAGGGAGGCCAGGGTCTCGAGAAAGGCCTGGACGCGGAGGGGGCTGGCCTCCGTCCATCCGCGCCGAAGGACCATGCCATCACGGATGTCCGCGGCCACCGCGATCTTTCCGGGGTGCCGGTCGGCCAGCGCCTTCACCCACATCGGGTCATCCACGGCCCGCGTTCCCACGATGACCCGGTCCACGCCGGCATCGAGGAGGGCCTGGACCCGGTCTTCGTCGCGCACGCCCCCCCCGACCTGGAGCTCCCCCGGGACCTCCCGCGCGATGCGGGTCACGATGTCCAGGTTGTCGCCAAGGCCCAGCGCCGCATCCAGGTCCACCACGTGGAGCACCCGGAAGCCTGCGGTCCGCCAGCGCCCGGCGACAGCCACCGGGTCGGGGAGCGACACGCGTTCATCGTCCGGTCGGCCGCCCACCAGCTGGACGCAGCGCCCGCCCTTCAGGTCCACGGCGGGAATCGCGGTGAAGCCCTGCGGAGGGCGGGGTGCGGAAGCCCCGTTCATGGCGATACCTGCGCAAGGAAGTTCCGGAGGAGGTGGAGGCCCGGGGTGGAGCTCTTCTCCGGATGAAACTGAACGGCCCAGGTGCGTCCTCGCCGGACGGCGGCGGCGTAGGTCTCCTCCTCGTACGTCGAACGGGCGATGACGGCCTCCGGATCCACCGCCTCGCAGATGAAGGAGTTGGCATAGTAGGCCGTGAGGCCCGGGGCGTGGCCGCCCGCGTGGTCGGCGTCGGGTTCGCGCACCTCGGGATCATGGAGGCCCGCAAAGAGCGGGTCGTCCGAGGTCTCCACATCGTTCCACCCCATCTGGGGGACGATCCGTGCCTGGAGTCGGCGAACCTTCCCCTCCAGCAGACCGATCCCCCGCCCCTCGCCTTCTTCGGAGCCCTCGAAGAGGAGCTGCATCCCGAGGCAGATCCCGAGGCAGGGGAGCCCCCCAAGGAGCGCTTCCCGCACCCGGTCGGCGTGGCCGTCCAGTGCCCGGACGGCAGCACCGAAGGACCCGACGCCGGGGAGCACCAGGGCCTCGCCGGCCAGGGCTTCATCCCAGTTCGGGGTGATGGACACCCGGGCGCCCCCCACCTCGAGTCCCTTGGCGAGGGAGTGGAGATTCCCGGCTCCGTAATCGAAGAGCACCACGTGCGGCATGAGAGCGGTCGCTCCGGTAGAAAGAGGTTACCCGTAGACCCGGTCCAGGGCCTTGATGAATCGATCCAGTTCAGCCGGTGGGCCCACGCTTACCCGGACCGCGTCGCCCAGGCCCGGAAGCTCCGGGAAGGGACGCACCGCGACCCCTTCCTGGCGGAGCGACGCCGTCACGAACACCGCGTCGTCCACCGGGACCAGGATGAAATTGGCGCTCGAGGGGAGCGGCGTGTACCCCCGGGAGGCAAGCTCGAAGGCAAGGCGGGCCCGCCCTTCCAGCGTTTCGGACCGGATCCCCGGGATCCACCCCTCCGCATCCTCCAGCGCTGCCACCGCGGCGGCCTCGGCCAGGCGATTCACCTTGTAGGGTCCCCGGGATTTTTCCACTTCCCGGATCACCTCCGGCGACCCGACGGCGAAGCCCACCCGAAGCCCCGCGAGCCCGAAGAGCTTGGAGAGGGTCCGGACCACCAGCACGCG
>Ga0209498_1002068_pt1 | contig 12253 bp, 11 predicted proteins | sample WalLakDeSediment_FD_184131 | JGI IMG/M metagenome (GOLD analysis project Ga0209498, IMG submission 184131) | Lake sediment microbial communities from Walker lake, Nevada to study Microbial Dark Matter (Phase II) - Walker Lake 11/02/13 Deep... | ecosystem: Environmental > Aquatic > Freshwater >...
TCATGTGGGCGTGTCCGATGACCGCCACGGGAACGCCCAGGATCAGCCCCCATCGGAAGAGTCTCAGGAGATGACGGTACTCCGCCTCCCTCTCCTCCTCCCTGCGCCGGAGAGCCTCCTCGAACTCCTCCCCTTCCCTGTCCGCGATGCTGTAGCCGGCACCTTCCACGGCTGCCACCAGGTCGCCCAACGATGCGGAGGCCGGGTCCATGGTCACCCGGGCCTCCCCCGTGGCCAGGTTCACCGATGCAGCGGCGACCCCCGAGACCTTCATGAGCCCCCCCTCGATGCGAGAGACGCATGCGGCACAGTGGATCCCGTCCACGGACAGATCCACCGATACCAGCCCCTCCGGGGGAAGGACCGGGGCGTTGCCGGCATGGGGACTTCTGCCACTGTGCGAATCAGACATGGAATTCCGGGGTAAGGGTCTAGATGATGATGTAAGAACCAATGAAAGCCCATGAGGTTCCACGAGGCGGATCCGGGCCTCGAGACGAGCTTTCCCTTACAAGGGCGATCCCCGGACTTCCCGGTTCGCCCGCGAAGTTCCAGCTCATGGGCCTCGGCGGAATCGATTCGACCAACGAAAGGGAGCGATCCGATGGACATGGCCGACCTTGACTACGGATTCAAGAAGACCCTGCCTCTTTCCATGGAGGATGCGGACCGGAGAGTGAGGGAGGAGCTGCAGAAGGAGGGATTCGGGATCCTCACGGAGATCGATGTGAAAGCCACGCTGAAGAAGAAGCTGGACGTGGACTTCCGTCCCTACAAGATCCTGGGAGCCTGCAACCCTGCCCTGGCCCACCAGGCTCTCAGCGTCGAAACGGATGTCGGCCTTCTCCTGCCCTGCAACGTCATCGTCTATGCAGGCGGCGAGGAGGGCACCTCCGTCGTGGGAGTCCTGGACCCCAAGGTCCAACTCGGCGTCACCGGCAGGACCGACATCGACGATCTGGCGGATGACGTCCGCTCCCGGATGAGGCGGGTCCTGGAAGCCCTTTGATGCCACCGGCAGACTGCCGCTGACGATTGTCGTTCCAGGCCTACCTGGAGGGCCTGGAGCGACACAGGGGAAGCGACACAGGGGAGAAGGACGCCGGAGGTGAGGTCACCCTTCCTGCGTCGAGCCGACCTCCCCCGATCTCACTCTATCCTCACACCAGGCATCGGAAACCACTCTCACTTCGAAGCCGTGACCAGCCAACTCCTCGGCCAAGACCTCGGCTTCTTCCCGAGCCGGAAACCGGCCCACGCGCACTCTGGCCAACTCGTCCTCGGGAATCCCCACGACCCGGGGGTCGTAGCCCGCATGCCGAAGGCGGTCCGCCAGAGCTCTCGCCCGCTCGAGGCTGCTGAAAGCCCCTAGTTGCACAGCGTACGACCAGGAGGCGTCCATGGAATCGGTGGGGGCGGGAGTCACCGGCGGAAACAGGGCCTCCGCTTGAGGGGGAGGCTCCATGTCCGGCGACGCGAGGGGGGCAGGAGCGCCGCTTCCCTCGGATAGAGTCAGGTGCCAGGATTCGGCATCCTCCACCAGTGGGCTCGACGGATAATCCCGTATCAGGCGCTCCAGGAGATCCAGGGCCTCCGTCCCTTCCCCCCTCAGTTCGGCCAGGAGTCCGAGGCGAAAGAGAGCGTCGGCCGAGTAGGGGCCCCCGGGATACTCCAGGACGAGACGTCGAAAGTCCATCTCCGCCATGGAGGGAGCTACCGTGAGTCGGCCCCGTAGCCAGGTCCCCCTCTGCCGGTCCTCCCTCGATGCCGAGGCGAGACGGGAGTCCAGCCAGGTTTCCAGAACCTCCCGGGCTTGAATGATCCGGCCTTCGGCCATGAGGGAATCCACCTGGTCCAGGGACCCGGTCCCCTGGGCCCTGACCGTCCCGGGAGTCGCGAAAACCACCAGCACCGCCACCGCCACCAGCACCAGCGTTCGGACTTCTCTCATACCCTTGTCCTCCATCCCCTCAGGGCCTCCCGACGGGAGACGCCGTCATGCCCGGGCTCCCTCCCGGGCCATGAGGCCCAGGATCCACTCTTCCAGGACCTGTCTATCCGAGAGCCCGCTGGACTTCAGTAGACGATCCAATCTACGCAATCCCAACAACGCCTCCTCCACCTCTTCCACCGACCAGCCCCTGGCCTGCTGCAGCAGGCGGGGGGCGAGCCATCTCTGGTGGGGTGGCAGGAGGCCATCCAGGGCTCGTTTCCCTCCCGTCACGGCCACCCCCAGGCGCAAGAGATGCGTGGCCAGTCCGATGGTGAGACCCACACCCGTCTCTCCCTGCCCAAGAAGGGTTCCCAACCCTCCCAATGCCCCGGACAGGTCACGCCGGCCCACCCGATCGAACCACCCCCATCGGTCCTCCACCGGGATGTGGGTCCCGGCTGCCTCCACCGCTTCCACCCCGATGGGAGACCCTTCCTCCACGAGGCTCGCCAACTTCGCCACCTCCTGGACCAGCACTCCCAGGTTCGTACCCACGGCGGATCCCAGAGCCCTGGCCGCCTCCTGGGTCAGGATACGCCCGAGCTTCTGCGACGTCCAGTCCACAAGCCAGCCCGGTACGTCGTTGGGACTGATCTCGGGGAAATCCATGGACCGGGCCAGGCGCTTCAGGTCCTTGTAGAGCTTCGCCTCCGATCCCCGGGGAAGGGTGGCCGACAGGATCAGCGCGAGGCCCGGCGGCGGCTTCGAGGCCACGTCCAGCAGGACCTGCCGAGCCCGGGAATTGGAGGCCAGGGCCTCCATCTCCCTGACAAGGACCACTCGCCACTCCGCCATCATGGGGGGAGTGCCCAGGAGAGAGGCCAGGGTCTCCACGGTGACCTCGTCACCCCGGACCGAATCGAGGTTGAAGTCCCGGCTGGCCGGGTCCACATGCATCTCCACCAGGGCCCGGGTTTCCTCTTCTTTGCGGAACTGGTCGTCGCCCGTCAGGAAGAAGACACCTCCCAACTCCCGGCGTCGCGGTCCCACGGAACCCCTGGAACTCATGCTCGCGGCCGGGGGCTACTGGCTTCCGATCTGCACTGCGGTCCCGGAACGCCGCCGATCGGAAAGGGAGGAGTACACGCGAAAGAGCTCATGAGAATCTCCCCAGATTCCTTCCCGAAACTCGGTGGTCACGAAGAGGGAGCGGCTCCTGTGGAAGGTGGTCTTGGCGGTACCAGGAGATGGGGCGGGCTCGGCTGGTCTTACCACGATCAAGGCCGGAAGCTCGGACATGGGATGCGTCGTAGCAACCACCGGAGCCCAGGCTGAAAGAGCCAACAGAGTGGCCAGCGCCAGGATGGATACGGTGGTGGCGCCGGTACCGAGGGACTCCTTGGCTATGGACGGGCCGTCCTCGATGTGGAAGATCCTGTGATCGAGGCGGGCACGGAAGTCCGAAGGCACTTCGAGTGCCGGAAGGTTCCTGAGGGCTGCGGCCCCGGCTTCGAGGATCTCGGCATACCGACGGCAACTCGCACAGGCGGAGCGGTGCTCCTCTGTGGCCTGCGATGCCTCATCGTTGGCCAGCCCATCGAAGTCCTCAGAAAAACGTCGGAGATACTCCTGACAATCCATCTGCTCCACAGCGCTCCTTGGTGACGTTGCGGCCAGCAATGCAGTTCGCAACCGGGGTTGGTACCTGTGGTACGTCACCCCGGACCGGCATGTTCCCCCATGGCCGCCACCTGTTTCACCGAATCCGGGAGGGGAGGATCAAAAGACCCGTCCCCCGGATCTCGATGTGGGTGGTACTTGAGGAACGGAGCGGGAGTTCCCGCCTCGCTTCAGGGCATGGGTGGGAAGAGACGATGGAGGGAGGGGACGGAGGGAGCGATTGCTCCCTCCCCCGAGGCGCACGGTAGGGTGTCTACCGTCAATCCAGAAGAGGAGCGATGATGCGGGCGAAGTTGTTCCGGGCCCGGTTGAGCCGGCTCTTCACCGTGCCCAGGTTGCAGCCGGTGATCTCGGCGATCTCCTCGTAGGTCTTCCCTTCGATCTCCCGGAGCACAAAGACGATCCTGTGATGCTCCGGCAGCTCCGCCACCGCATTCTCCACCATCTCCCGGAGGCGGCGCTTCCGAAAGAGGTCGTCCGGACGCAGCTTGGTATCTTCCCATTCCAGGGGTCGATGGTCCGCCTCCCAGTTCTTCTTGATGGTCTGGAACAGGACAAGGGGATTCCGGGAGCGGTTTCTGAGCTCGTTCTTGGCCAGGTTTCCGGCGATGGTGTAGATCCAGGTGGAGAACTTCTTGGTCTGGTCGAATCGGTGCAGATGGCGATACACCCGGACGAAAGTCTCCTGGACCAGGTCCTGGGCGCGCTCCCGGTCCCCGATGGTCCGGTAGACAAAGTTGAGAAGGCGCTTGTCGTACCGGTCTACCAATATCCCGAAGGCCCTGGAATTACCCTCCAGGAAGCTCTGTACGACGAGGCTGTCCGACAGTTCGCCAAGAACCCGGGCAGCTTCCCGGGCTCCGGTGAGTACTCCCGGTTCCGTCGATGGCTTTGTCCTGGGCAGCATAGCTTTCTCACCCTTCCCGGTCCTGAGGTTGGTGATCGGGAAAGCCCGGCCGGGCCATGCTTTCCGTCAGCCGTTGTTAAACGCAGGTTCCGTACCAGAGGGATCGCCCTTGATTCCTCGACCTTCCTGAGCCGAATGTCCCATGGAAAGGACAGGTGTGGAGCGATTTGGGACAGTTCACCGCTCCAGTTTCGATCCCCTACCTCGGCGAAGGAACCGGTCGGCAAACAGAATTCCCACCAAGCTCTTCCCGTCTCGCATCTCGCCGCTCCGGGCAAGCTCAAGGACCTGGGAGAACGGGAGCTCCACCACCTCCATGAACTCGTCCTTGTCCCTGCTCACCTTGCCCTTGGACAGGGCCGTGGCGGCGAAGAGGTGGATGACCTCGTCGGTGAAGCCCGGAGTGGTGAAGAACCGGGTCAGGGGAAGCAATTCCCCGGCGACGTAGCCCGTCTCCTCCTCCAGCTCCCTCCGGGCGCAATCCTCCCAGGACTCCCCCTCGGACGGAATGCCCGCCGGGATCTCGTAGACGAATCCCCCGGCCGCATATCGGTACTGGCGCACCAGGACGATGGAGGGATCGCCGACATCCTCTCCGTCCAACAGGGGCACCACTGCCGACGCTCCCCTGTGACGGATGAACTCCAGTTCCCCGACGCTTCCGTCGGGAAATCGCACCCGATCCACCGAGAGATGCACGACCCGGCCGTCGTGCACGACCCGGGACTCCACACGCCCGACCTGGGAGCCTGAGGGCTGACCTTGCTTCACACCTGTGTCATCCATGGTTCACCTGAGAGGGTGACGGACCATACACCCACTCCAAGCTTTCCCTGGAGTAGGATGCGGGGACCCGGAAAAGGGGTTGCTCGGGACGTTGAAGAGGGGGACTGGACCGCCGAAGGCCCTCAGGGGAGAATCTCGGGGGAGACGACCTCCACCGGCCCCAGCCCGAGATCCTCAAGGGGCCCTCGGATGGCATCCGCTTCCCCCACCACCACCACCACCATGTCTCCTGGCCGTAGCATTTCCCTGCCCGCCACCAGGACGTCCTGGGGCGAGATGCTCCGGATCCGGTCCCGGTAGAAAGCGAAGAAGTCGTCCGGAAGGTCGTACACCAGGAGCTCTCCGATGCGGGCCGCCACCTGACCGGTGGTCTCCAGGTGGAGTGGGAAGACTCCGGCGATGAAGTCCCTGGCTCGCTCCACTTCCCGTTGGGTCGGGCCCTCCTCCACCAGGCCCTGCACCTCCGCCAGAGCGTGGCTTACCGCCGGCGCCGTAACCTCCGTGGCCACGGCGGTGGAGATGCGGAAGGGACCCGCCGAACGGCGAAAGGCGAATCGCGATCGGACGCCGTAGGTGAACCCTTGCTCTTCCCGCAGATTCAGCATGAGCCGGCTCGTAAAGGCTCCCCCCAGGATCGTGTTGAAGATCTGGAGCGGGAAGAAGTGGGGAGTGGAGCGCGGAGCACCCACCTGGCCGATGCGGATCTCGGACTGGACCGATCCGGGCCGGTCCACCACCAGGACCCGTCGCTCCCGAAAGCGGGGAACGGACTCGAAGCCGTTCACCGGTTCGGGCGCCCCCTCCCAGTCTCCGAAGTACGACCGCGCCAGGTCTCCCACCTCCGACACTTCCACGTCCCCGGCCACCACCAGGCCGGCACCCTTGGGCCGGTAGTGCGCTCTGGCAAAGGCCTGGACTTCCGCGGGGCCCATCCTCTCAACCGATGAGGCCGAGCCCGCGAGCGGGCGTTGATAAGGTACGTGATCGGCAAAGAAGAAGTAGGCGGCAGCATCGTCGGCGAGGCTGCCGGGATCCATGCGACGCTGGCGAATGGCTGCCAGTCGCTGGTTCCTGAACCGCCCCACCTCCTCGGGAGGGAATGCCGGCTGGAGGAGGTCTTCGGCCAGGAGCGCAACCGCCTCCTCCATGCGCTCGGCCAAGCAGGTGAGGGAGATCGTGGTGGAATCCCAACCGGTGTGCACCGCGAGCCCGGTTCCGATCCCCTCCAGTGCCTCCGCCAGCTCGGGCCCGCTGAGTCTCCTGGAGCCCCCCTCCAGGGCCTGCCCAGTAAGGACGGCCAACCCGGCCGAGGAGTCCGGCAGGAGAGCCTCGGCGGCGTCCAGGACCACCGAGACCGTCACGAGAGGAAATCGGCTCATTCGCGCCACCCTGACGCCGATTCCGTTGGGGAGGGAGGAGGAGACCACGGGGGGAAATTCGAAAGGCCTTACGGGCCCCGGAAGTGGAGCTGCGGACCGGTCCGGGGAGATGGGGACCGGGGCGCTCATGACGCACCTCCCGGGACATAGGTCAAGAGGGCTCGGTTGTCAGGCCCCAGGAACTCGGACGAGAAGGCTTCCACCTGGCTCCGGGTCACGCCCCTCACCCGCTCTACCTCCGAATTGAGTCGGCCTGGATCATCGAAGATCTGGTCGAACATGGACAGGAGGTCGGCCCTCTCCCCCACCCGTTGGATCTCCCTGAGGAGGTGCGTCTCCGTCATGGCCACCGCCCTATCCAGCTCACCCTGGTCCACGGCCGCCAACCCCTCCACCTCCTCCAGGAGGGCCTGTTCCAGCCTTTCGGGCTCCTCCCCCGGGTAACCGGTAACCCACAGGAGGAGGAGTGACGCGCCGACCTCCAGGGGGAAGACGTAGGCCAGCACGTCCTTGGCGATGGCCTTCTCCCTCACCAGGGATCGGTAGAGCCGGGAGGCCTTCCCACTCCCCAGGACCGTGGCCGCCACCTGGGCGGCCTGGAACCCGTCGGAGGTGAAGGGAGGCACCCTGGCTCCCATGTAGACCCTGGGAAGCGGCACGTTGTCCACCACCTCATCCCGCACCGTGGCCCCAATGACCGGGGGGATGTCCAGAACCCCGGGAAGAGGAGGAATGGGGGCACCGGCCGGGATCTCCCCGAAATGGCGCTCCACCAGGCCGAGAGCCTTTTCCGGCTCGAAGTCACCCACGAGAGTGAGAACGGCGTTGTTCGGGATATAGAAGGTTCGGGAGAACTGGACCACGTCCTCCAACGTGGCGGCCCCGATGTCCTCCATGGAGCCTATGACGGAATGGTGGTAAGGATGGGAGGGGGGAAACACCAGGGCTTGGATCCGCTCGTCCCAATCCCCGTATGGCTGATTGTCGTAGCGCTCCTTCCGCTCGTTCTTCACCACTTCTTGCTGGTTACGGAGCTTCTCCTCCGTCATGGCCGGGATCATCCAACCCATGCGGTCCGACTCCAGCCACAGGGCAAGCTCCAGCTGATGAGAGGGAACCGTGTCGTAGTAGTTGGTCCGGTCGAACCAGGTGGAGGCGTTCAAAGAGCCTCCGGCGCTCTCGATGAGCTCAAAGTGGCGGTTCTTGGGGACGTTGGCCGATCCCTGGAACATCATGTGCTCGAAGAGATGGGCGAAGCCGGTCCGGCCGGGTCGCTCGTTCCTTGAGCCCACGGCGTACCAGAGGTTGACGCCCACGATGGGCGTGGCGGGGTCCCGAGAGAGGGTCACCCGCAATCCGTTGGAGAGACGGTGCCGCTCCACTGGGACGTTCACCACGACGAGATTCTGCTCTCCTCGGAGCGTCCGACCGCTCCGTTCAGGATTGTGAATTGCGAGGTCCCTTTCGAATCGCGAGTGGGGCGCGAGGAACGAGCCTTCTCTCAGGGACGGGTCATTAGACGTTCTCTCATGGCTCCCGGCAGAAGCTCATGGACCAAGAAGGACGAAGCGCTCTCCGGCCCCTCATCCAGCCGCATCTCCACCCTCTCGATAAGAGGGAGGTCCATGGGATCGGCGTTCTGCCGTCCCCTTTCCAGCATCTCCCAGGCCAGCCCCTCCCGTCCTGCGCCCGCAGCGGCCAGGGCGGCCAGAAGCTGTGCCTCCACGTCCTCCGGCAGAGACCTCGCACCCTCCGACAGATGCCGGGCAGCCTCGTCCAACCGGTCCAACTCCACCTCGATCAGCCCCATGACCAGCCGGCTCCACCCTTCCGCCGGGTCGAGCTCCAGGGATCTGGCCAGAGCATCCAAAGCCTCCTCCATCCGGCCTTGGAGTGCCAGAGCTACACCCAACTCATAGGCCACGAGGGAATCCTGGGGGTCCAGGACCGAGGCTGCGTCCAACTCCCGCATGGCGTCTTCAAAGAGACCCTCCCTGGAGAGATACGCCCCAAACAAGGTACGCGCCAGAAGAAGATCCGGGGCCATGACGGCGGCGGAGCGAAGGGCGGCTTCGGCGTTCGGGTCGTCGAGCCGCGCCAGTCCGTTTCCGATGGTGGCCAGGACCACGGGGTCCTGGGGGTCCCGGGCAAGGGCCTCCTTGAAAAGGTCATATCCCGATCCCGGCAGACCCAACTCCCGCTCCGCCACTCCCAGCCAACAGAGAAGGGCCGGGTCTTCAGGCTCCGACTCCAGGGCCTCCCGGAGCGCCCGGACCACTCCCTCCCAATCCCCTTTCCTCTCCAGGTCCAGCATCTGCGGGAGCAGATCCTCCGCACCCATGCTCAGGCTCCAAACTTGGCCAGTCGGCCTGCGTGGGCCAGGGCCAGGGTCATGAGGTGTTTGCCTTCGAATGTCCCGAGGTCTCCCACCCTGCACTCGGACTCACCGAAACAAGTCCCTGTGGAGCGGGCCCAGGGAGAGGCCAGGAGCACCGGCACCGAGTGCCAGGAATGGGCCCCGAACGTGGAGGGAGTGGAGTGATCCCCCGTAACCACCAGGGTCTCGGGCCCGAGCTCGAGGATCCGCGGGATCAGGGGATCGACGGATTCGATGGCCTCCACCTTCCCCTGGAAGTCCCCATCCTCCCCCCGCGAGTCGGGGTATTTGAAGTGCAGGAAGAAGAAGTCATAGTCCTGGAAGTGCTTCTCCAACACGCTCACCAACCCCGGCGGATCGGAGGGGATGTCCAGAACGTCCATTCCCACCAGGCGGGCCACGCCCCGGTACATGGGGTACTGGGCGATGGCCAGGGCCCGGAGGCCGTAGCGCTCCTGGAAGCCTGGGTATTCTTCATAGGCGGCGAATCCCCGGGCCAGGACCCCGTTCACCGTGGGCTCGTCCCGGAGGATGGTTTCGAACTGGCCCAGGACGTCCTTCAGGAGGTCCGCGCTCCTCTCCGACTTCGGATCCAACGCCTTCACCGACAGAGGGGGAACCCCCGTGGACTGTGGATCCGTATCCGCCAGGTCGGCTCCCAGCCCGTTCCCCCGGAGCACGAGGACGACCCGGTGCTCCTTCTCGTGCTCAAGGAAGACCTCAACCCCTTCCGGCGGGTTGAGGCGGTCACGGACCTTCTCCACGATCCTCCGCCCCTCATCGTCCGAGGGGCGTCCGGCCCGACGGTCCAGAATCCGTCCCTCCCCGTCAAGGGTCGCGAGATTCAGGCGGGCCGCCAGGTCTCCAACCCGGAGATCGAATCCCACGCCCAGGGCGCTGAGGGCTCCCCGACCGATGACATATTCCAACGGATCGTAGCCGAAGAGGGAGAGGTGTCCCGGTCCACTCCCGGGGGCGATTCCGGGACTCACCGGAATGAAGGCACCCAGGGAACTCCGGCTCGCCAAAGCGTCCAGATGAGGGGTGTGGGCCGTCTCCAGCTCCGTCAGTCCGGTATCGGGGTGGGGGAGTCCCCCCACGCCGTCCAGGACGAAGAGAACGATCTTCTTACCCTCGACGCCTCGCTCCACCAGGTCGTCGGGAAGGCGGACAGGGGACATGAGGCTGAGCTCGGCTTGGCGTGGTTGGATGGTGGCAGCCCCCGGGGGGGCGGAATAGGACCCAATATACCACGCCTGGCGAAAGGGACAAACCGGCCTGGCCGCTGCCGTAGTTGCCAGAGTCCTCCTCCCTTCCGTAGGATCCCGGAGCCGTGGGAGCCCTTCGGGATCCCTGAACGTCCGTCCTCCAGCAGCGGGAGAACCTCCTTGAGATACACGCCTTTCACGATGGAGCGGTGGCAATCCACCTTCGAGAATCGGGTGAAGTTCAACCTTTCGGAGAGCGGAGTCCACCCCATGACGGTGGCGGAGCTCCTGGAGTTGGCGGGGCTCGAGGAAGGCGTTGAGGGAATCCGCCTTTCCTACGGCCAATCCAACGGATCGGACCGGCTCCGGAAACGAATCGCAGACCTGTACCCCGGGGCCACGGAGGCATCGGTGCTGGTGACGGTGGGCGGCGCCGAGGCGAACTTCGTGGCCCTCTGGCACCTTCTGGAGCCGGGCCGGCCAGGGGCCGTGATGCTTCCCAACTACATGCAAGTCCCGGGGATGGTGGAGAACTTCGGGGCTCCCCTCGTCCCCTTCCACCTCCGGGAGGAGACCGGGTGGCAGCCCGATCTGGAGCAGCTGGAGGGCGCTCTGGAGCAGGGAGCCTCCTTCATCCTGGTGACGAACCCGAACAACCCCACGGGGGCCGTTCTCACTCCCCAGTCCATGGACGGGATCGTGGAGCTGGCGGAGCGGTTCGGCGCATGGATCCTCTCGGACGAGGTGTACACGGGAGCGGAGGTGGCGGGGGACGAAACCCCGTCGTTCTGGGGACGAACGGAGAGAGTACTGGTCACCAACTCCCTTTCCAAAGCCTACGGCCTACCGGGCCTCCGGCTGGGCTGGGTGACGGGGCCGCCGCCCCTGGTGCAGGAACTCTGGGGGCGGACGGACTACACCACCATATCGCCCTCCTCCCTCTCGGATCACCTGGCCACCGTGGCCCTGGAGCCATCCACCCGGGAGCGCATCCTCCAGAGGACCCGATCCATCATCCGGGAGAACCTCGGAGCCATGGAGGACTGGATGGAAGCCCAGGAAGGCCTCTTCACCTATCGTCCGCCGGATGCGGGGGCCATTTGCTACATGCGTTACCGCCCCGACGTGAGCTCCTCCGGGTTCGCCGAGAAGCTCCGGGTCGAAAAGGATGTCCTGGTGGTTCCGGGGGACCATTTCGGCATGGATCGCTATCTCCGGATCGGATTCGGAAACCCCAGGGACGAGCTCATGGAGGCCCTGGGGCGGGTAGCCGAGGCCTTCCGGGAAGTGGAGGGGTAGACCTCCGAAGTCCATAACGCCACGTCACTTAGCCAAGGAGTCGACCCGCCTTCCATGCCGACCAAAGACGTCCTCCGGGACCTGGAGATCCTCTTCAAGTCCCGCTATGGGCTTATCCACCTGGACACGGACGAGGCCGAACGGGCCCTTTCCCTCCTCCGCCACCTGGCCGATCGGATACCGGTCCCTCTCTTCACCTGGTCCCGGGTGGAAGGGATCCGCCGCGTGGACCGGCCCGGAAGCATCTTCGACACCAAGGAGCCCCGAAAGGCCATGGCCCACGTGGCCGCCGCAGGAATCCCGGCCATCTATCATTTCGCCGGGTTGGCCAGCCACCTGGAGACGGACGAGGTCTTCAGGGCACACCTCAGGGTGGGGGCAAGAAAGCTGGAGGAGATGGATGGGGCCATGGTCCTCACCGGCTCCGGGCTGGTCTTCCCTCCGGACCTTTCCCCCCTTGTGGCCACGGTGGCCCTTCCGGGGCCCGGAGAGGCGGAGTACCGGGATCTTCTGGGTAACCTCCTCCGGGACCTGAGCCGGCGCGGGCACGTGGAGGTCGATCTCAGCAGGGAGGAGATGGCGAGCCTGCTCAAGCATCTTTCGGGTCTCACACTCATGGAAGCCGAGAAGGTCCTCACCAAGGCCATCGTGGAGGACGGCAAGCTCACCGCCGGAGACATCCGG
>Ga0209498_1002069_pt1 | contig 12251 bp, 11 predicted proteins | sample WalLakDeSediment_FD_184131 | JGI IMG/M metagenome (GOLD analysis project Ga0209498, IMG submission 184131) | Lake sediment microbial communities from Walker lake, Nevada to study Microbial Dark Matter (Phase II) - Walker Lake 11/02/13 Deep... | ecosystem: Environmental > Aquatic > Freshwater >...
TTGCCCTCATCCTGCTCTAAGCTTTCACGGGCAAGCCTGATAGCAGAGCCGATTGCGGTGCCAGGTCTGGGTGCTATACCGGTACTGATCACATCGCTAAGCATTAACGCAGCACTGTAATCTGTGGTTAAGGGCAATTGCATATAAGCTTCGCCAGCGAAGACTATAATCGCGATTCGATCACCCTTGAGATTTCCTATGAGATTTTGAACCTCCCGTTTAGCCGCGCTCATGCGACTAGGACGAATGTCCTCGGCGTCCATGCTGGAGGACACGTCAACGGCAACGATGAGGTCAATACCTGTGCGTGTTACTTCCTCGTAGCGTGTGCCCACTTTCGGATTGGCATACGCGACAATCAGCGAGGCGAAGGCGAGCAGCACGATCCCGGCTCGCAGCCAGTGTTTCACCCGGCTCCGCTCAGGTATCATGCGGCGTATCACCCTCGCATCGCCATACGCACGCAACCGGCGTCGCTGCAAATACCACGCAGCCCAAAACAATGCGAGCAGCGCAGGCAGAGCGAACAGCCAATTCAAGAATTCAGGATGTGCGAATCTGATCATGCTTCACAACTCCAGTCTCATGGTATCTTCCTGAACACGAACACACGCAGAAGGAGTTCGCAGAGCAACAAGGCTATAGCGGCCAGAAGCCAGGAGTAAAACAGCTCGGAGTAGCGGTGGAATTCCGTCACTTCTACTCTCGTCTTTTCCATCTCGTCGATTTTCTCGTAAATCTCCTTCAGTGCCCTGTTGTTCGTAGCGCGGAAATACTGTCCTCCGGTCAGCGCTGAAACCTGCCGCAGCATGTCCTCGTCGATCTCAACAGGCATTGGATGATATTGAATGCCGAAAGGTGTTTTAACAGGATATGGTGCTGTTCCATGTGTTCCGACGCCAATGGAATACACTCTGATATTGAATGTGGCAGCGATTTCGGCCGCAGTGGCTGGATCGATCGAGCCCATGTTGTTGACGCCATCGGTAAGCAGAATCATAACGCGACTCTTCGCCGTGCTCTTCCGCATGCGGTTGACCGCGTTCGCCATGCCGTCGCCGATGGCAGTACCGTCCTGCAAAAACCCCGTTTTCACCTTTCTCAACAAATCTATGAGAACCGAATAATCGGTTGTGAGCGGACACTGTGTGAAACTCTCACCGGCGAATATCACGAGACCGATACGGTCATTCATCCTGCCACGAATGAATTCCTCGGCGACTTGTTTGGCGGCTTCCATTCTGTTGGGACGAAAATCCTCGGCAAGCATCGAGCCGGAAATGTCAAGAACTATGGTGATGTCTATACCCTCGCGATACACGGTCTCGCCACGTGCGGAGGATTGCGGGCGAGCCAAAGCGACAATCAACAAGCCCAGAGCGAACATGCGCAACACGAATGGCACATGCCGCGAGTACACTTTCCATCCAGTCGGCAATCCCTGTAACGTTTGCAACGACGAATGCCGCAAGGATGCAGTCAAGCGATGTTGTTTCCAGAAGTGCCACACGACTAAGAGCGGCAACAGCAACAGCGCCCAGAGCAGTTCTGGATTCGCGAAATGCGTGATGGATTCAAACATCGTCTCCTCCTTCGGGAGGAACTGTCTGCTCCGCTGTTGCATTGACGAAATCGAAACCGAAATTCAGCCCGTCCTCATGCTGCACGGCGCTTGGTTGGTATTTCGCAAACTTAGTAAAATCGGCGATTCGCAGCGTATGCTCCAGTTTTGTCAACAAGTCCGGATCGATTGGGAGAACTGCGATAGCCCGCAGGATTTCGCCCGTCGTTTGTTCCATCGCCGGCAGCTCGTATCGATTCTCGATGTAGGTACGGAGAATTTCACTGAGCCGCGTTTGATACTCCTTGTGCTCGCCCAGCTTCCATATCGCTTCTTCACGAAGGTGATGCAGTGCTTGCAATGCTACGATGTGCGGTGGAATAATCACTACGGGAGCTTCTTCTTCCACTTCCTCTTTGACCGGTCTGCGCGTATACCACCTGTATGCAAAAAAACCGAGTACGGCGAGCAGCGCGATTATTCCCACATAGAGCAGGTAATCCCAGATGGTGAGTGAAACATGCAGTACATCGCGAATATCTTTGAACGTGATGCTCGTATCCAATTCCACACCACGTATTGCGATTGTGAGTGCTTTAGAACGAGCCACCCGCATTGTGGTGTCGTCGGGCAAACGGTAGCGCACCAGCACTGCGATGTCGATACGACCGGTATCGAAGACGGTAAGCGTCATGTCCCGCCGGATAAACTGCACTCCTTGGCTGTCGTCGCGCCGTTCATCTTCGGCGGAAACGAAGTACGCTCCGTCTACGTCTTCGTCGGAAGAGGGTAAGTACAGCGTGACGTCATTCGGGGCTTCGACTTCCAGCGAAACGGGTATCCATTCGCCGATCAAGACGCTCGTGGAATCAGTTGTCACGCGCACGGAGAGCTGCTGCGCGAGCAGAGCAGGCGCAAGCGCACCCAGAAACACGACGACGAGAACACGTAGCTTCATCTGTAACGCCTCTCCCGCATTCTGAAAAACTCCACCAGCGGTTGGACGTATCCGCCGCGAACATCTATCACGATGGAATCGACGTTCGAGACGAGAAATTGCCGCTGCAATTCCTTGTTGCGTTTCTCCCAGCGCAGAACATACCCGTCACGCACCGCGCGACTCGATGTGTCCACCCATCGATCCACACCGGTTTCAGCGTCACGCAATTTCACCAAACCGACATCCGGCAGTTGCCTCTCCCTTGGATCAATCAACTGTATTGCAATGAGATCGTGCTTTCGAGCTGCGATTTTCATTGCTTTCTGGTAACCGTCGTCGATGAAATCGGAAACAAGAAATGCGATGGACCGTTTTTTCGTAACACTGTTGAAATACTCCAACCCCGCACTGATATCGGTTCCCGTTCCGGCGGGATTGTATGCGAGAATATCGCGAATGATGCGTAGAATATGTGATCGACCTTTTTTCGGAGGAACAAAGGATTCGATGCGGTCGGTGAAAATAGTCATACCCACCTTGTCGTTGTTGCGAATGGCGCTGAAGGCCAGGACGGCACTCAACTCAGCGGCGATTTCACGCTTGCGACGGCTCGTCGTACCGAAATCCTGCGAACCACTCATGTCAACGAGTAACATGACAGTCAATTCACGCTCTTCCTCGAACACCTTGACGAAAGGCCGGTTGAAGCGTGCGGACACGTTCCAGTCTATCGTGCGCACGTCATCGCCGTACTGGTATTCCCGAACTTCCGAAAACTCCATACCCCTCCCTTTGAATACGCTATGGTATTCACCGGAGAAGAGCTGGTTCACCAGACCTTTGGTGCGTATTTCTATTTGTCGAACATTCTTAAATATCTGTTTCGTATCCATGGCTATCCGACGTGTGCGAGAGATTCTGCGATACCGCACACGAATTTCAGGGAACTTCGATTGTGTCGAGTATTTCCTGTATGATCATTTCAGATGTCATTTCTTCCGCTTCGGCCTCGTAGGTGACAGCTATGCGATGGCGCATCACATCGAAGCAAATCGCGCGTATATCCTCGGGGATCACATAGCCGCGGCATTGAATAAAGGCGTGTGCCTTGCCCGCTATAGCTAGATTGATGCTGGCGCGAGGGGAACCGCCGTACGAGATGAAATGTTCGATGCGTTCGAGCTGAAACTCCCGCGGACGTCGCGTCGATTCCACGATGTCGAGAATGTACCGCTCGATTTTCTCGTCCATGTACACTTTGTGCAACGCTGCCCGGGCATTGAGAATATCCTCGGGGGAAACCACCGGATGCGCGACGGGGAGGTCTTTCGATATCTGCTGCCGCATGATCAGCAATTCCTCATCACGCGATGGATAATCGATTTTCACCTTGAGCATGAAACGATCCACCTGTGCTTCCGGAAGCGGATACGTACCCTCCTGCTCGATGGGATTCTGCGTGGCCATGACGAGGAAGGGTTCCGGTAAGGGGTATGTGTCGGCACCTATGGTGACTTGCCGCTCCTGCATGGCTTCCAACAGAGCGCTCTGCACTTTCGCCGGGGAACGATTGATCTCGTCTGCGAGAATGAAATTCGCGAAAATCGGGCCTTGGCGCGTCTGAAACTCGCCGGTTTTCTGATTGTAAATCATTGTACCAATCAGATCGGCCGGCAGAAGATCGGGAGTGAATTGAATGCGGTGGAAAAGCGCGCTCATGGAAGCTGCGAGAGTTTTGATCGCTGTGGTTTTCGCAAGTCCCGGCACGCCTTCAAGTAAAATATGCCCGTTGCCGAGCAAGCCGATTAGCAAACGATCCACCATGGCTTTCTGCCCAACGATAACCTTGCCGATCTCCAGCTTCAGAATATCGACGAAGGCGCTTTCCTTCTGGATATGTTCGTTGATTTCCTGGATGTTGACGTCCATGAATTCCTCTAAGTGTTCACGAGATACCGTGTCGTGGTGGGAAGGATGTACGCATTCTCGTGGCTATCCCTCCACGGACTGATGAAGCAATAATTTAGCAAAGCCTCCGTGACGTATGCAAACCACTTTCCAGTGCCTACGCCGGAATACAGCATTGGACGACGAATAGCGGAAAATGTTCCAGTGCTCAGCGTTTGCGCAAGGGCTGGAGTATGTATTTCGCGTAGCCATATCTGATTTTCGATGGAACAGCGGCAAGCGAAAGCAAATTCGTCGGAAAGGCGAACGAGGGTTCGAAATAGCAATTGATTGTACACCCTTTGCAGAATGCGTGTCTGCCTTCGAGCCGACTATGCTGCCGTACACGCTCCGAAGAGTGCGCAGCGCGGAGATCATCGCCTATGGGGATTCGCTCGTTGTGCATGTGATAGCACGGCAATAGGAGTTCATTGTCGGGTGAAATAACGATGACGCGCGAAACCGCCTTGCAGAGTGGATAGTCGGGGTCGTTGCCTCCGCTACGCCGCAGTGTCACGAACGAAGGGTTCAAATACGTCATGCGACGCCGTCCCGCCTCTTCGATAGCATCCAAAGCCTCTTCCGGAAGTTGCTCCTCGCGAAAGTATTCGAACACCGGATTGAGCAGTAACACCAGATCGTGCTCCCGCGCCAAAGCATACACGGCATCCAATGCCCGGTAATTGTCCTTGGTGACGGTGAACAACAAATCCGGGGCTTCCCCGAGTGACTTGGCAATGCCTATGGATTTGAACACCGCGTCGAAGCATGCGACTCCACGTGAACGATTGTGCGTCTCCGCGTCGGCCCCGTCTATCGAAAAATGCAGCAAATCCACATTGCCGCGCAGTCGCTCGGCCCACTTCGGATATAATAACGCGTTTGTCGTTATACTGGTAATCATTCCGGCATCCTTCGCCGCAGCCGCTATGCGGTCTATGTGTGGATGCAGCAACGGTTCACCGCCGGTCAAATCGATGAAACGAACCCCGAGCGTTCTCATGCTGTCGATGTTCCGGAGTACCGTCTCGGTGTCTGCATGTCTGCTTGTACGATAAAGGGAATGATCGCCGAAATGGCAGAACCCGCAATACGCGTTGCACTTGTATGTCACATAGTAGTTGCAAAGAATGGGCATAGTGATATCAATATGGAAGCAGTGTTGAAACGGAATGATACGAAAAAATCCGTCATATCGAGGTACTGCACGAAAAAAGGCATTGTCTTTTCGTCCGAATTTTCGGAATATACTTTTTTACGCACAGAGGACAAGTATGCGCTTCCACGAGGTCATGGCGATGATAGAAGAAGGCGAAGGCCTGCTTGTCGAATTCAAACGCAAGGTTTCGTCGGCGGAAAAAATCGCCAAGGAAATGATAGCGTTCGCCAACACTCGCGGCGGTGTCATGCTGTTCGGTGTGGACGACGATAAAAGTATCGTCGGCGTCGAGAGCGAAAAATCGGAACTTGCGGATATCACCTACGCCGCGGTGCATCTCTGCGATCCGCCGTTGAAGCACGAAGCGACGATTTTCTCCATCGACGGACGCGACGTGATATGCATTAACATTTTCGAAAGCGAGCACAAGCCGCATTTCTTCATAGACGGCGACGACGAGCGCAAGGCGTATGTGCGTGTCGGTGAGAAGAGCGTCCAGGCATCGAAGGAAATGGTGCGCGTGCTCAAGCATCAATACGGTGCTTCGGAGCCGGTGCGACTTGTTATCGGCGAGGCCGAACGACGCTTGTTCACCTGGTTCGAACGCAACGAGCGCATCACGGTGAAGGAGTACGCGAAACTCATCAATGTGTCCGAACGTCGCGCCTCGCGCTTGCTCGTCAGACTTGTCCGTGCCGGTGCACTTGCCATTCATACCAATGAGCGCTCGGATTATTTCACGCAGAGCTTAGGAACCGTTCCTGTGAAGAAGTAATGTGAATTCGCTCCCGTGCGGTGCTGCTCCGTTCACAGCACCGGATACGGGTGTAACGCATGATCGCTCCGTGTATAGGTTCAGGCAAAGATTCTCGCAAGATGTTCGTGCTATAGCTTCGAAGCAATGCGTCGCGTCCGACAGGAGGTTCTGCATACCGGTTACAGCATAGTAGTACTGCACGGCACCACTGTATGTGCGCGTCACCGGCGGTGCCAACGTATGAAAGGCATGTAGGCGTGCACGTGAGGTGAGATCGAGGAATGTCGTTGCGAAAAAATTTCACATTCTCGCAACAACGCCGGCGATATGAGCGGCCAAAGTCGTGACGAATGTTTTTACTCCAGTCAATTCCGACATCTCGCTGTATCGGCCGGACTGCATTGCGTCTCGTCGCGACAGCATCAATGTAGCAGTGGTGTAGAGCTGTTCTTTCACGAGTTTTTTGCATAGCAGATCGTACCGCTCAGCATACGATGTGTGTGAAAATTCGGGGAACACCGGAAATTGACCTGTCCCTATCTTCACTACTGATCTCGAAGCCGGGCAATCCTCCAACAACATCATCCAGGCAAGCAGTGGACGAGGAATTTCTCCGAAGGCTCCCTCCCTATACGCAGTCCAAAAGTCAACTGCAGCACCTATTGCCTCCTCGCGTAGACGCCGGAATTCCTTGATGCCATCGCGGGTTAGTTTATTATAATCAGGTAGTCTCAGACTAATTGAATTTCTTCCAGAAGCTCAGACTGCAACAACTTTCGCTCATGTTTATCGAATCGATACAATTCGAACACCGCCTCGTAGCCAAGTGAGGCGTCGTCAGTGAGTGCGGCACTGATGAGAGTATCTCGAAGATCATTTGACACGTCGCTCCATCGCGGAATTCTGATCCTTCGCAGATATTGTGCCTAGAAGCGCAGATAGCCTCCGCGCATGCGGGTGCTGTACGTGGCGACAAAAAGATTCGCTACGCCTGCTCGTAAAAGCGTCCGCAGAGCGTTAAATTCCCATTCCTTCGAGATGATGTAGTATAGATTGTGATGCGGATAATATTGACCGGTATCGTGGACGATGTTCGCTGCACCTTTGATATCCGGGATGAGCAATTTAGGCTTATGCAGTAAATGAGGGTAGATGCTATCAATAGTGCGATACCAGTTTCGTGGCTGTCTCACTGCACAATTGCGTTGCTTCAACTGTGATCGGTGCGTATCGAAGTATTTTCGGAGCAGTGGATATTCATCAAGCGACACCAAGCCCCCATGCTCATTGTATGGATTGATCACTCCTTTTCCTTTCCATTCGATGACGCCATTTGTAATATCTTTCGTCCCCACTAGCGGTAGCAGTCTATCAGCTTCGACTTCCAGTTCGTGCATCATTCCTATGTAGACCTTGTCTGCACCCGTAGCAACTCCAATACCTATTCTGCATCCACTCTTCTCGATACTCGGCAAGGTCTGTTCCAAACGACGAACAACGCGTAACCGATCCATTGAATGCAGTATCCAAGGTTGTGCACCGTTTACGACGCCTTGCAAACATCCCGTCCCACCGGCAGCTCCATGCGTTTCCCCTCGAAGTTCCTTCGCAAGGGTTTGCAACTTCCCGGACGACATCTCCGGACGATGTGCAAGTCGAGTTCCTTGCCCACACTTTCCCTTCGTTATTACGGTGATGGCCGGATACGCGGAAACCTCGGAATGGAATGCGGGCGTGTTGACCATATCGACGTAACACTTGAGATGGTAATCCCGAGATATCATCACTCGAAGCTTCTCACCGTATTTATTCTTCATCCATCTATCGGAACAAATGAAACCCAAGGTGCCATGTTGAGATAATTGCTGCAGACTTCGTTCAATGAATGGAATGTAAATATCGGCTCGATCATACATCGTGTGGTAGCGCTGTCTGTACAGAGCCAGCACGTTATCGGGAATACACTCTTGCCTGATATACGGAGGATTGCCTACGACATGCGTGAAATCGCCGGGTAGATCAACCAGCAGAAAATCTCCCTGAATAATCCATTGTTCGAGTAGCGCATCGGCCTCGCGAGATGGGATTCCATAATCAGCGAATATTCGCGAAAGTCTGTTTCGCGCGCTTCGTATGCTATCGCTATGTATTTCAACGGCGCGAATACATGGCGTGAGTAACACTACTGCGTCGCGTGTATCTGCACCCGATCGAGAGAATTCCCGCAGGAGGCGTTCAAGGATAACGACAAGAAAATCTCCTTCACCACACGAAGGTTCGAGAAGCCGATACGACAGCAGTGGCTGATCGACCGTCCAAGCGCTGAGATCGAGTATGAACTCGACTATTTCACTGCGTGTGAACACCGCACCACGTTGTCCCCTACGTGTTCCCGACGCCTCCTCCGACAGTGCAGGTCGATCAAACATTTGCAGACTCAATTGGTACGACATAGTCACTTCAGAAAGTACATCTTGGGAGTATCGATGCAAAATCCTCTACTTATCGCGGCGGGAGCAAGAATCGATAAGATATATGACTAATATGCATGCTCGTATCTGAAATTGCAACATCATGTTGCTGCATGCACGTATCAGTCTTTTTCAACCCCACTTCCGCTTGCGCAACAGTTGCATCAAAGCGCGAGTCATGCTATCTTTGATCTTCCCTCGGGCCCATAGCTCAGTTGGGAGAGCGCTACAATGGCATTGTAGAGGTCGTCGGTTCGATCCCGTCTGGGTCCACAAAGGTCTGTTCAACAGACCTTTTTTCTTTGCTCGAGGGTAGATGAACAAGACATACCACCAGTTGCTTCTCAAGTACCGCGCCGCGCTTCGGGAGCGTGGACGACATGGTGATGTGCTGATCACGAAAGTTGTGTTTCCTTGTACAGAATACATCAGCACACAAAATATTTGACGGAGAAAATTTTCCAGCTACGGATCAATAGTCGGAGAGTCAGCATGACTTTTTGCATGCTTCGACAGTATCATACGACGCAATGCACCGAACAGTGTCTCGCCGCCAACCCGCAGCAATTCCCCTTTCCTTATTCACGACATAGATGCAAGAGTACCCACGGATACATATCGAGCAGTATCACTCTGATGTCTGCGCTTGGCAGCATGCAAGAACGCTTTCGGCGAAATGTTGAAAGCAACAATGCCAGTATCTTCCGCTGCGTCATTACTACATCGTACCGGGAGCCATGCGGAGCGCAAGTCGCCGAGTTTGCTAAACTCGACAAAATCACCTATACTCGCATATACTTCAACCGACTGTTCAAGATCGCGGCACGCGACTCAATACAATGTTTCTTGTTTCACGAAGGAAAGGAAATTATGGCACGAACTGTACGACTTTACACTTTCCTGCCGCTTTTGGTGGGAATTCTTCTTGTCGCCTCCTCATCCGCACTGCGTGCCGATGGACCACAACGGTCGCAGTCATACCTCGCTTGGTATGAAGCTGGTGACGTGTTGCGGCCGGATCGCGGAGGACCTCCGTACTACTGGTATCTCGGTTTCGATGCCGGTCTCACGTACTCGAGCTTCACGAACGGTCCTCTCCCGTATTACATGCCCAATCCCCACAACCCGCGGTATATCCTGCCCGCAAGCGTCGATGAAGGGAACGGACTTGGCTGGTATATCGGGGTCGCAATGGACCTTCCCATTTCGGATGCTTTCGGTATAGTGGCAAAGCTCAACTATCATACGCGTTTCGGCGAATTCGATGAGAGTATAGATACTCGGGAAATCCACCCTGAAACGGAAAGCGATCTGACAACAATATTGAACTGCAAGACGGACTGGACGTTCGATTATATCGGTTTCGATGTGCTGGCACGTATACGCTTCGGCACTTCACCGTTTTACGCACTGATTGGGCCCTCATTCGGTTTCCTGAATTCCAACAGTGCAACATTGACTCAGACCATCGTTCGACCCGATGATATTTATTACACGGAAGATGTTTTCGGTTCCGATGAAGTCGTGAACTCTCTCCGTGCAGCATCTGTGACTGAAGAGGTACAGGGATTTATGAACTCCCGCATTGATTTGAAATTCGGTATCGGTGCATCATTCGAATTGAATGAACGACTGTCACTTACACCTGAAATCACGGTCGCGTATCCTATGGGTAGTTTTGTAGATGAGTATTATACAGACAGTGATCGGCCAGTGCCCACACCCTTGACTGAAATCAACAGAGCCGAGATACGGGTTTGGAAAGGGAGGGAATTACTACCTGGAGCCCGAGAAATTCTGGTCAGACCCAATCCCGATTTCAACATGCTCACCGCTTTCTTCACCATCGGCCTGCGCTGGCGCATGTAGAAAGGAGACCGATACAATGAAACACACAACATCAATTGCTTTCATACTCTGCGCACTTCTATTATCACCCATATTCATACAAGCACAGGACCAAGCTCCCGCTCGACGCATCATCACACCCGAACGCTTCGGTGTGAATATCAGCAGCCTTGGCGGGGCGATGAATTCATCGGGAGACGACTTTGCGCCAATGATGCTCGGCAACGGCCGCGTAATGTATTTCACTTCAAACCGAGACGGTAGCCAGGCGATTTACTCCGCCGTCGGATCCGGAAGTACTTGGGATCAGGTGCAGAAAGCCGGTCCTCCACTTAATCTCGCCAAAGACGAGGGTGGCGCTTCAATCACACCCGATGGATATTGGATGGTGTTCACAGCCTGCAACCGTGACGACTCCTTCGGTGACTGCGATCTGTACATCGCCGAATACATCGGTGGGAGCTGGCGCAATGTGCGCAATCTCGGACCGAATGTGAATTCGCCGGAATGGGACTCGCAGCCGACCATCTCCGCCGACGGTCTCACAATAGTTTTCTCGTCCGAGCGTCCGGGTGGACAAGGTGGCACCGATCTGTGGATGACAACGCGCAGCCATGGTGGCGACTGGGGCCGTGCCGTGAATCTTGGTCCACTAATTAATACCATCGGCGATGAAATGGCACCCGTCTTAGCTGCTGATGGTAAAACACTGTACTTCTCGTCGGACATGCATCCCGGTATTGGTGGAATGGACGTGTATATGTCTCGCAAGAATGGGGGAAGGTGGTCCGAACCCGTCCACCTCGGAGCACCTATCAATACCGAATACGACGATTATTTCTGTGGCCTGTCACTGCAGTCACAGGATATGTATTTCGCATCCGACCGTCCTGGCGGCAAAGGCGGTTTGGATTTGTACATCGCGGTACCGAACCCGATGCCGCCAACGCCTGTCACCACCGTCGTTGGCCGCGTTTCGGATATCACGAACGACGCTCCAGTGGATGCAGTACTGACCGTACGCGACATTCGCGCGAATGAAATCGTGAGTACCTTCCATAGCGATGGCACTGACGGTTCGTACGTCGTCATTCTACACCCCGGTCGCGAGTATGCAATAACAGCCGAAGCACCCGGTTTTCTCTTCTACTCAGATCATTTCAACGTTCCGGCAGGATCGGATAATACAACCTTGCGAAAGGACATTGGTCTGACACGCGATCTCGTCCGGTTGCTCGTGTTTTTCGATTTCGATAAATCAACATTGCAACGGGAATCCCACGTGGACCTGGATCGCGCCGCTGAATGGCTGAAAGCAAATCCCGGGCTGAGCGTTGAAGTCGCCGGTCACACCGATAATGTCGGTCCGAAGGATTACAACAGAAAGTTGTCGCAGGACAGAGCCGAGGCGGTCGTGAAATATCTCGTGAACAAGGGTATTTCGTCCGCCAGACTACGAGCGTCGGGATACGGCATGGACCAGCCAATAGTACCGAATGACACGGAAGAAAATCGTGCGAAAAATCGCCGCGTGGAATTCCGCGTCGTTTCGCGCTAGTCATGACGGT
>Ga0209498_1002071_pt1 | contig 12245 bp, 11 predicted proteins | sample WalLakDeSediment_FD_184131 | JGI IMG/M metagenome (GOLD analysis project Ga0209498, IMG submission 184131) | Lake sediment microbial communities from Walker lake, Nevada to study Microbial Dark Matter (Phase II) - Walker Lake 11/02/13 Deep... | ecosystem: Environmental > Aquatic > Freshwater >...
CGAACTCAGCATCAGGTAAGATCATACGCACTATGCCGAACTCGGCAGTATCGCTCACCGATAATGCACGTATACTGATCCCTTTGTCTTCGAGGACTTTAAGGATAGCTTCCAGTCGACCGGGCTGGTTCTCCACAAAGACGGAAACTTGCTTTATTCTCATAGCGAAGTTCCTCCTTTAGTAATGACTTTGGCAGTGCCAGAGCCCTACAACTCGCTTCGGTCTACTACCCTTTTGGCTTTGCCCTCGGTGCGTGCGATAGTCTTGGGCTCCACGAGTTTGATATGGGCTGAGATACCCAGTACACTGTCCATCTCTTCCCGGAGCCTCTGCTCCAATTTTTCCATTTTCAGCATCTCGTCGGAGAACACTTCTTCCGAGACCTCAACCCATATCTCCAGTTCATCCGACTTGAATACGTGCTGCCTATCCACTACTATCAGGTAATGTGGTTCCACCCCCTCGATCGTAAGAAGCACGCTCTCAATCTGTGAGGGAAAGACGTTTACCCCCCTGACGATTAGCATATCGTCACTGCGTCCGGTTACTCGGGACATTCTCACCAGCGTTCGTCCGCAGTCGCAGGGCTCAGGATTGAGACTGACAATATCCTTGGTGCGGAATCGGATCACCGGTTGAGCCTCCTTGGTAAGGGTTGTTATTATTAGCTCTCCTTCTTCTCCATAGGGCAACTGCTCTCCAGTCTCGGGATTGATGACCTCGACCAGGAAATGGTCTTCTGCTATGTGCATTCCGCACTTGTAAGGACACTCTACCGACACTCCAGGCCCTATGATTTCTGTCAAGCCATAGATGTTTATGGCTAAGATTCCGAGTCTTTCTTCTATGTCGCCCCTCATCTGCTCGGACCAGGGCTCAGCGCCCATGAACCCCAAGCGGAGCTTGGTATCACGCAGATCGATACCCATATCCTTCGCAGTTTCGTCTAATATCAGTGCATAGGATGGTGTGCAGGTGATAACAGTGGTTTCCAAGTCTTGAAGGAGAAGAATCTGGCGCTTGGTATTTCCACCGCTGGTGGGGATCACCGAGGCGCCTAGGCGCTCGGCGCCGTAGTGAAACCCGAGACCGCCGGTAAACAGGCCATAGCCGTAGGCGTTCTGTATAACATCATCTTTGGTTGCGCCACCAGCGGCCAGCGTGCGAGCCATTATCTCTGACCAAGTGTCGATGTCTCCCTGGGTGTATGGTGCAATTATCGGCTTGCCTGTTGTGCCACTGGATGAATGGATGCGCACTACCTGATCATGAGGAACAGCCATCAATCCGAAGGGATAGTTATCTCGAAAGTCAAGCTTGCTTGTGAATGGCAGCTTCGTCAGGTCAGCCAGGGTTTGGATATCATCTGGGGTCACCCCTTTTTCCTTGAATGCCTGGCGGTAAAAGGGTACCTTTTCATAGACTACTCTTACCTTGGCCTGAAGGCGTTCGAGTTGGAGTTGCTCCAGGTCCTTTCGTGGCATTTTCTCATGTTCAGGATCACGAATCATTTTAGGGCCCCTTTACTGATATCATTGGTTTAGCCTCGTCTGCTCCTTTAATGAAGGCTTCAATGCTGGAATCCCTGAACTTCGGCGGTAATCTAAGCCGCATAGTATCAGTCCATGCTTCGGGTTTCAGTGCCAGGAACGCGGACAGAAAACCCAGCATCACCATATTAACAGCCCTGGGATTGCCCACTTCCTCAGCTATTCTAGTGGCTGGGATCAGGTATATCTGATCGATGTATTCGGCAAGAGTCACTTTGATTTCGTCCCAGCTTGGATAGGGGATTTTACCGTCAATCGCTGATATCGGTATGACAACTACATCAGCGACAATTGCTACTCCACCTGGCCTCAGATGCGATGCCCAGCGCGCAGCCTCCAGTTGTTCGAAGCCGAGCAGGAAATCGACCTCACCTTTCTCAATCATCGGGGAGTAGACATGCTTCCCCCAGCGGACGTGGCTAACTACGCTTCCTCCCCGTTGTGCCATACCCAGGGAATCCGTCTTCTTTACATCGTATCCGTTATTCATTCCAATCTCAGCCATGCCGTCGCTAGCCAGGATAACCCCGTGGCCGCCAACACCTACCATTAAGACGTTCACGTCATTCATTTTCTGCTCTCCGAGATGGCTTCTTGAGGGCAAACCTGGGCACAGACACCGCAGGCTGAGCCCAGACACATACCTGAGTCTATGACGGCCTTATCCTCCGAGATGGATATCGCAGGACAACCGATGTCCAGGCAGTCATAGCAGCTAATGCACTCATCTGCATCTACCTCGAAAGGGGCTCCCCTGGTTTTCACCGTAAGTGAGCAAGGGCCTCGCGCTATTATGACTGAGGGCTCGTCGTTATCAAGACACCGCTTGATGGTGGATTCAATGGCCTTCAGGTCAAAGGCGTCCACCACGGTGACATCCTTAATACCGATACCTTCCACCAGCTTTTCCAGCTTGACTTGTTGAGTTTTCTTCCCCGTAACTGAGATGCCGGTTCCGGGATGACCCTGGTGACCGGTCATTGCTGTAGTTCCGTTGTCCAGAATAATAACAGTTGTATTACCTTGATTGTATACAACGTTGATTAGTCCGGTTATGCCGGAATGCATGAAGGTGGAATCGCCAAGCACGGCTATTGCCTTATTGGGGACTCCTGCCTTTTCCAGCCCCAGTGCCTGCCCTATGCTAGCTCCCATGCAGGCGCAGGTATCCAGGGCTGCGAGGGGAGGATACACACCCAGGGTGTAACATCCGATATCGCTGGTAACGATAAACTCGCCTTTCTTCAGTTCTTTGCCGGAACCAGTACCGCTGAAGCCCAGCTTTCTCAGGACATACTCCGTAGCGACATGTGGGCAACCGGCGCAAAGCTGCGGTCGCCGTGCCGGTAGTTGCGGTGCGGGTGCCTTGGGTCGAAGGGAAGGCTTTGATGGGGCCGGCAGTATACCCGCCTCGACCGCCGCATTCTCGACTATCTCGGCGTTAAGCTCGCCGATTATGGGGATGAAATCCTTGCCCGTGACCTGAATTCCCAGGCAGCGTATCTCCTCTTCAAGGAAGGGATCAAGCTCCTCAATCACAATCAATCTATCCACTTCCTGGGCGAATCTCCGAATGAGATTGGCGGGGATTGGGTAGATGGTGGTCAGCTTAAGGTGTGAAGCATCCTTGAAAACCTCGCGGGCGTATTGGTACGCTATCCCGTTGGATATTACGCCGAGCTTGCGGTCAGCCAGCACCATCTCGTTCAAGGGAAAGTCCTCCACATAAGCCCGTAGCTTTACGATGCGTTCTTCCATCGCGTGGCGCCTCACGCGGGCATTCGAGGGGACCATCACATATTTAGCGGGGGATCGCTGAAAACCAGGCTGTCTCAAATCAGATTTTCGCTCCTTGTTTACGTTGACTACGGTCTTGCAGTGGCAGATTCGCGTGGTAGAGCGCAGCAACACCGGCGTGTCGAATTCCTCGCTGATGTCGAAAGCCCAACCCATCAAATCATAGGCTTCCTGGCTATCGGTGGGTTCGAGCATGGGCACCTTGCCAATCTTGGCGAAGTGGCGATTATCTTGCTCGCCTTGCGAACTATGCTCCCCGGGATCGTCACAGGATACTATTACCAGGCCGCCAATCGTGCCCGTGGTCGAAACCGCAAAGAAGGGATCAGCGGCCACATTTAGCCCCACGTGTTTCATTGAGACCAGGGTCCTGACACCGCCGTAGGCTGCGCCCATCCCGACTTCCAAGGCCACCTTTTCGTTGATCGCCCACTCGGCGTATAATCCGTCCATGCGGGCAATGCTCTGCAGTATCTCGGTACTCGGCGTTCCGGGATAGGCTGTCGCTACAGCTACGCCAGCGTGGTATGCTCCCAGTGCAATGGCCTCATTGCCCGACAATAGCTGCTTCATGGTTTATCGTGCCTCGCCTTTCATTCTATCACGTTTATGACATCCTAGGCCACAGCCTTGCCTAAATAGGCTTGCCTCACCCTGTCGTCGCCTAGAAGCTCCCTGGCGGTACCCTCGATGGTGATTCGCCCTCTCTCCATTACGTAGCCTCTATCAGCGATCTTAAGGGCGGCAGTAGCATCCTGCTCGATAAGGAGTATGGTGAGCCCCTCATCTCTGAGTCTGGCCAAAAGCTTCAGGATTTCCCTCACCAGAGTGGGGGCCAATCCGAGAGAGGGCTCATCCAGAAGAAGCATCCGGGGAGAGGACATCAGTGCCCGGCCAATAGCCAGCATCTGTTGCTCTCCGCCGCTGAGGCTGCCTGCATGTTGATTCAGCCGTTCCCTGAGTATCGGGAAAAGCCGGAATACCAGTTCCAGATTGGACTGAACGGAAGGACGGCGTATGAACCAGCCAATGTATCCGAGGGCACTCAACCGGTTCTGAGCGCACAGGGAGTAGCTGCCCATGGTCAGGTTGTCCATCACTGACATGGCCCCGAAGATTTGCCTGCCCTCGGGAACATATCCCAGACCGAGCCTCACAGTTTTGTGAAGGGGGAGTCCGGAGAGCTTGTGGGCGTCAAGCCAAATGGCGCCACTCTTCAGAGGTATGCCTCCTGATACGGCGTTGAGCAGGGTTGTCTTCCCTGCCCCATTGGCCCCGATGAGTGTAACGATCTCGCCATCGTTCACTACCAGGGAAACCTCTCTTAGCGCCGTCGCCCGGCCGTAAGCTACGGTTACCTTTTCGACCTTCAACATTACTCCACTTCCTCACCAAGGTAAGCAGAGATGACTCTCTGGTCCCTCTGAATTTGAGCGGCAGTGCCCTCGGCTATCTTCTGTCCGCTGTCCAGAACAGTAACCCATTCGGCAAGGCCCATCACCAAAGGCATGTCGTGCTCTACCAATAGCACGGTGGTTCCTGCTTCCCGGATGCGGCGGATGAGATCGCTCAGCTCCTGCTTCTCCAGGGTGTTTAGCCCGGCGCCGGGTTCATCGAGCAGCAGAAGTTGCGGCTCGGTAGCCAGGGCTCGGGCTATGGCCAGCAGTTTCTGCTGCCCCAGCGGCAGGCTGAGCGCATCCTGCTCGGCGTGCATTCCCAATCCCACCAGGTTGAGGTATTTCATCGCCTTGAGGGAGATGGCCTCCTCCTCGCGGTGAGCCTTGGGCAGTCGGAGGGCAGCTTCCAGGAAGCCATACTTGCTTCGGGGGTGCTGGCCAGTCATTACATTTTCCAGAACGGTCATGTTCCCAAAGAGGTGGACCTGTTGAAATGTGCGCACGATGCCCAACTCGGCTCGTTTATGGGCTGGAGTGTTCCTGAGGGGCGTTCCTCGAAAGTATATCTCGCCTTCGCTCGCCGGGTAAACGCCGGTGATTAGATTGAAAAGCGTGGTCTTCCCTGCCCCATTGGGGCCAATGATAGCGCTGATTTTACCTGCTTCTGTAGATAGGTCCACTTTATCCAGAGCAACCAGCCCCCCGAATACCTTGGTTAGACCTCTGGTCTCCAGTATGACTTCGCTCAAGATTCAGCCCCTCTCTCAGAATGCCTGAGTCGCAATCGCCCGAAGACGTCTTTGAGTTTGACAAATAAACCTTCGGGCGTGAAAATCATCACTAGCATCAGTATAAGTCCGTATATGGCGATATCCCATTCACCGAAGCTGAGCAGTAGCTCATCACTCAATATGCGAGTGGTGCCGGCTCCAAAGATGGCACCCCAAACGCTGGCCAGCCCTCCTATGACTGCCATCACGACCAGCTTTACTGATGCGAGAAAGTCAAAGGGCTGAGGGCTGACAAAACGGAGGTGATGGACGAAGAGGCTGCCTGCGAGAGAGGCGTAGACGGCGCTCAATACGAAGATCTTTACCTTGAACTGGGCTACGTTGATGCCAATCGATTCTGCGGCAGCTTCGCTGCCGTGGATAGCTCTCAGCGCCCTTCCCGTCCGCGACTGGACAATGTTCTGTGAGATTAACAGAATGGCGAGACAAAAGAACCATACCAGAAAATAGCGCTTGAAAGAGGTATCGAAAACAAAGCTGCCGATGGACAGGTAGGGAATACCGGCCATGCCATCAGGCCCACCGGTGAACTGGCTGAGTTGCCTGAACAGGATCCACATGATCAGCCCCAGGCCAAGGGTGGCCATAGCCAGATAGTTACCTCTGAGCCTGAAGATGGGATAGCCGATTACGTAGGCAAATCCACCGGTAGCAATCGCGGCTATGAGCATTGCCAGCCACGGATTGACATCATAGGTCTTGCTCAGGACTGCTGAGAAATAGGCGCCCAGGCCGTAAAAGGCCGCCTGTCCCAGAGACACCTGCCCTGTATAGCCCATGAGGAGGCACAGTCCCACCGTAACCATCGTGCTGATGCCGATGAAGATTGCAAGGCCTTTGTATTGCCCCAGGAACCAATCGAAGGGAACTAATATCAGGAACACCAGTAGTGCCGCAATGGCAAGATAGGTCCATTTACTCTTTATCTTTGCCAACATCAGCTCTCTCTTTCCTCTGCTGCCAGCCTGCCTGACCGAAGTATCAATATCAACAGTAGGACCACCAGGGCAATGGCATCCTTATAGGACGAGGTGAAAGGCCCCCAATCCACTCCTACGGCCAGTGACTCAACGATTCCCAGGACAATACCGCCAGCGACTGTGGCGAGTGGATTCTTGAAGCCGCCGATGGATGCTGCCACGAAACCCTTGAGCCCCAGCATCACTCCCACGTTGTAAGCGGTGAGGGTCAAAGGGGCCATCACAACCCCCCCAATGGCACCAAGCGCCGCTGCGATAGCGAAGGCGATTAGAGCCATTGCCTTGGCATCGATACCCACCAGGCCAGCAGCACGCGGACTTATGGCACATGCCTTCAGGGCCTTACCTACCATGGTATAGGAGAGAAAGAGATGCAGCAGAATCGTTACGACGATGGTGGTGCCAATAATCCACAGGGCCTGTGGATGAATATAGGCTCCCAGGAAGGATATGGACTCACGCCCGGTGAAGAAGGGAGGGCGTACGAAGTCCACCCCCCACAGCTCCCCGGCGATACCGCGAATGAAGATGGCGGCCCCGATCGTGAGTATGATCAGGCTCACTGCCGAAGCCCTCTTGGCTGTACGGATGGCCAGCAGGTACATAATTGCGCCCATTGCTGTCGCGATGAGTACTGAGAGGAGTAGCGCGGGGACCAGGTGAAGTCCGGCGGAAATGGCCAGTGTGAAAGAGAGCATGCCTCCCAGCATTACGAACTCGCCCTGGGCGAAGTTAATGATGCGGGTTACGGCATAGATGATGGTAAAACCAAGACCTACCAGAGCGTAGATACTGCCCTGGGTAAGCCCTGATATGAGGTACTGAACGAACTGGTCCGCTGACATGCATCAGACCTCTCGGCCATATAACCAGATAATAAGGGGGAAAGGGACGCTTTCCCCCTTATTATCATTTAGAGCCTATCAGATAAGCTTGTTTCTACTGGAGCCAGGTCCACTCCCCGTCAACGATCTCGATCATGGCAAGAGACCCCGGCATCATTCCCAGGTGATCCGCAGGAGACATGGTGAAAACGCCGCTTATGCCGACGAAGCCCTCAATCTGCTCTATCTCATCTCTGATGAAGGCCCTTGCTTCAGCAGTGTCCAGTCCTTCTTCCATTTCCTCCAGAGCGATAATCACAAAGTTGAGTGCGTCCCAGGCGTGTCCCCCGAAGGTATTAACGGTGCCCTCGCCATATAGGGCCTCGAAGTCTGCTTTATACTGCGTCAGGACTTCCTTCTGAGGATCGCTGGCTGGAACATTGCCGACGATCAGTAGCTTGCCCGCCGGGAAGATAACCCCGTTGGCGGCATCACCCGCACCGGTAATGAACCCCATGTTGGCGATTCCATGACTGCAGAACAGGGGGGTGTCCATCTGCAATGTTTGCATGTCAACGGCAACAATGGCCGACTCTTTATCGGTGGCCCAGCAAACTATTGCCTCAGGATTGGTACCCCTGATATGGGTAAGCTGTGACTGCATGCTGGTGTCACCGCTAGTGAAATTCTGATCATCCAGAATTGTGATTCCGTAGTCAGCAGCATCAGCTATGAGGATATCCCTGCCGGCAGCCCCAAACCCGGAGGTGTCCGTTATGATGGCAATCTCAGTGATGCCCTGGGCTTCAAGATAAATGTAGATTTCGGTGACTGCCTGCTTGTCGGTCTGTGGCGTCTTGAATACCCAGTACCTTTCTTCTACAGGTTGCACAATCAGCGTGCTGGCAGCACAGGAAATATTGGGAATCTCCGCGGCTGTTACCATGTCAATGATGGCCAGGCTGTTTCCGCTGGTAGTAGGGCCGATGATGGCCAGCACATTGTCCTGCTCGATTAGCCTGGTGACCATCGTGGCACACTTCTCTGCACTGGTCTCGGTGTCATAGATGATGACTTCCAGGGGGTGCCCGTTTATTCCACCATTCGCGTTGATCTGGTCTACTATCATCTTTACCGTCTGTCCCTCTGGAACGCCCAGATGTGACGCAGGGCCGGTAAGCGAGAATACGGCTCCTACCTTGTAGGTCTCCATTTCCTCTTCCTCGCTCGTGCAGCTCATACCGCCAACGGCGACCAACGCAGTTATTAGCGCTATGGCTACGACCCACTTGAGATGGTTCTGCATTTGGATTTCCTCCTTTTATTAATTGCGCCAAGCATAGTCTTAGCTATGCTGCTGTGAAGCTAACTCTCATGCTCCGGCCCTGCGGCTACTCGAGGCAAAATTGCAGGCTGTGAGCAAGTGTATATCTTATAGTGCTAAGGCGCTTTTGTGCCGTTTTCTGCAGACCACTGTAGTACTCTAGAGCCCCTTCCTCCGCAGCATTATAACGTATGAAAGCAAGTGCTGCAATAGGGTATGATCATTTGCATAGTTGGAGGTGTTTATTTGCGTTTATTATTGCGAAGTTGGGATCAGGCCACTTGGAGAACAATCTGATATAAGGCTGTTGTGCTTTGCGAGCGGGCAGTGGGCAGCAATGGGTTGACGGGACATGGTCTTAGGAATATCATTTTCAGTGAAGGGGTGTTTGCGAATCCAGCCCTGTTTGAATGGTGTATTTCAAGTGGAAAGGGAGTAATGAAGGTAGGTGTAGTCTCTGATACTCATGTATCAAGGATCGATCAACTGCCAAGAGACCTGGTGGATAGACTGAAAGAGGTGGATCTGATAGTTCATCTTGGGGATTACACAGGTAGGGAGTTGCTGGACGGCCTGGGGAGGTTGTGTGATTTTCGAGGTGTGGCAGGTAACATGGATTCCCCGGAGTTGAGGGCAGCTCTGCCTGAGACCGATGTCTTGGACGTAAACGGTAAAAGGCTGGGTCTTATCCACGGGTGGGGGGCTCCGTGGGGCATACAGGGGAAGCTTAGAGACCGTTTCGAGGGGGTAGATGCGATTCTTTATGGACACACGCATATGGCCAAGAATGAGTTGATTGAGGGAGTTTTGTTCTTCAACCCCGGCAGTGCTACGGGCAAGTTTCCGGCGCTTCGGAAAACCTATGGAATCCTTGTTATTGATGAGTATATTCAGGGGGAGATCATCGCCATTGAATAGGGGTAGATACTGGATTTGTTCCTGTTATAATATAGGTGTGGGCAAAAAGTGAAGGGAGTGAGGAGACGTGCCGATCTATGAATATGAGTGTGCGAGCTGTGGCGAGAGGTTTGAACTACGCCGTGGTATGACCGACAAAGATGATGAGATAGTATGCCTTAGGTGTGGAACTAAGAAGCCGCGGCGAATTTTCTCCGCATTTGGCACGGGGGCTTCGGAATCGACTGCGGGGTCTCCGAGTGGATCGTGTGCTCCAGGCCGTTTTACCTGAGGCTGATCTGGTGAGGCAGGTTGCCTCACATTAGACATCGTCGTCTTCGAAGCTCAATTCCTCTAATATTTCCGGGGCGCTTCTCCCAAATGAAGTAGTGATTCCGTAAACCTCGCCAAAGGAAATCTTCAAAAGGATGACCTGTTCTCGCCTGGCGAATATAATGGGTAGGCCGCTCCAGGGTACAGGTGCTGAAGGGCAATAGAGCTTGTACATATTCTCCAATTCGCCACTTTTATTCCTAAACTTCTGGTTACCGACTAGAGCGGCTATGTAGTAGCTTCCGTCGGAAAACCTTACCAGGGCCCCTGGCATGTCATGTATCGATTGAGGAATTCTCTTTTCTCCCAAGAACCAGTTGATGATGGGGATTCTCGCCCAGAAGCTGTTGAAACGGTCAAAGAGCTTCCTTCGAGAGAAGATGAAACCGACAAGGGCTATCACCAGGACGGTGAAAACGATTGCTAGTGGTATTACCAGATAATCTCTTCCAGTTAACGATGTGATCAGCGGTCTCCACAGTTTTACCAGTAAGTCGAGCAGTGTGTAGATGATGAAAGCGAGAATGCCTAAAGAGAAGAAGATCAACGCCCCTCTGGTCATGATACCTTTCATTACTTAGCTTGCGCTCCGTACTTAGTTGTGCCTTGCCTTTTCTGTAAGGATTTGAGTGGTAAGTCCTGCGATTGACTGTATTCTACATCTTGACCAGCTGTCTTTCAATCCGCCTCGCTCTCTGCTGAGGGCTCTTGCGCGGGCACTCGCATGTTTGCCAGAGCGATTCGGGAGCAATTGGAGTGGGTTGGCATCAAATTGCTGGCGAGATCATTACAAACGATGCCAGGTTATCAACCTCACCCTGACGACAGTACCGGCCAACTTTCCTCATGTTCCGTCCCCTCATGTTCATAGCGCCAGGGTATTAACCCTTGAGGAGCGGTGTAGTTTAGGGTACTTGGGTAAACTGGATTTTTTGGTGTATAATAAATAGATGTAGAAACATCGATGGTCAGACGTTGCAGGTGTTGCCGGGCTATGAGTCTGAGCAATTCGAAATAACAAGGCTCTAATGAAGGAAATGTATCAAAGTTGGAGCAAGATTTTCTTAGCTTTGGTTTTGGTGTTCGGCTTATCATGGGCGGCTCCAGCGGCCCTGGATGCCGCGGCGCCTGTGTTGAGCCTGTCGCCGTCGTCTGGCCCCATAGGTATAAAGGTAACGGTGAGTGTATGCAATATGACTCCAGGCAATACCGTTGTGGCAGGCAATATTACGTTTGGTGGCATCCCCTGGAATCCGAGTGATATAACTATTGACTCATCGGGCTGCATGTGCGCGACCGTGCTGACCGTGCCGGCAGCGCCAACGGGACCGCAGGCGGTAGTAATAGGTGATGGCAATGTTGAGGTGACAGGCGTGTTTACGCTTACTCAGCCCAACATAGCTGTCTCGCCTTCAAGCGGGTACAAGGGTGAGACTGTGACAGTGACTGGCACAGGCTGGCTGAATCCCAGCTTGGTGTCTCTAACCTTCGGTGGTTCGTTTATAGACACGGTTATACCTAACTCAGTCGGCGGCTTTAGCGTACAGTTTATTGTACCGTTGACGGCGCAGGCGAGTAACATAGTTGGTGCAAGCGATAACATTGGAAACGCAGGGCCGGCTAAGATATTCACATTGAAGCCAGCGGGGCTGACTGTCTCTCCATCGAGCGGCCTGCCAGGGACATTGGTTCAGCTCACTGGGGTTGGATTCGAGCCGTTTTGCGGAGTTGAGAATCTCAGGATTGCCAGTTCCCAAATCTACGCACCCGGGCTAATGACTGACAATGTGGGCGCCTTTACCGCAACTTTCGAGGCTCCCAGCTTGACCGGGGGTGGCCGGATCGTCTACGCTACGGTTGCTGGCTTGACCCTTAACACATGCTTCACGATCCTCGAATCAGATGTTTGGGTCCCCTTGGATGAAGACCTGCCGACACCGGTGGAGGAGGCTCTGGCGAGCATTAGTGATAGGTTGATCAGGGTATGGGGCTTCCATGATGGAGAATGGCAGATGTACGACCCGAATGACCCTCTCGGCAGTACTCTCACCGGCCTGGTGAGCGGCAGAGCCTATTGGATTAAGGTAAGCGAAGATTGCGGTTTGATATTCAGAGATCTGCAGACAGGTTGGAACAACATCGGCTGGTGATAGCTAGAGGCCTTTGGTTTCCTGTCTCTGCTGAGCCCATTCCCCTCAATTCACCACTCTAGTGACTTATGCCTCCCTTACATACCTTACTATCTCCCTCAGTGATGGCGTTTTACCATACATCAGGAGAAATACGCGGAATACCTTGGCCGCTGCCCACATTGCCAGCACAACCGATGCCGCCAGAATAGCAAGGCTCAG
>Ga0209498_1002072_pt1 | contig 12229 bp, 11 predicted proteins | sample WalLakDeSediment_FD_184131 | JGI IMG/M metagenome (GOLD analysis project Ga0209498, IMG submission 184131) | Lake sediment microbial communities from Walker lake, Nevada to study Microbial Dark Matter (Phase II) - Walker Lake 11/02/13 Deep... | ecosystem: Environmental > Aquatic > Freshwater >...
GGGAGGGGCGAGGGGCGAGGGGCGAGGGGCGAGTAGCGAGTGATGAGTGATGAGTCCCGCTGTGACTTGCCTACTTGCAGACTTGCAAACTTCCCTACTCATCCCCCAGCGCTTGCAGCAGGGAGGCCACGTCTTGCTGGATGAGGCCCAGCAGGCGCAGCGCTTCGCGCCGTTCGGCCTCGGAGAGGCCCTGGCGCTGCACGCGCGCCAGGTGGCCGCGCACCCAGTCCAGCCGCTCGACGCTGCTGGGGCCGCCCTGGCGCGGCGGCATGACGCTGCGCTCGGTCCAGCTTTCGCCGCCGCGCAGCGAAGCCGGCGCAGCGGTTTGGTCAGCGGGATTCAGGGTGGGAGAAACGGCCGTTTCCGACTTGATGGAAGGATCGAATATGGGTTCAGAACCAGATTCAACCTGCTCGCGCAGCAGGCGCATAGCCTGGTGGACGGTGAGGTCGGGCACATCGCGCAGCAGGCGCGCTACCTCACGCATCTCCTTGTCGGCCAGATCGCCGGCCATGCGCGCGCGGTGCAGGGCGCGCTGCTGGGAAGCCTTCAGACCCTGGTAAATACGGGTGTCGCGCTCGCTGATGCTGCCATCGCGCACGGCGTCCTTGATTTCGTCGGGTAGCTCGAGCAGCTTGATAAGCTGGTGGATGCGCTGGCGGGAGTAACCCAGCCGCTTGCCCACTTTGGCCCAGCTAATTTTGGAGCCCCATGGCTCGTCGCTAGGGATTTGGTCCGCGCCGGCGCTGTCGAGCTCGTCCTGCATCAGGTCGCGCAGGCGCAGCAGGCCTGCGGCGCGGTCCACGTCGTTGAGATCTTCGCGCTGGATATTTTCTACCAGCTGGCGCACGAAGCGGGTGATGGCGTCGTAGTCGCGGCGGCGCACCACGGCCGGTATGGTATCCAGGCCGGCCAGCATGGCGGCGCGCCAGCGCCGCTCGCCGTGCACGATGCGGTATAAATTCGGCCGTACCTCGGTGACTTCAATCGGCTGGATCACCCCGTCCTGCACAATGCTGGCGCTTAGCTCTTGGAGACTTTCGGCGGGGAAGGTGCTGCGCGGCTGGTCCGGGTCGGGCTGAATGGCGTCTACGCGAACGGCCAGCAGCTGGAGACCCGCCGCCTGTTCGACGTCCTCGTTGGCTGCAAAAAGCTTTTCGAGGTCGCCGGTGCGCGGCTGGATAGGTTGGGAGAGGTTGACTTTCGGCCGTCTTTTAACCATGGCTTTTTCCCCGCAGGATCTCCCTGGCGACCTGGCGGTAAGCGTCCGCGCCCTGGCTCTTAGGATCATAGGCCAGGATGCTTTGGCCGGCGGCCGCGCTCTCGCCGAAGCGCACCGAGCGTTTGATGATGGCGTCAAAAATGCGAATGCTGTTGCCGTACTGGCTGTCCACGGCGTGCAGAATATCCTGGGTGAGAATGGTGCGCGTGTCGGCCATGGTGAGCAGAATGCCCTCGATTTTCAGGTCGGCGTTCAGTTTTTTGCGCCGGACCGTTTCAATGCTGGAGAGAATCATGAGGGCGCCGCGCGCGGCCAGGTATTCAGTTTGGATAGGGATAATGACGCTGGAAGCGGCCGTGAGGGCGTTGATGACCAGCAGCCCCAGCGATGGATTGCAGTCAATCAGGATATAGTCGAAGCGCGGGGCAACGGTTTCCAGCAGCGTGGCCAACACCCGCTCACGGCTCAGCGTGTTGATCAGCGCGACCTCGACAAGGCTCAACTCCGGCTGCGAGGGCAGCAGGTGAAAGCCTTCGGCCGTGGGGTAGATGGCCCCGGCAATGTTGCTGGAGAGCCCGTCCACTTCGGCTTTGAGCGGTTCGTATATTGTCGGGCTGATCTGATCCGGGTCAAAGCCGGCGTGCTGCGTCAGATTGCCCTGGGGGTCCAGATCGATGGCCAGCACGCGTTGGCCCAGTTCGGTCAAGGCGGCGGCCAGGTTGATGGTGGTCGTGGTCTTGCCGACGCCCCCTTTTTGCATGGCAATGGCGATAATCCGGGTCATCCTGTCTCCTTCACAAGTGTAACCCAGGTTGGCAACCTGGATGACGTTTTCATTGTTTTCCCGCAAGGCTAAACGATAACATGAACGCGCGAGCGCGTCAAAGTGTCCACGCCGTTGGCGCATGCATGATTGGGGAAGCTTCAGTACAATTGGGGGGTAAGTGTGCAGGTTTGCAAGTGTGCAGGTTTGCAAGTGTGCAAGTTTGCAAGTTTGCAGGTGGGCAAGTGTGCAGGTTTGCAAGTGTGCAAGTTTGCAAGTTTGCAGGTGGGCAAGTGGGCAAGTGGGCAGGTGTGTAAGTGGGCAAGTGGGCAGGTTTGCTGACAAGCGGGATATTTGTCCAACGTTTCTGGGAGATTTGTGAGCATGAGCGAGCGTGCGCTGGTACCGATTGAGGAAAAACAGGTTGTTTTTTACGAGGATGAAGTCACGGCCGTTTTGGTCGACGTTGCCGATAGGCCCCAGGTCTTTGTGCCCCTGCGCCCGCTGGCGGATCTGTTAGGGGTTTCCTGGACCGGCCAATACGAGCGCATTCAGCGTGACCCGGTTTTGAGCGAGGTCACGCGCTCCGTTCGTGTAACACGAACGCAGGATCAGGCGCGCGAAATGGTCTGCCTGCCGCTGGATTATCTGAACGGCTGGCTGTTTGGCATCAACGCCAACCGGGTCAAGGCGTCGATCCGCGAGCGGCTGATTCGCTATCAGCGCGAGTGCTACCAGGTGTTGGCGGAGGCATTTATGGGCGGCGCGCCGCAAACGGCCATTTCCCGCGCCGAGAGCACCCTCCTCCAGGTACGCGAGATGGGTCTGGCGATTGCGCGCATGGCCGAAGAGCAGATCGAGTTTGACCGTCGTCTGATTACAACCGAAGATCGCCTGGACAAAGCCGCGACCGTGGTGGGCGACTTGACGCGCCGCATGTCGCGGCTGGAACAGCGCCTGGCGTCCGGTGAACCCGTTACTGAAGAGCAAGCCAGCCAGATTTCGCAGGCCGTCAAAGCCGTGGCGATCGCGCTTACCAGAAGCGCCGGTTCAAACCAGTTTGGCGCTGTTTACGGCGAACTGTACCGCAAATTCGGTATTACCAGCTACAAACAGCTACCCGCCGCTCGCTTTGCCGCGGCGCTGGCGTTTCTCACCGAATGGCATCAAAGCCTGGTGGGGGAAGAGCCATTTTAGCCGCGGCGCGCGTTGTCTTCTGTCTATTGTTTAATATAACGCACTGTGTTATAGTGTTAACGCACTGTGTTATTAGCATCAATTTGGCGCCCAGCCAAATCTAAAATGGACGGGGAACGGCATGAAAGAGCGAGTATTAGATACGCAAGAAGACGTATTTGATTTTGTAATCATTGGCTCTGGCTTTGGCGGTAGCGTCGCGGCGCTGCGCCTGGCCGAAAAAGGGTACCGGGTACTGGTTTTAGAGCGGGGGAAGCGCTACAACGCCCAGGATTTTCCCAAAACCAACTGGAATATTTTCAAATATCTGTGGTTGCCGGCCGCGCGCTGCTTCGGGATTATGGGGATCAACTTTTTTAAGGATATCTGGATCCTTAACGGCAGCGGCGTCGGCGGCGGCAGCCTGGTTTACGCCAGTACGCACATTAAACCGCCGCGCGCCTTTTTTGAAGCGGAGGAGTGGCGCGATCTGGCCGATTGGGAAACAGAGCTGGCGCCCTTTTACGAAGTAGCCGACCGCATGCTGGGCACGGCCGAAAACCCGCGTTTCTGGCCTGCCGACCACCGGCTGCACGAAATTGCGCAGGAGATCGGGCAGGGCGATACCTTTAAGCCCACGCCGGTGGGCATCTTCTTCGGCGAGCCGGGCGTGACCGTGCCTGATCCGTTCTTCGGTGGGCAAGGCCCGGAGCGGGTGGGCTGCATTCACTGTGGCGGCTGCATGGTCGGCTGCCGCCATAACGCCAAAAACACGCTGGATAAAAATTACCTTTACCTGGCGGAGCGGCTGGGGGCGGCAGTGCGTCCGGAATGCAACGTGCTGGGTATTCAGCCGTTATACGACACCCGCCCGGGCGACGCGCGCTACGTGGTGGAATATGAAAAGATCACCGACTGGGTCCTCAAAACCCGCAAAACCGTGCGCGCGCGCAGCGTCGTTGTCGCGGCCGGCGTGTTGGGCAGCGTCAATTTGCTGCTGAAGTGCCGTGATGAAACCCAATCGCTGCCGCTGATTTCGCAGAAGCTGGGCAAGGTGGTGCGCAGCAACAGCGAGGCGTTGATGGGCGTTACGGCGAACAACAAGGACGTGGATTACTCCCAGGGCGTGGCGATCAGCTCCCACTTCTGGGTCGACGACGTGACGAGCGTGGAGCCGTGTCGCTTCCCGCCTGGGTCCTCGTTTATGCGCAACCTGATGCTGCCGCTAACCAAATTTGAGGGCGGCCCATCCGCGCGCATCTGGCAGTCGCTGCTGCACCTGGTGAAACGGCCGATGGACTTCCTTCACGTGCGCGTGCTGCCCCACTGGGCCGAGCGCGACACGGTGCTGCTCATCATGCAAACCGTTGAAAACCGCATGCGCCTGACGCGCGGCCGCAGCATCTGGACGCTCTTCACCCGCAACCTGGTCAGCGAGCGGGACGAAGACCTGCCCATTCCGGCCGTCATTGAAGCCGGACGCGATGTCGTCGAGCGCTTTGCCGCCAAGGTCGACGGCGTGCCCTGGGTGGGCGTGAACGACGTGCTCGACATCCCCAACACGGCCCACATCCTGGGCGGCTGCGGCATTGGCGCCGACGAGCGCAATGGCGTGATTGACGTAAATCATCAGGTCTTTAACTACCCTGGTCTTTACGTGGCGGATGGTTCGGTGATCCCGGCTAACCTGGGCGTCAATCCCAGCCTGACCATCACGGCCATGACGGAGCGGGCGATGAGTCGCGTGCCGTCCAGGCATGAGGTTCCGGTCGTGGCGCCGCTGAAAAAGCCGGAAGGGCTGGAGTTGATTCAAAACGGCCGTCACGGCCTGCGCCAGACATTGCAGAAGGCGCTGCCATTTGCGCTGGGGGCGGCAGCCCTGGCCCTGGCGCTGAGCGCGATCAAGCTGCGTAAACGCAATTAACTATTCGGATTGATTTGAGGTAAACGATGGGGATTGAATTTAACCAACTACCTTTCATGAACCCGGCTACGGGTGAGCAGTTTGGCGCCGTGGCGATGGCCACGCCGCAGGAGGTGTGCAACGCGCGCCGCGAATTAGGGGCCGTGGCGCCGACGTGGGCCGCCAAGCCGGTAAAAGAACGCGTGCGCATTTTGCGCAAGCTGCAGGCAGTGGTTATCGATGCGATTGATGAGATTACCACGGTCATTAATCAGGACAACGGCAAAAGCCGCCAGGATGCGCTGGCCGAGGTGATCATTACCGTTGACAAGCTGCATCAATATTACAAGCGCGCCCCGACCTGGCTACGCCGTCGCAGCGTGCCGCCGGGCCTCTACTTTTTCCGCCGCTACTACACCGAGCCACGGCCGTATGGCGTCGTGGCCGTGATTGGCCCGTGGAATTACCCCTTTGAACTGATTGTGCCGGCGACCTGTTCGGCGCTGCTGGCGGGCAACGTGGTGTTGGTGAAGCCCTCGGAGGTCACGCCGGCCACCGGCGTGATGATTGAAAAGCTATTCCAGCGCGTGCCGGAGCTGGCGCCGTTTGTGCGTTTTGTACACGGAGACGGCCGTGTCGGGGCTGCCCTGGTAGATTCAAAGCCGGATCTGGTCTTCTTGACCGGCTCAACCAAAACCGGACGCATCGTCGCCCGTAAGACGGCCGAAACGCTCACCCCTTTTCTGTGCGAACTGGGCGGCAAAGATCCGATGATTGTCCTCGAAGACGCCGACGTCAAGGCCGCTGCCAAATGGGGCGTCTGGGGCGCCTTCTATAATACTGGACAGATGTGCATCTCGGTCGAGCGCGTTTACGTGGTCGCCGAAGTCTATGACGAGTTTTTGAATACCGTCCTGGAAGAGGTCAAGCAGTACCGCATTGGCTATTCGCCCGATATTGACAACCCATACCATATGGGGCCGTTCACGTTACAGCGCCAGGTGGATATTGTGGAAGACCATTTGCAGGACGCGCTAAAGAAAGGCGCGCGCGTTCTCAGCGGCGGCAAGCGCGACGGCATGTTCATGGGGCCGACGGTGCTGGTGGACGTGGACCACAGCATGAAGGTGATGCAGGAAGAGACCTTTGGGCCGCTGATGCCGATCATGAAGGCGCAGGACGAGACGCACGCGATCCAGCTTGCCAATCACAGCGACTTTGGCCTGAGCGCCTGCGTGTGGAGCAGCAACCTGCGCCGGGCGCAGCGCGTGGCGGAGCAGCTTGAGGTCGGGTCCGTGAATATTAACGACGCGATTACTCATTATCCGGTGTCGCTGCTGCCGTTAGCCGGCTTTAAGCTTTCCGGCAATGCGCGCACGCACGGGGAAGGCGAGGTGATGCAGTTCACGCGCATGCAGTCGCAGGCGGTGGGTGTACCGCCGCTGCCGGTTGACCTGGCGACCATCATGCGCGCGCCCGGCCATTACAAGCTAGGTTCGGCCGTCTTGCACCTGGCTTTTGGCAGAACGCCGCGGCAGCGCCTGCAGCCGATTACGGCGTTTGTGCAGGAAAACGAGGTTGCGCCCAAGGTGGGCAAGGCGGTCACGGCCGTTGGGTTAACGGCCTTTGTGATGACGGCCGCCGCCGCTCTTTTCCGCGCCCGAAAATCGTAGCGGGCTGTAAGTTAATCACGGATAAGAGAGAACACGGATGGGCTAATAGCGCGCCATCCGTGTTCTTTTTGTTCCGGGTTTTCCCCCGGAATTCTTACGTGTAAGAAAAAACGCTTAGAGGCGCTGTTGTTTGTAGCGTTCGCGGTTGCGGGCAGCCCACCAGGCCGCCAAATCCTGCATCCCCTGGCCGTTGAGTTTGTGGCCCGTGTCGTATTCGTGATAGGTTAACCTGGCGCCCGCCGTTTGCAGCGCGTGGGCGCAGGCGACGGAGCGCTCGTAGGGGATGAGGGGATCTTGCTTGCCGACGGCCATGAAGACCGGCAAATCTTGCAGTCCTGCGATGTCCACGGCCGTGTCGCAGCCCTCCGGCACAAAGCCCACCAGCCCGGCAATTGCCTGCGCCAGATCAGGGTGGCGCATCGCTGCAGCGTAGGAAACGGCCGCGCCCTGGCTAAAGCCAATCAAGTAGACGTGGCGCAAATCGGCATTGTAATAGCGCGGGAGCGCCTGGATGAAACGCACGATGGCTTCAACGGCCGGGTTGAAGGCGTCCAGTGCGGGCCACGCGCCCTGGGGCTGCAAGACCCACGAGTGGCCGCCGCTGGGGTCCTCCAGGCGCGCGCGCGGCGCCACCAGCAGCCAGTTGCGCGGGAGGGTGTGGCGGAAAATCCACATCACGTCTTCGCTGCCGTAACGGCCGTGGAGCATAACGGCCGTGGGGTGGGGGCCTGGTCCGTCGGGCTCCAGCACGCGGTGAGCTAATCCGCTGTCCTCAAACGCGGGGCCATCCTGGATGAGTTGGGGTTGGGTTGGGGAGGAGTTTGCTGTCATGCCTGCACGTCTTGTCTTTTGTGGAGCCGGGGTAGCCAATCCACGGGTTCAATTCAAAAAAAATGAGGTGGCCGGTAGACGGGCGTCTAACGAACCACCTCTGGGGGGGGAGCCGCTAACAATATACCAGATCGCATTTGCGCTGTCAATCCCCAATTTTCTGCTTTCTGCAAATTGGGCCGATTTGCGCCGAAAGTATGATGCGGGCGGGGCGAGTGGGATACAATAGCGCCATGCGATTTATTCTACGTCGTTTGTTACAGCTTGATCAGGCGGCGCCGCCGCGCGCCCTGGCTGAAATCGAAGCCGAGGCGGCGGCCAACTACCGCTGGAACTTTACCGTTAATCTGCTGGACGGCGCCACGTTCTGGTTCGGCCTGAGTTTTATTTCGTCCACGACAATCGTGCCGCTCTTCATTAGCAAGCTGACCGATAGCCCGCTGCCCATTGGTATTGCGGCGATGCTGGCGCAGGGGGCCTGGTTTGCGCCGCAACTGTTCACGGCCAACGTCGTGGAGCGGCTGGCGCGCAAGAAGCCGGTGGTGGTGAACCTGGGCTTTTTTCTGGAGCGGCTGCCGATGTGGCTGATTGTGCTGGCGGCGTTCCTGGCGGGTCGCGCGCCGCTGGCGGCGCTGGCGCTCTTTTTGCTTGCCTATGCCTGGCACGGCTTCGGCGCGGGCATTGTGGCGACGGCCTGGCAGGATTTGCTGGCGCGCTGTTTCCCGGTGCAGCGTCGCGGCCGTTTCTTGGGCACGACGATGTTTGTAGGGGCAGGGACGGGCGCGGCGGCGGCGGGTTTCAGCGCCTGGCTGCTCGGCAGCTTTCCTTTTCCAACGAACTTTGTCTATACCTTCACCATCGCCGCGGCCTTTATTACGCTGAGCTGGTTTTTCCTGGCGCTGACGCGCGAGCCGGTACAGCCCGTGAGCCTGCCGCGCACCGGCAACCGCGCTTACCTGGCGGCGCTGCCCGCCATCCTGCGTCGTGACCATAATTTCCGTCATTTTCTGGCGGCGCGCCTGCTGCTGGCGCTGGGCGGGATGGGGCTGGGCTTTGTGACGGTGGCGGCGGTGGGGCGGTGGGGATTGCCTGACCAGGTCGTGGGAGTGTACACGGCCGTCTACCTCATCGGCCAGACGGTCGGAAACCTGATCTTTGGCTTTCTGGCGGACCGCTACGGTCACAAGGTGGTGCTGGAGCTAAGCGGGCTGGCGGCGCTGCTGGCCTTCATGCTGGCCTGGCTGGCGCCCGCGCCGGGCTGGTACTACGCCGTCTTTGCGCTGAATGGCGCGGCCGTGGGGGCGATCATCGTTTCCGGCATTTTGGTGGTGATGGAGTTCTGCGCGCCGGAGAAACGGCCGACCTACACGGGTCTGGCAAACACGAGCGTGGGGCTGGTAAGCATGGTTGCGCCGCTGCTGGGCGCCTGGCTAGCACTGGCCGGTTACAATTGGCTGTTTGCGCTGAGCGTGCTGGCCAACCTGGCCGCGTTTGTGCTGATGCGCTATTGGGTGCAGGAGCCGCGCCGGGTAACGGCGGTGGTGAAGGTTTGATGATTTGCAAGTTTGCAAGTTTGCAGGTGTGTAAGTGTGTAAGTGTGTAAGGTTGTTTGATCTGTTTGGAGGAGAGTATGGTGCTGCGTCCGACGCTTGATCAACAGGTGACGTTTTTGTATACGGCCGATCTGGAGCAGACGGCCGTTTTTTATCGTGAGGTTTTGCAACTGCCGCTGGCGCTGGACCAGGGCGCGTGCCAGATTTTTGGGGTGACGCGTCAGGCTTTTGTGGGCTTTTGTCGGCATCTGGACGCGCCCGCGCAGCCGCAGGGGGTGATTCTGACGCTTGTTTCAGATCAGGTGGACGCCTGGCACGACTTTTTGCGCGCGCAGGGCGCGGCGATTGAAAAGCCGCCCACGCATAACGCGCGCTTCAACATCTACCACCTGTTTTTGCGCGACCCCAACGGCTACCTGATCGAGATTCAACAATTTCTCGACCCGGCCTGGCCATCCGTCCGCCGTGGGCACGACATTTAAGGGGCGGCGTCAGCCGTCTGCGAGCGCTGCGTAGCGAAAACAATCCACCGTGTGGTCGTTGACCAGACCCACCGCCTGCATGAAGGCGTAGACGATGGTCGGCCCCACGAAGTTGAAGCCGCGCTTTTTGAGGTCCTTGCTGATGGCGCGCGAAAGCTCCGTCGCGGCAGGAATCTCGGCCAGGCTGCGCCGCGCATTTTGAAGCGGCCGTCCGTTTACAAAGCTCCAGATGTAAACGTCGAAGCTGCCGAATTCGGCCTGCACGCGTAAAAAGGCCTGCGCGTTTTGCACGGCCGAACCCACCTTAAGCCGGTTGCGCACGATGCCGGGGTCCGCCAGCAGCGCCGCCAGCTTGTCCGCGCTGTAAGCCGCTACCGTGGCCGGGTCGAAGTTGTCGAAGGCGGCGCGGTAATTGTCGCGCTTCTTGAGAATCGTGCTCCAGCTCAAGCCGGCCTGCGCGCCTTCCAGGATGAGAAACTCAAACAGGGCGCGGTCGTCGTGCACCGGCGCGCCCCATTCTTCATCGTGGTAGGCGATGTAGAGCGGGTCGTCGCCGACCCAGGCGCAGCGTGTCTCCATGAAGACTCCCTTTCGTATAGGACGCGGATTGGCGCGCCGCGGCCATTAGCTAACGGTCACGCTGCCCATGCCGACGTGGATATCGATGTCAACCGTGTGAACGGCCGTGTCGTAATCCGGCGACGCGTAGCCCTTGCCCACGCGCGGGAAGCGGCGCTGGTCCACCTTGACCTCGGCCAGGCCGGCTTCGGCCGTGATGCGCGCGGCCACGCCTTCCGGTACGCGCAGGTTGACGCTGGCCATGCCGGTTTCTACCCGAACCTGGGTATGTCCGGCCTGCGCCGGGAGCGTAACGTGCGTTTCGCTGGCGCCCGTTTGCAATTTCAACTTAGAAAGCTGCAGCGCCGCCAGGTCCAGCCGCGCCTGGCTGGCGCCGGTCTGGACGTTGAGCGTAAGGGGCAGCGCCTCATTCAGGTGAATTTGCCAGATGCGCGAACTGCCCCAAGAGCCCCACAGCCAGAAGCTTTCGGAGGGGGCGCGCAGGCCCAGGCGCAGCGTTTCGCCTTCCAGCTTTTCTTGCGTGACCGCCCCGGGCGCAAACGTCCCGCTCAACAATTCGTCGGGCGCCGCGCCGCCCCGTATGTCCAGCTCGCCGGCGCCGTACTCGACCTTGATGTGGGCCTGCTCGACCCCTTTGAGAGGCACGACCAGGCTTTCGGCGGCGCCGCGGGCGGCGCCCAGGTTGCCTATTAGGAACCAGACGCCCAGCAGGATCAGCAGTAAGGGCCAGAAGACGGCCCAAACGCTGGTAGTGATGAGGCCCAGGCTGCTGAGCAGGAATAAAACGCCCATCAGCACTAAGGCCAGTCCCCCAAAGATGTTTTTCTGTTGCACGGCCGTTATCCTTTTTTAGTCAAACCAGCCGCCCAGCAGAGCCGCCAGGCCGCCGATGATCAAAAAGAGCGGCCAGATCAGGCCCCAGTCCAGGTTGAACAGGAACGCCGAGGCGATCAGCGTCAAAATCAGCCCGCCGGTCAGGGAACCACGCACCGCTCTTGAGAGACGGCCGTCGTTTTGATAACTCTGCCAGGCGCGGCCGAAATTAGACACGGCCGGGATCAGGATGAACAGCGCCCACCAGTTGTTAATGGTGAAGTCGGTGAGATTGGATACGAGGAAAAACAGGCCGATGGTGATCAGCACGATGCCTGCTACCCAATTCCGATTACGTTCTTCCTTGACGGGCGCTTTTTCTGCGGCCTTCAGTTGTGAAATATCGTCACTCATGGTTTGTACCTCCAGAAAACACAATACGCTTTATTGGGAAGCCGGACCTTCCCAATTTATCGGTCACATGCACATACGGCTATACGCATACGGCCAAGTGTAAGTTGTATCAGCTTTTTCTACTGTCTTTGCGACAATTGGCGTATTGTGCTAGGATTTATAAGCATTCTCTATAAGAACCTCTTTACTAACCAACGAATGACCTTTTCTACCTTTTTGCCGGTTCATGCCAATCGGTAACTCTTGATGGTTGCCTTTGCGCTGGTACAGGCATAGAGTGTACGCAGAAAGAGTTTGATCGTTTCAACAACAGACAGGAGTAAAAACTATGCAAAACTTTGGCGCGTTTGTAAGTGACTATGGTGTTGAAAACCATGGCATCAAAAACCCGGGCACCGTATACTGGAACCTGACAACGCCCATGTTGTATGAACAGGCTGTGCGGCGTCGTGAAGGCGCCATTGCTCATTTGGGCCCGCTGGTGGTGCACACCGGCGATCACACTGGCCGCTCCCCCAACGACAAGTTTATTGTCAAAGAACCCACCAGCGAAAATGAGATCTGGTGGGGCAAAGTCAATCGCCCCTTTACCCAGGATAATTTTGATTATCTCTATCGCAAGATGATGGCCTATGTGCAGAACCGTGACATCTACGTGTTTGACGGGCACGTAGGGGCCGACGAACGCTACCGGATGCCGATTCGCGTCATCACGGAGTATGCGTGGCACAATTTGTTTGCCCGCAATATGTTTATTCGCGAATTTGAACCGCAGAAGCTGCGCCATCACGTGCCCCAATTTACCGTGATTGACATGCCG
>Ga0209498_1002073_pt1 | contig 12220 bp, 8 predicted proteins | sample WalLakDeSediment_FD_184131 | JGI IMG/M metagenome (GOLD analysis project Ga0209498, IMG submission 184131) | Lake sediment microbial communities from Walker lake, Nevada to study Microbial Dark Matter (Phase II) - Walker Lake 11/02/13 Deep... | ecosystem: Environmental > Aquatic > Freshwater >...
CACGGTTGCACGGCGCACTCAGGTCGCTTCGCTGAGCCCCGTTTTGAACGAAGATCGAGAGCGACTGGAAAAATATTTTCCAACTCACTGGAAAGGTTTTTTCCAGCGGGCTGGAAAGCGCTCAAATTGGCGTCGCTCGTGCTTTTCGTTGGAAAAATTCTTTCCAAGAGGGCGTCGCGCAACACCCCTTGTCCTCGGTGGCCGATCGTGTAGGGTGTCGAGGTGGATGACCTCGACTCCGCCTCGTCGTGCATGAGCGCCGTGGCCCCCAAGTTGCTCGTCGGCCTGCTGCTCTTCGTCGCTGCCTGTGCGACCGAGGATGACGAGCCACCTCTGCCGCGGACCTGCGCCGACTTCGAAGGACACACGGAGCTGCCCGAGATCCCGCTGGCCTACTCGACCGAGCACCTCGACATCCACGTCGACGATGGCTTCCTCATGTGTGCCGGCACGCCCGGGGAGTACGATCGGTACTACCAGTACGTGGCCGACGAGCTCTCGATCACCTTGACTCAGCGGGTCCCCGTGTTCGTGATGCGCCCGGGCGGTGTATGCCCGCCCAACGCTTCTGGTTGTCGCACGCGCGACGGTGCCGTGGTTGCCCCGCCCGGTGTCACCTGGCACGAGCTGACCCACGCGGTGAGCTGCGAGTGGAGGCACTCGAGCACGTCGGCGTTGTCCGAAGGGTTGGCCGTCGCTTTCGAGCCGAGGCCGCTCATCCATAAGACGAACCCGGCCGAGTTTATCACCGCCGGCTCCAGCTGGGACTTGGCGTACGACCACGCGGGCCACTTCGTGCGATGGTTGCTCGAAGAGCACGGCGTCGAGGCGTTCCGTGAGGCGTACGTTGCCAGCCCGCTGTCCGGCGGCGAGGGGGTGCTCGATGTCCTCGCCGAGGTTTACGGCCAAGACCCAGACGCTCTGTTCACCGACTACCTGGCCTCGGCGCCGTACCAGTGGGTCCCCCATCGACAGTGCGGCGACGTTCCGCGGCTCGAGCCTAGCGGGGGCGCGTGGACCTTCGAGGCCGTCTTCGACTGCGAGGACCCGGGGACCTTCGGCCCGTGGGAGCGGAACGGTAGCGAGCCGTCCGGGATCGGCCGAATTTCCATGTACCAGAGCTTCCTGATCGACATCGAGGACCCGGGCACCTACGTGTTCGAGCGCGATGATCTGGGGACCAGCGTGTTCCTCGAGCGATGCCTCGATCAGACCCAGCTCAGCGAGGAGCAGGTCGCCGAGCTCTGGGTCAAGGAGGGCTTGATCCCAACCCTGCAGGGCATCACGGAGATCGACCTCGACCCCGGGACCTACCGCGTCGATGTCTTGCGTGACTTCGCCGCCCCTCATCCGGTCTCGTTGCACATCGCGGCCAAGCCGATCTGAGCGGCTTTGCGCTTCGGTCGCCGGTTCGATACCATGCGGCGTCCGATGAGCGAATTTGGCGACACAACTCAGCGCTCGACGATGGCGGTCGTGGTCGGCGAGCGGCCTGGGCGGCTCAACTTGCGGCTTATCGACGGTCCGCGCGGCACCGAAGATTTCGAGCTGCGCCGCTCGACCATCCAAGTCGGTCGCAGCTCCCTCGCCGATGTCGTCATTCGGCATCCGTCGATCAGCAAGGTCCACTTCGAGCTGCGCTTGGTCAGCACCGGCGTCGAGCTGCGTGACCGCGAGAGCACCAACGGGTGCTGGATGGGCGGCTGCCGAATCTTTCATGCTCGGCTCGGCCTCGGCAGCTGTTTTCGCGCCGGCGACTGTCATTTTTGCATTCTCGATGTCGCCGACGTTCAAGTCGCCGCGACGGTCTCCGCGAACTGTGGGTATCTGCAAGGAGGCAGCGTGGTCATGCGCGATCACACCGCTCGACATCCTGATCCTCGGCGAGACCGGGACAGGCAAACAGTTGACCGCACAGACGATTCACCGGCTCTCGGACCGCCGGTCCGGTCCGTTCATCACCCTGGATTGTGGCGCGATCGCCCCCTCGCTCGCTGAAGCGACGCTCTTCGGTTTTCGCAAGGGCGCCTTCACCGGCGCCGATCATCACCAGGCAGGCGTGTTTGAAGAGGCCACGGGCGGCGTCATCTTCCTCGACGAGGTCGGCGAGCTGCCGCCGGCGCTGCAGATCAAGCTGTTGCACGTGCTCGAACGCCGCGAGGTCACCCGCCTCGGCGAGCCCGGCAAGCAGCGGTCGATCGATGTCCGTGTGATCGCAGCCACGCACCGCGATCTTCGCCGCGAGGTCGCCGAAGATCGGTTTCGTGAGGATCTATTCTATCGGCTCGCTCGCGGCCTAATCGAGGTGCCGCCGCTGCGCGAGCGCGGTGATGACATCAGCGCGCTCGCGGACAGCTTTTTGAAGCGCCTCCGAAGTGACTTTGGGCTCGAGGTTTCGCTGTCTGCGACCGGTCGTGGCGCCCTGCGGTCGCACCTGTGGCCGGGCAATGTCCGCGAGCTCAAAAACTGCATCGAGCGGGCTGCTCACACCAAGCGCTCGGGGCAGCTCGAACCCGACGACCTGCGCTTGGGCAATTTTGGGTCGCGGGGTCGCGCGATGGCTAACCTCATTGATGGGTCGAGCAGCTACGATGACGCCCATATTGCGCTCGATCGACTCTTGTTGGCGAAGATCCTCGACGAGAGCGGCGGCAACCTCTCCGAGGCCGCGCGGCGCCTCGGCATGAGCCGTCCGACGCTGCGCACGAAGCTCAAAGCCGCACAGCTCTACCCAGCTGGGTGACAAATTGCTAGCAGCCCGTGGTGGAAGTCCTCGTGGCGCCTCGCGCCGGAATTTTCGTCGAGGGCTAGGAGCCGAAACGCAGTTGTACCGGGCGTACTACAAGTTTCGGCGACACCGCCCTCGGCGAAAAGGCCAAGCGAGGCGGCGCGAGGACTTCCACCACGGGCTGCTAGCGCACGATGGTCAGCTGCCCGGCCGTATATTCCCAGTTGGTCCGGGCAATGAACAGCTCGAGCGACCACAGCTCGCCGTTGATCGCCCGGGCCTGGCGGATCAGCGGGCGGCCGTCGCGGGTGGTGGGCTCGACTAGGCGGGCGTCGCAGTGCAGGCGCAGGTCGATGTCGGCCGCGTCGAAGGGCGCGAGCTCCCAGCCGGGCTCGGCGCTCAGGGCCGCCCAACTATCGGTGATCCGCTGGTGGGCCTCGGCGACGCTCATGGCATAGGCCGGCGCGACCTCGTTGAACTTGACCGGGCTTTGGTCGATCAAGGCGTCGATCCGCCCGGCCGCGAGGGCGGCGTGGAGGTCGCGGACGTAGGCGATCACATCGGGGATGGTCCATCGATCGAGGTCGAAGGGCGGCGCGTGCTGCCAGCTCCAGTCACCCCAGGGGTGCGTCGCTTGGCCGGTCTCGCGCAGGGTCAGCGGTACGGCCGGGAGCGGGGCTTCGATCAATGCGGGCCAATCAATCACGATCAGCTCGCGCTCGTTGCCGGGCTCGGGCACGTCGCCAATCTGCGCCTCGCACAGGGCCACGTGGACCGCCGGATCCTCGCCGAGCTCGCGCAGCTCGACGCTCAGGGTGTTCTCGCCGACCAACACCCACTCGCTGATGGTTGGAAACGCGACCTGCGGGGCGTCGACGCCGACCGTGAAGATCGTCGCGTCGTTGAGGCGGATCTCGGCCGCGCAGGCGCGGGTGCGGATGTGGAGGTAGAAGATTGGGTCGCTCACTCGCTCGCCTGCTCGGCCGCGCCGGGGAACCGGCCTTGGGTGATGGTGCCGCCGTCGATCAGCGGGTAGGTCTTGGCGAAGCTCCCAAAGAACTTGATCTTGCCGACGATCTTGGCCTCGAGCCCGTCGCACTCGAGCTTGTAATGGATGCCAAAGCCGTCCTCGCCGTCGATCTTGGGCGTGGCCTCGAAGGGCAAGACGACCTCGAGCCGGCCTTCGACGGCGACCCAGTCGGCCCCGAGCGCGCCACGGACCCCGAGCTCGCCGCTGATGTCGCCAGCGAGCTTCGCCTCCCAGTCGGGCGAGTCCGGGGTCGCCTCGACCGCGGTCGCGAGCTTGACCGCGCCGCTGATCTTGCCGAACACCAGGGCGGTCATGGTCCAGATCCGCCAAATGTGGACGTCGACGCCGAAGTTGAGCTCGATCTCGAGGGCCAGCAGGGTCAGCTCGGCCTCGAACTTCCACCACTTGAAGACCGTGTGATCGGCGGCCTCCTTGGCGCCCCACTCGAGCGCTAAATCACCCTCGAATAGGCTGATCGCAAAGCCAAATTTCCAGCCGAGCTGCGGCTGGAAGTCGCGGATAAACTTGCGAAATTTCTCGATCTCGCTGCGAGTCTTGACCAGCGCCTGGACGATCTTGCCGAGGGTCGCCGTCGCTTTGAGATCGTCGCCGTTGCGGGTGAGCTGGACGCTCGCGCCGAGCTCCTCGAGCGGCTTGGCGATGGGGCTGCCCTGGTTGTAGGCGGTCTCGTTATCCCAGCGATCGTCGGTTGGCCCGCCGCGGCCGCGGCCCAAGGCGGCCCGGGGCGAGGGCGCGCGGGTCGGCGTGCCGGTATATTCATTGTTGAAGGCCGCGGGGATCGAGCAGGAGAGCTTATATTTGTCCTTCGAAAAGACGTCGAGCGAGCGGGACAGCTGGCGAAAGCCGGGGCTCTGGTCGGCCTGCACGCCGCACGAATCGACGGTTATCGCGTAGCGCCGGGTGGTCTTGGACGAGAACCAAAAATACGCGAGCACGCCGACCGGGCCCATCAGCGAGTAGGCCGGGAGCTCGAGGGCCTTGGACTTGGCCTTGAGCTCGACGCTGGTCTCGCCGGAGTGCTGCTGGCGCTCGCCGGTCGAGCGATCGATGATGACCACGCGCGGGTGGCTGTTGCTGCACCCGTAGCCCGGGCCGCCGCTGAGCTCGATTTTAATGGTGTCGGCGTCATCGTCGGTCGAGCCGGCGACGACCTGGATGGTCGGCACGAATGGCCGGTTTTCGGGCCGGGGCAGGTTGTCTTGAATGACGCCCGCGTAGGTGTATTCGAAGGGGCCAAACCCGCGCTCGCCCGTGTGGCTGCACTCGATCGAGACCTTCTCGAACTCGCAAGGCTCGACCAAAGCCGGCTCCGAGTCGCCAGGGCCCGTGGCCTCGAGGACCTCGGCCTGCGCGGCCCGACGCGCGGCGACCGGGGCGGGGATCGGGGCCTCGACGACGCTGTGCTGGGCGAGCGCGGCGGCGTCGATCGAGGAGGGCGGCGAGGAGGCGCTGTTTTGGCCCATCATGTCGCCGTGGCGGCAGACCCCGTAGCCCTCGATCTGGATCGTCATGGACCAGACCATGAAGTAGCCCTTGCCAAGGATCACCCCGGTCACGACGCTCCCGCCCAAGGTCCCGCCTTCGTCGCCGATGCTCGTCGATGTCTCGGAGCGATCCTCGAGGAAGGTCGGCTCGCCGTCGATGCGCACGGTCTTGCTGCCGTTGATCAGATCCTTGGCGAACAAGACGTTGGTGTAGGGGATCGGCACGGGCCCGGGCGGCGGGGACAGGCACACGTCGAGGGGCGCGACGCCGATGCCCGCGCTGCCCTTGTGAAAAAAGCCCATTTTCTCGGCGAAGACTGTCAGTGCCATAGGTACGCTCGCATCACATCATCGGGAGGCCGCCCTGGAAGTCGAGCTCGCCGCGCGAGCTGAGGGTAGCGAAGATCGCAGGGAGCTGGGTGGTTTGCGTGCGCGCGGGCGCGTGGGTGGTTAAAATCGCGACGCCCGCGCTGCGAATCGCGAGCTCGAGGGCGAGGGCGTGTCGCTGGCGCATGGGGGCCGTACGCAGGCCGTGGGCGACAGTCGCGAGCTCGAGCGGCTGGCCGCCGAAGTAGCGCAGCGCCGGCGAATACTCGAACTCGGCGTCGGCCCACCACGCCCGGATCGCGGCGGCGTTGGGCAGCCGCAGCCGGCGTTGCTCCGCGGGGACGAGGTCGGCGTCGAGGTCGTCGGCGTCGAGGTCCGGCAGGGCCTCGGCTGGATCGGCCCCGTAGGCCCCGTGCGCGCCCTCGTCGAGCCAATAGCGGTCGTCGCGGGTCGACAGGCCACAGACCGTGCTGACGACCTCGCCAGCGAGCCGGGCGAGCTCGGGGTGGTCGAGGAGCTCGACGGCGACGGCGACCGCGTCGGGCCGACCCATGACGCCGGCGGCCGCGAGCAGCTCGGGATCGGGCCTCGACACGAGCGCGCCGAGCATCCGGGCGTGGACCCCCGCGTCACCTTGCATCGCCAACCAAGCCAAGCTTGGCCCGCGCAGGGCCGGGGCCCCGCCGCGATCGGAGGCGACCTCGCAGGCGACCTCCCACGAGCCCGGCAACCCGCGGATCAGCGCGCTCTCGATCGCCGCGGCCCGCAGCCAGGGATCGGCGTCGTGCATCAGCGGCAGCAAGCGACGCAAGACCCGGGTCGACGTCGATCGCCGGGCGAGCCGGGCCGCGACCCGCCGGATCGCCGGGTGATCGTGCTCGAGCCACACGCGCAAGCGCGTGCCGACGTCGACGTCGAGGCCCGACAAGGCCTCGAGCCGCCCGGCGAGGGCCGGGCCCTCGAGCGCGGGCAGCTCGGCGATCATCCGCTCGGCCAGATCGGTGCGACGGGAGACCTGCAGGGCGCGGATCAACCCCCACCAGCCCTCAGCGCGGGCGCGTGGGAGGTACGAGAGCACGAGCTCGGGCGCGCCGCTGCCGGCCCCGTCGAGGATCGCCAAGGCGGCCGCCGCGGTCCGAAACCGATCGTCGTTGAGATCCTCGTCGAGCACCGGCTGCACGAGCTGCTCGAGCACCGCGTGGCCCCCGACGACTAAACCCATGGTGTGCGCCATGAGCCGCTCTTCGGGCCCGGCGAGCACCTCCGCGAGGGTGTAGAGCGGCGACGAGAAGCTAGCGTCCCAGGTCTCGAAGCAAAACTCGGCCTCGCTGAGGTGCTCCTCTTGAACGTCCCAGAGCAGCACCGCCACGCGCGACTCACCCTCGGCCCTAGTTGATCTCGACGGAGCCGCCCTTGACCCGGTTGACGCCGTGCGAGCGGGTCTCGACGTAGGTCCCGCGGATCACGACGCGGCCGTTGCTGCGCAACACGATGCTCGCTTGGCCGCAGCGCAAGACGATCTCGTCGGCGGCCTCGAGCTCGACGCGGCGGCCGTCGACGCGGGCCTCGAGCTCGGCGATGGTGGACCCCTCCGGCTCGGGCTCGCTGTCCCAAACCTCGGGGGCGGTGTCTGGTAGCGAACTTATCTCGCCGCAGTCTTGCAACAATCCCGTGATGATCGGCGCCTCGGGGCGGCCGTCTTCAAAGCTCAAGAGCACCCCGCGGGCCGAGGCGATGGCCTCGGCGATGATCGTGGGATCGAGGGCGATGGTGCTTCGCGCGGGCAACGGGCCGCGCTCGTTGCCTGGAAAATCGACCCGCGGGGGCTGGCCCGAGCTCCACTCGACGAGGCTGCCGACCCGCGTACGCGGGCCCGCGAACCCGCTGACGGGCCCGTGCGAGGGCCGGTGGCGGGCTTCGGAGCCGTCGAGGAGCTCGTCGAGCAGGGCCTTTTCTTGGTCGCCGTCGTCCAAGCGCTCGTCCGAGCTCGTGTCCGCGTGATCTTCGGGCGCAGTCAAACAGGGCTCCTGGTCCGCGAGTCTACCAGCTGCAGCCCGGCGCCCAAGTGATTTGTTGCTGGTTGTTGCTGCTCGTTGTTGCCCCCCGCTCACGAGCGCCGGTATCCTCGCGAAGATCGGGCTGCGGTCATCCTGGGCGAGCCTGCCGGAGCGTAGAACATGTTGTTGAAGATCAGCCTCCCGCCCGCCGCCTTCGAGCTGTCCTTGTCCGACGAGGCCGGCGCCCCTTGGACGGTGACCCGCGTGTTTCTCAGCGAGGGGCTCAACCGCTCGTACCGGGCGGTGGTCGACGCCGAGACCGAGGTCGAGGGTGACACGGACGCGCTGCTGGGCTGCGACGCGACCTTGCGCATCGTCCGGGGCGGGCAAGAGCAGCGGGTCGTGTGTGGGGTGGTCGCCCGCGTCGACTACCTCGGTGTCGTCGATCACCACACGGTCGTCCGCTTCGAGTTTGTCCCGGCCTTCGAGCTCTTGCGCCAGCGCCACGACTCGCGGATCTGGCAAGAGCTCGGGGTCCAGGCGATCATCGGCGAGGTCCTCGACGCCGGGCTCGGCGACTACGGCCGCAGCGTCGACCTTGGCAGCGTGACCCGGGGCAAGCCACCGCGGGACTACTGCACACAATACCGCGAGTCCGACTTTGACTATGTCTCGCGGCTGCTCGAGGAGGAGGGCATCAGCTACGAGTACGCTCACGACGGCGAGGCCGGCGTCGAGACCTTGACCTTGCGCGACGCCAACGATCAATACGGCGAGCTCGAGAACCTCGACGGGACCTCCGAGGTGCCGATCATCGCGACCCAGCCCGGCTTGGCCGACGTCGAGTCGATCCAGACCTTCGAGTGGTCGAGCGCCCTGACGACCACGGCCAGCTTGCGCCGCGACTACGACTGGGTGACCCCTCGCAACCTCCTGAGCGAGGCCGCGACCGGGACCGACGCCCGCGGCCGCGCGCGCCGAACCTTCGCCCATGGCCGCCGGCGCTACGTCAGCGACGATCTCGGCGAGCGGGCCCTCGACCTCCAGCACGCCGCGGCCCTCGCTGGCCGCGTCGCCCGGGGTCGGAGCAACTGCATGGCGATGCGCCCGGGCCTGCGCTTCAAGCTCGGCAACGCCGAGCGGGCCGAGCTCGAGCGCGAGTACCTGATCACCGCCGTGACCCACAGCGGCGGCCACGACTACCAAGCCGGCGAGCAGTCCGGCGCCGAGCCGGCCTACGCCAACGAGTTCGAGTGCGTACCGTTCGACGCCATCGTCCGCCCCGAGCCGGCCACCCCCAAGCCCAGGGTCCACGGCCCGCAGACCGCGATCGTCACGGGCCCCGAGGGCGAAGAGATCCACACCGACGAGCACGGCCGAATTCAGGTCCAATTCTACTGGGAAGCGCAGCCCAGCTACGCCGCCGAATCGTCGTGTTGGGTGCGGGTCTCGCAGAGCTGGGCCGGGCTGGGCTGGGGCGCGCAATTCATCCCGCGGATCGGCATGGAGGTCGTCATCGAATTTTTAGAGGGCAACCCCGATCGGCCGCTGTGCACCGGCTGCGTGTACAACGGCGAGTACCCGCCGCCCTTCAACGTGCCCGACAGCAAGACCCAAACCGGCTGGCGCACCAATTCATCGCCGGGCGGGGGCGGGTTCAACGAGCTGCGCTTCGAGGACGCCAAGGGCGAGGAGCACATCTACATTCACGGTGAAAAGGATTGGCTCGTCGAGATCAAACATGATCACCGCGAGACCATCGGCAATGACGCGTACCTCGAGGTTGGCAACGATCAGGCCAACGTGATCAAGCACGACCAAACCGAGGAGGTCGGCAACGATCGGACCGAAAGCGTCGGCAACAACGTGAGCGAGAGCGTCGGCAAGCTGCGCACGGTGACCTCCGGGGACAACATGAGCTTCACCAGCGACAATGAGACCGTGATCGAGGCGAAGAACAAGCTCACCCTGAAGTGCGGGGCCGCGTCGATGACCATGAAGTCGAACGGCAACATCGTGCTCAAGGGCAACAACCTGACGCTCAAGGGCGCCGGCAACATCGTGCTCAAGGGCACCAAGGTCGGCAGCAACTAGTACTAGTACTAGTTGTCGAGCGCGCCGTCGGCGATCCACTCGCGGATCAGCGCGACCGAGCGATCCTCGAGGAGCACCGGGGCATTGAGCGGCATGTGATTGCCGCTGCCGCCCTCGGGCGTGCAGCTCGCCATGATCTCATACAGCCACGATCCTTCGGGATCGCCGGGCTCGACTAGGCTCGCGCCGACGTTGCCGAGGACCTCGTGGCCGAGCAGCTCCGCGTGGAGGGTGGGCGATTGCAGGTTCAAGCCCGCGGCCTGGGCGGAGCTGCCGTGGCAGGCGTTGAACATGCACGATTGCTGAAACACCGCGGCCGCGACGTTGGTCAAGGTGGGCTCGAGCGAGGGCGCGACGGCGGGGTTGTGATCGACGCAGGCCGGGACCGGGGGGATGTCGGTGTCGCTGCCCGGCGGGACGTAGAGCGGGGCTTGCTTCTCGGCCTCGCTCGGCATGCTCTGAGCGGCGTTCTTGGGCACGGCCAGGATCGCGCATTTGGCTTCGAACTCGAGGGCGTCGCCGGTCGCGCCGACCGCCGTGGTCCCGCCGGTGACGGTGGCGTCGAACATGACCTTGGACTCGCCGAGGCCGAGCATGACGCACATCTCTTGGTCGCCGATGCCCCAGCCGACGTTGACGTCACGCCAATTGTCGTAGCCGCAGGTGTAGGTCAGGCCCTCGAGGCCGGTGAGATCGAGGGGCGGATCGAACATCAGGCCGTTGGCCTCGCCGTTGAACCCCTCGAGCCGGTAGATGCTCTGGCCGTCGAGGTGGCTGCCCTCGGGCGTGCTGCTTTGCAGGCTCAGATCGAAGTAGTCGCCGAGGTAGTGGAAGTGCGGGAGCACGTAATGAAGCTTGATGTCGAGGGGCGTGCCGGCGGCGGCGGCGTAGCGCTCGCCGAGGTCGTCGCAGATGCCCGTGAACCGGCTCTTGCTGTTGGCCGGGATGTCGAGATCGAGGTAGCTGAGGCGAAATGGCGTCAACACGACCTCGACGTCGCGCGGGTGGATGATGTCGAGGGTCATGAACAGCTGCGTCGAGATCTCGGCGGGCCCGACGTTGAGCAGGTGGGTGCCGGCGACGACCTTGTGCCGCGGTGGGATCTTGATGATCGCCCCGTCGGCGGTCCGCTGGCTCTCGACGAATGATTGGGTCGATTGGGCGAATAGCACGGTGCCCGCGACCGCCGAGGCGAGCTCGTCGAAGCCGCGCTCGCTGCACTTGAAGAAGCCGTCGGGGCCCGGGTACATCGTCTCGGGGACCACGAACCAATTCGAGTGGTGAAAGTAGCCGAGGTTGCTGACGGTGACGGTTTGCACGTAGACCGCCTCGTCGTTGTCGACGGTCCACTGCACGCAGTTGCTGAGCTCTTCGTAGGGGGCGAGCGTGATCGTGCCGAAGTCGTGGGCCACGCTCACGAGCTCGGGTTCGTCATCGCCGGTGTCGCCGGTGTCGCTGGTGTCGCCGGTGTCCGATGCGGTGTCCGTGCCCGACTCGGCGTTGGACGTGGCGCTGTCCTGGTCGACGGCCGCAGGATCACCGCAGGCAAGGACGCTACAGCTCGAGGACAAGATGAGTAGGCGACGAATGGTTGACATGCCGATCTCCGCGAGCACCACGCATGCGCGTGCGTAGCTCACAGCTCAGAGCTTGCCATGGCGGCGCCGCGCGTGGGGTCGAAACGTCGCGCGCCTGTGAATCGTCAGCCGCCGAGGGTCTCGGCGATCTTGGCGAGGATCCAGCGCTTGCCCGCGGGCGGGGCGAGGTAGAAGTGGTCGCCCGCGCACTGCTCCCAGGCGAAGCTGGCCTGGGTGTGCGCGGCCCAGGCTGCGAGCCCGGCCTGGCCTACGTGGGGATCGTCATCGCCGCCAAACGCCCGCAGCGGGCAGTCGAGCGGGTCCTCCTCGGCGAGCGTGTAGGTCTCGTTGACGCTCAAGTCGGCGCGAAGGACCGGGAGGGTCAGGGCGAGGAGCTCGGGCTCATTGAGGATCTGCGGCGGGATCCCGCCATAAATGCGCTGGACCTCGGCGATCAACTCGGGATCGCTCAGCCGGTGGAGCGCGAGCGCCCGGCCGGTGCCCGGGGCGTTGCGGCCCGAGACGATCAGCAGCTTGGGGCCCGGGAGGCCGCGGCGACGCAGCTCGCGGGCGAGCTCGAAGCCAAGCAGGGCGCCGAGGCTGTGGCCGAAGATCGCGAGCTCGTGGCCGTGGAGCAGGGGCTCTAGGGCGCTGGCGAGGGGGCCGACGATCTCGGCGACGCTGGTCGCCGGGGCCTCGCGCAGGCGAGCGTCGCGGCCGGCGAGGCGGACCGGCAACAGCTCGACGTTCGCCGGCAGCTCACCCATCCACGGGCGGAAGCTGGTCGGGCTCCCGCCAGCGTGATGGAAGCACAAGAGCTTGATCGGTGCGTCGGGAGCTGGACGCGGACAGGCCAGCCAGGTGCGGGTCGACTCGGGGGCATCTTGAAGGCGCACTGCGGCCAAAGTTAGCGCGTCGCCGCCCGCTTGGGGTGAACCTCGTCGAGGACGGGCGTTGACCGC
>Ga0209498_1002074_pt1 | contig 12219 bp, 8 predicted proteins | sample WalLakDeSediment_FD_184131 | JGI IMG/M metagenome (GOLD analysis project Ga0209498, IMG submission 184131) | Lake sediment microbial communities from Walker lake, Nevada to study Microbial Dark Matter (Phase II) - Walker Lake 11/02/13 Deep... | ecosystem: Environmental > Aquatic > Freshwater >...
TGGGTCTTCTCATCAAAGTGAGAAGACCCATCGAGAAAGGAGAATTTTCAAAGGAGTATCACCATCCCCTTGACAATTCTCCAATCTCTTAAGTTCGGGATAAAAAAATCGTGAACTTAAGAGATTAATAGTTCTTTTATGTAACTTCATAGCGGCGGATTGTCCTCAGCGGTGATCCGTAGAGAGGACAGTCCGCCGCTATGACGGCAGAAAGGAGGTGAAGATGGATAAAGCGATACAGTCGTTTTATAAAGAGCTCCTCAGAGAGGCTCATCAATGGAGGGTCCCGATTTCTATTTTGTCCAATCTTAGCAAAAAGATGGGGAAAGAGGATTCTTCTAAGATAATAGTTCTTCTTATTCGAGCAATTGAGAAGGCAATTCTCAAAAATGCTCAAGGGAGGGACAGAGAATCAGCTTTAGCTTCCATGGCAAGGAAGCGGGCTCGATTATCAGAGCTTCAAAGGGAAATAACCCATAAAGAGGGGAAGTAAATTTGTTTCACTCGAAACTTCCCCTCCAATCACTTGCCAAGGAGAAAATATAAAATCTCTCTCCTTATTTCTTCCTTGGCAGATGATTGGTACTCAAAGAACGCTTCGCGTTCTTTTCGAGCTTCGTGTCCACATGTAATATTAATTTTTGAATGACACTCGCTGCTTGACAAATTATTAATAATTAATAGAATAAAGACAGTAGCTACTAAAGTTACCGAACCTCTGAATTATTGAAAGAGAAGTAGGTTTGAAAGGTCGCTGGCTACTAGCAATGAATTAATAATTGGTTGCTGAAGCATTTGCTGAAGCGAGAGAAGAGCGATAGCTCTTCGAACAATTCTGAAAGAATTATGGCAAAAGAATCTAGCGATCAGGAATTCCTTGAATACCTGATTAAAGCCTTGGTTGATCACCCGGAAGATGTCAAAATCGACCGCAAGGTTGATGAAATGGGAGTTTTACTTTCTTTGAAAGTTAATCCCGAAGACATGGGTCAGATCATCGGTAAGGCAGGATCCACGGCCAGAGCCATCAGAAGTCTGGTTCGTATTGTCGGTCTTAAAAATCACGCCAGAGTGAATTTGAAGATCGAAGAACCGGAAGGCGGCAGGCCGACCCGAGAAAGAAGGGTTCCGTCAGGAGAAGGAGAAGGATTGGAAGATTTAAAACTCTAAACCAATCGTTTACACTAAGCAAAAACAGTGCTATTATTAAATAGCCTGTTTTTGTTTTAAGCAGAGTTTATGTTAAGATTTGACATTATTACCATCTTCCCTCATATTTTTGACTCTTTTTTGAAAGAGAGTTTTATTGCCCGGGCGCAAAAAAAGAAATTGATTGAAATTAATGTTCACGATCTGAGAAAATGGGTAAGCGGTAGACATAAAATGATCGCTGAGACTTCGTCTCGTCTCTCACCTCGCTCTTCTTCGCGTCGCTCGGTAGTAGACGATAGACCTTTTGGCGGGGGACTGGGAATGGTTATCAAAGTTGAGCCCGTCTATCGAGCGGTCTCAACTTTAATTTCCAATTTCCAATTTCCAATTTCCAAACAAAAAAGAAAAAAAACGAAAATTATATTATTTACGCCAAGAGGAAAGCAATTCAATCAGCAAATGGCTTATAAATTAAGTAAATTAAACAGGATAATTATGATTTGTGGAAGATATGAAGGAGTAGATGAAAGGGTGGCAAAGAAAATTGCTGATATGGAATTATCAATCGGCGATTATGATTTAATGGGCGGAGATCTGCCCGCTCAAGTAGTAATGGAAACCGTGGCCAGACTGATTCCTGGAGTTTTGGGAAAGCCGGAATTGCTCAAAGAAAGAATCACCAAAGAAAAAGGATTTATTGAGTATCCCCAATATACCCGGCCCGAAGTTTTTGAACCGCGCAGGGGAGTAAAGTGGAGGGTGCCAAAAGTTTTAATTTCCGGCCATCATAAAAAAATCGCCCAATGGCGTGAAAAAAAACGAAAAATTATCTCATCTTGTACCTGTAAAAGAGTTGAAAAATAAATATTTTTATGATAAAACAGTAGAAAAGGGCAGGTGCCAGAGCGGTCAATTGGACGTGGCTGTAAACCACGCGCCTTCGGGCTACGGGGGTTCGAATCCCTCCCTGCCCATTGCCGGAGTAGTTTAGTGGTAAAACACTTCTTTGGTAAAGAAGAGACCACGAGTTCAATTCTCGTCTCCGGCTTAGAATAATTAAAATTCGTTCGTTATTCTGCATCTTATATTCTGCATTTGATCGAACGAAGCAAGGAAATATGGCAACAAAAAAGAAACCGTTTATCAAATTTCAGTGCACTAAATGCAAGAGGGTAAATTATCATACCCGTAAGTCAAGACAAAAAACTGGCGAGCGGAAGTTAGAATTGAAAAAATTTTGCCAATGGTGCAAAACAAAAACGACACACAAAGAAGGCAAAAAATAATTACAGGGGGACGTGGTGAAATGGCTATCATTGAAATCTCCAAAATTTCTGTTCCAGGTTCGAATCCTGGCGTCCCCGCTAATTGATTCCAGGCCTGCCCCGTATACGCTGAACGAAGTGAAGTGTTGTACGGGGTTCGAGTCCTGGCAGACCCGCCATGAAAATTAAAGAATATTTTCAGCGTTTATTTGTAAAGATTAAAAAGATAAAGCCGAAGGTTTTGTTAAGCCTTCCTTTGGCTTTATTGTCTTTGGAGATTTTTCTCGGGGGACTTTTTGGTTTCTTGCTGAGTAAATATTTATCAGCCAAGGAAGCCGGCCAGAGAAATCGTTGGTGGAAATCATTAGTTTTTGATATCGGTAATTACAAGCTGCACTTTCATCATTGGTTATATGGTTTAGCTGTTCTTATCCCGGGTTTATATTATAATCTTCTTCCTTTTCCTCATCTCTCTTTGGGTTTTTTGGGTGGAGCAATTTTCCAGGGAATTTATTGTTATCGCGACTGGTATAAAGTTATAACTAAACAGAAAAAATGACCAGACAAATTCTAAAATATCCGGACCCGGTCTTAAAAAATAAATCAGAAGAGGTTGAAGAAATAACAGATGAAATAAGAAAATTAGCTCAAGATCTGAAAGAAACCATGTTTACCGGTCAGGGAATAGGATTAGCTGCTCCTCAGGTTGGCGTATTAAAAAGGATAATCGCCGTACAGGAAAAAACACCTTTGATTTTTATTAATCCCAGGATAATTAAAAAAAGCAGGGAAACAATATCAGAGCAGGAAGGTTGTCTTAGTTTTCCGGGCCTTTTCTTAAAAATTAAAAGAGCGAAAGAGGTTGAGGTTGAAACTTTGCTCGTCGAGACTTCGTCTCGTCTCGCGCCTCGCTCACCTTCGCCTCGCGATGCGGATGAAGGGGAAGAAAAAAATTCTATTAAGAAAGTTTCTTTTAAAGCTCAGGGACTACTGGCCCGCGTTCTTCAGCACGAGATTGACCATCTAGACGGAATTTTATGTATTGACAGATTAAGCTTTTGGCAGAAGTTTAAGATAAAATTGAAGTCATGGACTTAATTGACTCTTTAATCCGGGAAGGATGGTTGAAAACGCCGAGAATCATCAGCGCCTTTAGAAAAATAAAAAGGGTAGATTTTTTGCCCAGAGGAATGGAGAACTTGGCTGAATTGAACGAAGCTTTACCTATAGGTTGTGGCCAGACAATTTCCCAGCCTCTGGTAGTGGCTTTTATGCTTGAATTATTGGAACCTAAGGAAGGAGAAAAAATTCTAGATATCGGTTCGGGATCCGGCTGGACAACAGCCCTTTTGGCGGAAATAGTCGGACAACGAGGAAAAGTTATGGCTATTGAATTGGTTTCCGGATTAATGGAATCTGGTAAACAAAATATAGCTAAATATAATTTTATAGAAAAGCAGATTGTAGAATGTGTTTGTGCTGATGGATCCAAGGGTTATAAAAAAGAAGCACCTTATGATAAAATTTTAGTTTCAGCCAGAGCTGAAAAATGTTTTTCCGCCTGGAAAGAGCAGTTAAAATCCGGCGGCAGAATCGTTACTCCCATAGGCAGCTCTATCTGGCTTTTTACCAAGAATCAGTCGGCTGACGGAAAAACAGAAGTTACAGAAAAAGAATATCCGGGTTTTGTTTTCGTACCGTTGATTGAAAACCATTAATATAATGAAAAAAATTATTATTCCAATTTTAATTCTTTTGATATTAGGCGGTTTTTTTATTTTTTCTGTATGGCAAGTAATTCAGCTGCCAAAAGAAATTGGAGCGACTGAGGAAAAAATATTTTCCATTGAAAGAGGTCAGAGTTTTTCGCAGATTGCCGATAATCTGGAAAAGGAAGGCCTGATTAAAGACAGTTTTAATTTTAAGTTATATGCTTTTTCGCAGGGTTATGCCAGGTCTCTTCAGGCCGGAGAATATCTTTTGAGTCCTTCTATGACTCTTCCGGAAATCGTCGGAAAAATTGTTTCCGGGGATACGGCCCAAATAACCGTTACCATTCCCGAAGGATTTACCGTAAAGCAGATTGAAGAAAGGACGGGTCTTAGTTTGCCGGGCGAAGACCTGGAAGGATTTTTATTTCCCGATACTTATCAGTTTTCGGCAAATGTCAGCGGGCAAGAAGTGGTTGATAAAATGAGGGAAAATTTTAACCGAAAGTTGACTGACGAGATGAGGGAAGAAATAGAAAGGCAGGAAAAAACAATTTTTGAGATAATAACCATGGCATCAATGATTGAAAAAGAAGTCAGGACTCCGGAAGACAAAAAATTGGTTTCAGGGGTTTTATGGAAAAGACTGGAGATTGATATGCCTCTTCAGGTTGACGCCACCATAGTTTATATTACCGGTAAACAAACAACCAGGGTTTCTCTGCAAGACTTACAGATTGATTCTCCTTATAATACTTATAAATATCAGGGGCTTCCTATCGGCCCTATTTGCAATCCCGGCCTTGAAAGTATAATAGCCGCCATTTACCCTCAGGAAAACCAATACTGGTATTATCTTTCCGCTCCGGATGGAACAACTCATTTCAGTCGGACCCTGGAAGAACATAATATTGCCAAAGTCAAATATTTGAGATAAAAAAACGCCAGGGAACGGTTGCCTTGATTTCTTTTCCAGGTTATAATTATATAATTTATTGCTGTCAGAATAACTAAAAAGGCGGCAGTAAGCTAATATTATGATCGAGTCATTATCTTCCCCGGTAGAGGAAAAAAGAAAAGTTTTAACGCCGAGAAATATAATCATTTTCGTCTTAATAATCGGAATTATGTTTCTCGGTTTTTATTTTTGGCAGAAAATGAGGCCTCCGGCAGACCCCGATTATATTTACGGATATAGGTTGGTCAATGAAAAGATTTCCCAGTCAGCTCCTATTGTTATTAATTTGCCCCATGAAACAGATAAAGTCATTGCCCAAAATAATGTTAAATTTGATCCGGAAATTAAAGGGGTTTGGCTGAATTCTGAAAACGAAAAAGAAATAATTTTTAAACCGGAGGAGCAGTTAAGATTAAACAGGTATTACTCGGTTCAATTGACCTTGGTTCAGTCGGAAGAAAGCACGATTAGGGCTGATTTTTTGGCGGTTGAAGACCCGGAAATTGTAGCTGTCTTTCCCAGGGAAAATTCAGAGGCTCCGGAAGACAGCGAAATTACCATAGTTTTTAACCGGCCAATGGTTCCTTTAACTACTCTTGGATATCTCGAAGAAAAAGACGTGCCGGTTGATATTCTGCCGGCCACAGCCGGCAGATTCAAGTGGATTACCACTAATAATTTGCAATTTATTCCGGAAGAAAGACTGCAGAGATCTTCCAATTATACGGTGAAAATAAAAACGGGTCTTGTTTCAATGGATGGCTTACAGGTTGCCGGAACGGAAATTAAATTTTTTACCAGGGTATTAAGGTATCTTGAATTAAGCGGCGGCAGGACTGTTTACAATCGGCCTATTTCCATTTATTTCAACCAACCGGTTGATTTGGAAAAAACAAAAAGAGAAATAACCTTAATCGATACTACCAGCGGAAAAGAAATACCTTTTATTGCAGAATACGCATCTAAAGGAGAAAGGTCCCTGACGGAAGGAGAAACAGAGCAAAAAGTATATACTTTCAAGGAACTGGACAATTTAGTTGCCGGGATAGCTTCAGTTCTTGGGTTCCAATTTGATCTTGGAAGAAGTTCCAGGGAAGAAAATGTTAATCACTCGGTTATTCAAATCTATAACCAAAGAGACAGGTTTGGCAGAGAAAAATTTTGGGATTTTGAAAATAATTATTCCTTAAGAATTAACAAGGCTTATCCCCTGGAAGGCGACATCATCTTAGAGCAGGCTCGCTCCACCAATATTCAGGTAGAGGGGATAATAAAAGATTTTACCGCTGAATCTGAAAGGACAAGATATGCGGCTCCCGGTCTTTTTGACCCCCAGGGAAAAATATGGGTTGAGTTTCACGAAGAAATTGATTTGGGCAGAAGCAGGATTACCGCCGCCAAATTAAAAGAAACAGGTTATGGAGAGAAATGTAAAGAAGGAACCGGTTCCAGGGATGTGGAATGCGAGAAAGTTGAAGATAAAAAGAAAATTTACCTTATTTTTAAAAGCCAGGAGATCGGTTTATCCGAAAGACTGGCAATTAATTTTGACAAAGTCGTTAATATTGAGGGATTGACCATTAACCGCCAACCGTTCACCAGGCAGATAACTTCCTTTCCGCAATTTAAAATTTTAAGGACTTCTCCGGCCGATAATTCCAGAGATGCTTCTTTGACTTCTTTTATTCTCTGTTCTAATACCCCGATTCTGGTTCCGGCTGAAGAAGATTACGAGAAACATTTTAAGGCAAATTTGGACTATGAATTTAATAGCTGGGGAACTTCCTGGAGGGTTGAACGGATAGGATCTGCAGAAGTATGCAATATTGGCGAGTTCCATACCAGAATTAATTACGGATTAATCCCTTTGGCAGATTACTCTCTGGAATTTAGATTAGAGGACGTTTTTAATCAAAAACTTAATTTTGCTTTAAAATTTACCACCGGCAGCATGCCGTCTGATCATTTAAATTTCTATCATTTCCAAAGGCCTTATAACGTTGCCTCTCCTCAAAAAGCCGGACTGACTTATGCGGTAAGGAATATGGAATATATTAATCTGGAAGTTTGCAAGCTAAGCCCCCTGGCTTTTCTTGGTCACATTGAAGATAAACCGAGTTTTCAAGATCCTTACATAGATAACTGTCAGTCAATTGTCAGGGCCAGCATTGAATTGCCTAAAAGATATTGGATAAGAAATTATTTTAAAGTTAATATCGGAGATTATTTTGCAGAGCCTATTGGTCATTATATTTTAACCTTTTCTCACCCGGATTATAAATTTACTTTTTGGCAAAAAGGACAAACGATTTACAGACAGGCTTACGAGAGGACTTATTTGACCGTTACCAATTTAGCCGTGGCCGAAAAAAGGATTTTACCCCAATATGCGGCTTACGGCGCCAGAGAGCCGTTGACTCCGGATCAATTAAACCAGCTGAACAACCTTTATTGGGTTACCGACATTTTCAGCTTAGAGCCGGTTTCCGGAGCTCAGATTAATCTTTACCAGAAAGAAGAACTGGCTTTAGCCGCCTCTTATTTTACAGACAGAGAAGGTTTGGCTTTTACCGAAGTGGTTTCCGAGTTAAAGGGAGCGATTATCAGCAAAGGCATTGATAGTACGATTTTACCCAGCCGGGAAAGCAGGCTTGATTGGGTGGATTTGGCTTTTTCAGCCCAAAAAATATATGTTTATACAGATAAACCTCTTTACAGGCCGGGCCACGAAGTATTTTTTAAAGGAATTTATCGCATCGGTTATGACGGAAATTATGAAGTTTATCAGGATCAGGATGTTAATTTTCAAGTCTTCAATTCAAGAGGGGACGAAATACTTAATCAGGATTTAAAAATCAATGATTTCGGAACTTTTGATACCAAATTAATTTTAGACGCAGGAGCTCCCCTGGGCAGTTATCGGGCTTGCGCCAAACAGCACAGCTGTATTTATTTTGATGTTTTGGAATACGTGCCGGCTCCCTTTGAGGTAAAGGTTAACACTGATAAGGATGAATATGTTTCCAAAGATACGGTTAATCTGGAAATAGAAGCCAATTACTATTTCGGAGTGTCACTGGAAGGAGGAGAGGTTGATTACACTATTTCCAGTCAGAATTATTATTTTGACCGCTATAAAGGAGAATACTTCTCTTTTGACAGAAGATGGTATTACTGGCCGCCTTATGATTACGGAGAGAAGTTTATTTTAAGAGGAAAAACTTCCCTTGATTCCCGGGGGAAGGCAGAAATTTCCCAGCTGCTTGACCTGGAACAGATTTTCAAAGAGAAAGAAGAGAAAAAGAGTAAAATAATTGTTGTTGATGTTACGGTTAAAAATCCCCAGGGGCAAAGTGTTTCTTCTCAAAAATCTTTTGTTCTGCATGCCGGAGAAGTTTACCTCGGCTTGAAAGCTGATAAGTCATTTCTGGCAAGGAATGAAAAATTCAATCTCAGGGCAAAATCGGTCAATCCCCAAGGAGAAGAAATTGGAGTTAGGAACGTCAACTTGCATCTTTATAAAACAAATTGGATTCATTCAAGAAGGTTAGGGGTGGATGGCAGCTATTATTACCAATGGGAAAAACAAAGAGAATTGGTGGAAAGCCATACTTTCAATACCGACAACCGGGGAAACTTTTCCAAAGAACTCCAAATAGCCGAAGAAGGAGGTTATGAAGCTGAAATTTCAACCTCAGACAGAAGAAATAATCTGGTTTGGTCGGTTATTAATCTTTATGTTCACGGGCCCAGGGCGGTCAGTATTCGGCCGACCAAAGACACTGAGCTGGAAATTGAAGTTGAAAAATCAGAACTTAATGTTGGCGAAGAAGGAAAAATTATCATCAAGTCTCCTTATCAGAAAGCCAAGGCCCTGATTTCTATTGAAAGAGGTCAAGTCTTTGAATATTACATAAGAGAAATAGAGGGCAGTCTTTATAATTTCAACTTCAAAATAGAGGAAGAGTATATACCTAATGTTTTTGTTTCGGTTTTACTGCTTTCTCCAGACCCTGAAATCAAATTCGGAAAAGCTGAATTTAAAATTAATACCGAGCAAAGAGAACTTGATATTGAGGTTCAAGCAAATAAAACTCACTATTTACCCGGAGAAGAAGTAACCTTGGATATATCGGTCAAAGATTATTGGGGAAGTCCGGTTTCAGCTGAACTGTCACTGGCTGTAGTCGATTTGAGCGTCCTGGCTTTGAAAGGGAATCCGAAGAAAAATCCGGTAATATTTTTCTACGCCGGTTTTCCCCTGACCGTTTCTACCGCTTCAAATATTAAAGATATTCTGATTGAAAGAGAAATAACTTCAACTAAAGGAGGAGCAGGTATGCTTGCTGAAGATCTGGCAATGAGAAAACGGGGTATCTTTAAGGAAACGGCCTTCTGGCAGGCAGTAGTCAGGACAAACCAACAGGGACTTGCCAGGGTGAGGTTCGTTTTGCCCGATAATCTGACTACTTGGCAAACTGAAACCCTGGGACTGACCAAAGACGCCAAATTCGGAGTTGATTACTTGGAATTTATTACCAGAAAAGAATTAATGGTCGTACCCCTGAGGCCTCGTTTTATCGTACCGGGAGATATTTTTTACGTCGGAGCCCAAATATTCAACCAAAGCGAGGCAACCCAGAGACTGGTGGTAAGCTTTGAGAGCCAGACCTTGTTGCTGGAAGACGACAGGCCGGAAAAAGAAATCAGGTTGGCAGCCGGAAAAACGGAAACGATTTATTTCAGGGTGCAGGCCTTGCCTCATATTTCCAGGGGAGAGCATATTTTTGTTATCTCAGCAAAGGGCGATGGTTTGGAGGATACGGTGGAATTGCCAATTAGTATTACTCCCAATGAAACTTACGAAGTTACGGCCACTTCAAACTACACTCCGGAAAAAGTAGTCAGGGAATATGTCTTTTTGCCTCCGGAAGTAGTTAGGGACAGGGGAGAATTGACCATAAAAAGCAGTGCTACCTTGGCTGTCTTTCTTTCCGACGCTTTAAATTATTTATTGCAATTTCCTTACGGCTGTTCAGAGCAAATCGCCAGCAAACTGAATGCCATTGCCGTTGTCCAGCGGGGGCTTAATGTTCCCAATATTGCCGAAAAATTCAATCTGGAAAAAATCAAATACCAGGATAAAGAATATACTGTTGAAGAAGCAGTTCAAATTGGACTGGCTGAGCTTTATAATAACCAGCGAGGTGATGGAGGTTTCGCTTTTTGGAGAAGGGGAGAATCTAATTTTTTTGTCACCCTTCATGTTGTTGAAACGTTGAACAATCTTTCCTTGGCCGGATTCGAAATAAACAGGAACAGTTTAAACAGGGCCAGCAGATACCTTGCAGATAGAGTAAAATCCAGGCTGCCTTATGAGTCAGAAGATGCTTACAGGAACAGGGTAATTTCTACAGCTTACACTCTTTTCAGACTGCCTGACTTTAAAGACGACGCCTTTTTAAGACAGAAGTTAATTGAAATCGCCAACGATGACTTATTCTTGAATGAAAAAATAAGCAATACAGCCTTGTCTTATTTAGCGGTTGTTTTCACTAATGATTTTGATCCGGCCTTAAAAAATAAAGTCTTTACTGTTCTGGAGAATAAAATTGACATTGATTCCCGGGGAGCTTTTCTTGAGATTGGCGATAATTTTTTCTGGCATTATTACGAAACCCCGATTAAAAACACTGCTTTACTTCTGAAAGCTTTATCTGCTGATCAGAGAGATATCAAGATTTTAGACAAAGTGGTCAGGTGGATTTTGAATTCCCGTAAAAAAGACGGCGCCTGGGGTTCGACCAATAATACTGTTTCGGTGATTGACGCTTTTGCCGATTTCCTGCAATGGAGAAAAGAAACCGAATCGAACTTCCTTCTGGAAATGCTGATTAATGAAAAAGAGGAAGGAAGCTTTGATTTTAACCCCGAGACTATTCTCGAGCAGTTCGAGAAAAATGTTCCTTTACAGGATTTGAAGTTTAATCAAATTAATACTGTTTCTTTTCTGAAAACCAACCGCAATAATCTTGCCAATAACTTTTATTACGACCTTTCTCTAAGATATTATCTGCCGGTAGAACAGGTTCCGCCCCGGGATGAGGGATTCAGCGTTGTTAGAGAAATTTACAGCCTGGATGATACTAAAAATGAAAATCCCCTGAGAGAGGCCAGGGTCGGTGAAGTATTAAGAGTCCGTTTGCAGATTACTGTTCCGGCAACCAGAAATTATGTGGCGGTTGAGGACTTTATTCCTGCCGGAATGGAAATTGTCAATCTGGATTTAGCTACCGAACAAAAGTCTTTAAGGCTGCAGGAGAGAGAGCTTAGCGGCAGGGAATTAATACCCGACTTCAGGGAATTGCGCGATGACCGGGCATTCTTGTTCAAAGAAAATCTCCGCCCCGGAGTTTACGAATTTGATTATTATGTCAGAGCTTTGATTAAAGGCAAATTTTCCCATTTACCGACCGTAGTTTCTGAAATGTATTTTCCGGAAAACTTCGGTCGAACAGCCGGAGCCTATTTTGAGATAAAATAGCCCTAGAAAGTTTCCCGAATATTGATGGTAATCGTTTTTTCTGTGCCGCCAACTCCAATAGCTCTTATCTGATATTGGCCGGTTCTTTGGGGTGTAAAAATTTTTCTTTCGCCTTGGCCAAAAAACTCCTGGTTAATAAACCAGCTGACATTTTCTTTGGCTTGTAAAATTATTTTTGTATCTTTTTCCAGAAGAAAGATATCGTTATGATGGGGGAGCAGAATTAGAGCCGTATCTTTTTCTCCTAAAATATTTAAATTTCTTTGGTAATCGTCGCCGGGCAAACCATATTCAATGCTTTCTTTTTTGTAAAACTCCTTGATCAGGTCAAAATTAAAGGGAGTTTTTTTATTATACTCAGAATGAAAAAGCAACTGCATTACTTCAGACCAAATTCTACCCGCTCCTATCTGCCCGGAAACAGCTTCCATTGGCGTGTTTTCGGCATTTCCCACCCAAACTCCGACCAGGAAATCCGGAGTAAAGCCGACTATCCAGCTGTCGTGAAAATCCCTGGAGGTTCCGGTTTTCAGGCCGTAGTTTTCCTGAAACAGATTCAAGTCGCTCACTAAACCGAACTGGTCAATTCCG
>Ga0209498_1002075_pt1 | contig 12212 bp, 11 predicted proteins | sample WalLakDeSediment_FD_184131 | JGI IMG/M metagenome (GOLD analysis project Ga0209498, IMG submission 184131) | Lake sediment microbial communities from Walker lake, Nevada to study Microbial Dark Matter (Phase II) - Walker Lake 11/02/13 Deep... | ecosystem: Environmental > Aquatic > Freshwater >...
ACATATACATCTCTGTGTTTCTTCTTAACCGACTTCCATTCGCCTTTGTTATACGATTCAATAAGTTCTTTTTCTTCTTTATCCAGATGCTTCATCTCGGTTCCTCCCTTTTTAGATACTTTTTCGTTGCTTCCCTGCTTGGGTATATCGTTTTCAGAAAATACTTTTCTTCATCTTCAACAAACGGGACAATATAATCAAACCATCCTTAAAACCTGTCAATCACCGTCACCCCCGTCCCTTCAAACCTGTCCATGGCCGCAAGCTCGTCCGGCGACTCTTCGAGAGAAATTGTCTTTCCGATCAGCTTTTCGGGAGACAGCTTCCCCGTCAGGATCATATCAAGCATTGCCGGATACCTGTGAGCCTGCATGCCGTGGCTTCCGAGCATTTCAAGCTCACCGGCAATGACCCTGTCCATCGGTACAGCGGGATGCCGGTAATCCCCTGTCATTAATCCGACCTGAATATGCTTACCGCGTTTTCTTAAGTTTGCCACCGAGTTAAAGCATGTGACCGGACTGCCGAGTGCATCGACCGAAACATGCACACCCCCTCCGGTAAGTTCTATAATTTCATCAACTACATCCTCCGTTTGTGCGGCGTTAACAGTCGCTGCCGCACCGAGAGAACGGGCAAAAGCCAGCTTCTCTTCGCTGATATCGACTGCGACCACCCTGGCATCCAGAGCATGTGCGATCATAACCGCGGATAAACCCACACCCCCGCATCCATGCACGGCAACCCACTGTCCTGCGGACACCTTCCCCTGATCCACTATCGCCCTGAAGGATGTCGCAAAACGGCAACCCAGAGCCGCCGCCGTGACGAAATTGATCTCATCCGGCAGCTTAACCAGATTGACATCCGCATAATGAATTGCCACATACTCCGCAAACGAGCCCCAATGCGTGAATCCCGGCTGGAACTGCCGGTCGCAAACCTGATGATTTCCGGAAGCGCACTGAGGACAGTTGCCGCAACCGCACACAAAAGGAAGCGTTACCCTGTCGCCGGTTTTCCAATGCGTAACATCCTTCCCAACCGATGCAATGACTCCGGCAAGTTCGTGCCCCGGTACATGCGGCGGACAGATATCGGGATCGTGTCCCATCCATCCGTGCCAGTCACTCAGACAAAGTCCCGTTGCTTTCACCTGAATGGCAACCCCGTCATCCGGAACAATCGGATCGGGTACTTGCTGAATAGTCAATGGTTGTTTGAATTGTGCGTAAACGGCTGCTTTCATAAAATACCTATCAATGTCGGAGCAAAAGGTTAACTGAATGTCTATTGTGGTTTCAGGATATTATGCATTTTATTTTCAAAAATCCACAGAGCTCCAACTCTTACACTGTGTTTTCCGGAATACGTTCCGCGGGCATATCTATATCCGGTAGCGGCAAACACATATAAAAACGCCACAACCTGCACGGGCAGATCGTGGCGTCTCATAAAATGAATCATGATGAATAAAGATCCATCAGTTGTCTATTTTGCAGTTCCCTTCGGCGTTATTGCTGAACTCATTGGCGTCACAGACGTCATCATTCACAACACCGTTACTGTGTACATATATGCCCCATCCTTCACTATGTTGTACAACGGAGTTGGTAAGCACTAAACGGCCGTTTCGTAAAGAGCGGGCAACGGTCACGTTCGCCGGTTCGGTGCTTCCGTGTACCCCTTCACGTCCGCCGTATTCGATCACAGCGTGATCGATACGATTACCGGGGCTATCCGAACCTTCGATCCAGATACCGTTCCACCAGCCGCGTGTTGCCTGTGTACCGGTAAAGGTGATCGGGCTGTCCGGAGTACCTTCGGCAATGATTGTGCTTCCTGCGTCAAACTGGAGTTGTCCTTCCCGCTCGAATGCAAACTCAGCACCCGGTTCGATAGTGAGCATGACACCGTCGACTACCGTTTCCCCGGACATACGATATGGCACGTTGAGTGCCTGCCAGGTGACATCGTCACTGTCTACATCGCTGCCGGAGACATTGACAAAATCCTCCACGTTTCCGGTATAATCCGAAGCACCGTCGAGGTAGTGAGCATGACTCGCACTGACACCAACAGCAACCTGATTATTGGTAAACGTATTACCTTCAGAATCGGGAAGCTCGCCGCTCGGGTGAATAAATAATCCGTAACCGTCGCTGTGCCGTAGTATGGTGTTGGTAAGGGTCAGACGACCCTGGCGAAACGAGCGGGAGACGGTCACGTTCGCCGGTTCGGTGCTTCCGTGCAACTCCTCGCGTCCGCCGTACTCGATCACTGCGTGAGTGATACTATTCAAGAGACTATTGGAAATAATCCAGATACCGTCCCACCAGCCGGATATTTCCTGCGTACCGGTGAAAACGATCGGGTTATTTTCGGTGCCGTCGGCAATGATTGTGCTTCCTGCGTCAAACTGGAGCTGTCCTTCCCGCTCGAATGCAAACTCAGCACCCGGTTCGATAGTGAGCATGACACCGTCGACTACCGTTTCCCCGGACATACGATATGGCACGTTGAGTGCCTGCCAGGTGGCATCCTCACTGTTTACATCGTTGCCGGAGACATCGACAAAATCTTCCACGTTGCCGGTGTAATCCGAAGCGCCGTCGAGATAGTGAACATGACTCGCGCTGATACCAACAGCAGTCCGGTTATTGGTATACGTGTTACCTTCAGAGTCGGAAAGATTGCCGCTCGGGTGGATGAACAATCCGTAACCGCCGCTGTGCCGTAGTATGGTGTTGGTAAGGGTCAGACGACCCTGGCGAAACGAGCGGGAGATGGTCACGTTCGCCGGTTCGGTACTTCCGTGCAACTCCTCGCGTCCGCCGTACTCGATCACTGCGTGAGTGATACTATTCAAGAGACTATTGGAATTAGCAATCCAGATACCGTTCCACCAGCCGGGTATTTCCTGCGTACCGGTGAAAACGATCGGGTTGTCTTCGCTACCATTTGCAATAATTGAACTTCCGTCAAGAAATGTAAATCCGGCACCTTCTGCAAACTCTATGCGCGTTCCCGGTTCGATCGTTAGCGCTGCCTCGACATCGATATCCGACGTGACCCGGTACAGCGTCTCTGCAATGAGCGTCCGGTCTGTTGTGATGTCATCTGAAATTTCCATCTCCGCGGCAACATCAACGTTAATAAATCGTGTCTCACTATCAGAAACATCCGCGGCAGATACTTCGAGATTGACCTCATAAACACCCCGCACATCGGTTTGAAATGTCGTTATCTCGGCATTGGGATTATCTAAAACCGCATCGCTATCTTCGGGTGGGTTCAATTCCCATGTAAATGAGAGTTGATCGGCACCCTCGACGGAAGAGCTGCTACCATCAAGTGTCACCACTTCCCCGACCACGGGATCAGCCGGCCCGACTTCAATCACTGCTTCAACAGAGACCTCCGGTGTCGGATCGACAGGCGTATCTTCGTCACAACCGGTGAGTATAAGAAAGCCGGTGAAAAGCATCAAAAACAATACCATCGTATATATATTTGTGTGATTATATGGTAGTGTTGCGGCAGTAGCATGAAATGAAACTGTTTTTCGTTTACTCATAGTTTCCTCCTTTATCGTTGTTCATTCGTTGGAATAATACGGGAGCAATTACTATGTATGGGAATTTGCGAGCAGATCTGCTGTAATGTATTATATGGGGTATATTGAATTCGATCCGCCCAAAAAATACAGGCAGAGTGATTTTGCGGTTTACCGGTATATCTGCACATCATAGCAACAACCTCAATTATGTGTAACATAATCATTGTTTATATAGTTTCGCTAAAAAAAATTACTCCTCCTCTTGACATCGATAAATAAAATTCATATACTTTACTCCTGTAAAGTGCAGACAACAAAATCACTCATGAACACTGATTATCAAACATATCGAAACACAAGCGGTAACGGAGCCTGGTGGGCCTGGTACTGGTACGCGTATATGCAGATTGGTGTTCTGAGAATGGAAACATAGCAGCGATATATAATAGTTTAGTAGATTATTAAAACCCTTCCCTGAGCGCCAAACGGGAAGGGTTTTTTATTTATGAACCGAAAATAATAAAAAATATCCGGGGAATTAATCATCGTTAGTTAAAAGTGAAGAACCATTAACCAATAACAAATAACTGTCAATTAACCGTATAACAATGGATTTTTCAACCTTTAAAACATTAGCAGAACAATATTCCATCGTGCCGGTAACCGATACGATGCTCGCCGATACGATCACGCCGGTTTCCGCGTATCTGCGGCTCCGGAAAGGCGCCCGGTCATCGTTTCTCTTTGAAAGCGTCGAAGGCAGCGAACGCTTCGGCCGGTATTCGTTTATCGGCAGAAATCCCTCATTTACTCTGCGCACAAAAAATCTGCAAACAATCATCCGTACACCCGAAGATGCAAACACGGTGGTAAAAAATTACTTTGACAATATTTCCACGCTCATACATGGATATACCCTCCCAAAATTACCGGACCTTCCCCGCTTCACCGGCGGGCTGGTCGGTTTTATCGGGTACGACCTGATCCGGCACATAGAAAATATTCCGGAAACAATCACGAACGACAACAACGTGGACGATGCGATCCTCGGTTTTTATCCGACGATTCTCGCGTTCGATCATTTTAAACAGCAAATACTGTTCATCGCGAACGTCATCATCGATAAAAATAAAGATCTCTTCGAACAGTACAATACCGCGCAAAACGAGATTACATTATTGCGGTTCTCATTATTATCATCGCTCACGGCCGGGGGCAAATTCACGGCCGATACTGCCGGTATTTCCTCGAACGTTACCCGGGAGCATTTTGAAAAAAATGTCTCTGCCGCAAAAGAATATATCAGCGCGGGGGATATTTTCCAGGTCGTCCTCTCACAGCGTTTTTCCGTTCCGTATCAGGGAGATGTATTTAATGTTTACCGCGCGCTTCGTGTGGTTAACCCGTCTCCTTATCTGTATTATCTGGATAACGGTGACTCACAGATAATCGGTTCTTCACCGGAGATCCTTGTCCGCAAGGAGGGTGACCGGGCGGAAACCTTTCCGATTGCAGGGACGCGGCATCGCGGTAAAAATCATGAGGAAGACAAACAGCTGGAGAAGGAATTACTGGCGGATGAAAAAGAACGCGCGGAGCACATTATGCTCGTCGATCTGGGAAGAAACGATATCGGCCGCGTTTGTAAACCGGGTACCGTGAAAGTAGATGACCTTATGCATATTGTGCGGTATTCACACGTCATGCACATTGCATCGCAGGTTTCCGGAACGGTATCGGATGGAACGTCGGCGGTGGACGTCTTCAAAGCCGCCTTCCCGGCGGGTACGGTGTCCGGATCGCCGAAAGTGCGTGCAATGGAAATTATCGATGAGCTGGAAAAGTCGCGCCGCGGCATTTATGCGGGCGGCGTCGGCTATTTTGATTTTGCCGGGAATATGGATATGTGTATCGCGATACGGACGCTCTATGCAAAGAACGGAAAACTATATTTCCAAACCGGCGCCGGTATCGTCGCGGATTCAATCCCGGAAAAAGAATTCGAAGAAACCATCAATAAATCGAATGCGATGCGGGAGGCGATTCGGGCAGCGGCGAAGATTTAGGATTGGTGTTTTAGTGCGTGGGGCGTGGGGCATGGAGTATAGGGGGGAATACAGATAAAAAAATAATGAAAGACCAACACCCCATGCCCTATGCCCCAAGCCCCATGCCATCAAACAGATACAATAATTTATTTGAAAAAAAAGAACGTAACCGGATGAAATAATATGATATTCGTTATAGACAATTACGATTCATTCACTTACAATCTTGTTCAATTACTTGCACAGCACGACGATGTCCAGGTTGAACGAAACGATAAAATCACCGTCGATGAAATCGAAAAACGGAAACCCTCGCACATTGTTATTTCACCGGGTCCGGGCAGACCGGAACATGCGGGCATAACAATAGATGTTATAAAAAAACTGGGTCCGGAGATTCCCGTGCTCGGCGTATGTCTGGGTCACCAGGCAATCGGATATGCATACGGCTGCAGTATCACAAGAGCCGTCTCACTGATGCACGGTAAGACATCGATGGTGAAACATCATAATGCCGGTACCTATGCCGGACTGGAAAATCCGTTCATAGCGACGAGGTATCATTCGCTTGTTATCGACCGGAATACACTCGGTCCCGATCTGACCATAACGTCTGAAACGGAAGACGGAGTTATAATGGGAGTAAAACATAATCAACATCCGATCGAAGGCATACAATTTCATCCTGAGTCGATACTGACAACGGAAGGACCAAAACTGATAAGGAACTGGTTAAACATTTATAAATAAAAAATGCAATACGCAGAGATAATGTACAGGAGAACAAAATGAGAGAATACATCCGGAAACTGTTGGAGAGACAGGACCTGACCCAGGCCGAAGCCGCAGATGCTATGACTATTATTATGGATGGCGGGGCAACCGAAGCGCAAATCGGAGCTTTTCTTGTTGCCGTAAAAATGAAAGGTGAACACATCGAGGAGCTTGCCGCGTTCGCCCGGGTCATGCGTGAGAAATCGCTGAAGGTACACCTGAACGGCACACCTGCTCTCGATGTATGCGGTACCGGCGGCGACGGTTCCGGTACGTTCAATATTTCAACGGTCGCTTCGTTTGTAGCCGCGGGCGCGGGTGTCAACGTCGCAAAACATGGGAACAGATCGATATCGAGCAAATGCGGCAGTGCGGATCTTTTACAATACCTCGGGGTGAACACTTCCGCCCCTCCGGAGCTCGTGCAGCGCTGTATCGTTGAAACAGGTATCGGCTTCATGTTCGCACCGACATTTCATCCGGCTATGAAGTTTGCTGCCAAACCGCGTGCCGAGCTGGGGGTGAAAACACTCTTTAATATAATGGGACCGATGACCAATCCTGCCGGAGTGCAGCATCAACTGGTGGGGACATTCAGTCTCGATGCCGCGGAGAAAATGGCCCGGGTATTTTCACGGCTGGGCACACAACGCGTTCTCGCCGTTCATTCCGAAGATGGTATCGACGAAATATCGCTCTACGGAAAAACCTCCGTATTTGAAGTAAACGGAACCGGAGAAATAAAGAGGTACTCGATATCCGCATCGGATTTCGGTTTACCCCCAACTCCGGTATCAGATCTGCTCGGAGATACGGTAGAAACAAACGGCAGCATCTGTATGAGTATACTTGAAGGTAAGCGCGGTCCGCATCGCGACATCGTGCTGTTAAATGCAGGATTCGGATTGTATGCGGCCGAAAAAGCGTCTTCGCCGGCCGAGGGGATCCGGATGGCTGAAGAGTCGATCGATTCGGGGAATGCACTACGTAAATTACACGATTTAGTTGACGCGTCGAACAGTGTATGAATAAACTACAGGAAATAATTCATCACAAAAAGACCGAAGTTGAGAAACGCAAGACCGGTACACCGGTCCCGTCGCTGATCACGCGAAGTCTTTACAGCCGGGAACCTCTGTCGTTCATCGGACACCTGCGGAACGCCGCGGATGGCTTCGGTATTATTGCCGAGTTCAAACGTAAATCTCCGTCGGCGGGAATAATCCGCGACGATATCGATCCCGTCGATACGGCTTTACAGTATGTAAAAAACGGCGCTGCATGCATCTCGGTACTAACCGATGAAAAATACTTCGGCGGTTCACTGCACGATCTCGAGCGAATACGGAGCGCCGTCACGATACCCGTTCTGAGAAAAGATTTTATTATTGATGAATATCAACTTGAAGAAGCCAGGGCATTCGGGGCGGATGCGGTCCTTTTGATTGCCGATGTATTGTCGAAAACCGAACTGGCTCACCTGCACGGAAAAGCAGGCGAACTCGGATTGGGATCCCTGGTCGAAGTATACGATGAAGCCGCTATCGAAAAAATAAATTTCGACAGAATGAAACTGATCGGCATCAATAACCGAGATCTGCGGACCTTCACCGTCGATCTGAACCACACAAAGCGTATGATAGAAAAACTCCCGGATGATGTTTTCGTCATAAGCGAAAGCGGCATACGAAACCCAGGAGACATTGCTCTGGTAAAAGGTTTTGGAGCAAACGGCGCGCTGATCGGTGAATCACTCATGAGAAACAGCAGCATGCTGACAGTGATATGAACATCTTCATTAAAATATGCGGCATTACAAATCCGGGTGATGCCTTCGCGGCATCCGATCTGGGGGCCGATGCACTCGGTTTTATTTTTCACCGGGAAAGTCCGCGATATATCGAACCGGAAAAAGCAGCAGCAATTATTTCACGATTGCCGGACAGCGTACAGCCGGTCGGCGTATTTGTTAATCGTCCGCGGGCCGATATTGAGCGAATAATCGAGTTAACGGGTATACGGATCGTTCAGCTACACGGGGACGAACCGCCGGACGATTGCCTCTACCCGTCGGTGCGTGTATGGAAAGTGTTTCGCCCGCGTCCCGGAAGCGAAATAAAGGTACCCGGCAGTTATTCCGTGGACGCTTTTTTATTCGACTCATTCGACGAAACCCGCTACGGCGGGACGGGAAAAACCGGCAACTGGGATCTCATCCGTAAAGCAGCGCAACAATACAAAGTGATCCTCTCCGGCGGATTGACTCCGGATAACATTCTCCAGGCAATCACAGCCGTTCAACCGTTCGGAGTAGACATAAACAGCGGCGTTGAATTAAAACCCGGCAGAAAAGACAAACAAAAACTTGAAAAATTATTTACGATCATTCACAATCATCAGGACATGGTAAAGGAATAACCCTATGTTAGTTGTCATGAAATCCACCGCAACCGAAGCTCAAATCGAAGCGGTAAATGAAAAAGTAAAATCGCTCGGCTTCACTCCTCACGCCATCAGCGGAGCGCAGCGAATCGCAATCGGAATAACCGGCAACCACGGAAAAATTGAACCATCGCATTTCATGACGATGGGGGGCGTGGCAGAAGCGATTTCGGTATCGAAACCGTTCAAACTTGTCGGACGCGAATTTAAACCGGATAATACCGAGATCGTTATAAACGGAAACGTTATCGGCGGTAAGGAGCTGACCGTTATTGCAGGTCCGTGCTCGGTAGAAAATCGCGAACAGATTATTGAAATGGCCGACGTCCTCTCCTCGATGGGCGTAAAATTTCTTCGCGGAGGTGCGTTTAAACCGCGAACATCTCCCTACGCGTTTCAGGGATTAAAAGAAGAAGGTCTCGTCTACCTCGACGAAGCACGTAAACGAACGGGTATCAACATCGTCACCGAAGTGCGGAGCGAAGAGACACTTCCCATCGTCGCAGAGGTTACCGATATAATTCAGATCGGTGCGCGGAATATGCAAAATTTTGCATTACTTGAATCGGTAGGCAACACCGGAAAGCCGGTATTACTAAAGCGTGGTATATCGGCAACAATCGAAGAATTGCTCATGGCCGCAGAGTATATCGCACATCAGGGGAATCCACAAATAATATTGTGCGAACGAGGTATACGTACATTTGAGACATACACCCGGAACACACTCGACCTGAACGCCGTTCCGGTCATGAAGAAACTTTCCCACCTTCCGGTCATTGTCGATCCGAGTCACGGCATAGGCATGTGGGATGGTGTGGCACCGATGTCAATGGCGGCAATCGCTGCCGGTGCAGACGGACTGATGATCGAAGTACACGCAAGTCCCGACCGGGCACTATCGGATGGATATCAATCGATAAAACCGAAGAAATTCGCAGCACTGCTGAAAAAAATTGAACAACTCGCGGTCATAATGGACAGATCGTTATCATTACAACCTTTACGTGAAATGGAAATTAGCTGAAATGATTATGAAACCATATACACAACCGGACACACGCGGCTATTACGGACAATACGGCGGGAAGTATGTACCCGAAACACTGATGTATGCTCTCCGCGAACTGGAAGATGCGTATACATCTGCAAAAAACGATCCGGCGTTCCACCGTGAATTTGAAACTATGCTCGGTGATTTTGCCGGACGTCCCACTCCCCTCTACTTCGCGGAACGTCTGACCGAACATTACGGCAAGGCAAAGATATATCTGAAGCGCGAAGATCTCTGTCATACCGGCGCGCATAAAATAAACAACGTTGTCGGTCAGATGCTGCTTGCCGCAAAAATCGGTAAAAAAAGAATTATCGCCGAGACCGGTGCCGGACAGCATGGAGTCGCAACGGCGACTGTCGCCGCGAAACTCGGACTCGAGTGCATCGTCTATATGGGCCGTGAGGATACCCGCCGTCAGGAATCAAACGTAAACAGAATGAAGCTGCTCGGAGGGGAGGTTATTCCCGTTGACTCGGGCACACAGACCTTAAAAGACGCAACTAATGAAGCGATACGTGACTGGGTCACAAACGTGAGGGATACTTTCTATGTTATCGGATCGGTTGTGGGTCCGCATCCGTACCCGATGATGGTCAGGGATTTTCAGAGTATCATCGGGAAGGAAACGATGCAACAAATATCGGAGAAAGAGCAATCGCTTCCGGACTATCTTCTGGCGTGCGTCGGCGGCGGCAGCAATTCAATCGGATTGTTCTATCCGTTCATCGGGAGCGATTCGGTCAAAATGATCGGCGTCGAAGCAGCGGGGTACGGCATCACGACACAGCAACACGCGGCGACATTAACACTCGGTAAACCCGGCGTGCTCCACGGTAATTTAAGCTACCTGTTGCAGGACGGGAACGGCCAGGTGATGCCCGCGCATTCGATATCGGCGGGATTGGATTATCCGGGTGTCGGACCCGAACACAGTTATCTGAAAGATTCGGGAAGAGTACGTTACGAATCTGTCACCGATACCGAAGCACTCGATGCGGTGCGTGAATTATCGCAACTGGAAGGCATAATCCCCGCGCTTGAAACCGCTCACGCGCTTGCATACTTAAAAACACTCATACCCGAAACGACAGAAGACGACATTGTGGTTATCAACCTGTCCGGCAGAGGAGAAAAAGATCTGGGGACAATATTTAAACACATATAATAAGATGAACATGAACAATCGCATCACCACAACACTACAGGAACTGCGCCGGACAAGCCGTAAGGCACTCTCAATTTTTATAACCGCGGGTTATCCGACTATCGATGCAACGCCGGAGATCGTAAAAACAATTGAAGCGTCGGGTGCGGATATCATCGAGCTCGGCATACCGTTTTCGGATCCGCTGGCCGACGGTCCGACTATTCAGCAATCATCGGATATCGCGCTTAAAAACGGTGTCACGCTGCCGGTCGTATTCGATATAGTCGGTCAATTACGAAAAACCACTACCATACCGATCATCCTCATGGGATATGTGAATCCGCTGCTACACTATGGCTTTGACAGGTTTATGCGGGAAGCATCCGACCGGGGTGTCGATGGATTGATCATTCCCGATATTCCCGTCGAAGAATCACAGACATACCGCACGGCAGCTCTTCAAAACAATCTCGCACCGGTATTTCTCGCGGCTCCGACAACATCCGATCAACGGCTGCAGGATATCGACACCGCATCCGAAGGTTTTGTGTACTGCGTATCGGTAACCGGTGTAACCGGGAAGGAGAACGGCATCCCGGAAAATGTGAGAGCATATCTGCAGCGTTGTCGGACAAATATAAAAAGAAATCCCATCCTCGTCGGATTCGGTATATCATCCGGAGACGATGCACGGAATATCTCATCCTATGCCGACGGCGTGATTGTGGGAAGTGCTCTGATCAAACGCATCGGCGGAAAGAGTAAGGATGATTATCTCCCGGCAATCCGTGCTTTCACAGCCGAATTGCGGCAGGGTCTGGACAGGTGAAGCTGTTTATTTCCGGTTCTTTTGTGAAATAAGGACCCCGCCTATTGACTTTGATTAAATTTTTCGCAATTAATATAGGTGAGTATCGTTTTCACTCGCTCCCTCACTGATTTATCAACCGGACAAAGAGAGGAGGGATAACCACCACATACCGCCGAATCGGCATCCAGCACAATCCGAATATAATTAACCTACACATATAATCATTTAATGCGGGGTCACGTATGACACAACGCGTAAAATCGTCCCAGGGTATTAGAAATAATCTTCGTAATGAAAATGATCCGTATCTTTTGCCAAAAGGTATGGGGATGAAAGAACCGCTTCGTTGTAAAGACTGCGGTTTGATTTACTGG
>Ga0209498_1002076_pt1 | contig 12207 bp, 7 predicted proteins | sample WalLakDeSediment_FD_184131 | JGI IMG/M metagenome (GOLD analysis project Ga0209498, IMG submission 184131) | Lake sediment microbial communities from Walker lake, Nevada to study Microbial Dark Matter (Phase II) - Walker Lake 11/02/13 Deep... | ecosystem: Environmental > Aquatic > Freshwater >...
TGCGACGAAGGTGCCGGCGTCGAGGCGGGCGAGTTCGACGCAGCCACGGATATAGCGATAGCCGACGAGGTAGGGGGCGAGCTCGTCAAAGCGCAGCCAGCGGTCACCGTCGCTGCGCGCGAGCGCGGCAGTGTCAGTGGCCAGCTCGTAGGCGCGGCCACCCGGATTGTCGAGGCGCGCGCGAGCGGACAGCTCGAGCTGCATCCGAATCATGCGAGCGCGGCTCGATTCGCCGTTTTGCTCGCACCAGTCCGCGAGCGCGAGACGGGGGCCGTCGTCGTCGGGGGCCGCCAAGATCGCGCGTAAGATTGGTTGGGGGGTGGGCATGCAGGCTCGCGTCAGGGCTCAGGTCAGGGGCGCCGAAGGTAGTCGTAGGGCGGCGTGATGTCGCCGGACATCATGCGTTCGTTGAGGTGATTGAAGAATGTGCCTGGGCGATACGCGAGGAATTGCAGGAGGTGCATCAGCGAATCCATGCGATCCCGATCTTCGGCGATGAAATCTGGGGCGAACGTCGCCGTGTGCTCGCCCCATTGGCGGTGCCCGAGGAACAGCCATGGATCGTCGTTGAGGCGGCCGGCGAAGCGCAGTTGCTCTGTCCACAGCGCCGCCTCGCGCGCCGCCGCGGCCGCATGGAGATCGTGTCGGATCTCCGTGTCTCGAGTGCGCTCGCGAGCCCATTCGAAGTACTCGGCCGCGTGGGCGAGCTGGTGCTTGGACATGAACGGCCCGACGCGCTCGTGCCGGGCGTAGTAGATGTCCCTGGCGAGCTGACTGATATCGCGCGTGGTCTCGCTGGCCATCTGACCGAGCCGGGCTTCGAGCTGGGCCAAGGTTGCGACGTTGACGTTGAGGTAGAGGCCGCCGTCGCGAAATGGGATCTGGAAGTGACTGAGCTCGTAGAAGCGGTTGGCCCAGGCGATCGTGGCACCGGCCAAAGTCACGCCCTCGCCGTTGACCCGAGCTTGAGCCGGCAGCGAGCGCTCATACATTCCAAGCGCGGTCAGGCCGAGCTCGTTGCGTTCGAGACCACGGAGAAACTTCGGGTTGTTGATGCCTGCGGCGCCGAGGATGCGCACGGCGCCGTCGCCGGTCTGGAGCCCGAGGGGGAAGTCGCCGGCAGCGTCGGGGAAGGGAATGTTGTCGAAGTCGCGGTGAAAATCCCACACGAGATCGAGCGCAGAGCCGAGCTCCTTCTCCGGGTCTTGACGGCCGCCGCGGGTGCGGCCGCTGCCGATGACCACCTGATGAAACTTGCCGTAGACCAGCGGCCCGAGATCGTGGCGGTTGCTGTCGACGAGCCGCTGCGTGCCTCGGTTTGTTCGGAAGGTCACGAGCAAGGTCTGACCGATGTCGGCTTCGCTCACCTCACCCGCGCCAAACACCGCGATGTGATCGTGGGTGATCGGTTGGATCGATTCGATCTTGTAAGCCTCGGCGAAGCAGACTTTGGAGCGGGTGGGGAATAGGCTCCCGCGGGCGAGGCCCTGGCGGACCGGCAGCGGGTTTCCGTCGGCGTCCTGGGCGTGATCGTCGAGTCGGCCGATCGCCGGGAAGCCGTCGTTCATCGTGCGCGAGGCGACGAGCAGGCCGGCGGCGACTGGCCCGCCGCCTCCACGATCTTCACATAGGGCGTGCTCCATCGCCTGGATACCCGCGGGGCTCGCTCCGGTCACGCACACATACCCCCCGGCGACCGGGCGGATGTTGTCGAGCACGTACATCTCCGCGGCGAACACTCGCTTGTCCGGGCTCGGGTCGAAGTACTCGACCCACAGCTCTTCGGTCATGTCGACGCCGTAGCCGGGGTCCTGCGCGAGCGGCTTGATCAAGGTCTGCTGACCGGTGCCCGTGCAAATGTCAATCTTGCCTGCGACGATGGTCCGGCCGTCGTCGAGGTGGATGACGTAGTGAGGGTCGCGCTTCTCGATCTTCGTGACGCCGGAGGGGATGACCTCTTCGCTGAAATACAGCCCTTGCTGGTCCGCGTTGATCTTTGCGAAGTGCTTGGAGTCGAGGTAGCGCTGCGCCGGCGGCAGGGGCACGCCGTCGAGCGGCTCTTGGAACTTGTACCCCGGGAGCGTCAGCAGCTCGACGTCCTGATTCATGTTGTGGCTGACGTAGCGGCGCCAGGGATCGGGGTAGCCGATGTGGACGACCTGGAGCGCACCGATGCGGGTGCGGCCCCACTCGGATTGGAGCGTGCTGCGGTTGACGGTGGCCGCGAAGCCGCGACCGATGATCGCGTAGACCGGGGGCTGATCGACCGTATTGAGCTTCGTGGCCTCCTGCGGATCTCGGAAGGACTGGAGGTAGGCATGGACGGCCTTAGGCTGTTGTTGTTGCTGCTCCGCGGAGCCGTGCTCGGCGCTGGGGTCCGGCGGATTGGCGTCAGCGGGGAACGTCCCCGCCGCCGGAGGACGGTTGGGGTCGCGCAGCGTCAAAAGCCAGGTCATTGGCCCGACTCCTCGGCGACCGGGCCGCCGTGCTGATCATGGGCGGCGCATAGGGTCTCGAGCGTCTCTTCGTCGAGCGTGGCGCTGGGCTCGAGGCCGCGGCTGATTTGGAACCGGCGGACGGCTTCGGTGAAGCCCGGATCGTCGATGGGCTGACCGTGAGGGCCGACGCCCGGCGGCTCGAGCGGGCCGTCGTAGACGCCGAGGTTGGTCAGACGCTGGCGCTGGCCGGTGCCGCTGTCGATCGGATCGAGGCCACCGAAATGGATCTCCAGCACTTCCTCGTCGCCGTCGGTGCCGATCGTGATTCGGGCTTTGCGTGCGCTTGGGGGCACGGACTCCTCGAGGACCCCGTCGTCGTCGGTCGCCCCTTCGCGGTGGCCACCAGCGATGTCCATGACATAGGGCTCGTTCGCCCGCGGCTGTCCGAGGTGGAAGAGCTGCATGCGAAACAGCGCAGGGACGCCCTTGCGGCGGAACCTGTGGCGCTGGTCCGTCCCCACGGACACGGTCTTTGTCCGCAGATCCGGGACCGTGACCAGGTCGCCGATCTGAAGGATGTTCATGTCGTGACGCCGCTCGCGGAGCTCGGCGTTGGCGGGGTCGTCCCAGATCGTCGCTTCGAAGAAACCGAACTTCTCGGCCACCGAGCTGATCCCGTCGCCAGGACGAATCTGGTGAACTTTGGGCATCGGCTCGATGCTAGGGGCTCTGGCCCGGCATCGCAAGCTGTGGCTCGCGGTCGAGCGGTTCGAGCCGCCACAACCTGCCGATCCAGCGAGCTATTCGCAGGATCGGCATCGCCCGCCCGCGGCCGGCCCGACATGGTTTACGATCGCCAGCATGCGCCTCGCCCCGTTGATGCTCGCCGCGATCCTCCCGCTCACTCTCGCCGCCTGCGACGACGATCCGCCCAAGCAGGAGCGCAAGAGCGTGGTCGAGGGTGGCAAGGCCGAATCGGCGCCGGGCAAGCAGCTCGAAGGCGCCAAGCGTGAGATCGACGAGGTCGAGAAGGTCATGCAGGAGCGCGCGGATGATAACTTTGAGAAGACCGCCGACGAGAAGGTCCCGCGCGGGCTGTAGGACGGCCGCGGGTTCCAATTCATGAGATTAGCGACCGGTGCGATGCCGAATCGCCTTAGCCAGCCGCTCGCGATCCGCCGAATCCAATGCCGACTCCAACTCGCCCCGAACGCTCGCGTCGAGCTCATCGAACACCTGCGCAGCCAAGCGATTCATGCCGCCGCGCAAAGCCAGGCTGACGGCGGAGCGCGCGGCGGCTCGATGCTCGGCGGCGTGGTCGGTCGAGCCTGCGAGCGCGCGGGTGATCGCGGCTGGTACGGCGGGCGAGCGTGGGTGTTGTTCGGCGAGGCCGCGGAGCTTGGCGAGGGCGCCGTCGAGGTCGCCGGCTTGGGCGCGTGCTTGGGCGTCGGCGATCTCGCCGAGCAGGCCGGCGGTGATCGCTGGGGCGCCCATGATCGCGGTTAATATTCGAGCGGCTTGATCGGGCGGAAGGGCACGGACGTCGGGGGCAGGGCGGTCGGCGAAGCGGGTCGCGGAGGCGGTCGCGCGGACGACGGTGAAGCCGAGCACGCCGACGGCGGATCCGAGCAGGACGCCGAGCAAGCCGCCGAGCGGACCGGCGGACGCCCAGCCCCACCACGAGCCGGCGACCAGGGCGACCACGACCAAGCCGATCGCCAGGACCGCCGGGCGACCTTGCAGCTCCGGCGCGCGCGTTGCCTCGTCGTCGGCCATGGCCCGGCGAATCTATGCGATCGAGGGGCATCGTGGGTAGCGCGGTCGCGTGCGTTCGTGGCAGCATCCCGGCCATGCGTCTTCGCGCTGGCCGGATCGCCTCGCTCGCTTGCTTCGCCGCGGCGAGCTTCACGAGCGTGCTGCTCGGATCGTCGAGCGCCGAGGCCTCGGGCATCGATGTCCCGCAGATCGGCACGACCTTCTCGAGCCCGACCACCAACGACGCGGCGGCGCTGTACTGGAACCCGGCGATGCTCGGGTTTGCCCAGCAGGGCGAGGCGATGCTCAGCGTCGGGGTGCTCGGCGGCAACGTTGGCTACCAGCGCGACCGACTCGGGACCTACCAATCGCCGGACTCGCTGCAGTTCGCCGAGCCCATCGATCCGGCCTACATCGACGGGAGCAAGCCCGGCGCCTATCCCCGGGTGAACTCGCCGATCGGCTCGCCGACCGCGAGCGCGTTCGTGTCGGCGCCGGTGATCCGAGATCGGCTGACGCTCGGGTTCGGCGTGTACGTGCCCCACGCGGCGCCGCTGAGCTTCCCGGCCGATGGGCCCCAGCGCTTCGCCTTGCAAGAGGCCTTCATCGCGGTCTCGCGGATCTCGGCGGGGGTCGGGGTCAAGGTCCACCGGCGGGTGTCGTTGGGCGCGAGCGTGTCCTATGTGCTGGGCGTCGCCCAGCTCAAGCGCATCCAGGACTTCGCGGCGGTCGATCTGTTTGGCGACGGCCTCGAGAACCCGCCGATCAACCAGCCCAACGACTTCGGTGAAGACGCCCCGTCCACGGTCCGCGAGCTCGACGTGCTCGCCCGCCCGTTCGCGCTGACCAACGCCTACTCGCACGGCGCGAGCTTCAGCCTGTCGCTCGCGGCCAACCCGATCGATCCCCTGTGGCTCGGGCTGACCTACGACCACGGCTCGCGGCTGAACCTAAACGGCGACTTTCAGCTCGACATGAACGACGAGTTCTTCACCCAAGATCTCGCCGCTCAGGGCCTCGAGTTCCCGCCGCTGGTCAGCGGCGCGGCCAGGCTCAGCTTTCGCCTGCCCAAGCGGATCATGGCGGGGATCGCCTACGACATCACCAAGAAGCTCCGCGTCGACGCCAACCTCGCCTATGTGTTTTGGTCCGAGCTCGACGCGTTTCGGATCACCTTGGACTCGGCCGACCTCGCCCAGCCGGCCATCGGCATCCCGCGGATCAGCGAGGTCGCCCTGCGCCGCGATTGGCAAGGGGCCGTGCACGTCCAGCTGAGCGCGCGCGCGACCCTCGGCAAGCGCGAGCGGGCCCGGGTCTCGGGCACGGTCGGCTACCACTCGTCGGCGAGCCCCGATCAGACGATCGACGTGGCCTCGCCCGACGGCCACCGGCTGATCGGCGCGGCCGGCTTCGGCTACCAGGTCACCGAGCGGGTCGGGCTCATGGTCGACGGCGTCATCCAGGCGATCATCCCCCGGACGGTGACCGCCTCGGACTTCGACCTCGGCAACGGCACCTACAACTTGGTGCTCGGCGGCGGGCACCTGCATTTGATCGTGAAATTTGGGCAGGGTGGCAAACCATCGAAAGGCGCGCGCGAAGCCGAGCCCGAGCCCGATCCCGAGCCCGAGCCTCCAACCACGAGCGCGGCGCGAGCGGCGATGCTCTAGGACCGCTGCGGGTCCGCGTTCGCCTAGGGCCGGTTGCTGGGGCGGAGATAGACAAATCCCAACCCGGCCCGCTGGAGTGGTAGATTCGGCGGCGAGGAGTCTGTCGCTTTGCATCTACGATCGCTTCGTCTCATTTCCCCGCTGTTCCTGCTCTCCACGTTCACGTTCGCGTGCGGCTCCGACTCGTTCGTTGAAGCCGCCGAGGAGGTCGGCGACGCCGGCACCGGCGAGACCGCGGGTGACGGCGACGACGCCGGGATCGAGTTTGGCGAGGAGATCGAGCTGACCCTGCGCATCAAGGATGAGGCGCCGCCACCGCTGATCTTGAGCATGGGCCGCGAGGAAGTGAGCGAGCTGTTCGGGGCGGTCGCCAGCGACATCGACCTGCTCGAGCTCGACTCGACCCCGCTGCTGACCAACGCCCTCAACGCGATCAAGTTCGCGTGCGGGTCCGGCTGGCAGCTCGACAACGAGAACCCCAACCATGACTGCTCGCAGACGGCCCTGGGCCAGAGCTTCGGCGACGGTGATTGGGAGAACTCGCCCGAGTTCGCGATGGTGCGGATCATGACGATGACGCCGGCCAACTCGGTCGTCGACGGCACCAGCCTCGAGAGCATGGAAGGCCTGGCCAACTTCTTGTCCTGGTTCACGGGCGGCTTCTCCGAGGTGCTGGCCGAAAGCATGAAGATCCCCAGGACCGCAGAGTTCCTCGACACGGCGGTGGTCGTCGCTTCGCTCCGGGAGAACTTGCTCGCCACCCACCCCGAGATCTCGGCCGAGGGCAAGATCACCGTGACCTTGGCCGACGCGCTCAGCGACATGGCCACGGTCGGCCCCCGGCTCGGGCCGGTCGGCGATCACCCGGGCGTGCTCGTCCCCGGCTACCCCACGGCCGGCCAGGTGTTTGGTCCGGACTTTCAGATGAAGGTCGTCGCCGACTCGAACCTGCGGATCCTCGATGGCGTCGACCTCGGCGGCGGCGGCAAGGACTTCATCTCGGTCATCGTCGACGTCACCGGCCCGACGTTCACCGACGAGGCCGAGTTCGACTTCCACGACCCCGAGAAGTTCTCGATGACGGGGCTCAACCCCAACCCGAGCTTGGACATGCGCTTTGCGATCTACGAGGACGACAAGTTCATCGACTCGTGCACCTCCGACGTCAGCCCGGCTTGTATCAACAACAAGCCCGGCAACCCGATCGGCGACGGCCTGGTCTGGACCTTGGATCGCTGGGACCTCGAGTACATCATTGGCTACGCCGGCCTGTTGAAGTACACCAGCCTCCAATCTGTCGTCACCAAGCTTTTTACCGACATGGTCCGGGTCGGCATGGACGGCACCCCCGGCGGCTGGGCCGTGTTCAAGGTCCCGTTGTTCAGCGAGCCCCCCAATCAATATGTATGGGAGCTGATCAACGAGATCGCCCAATACAACCTCCACCACCTCGAGAACACGACCTTCCCCGAGGGCACGGCCAACGTCGCGTTCACGCTCGAGGGCGTCCCCGTCGGGATCACCGGCGCCGAGGCCGAGGCCGCGGTTCGGCCCTTCCTCCAGGCCCAGGCCTCGAAGATCGCAGGGTTTTTGCTGGGCAACTACAAAGAGAACAGCGGGCCCGTGGACTTTTACTACCGCCGGGCCAGCGACGGCGAGCCCTACCTGTTTTGGGTGGCGCCCGACGACCTGCTCGACGGGCTGCCCTACGGCTGGACCAAGCCGGGGTTTTACGCCGACCCGGGCCTGACTCAAAAGCTGTCGAGCGCCGAGGTCGGTGACACCGCCCACGAGAAGCTGAAGATCGAGGCGGGCGAGGCCGTGGTCTACGCCGAAGACGACCTCGGCCAGACCCACAAGCTCAGGATCGTCGCGCCGAGCGACGACCTGCGCGAGATCACCGTCTACATCTCTGGCCAAACCAACTAGTCATGCGGCTGCATCGAGCCGCTCACCGTCGAGCAAGCGCCGCCGCAAGCCGAGCTGGTCGTCAACGAGACCCGGCGCATCGAGCTTCGCTACCTTCGCTTCGACGTCGAGGGGTTCGAACAGACCTTGACCCTCGAGGACCTCCGCGCGCTCCCGCAGGCCACCCTCAACGGGGTGTGGTTGCTCGATCTCGAGCTCACGCCCTTGGTTCAAAACGCGCTCTTGCAGCTCAAGACCCTGCCGGCCGCCGAGGTCGCTGCGCTGCCGCTCGCGGCCCGCAACATGCGGACGCTGCTCAACATCACGCCCGACAACGTCGACCTGTCGGGGACCTCGCTCGAGGATCTGATCGCTTTGTCGGGCGCGGTCGGGCTGCCCCCGGCGCGGGCCCTGGCCGACATCTTCGAGATCGGCATCAACGAGAATTTCATCCCGATCGAGGCCAACACCCAGGCCGTGGTCGAGGGCCTGATCGCCAGCCACCCGGCGGCGCAGGTCCGCAACGGCCCGGTCGACGCGGCCCACCCCGACGGGCTGTGGCCGGTCGCGCCCAACTCCTTACCGATCACCTTGGGCGACGTGGTCAGCAACTTCGAGGGCCTCGCCGAGCGCTTCGGCCCGACGCTCACGCCGTTCGGCATGCACCCCGGCTTCATCTCCGAGGCCGAGGGCTTCTCGGTGGTCGAGGACGAGTTTGCGATGACCGTCAAGGTCAACCTCAACGCGCTGCCTTATAAGGGCGCCGACTTGACCGACGTGAGCGGGGCGAGCGTCAACAGCATCGCCAGCCAGATCGAGTCGGTGTTTCCGGTCGACGACCCGGACTGGATGCGCGTCGACGGCCTGGTCCCGAGCCCGGCGATCTCGAAGATGACCGTGGTCATGGTCGAGAACGATCAATTCATCGCAAGCGGCGACGCGCGCGAGCCCTTGCCGATGGGCAACTCGCCGGCTTGGGATCTGCCGCCGTGGGAGTTCGAGCGCGTGGTCGCGGAGATGATGATGATCGCGGCCCAGGACATCTCGGCGCACTGCACCGAGTACACGCTCGGGACCGGGGTTCAGGCGTTCTCGGCGTGCATCGACGCGAGCTCATGGGTCGACTTCCAGACCTTCAACAACGTCGGCAACCCGCCGCCGCCGAGCTACGCCTGGGACATCGTCCTCGAGCTCGCGCAGGTCCGCTTGCATGACGGCGGGCTCGCCGAGGGCGAGGCGGACATCGCGTTCTCGCTGACCGACGTGCCGCTTGGGGTCGACGCCGCCGACATCGTCGAGGAGATCCGCACCAACATGGCCGCCGATCCGCTGGCGCTCCAGGACCTCGCCGAGAACCTGACCGCGAACACCGTCGGCTTCGCGGACTTTTACTATTGGAAGCCCAAGCCCGGCGGGCCCGTGGCCGACGAGGGCGACTGGCTGTTGTTCGTCACCCAAGCCGACATCCCGGTCGACGACGACGGCCCCGCGCGGCCCTACACCTACGCCAACCCCGGGTTCTTCGCCGACGCGAACCTCACCCTAAAGCTCTCGACCACCGCCGAGATCGACGGCGACAGCACCCACGAGAAGCTGCGCATCGAGCCCGGCGACGCGGTCTACGTCGAGGACGATACCGGCCGGGTCTATCGCATCGACGTCGCTGAAAAGCCGAGCCCCAACACGATCGCGCTCGACGTGACCCGAGTGCGCTAGCCGAACGCGGGGCTCGCGGCTCGGGCGTCTCCGTGATCCGCGGTATCGTGTAGCGAATGCCAGACGAGAGGTACGACGCGCCGGTGCATCGTGAAGAGGAGGCCACGACTCCGATCGACACGGAGCCGGGCATGATCGGGGCTTCGATCGACGAAGCGCAGGTTCAGCGCGTGCTCGAGCGCCTAGCCTGCGATCCCCTGCGCCTGCGTGACGACAACCTGGTCGCGCGGCCGTGGGGTGGGCGCCAGCTGATCGCGTTCAAGCAGCTCGACGACGCGGCCCTACCTGGGCTGTTTGGCGAGTCGTTTGAAGTCGCGGCGGCGCCCGGCGACGCGGAGGCCTGCCGGCACCCGAGCATCGTCGAGTTCGACGATGGCTCGTCGATGCGCCTGGCCGAGCTGCTCATGCGCGCGGGCGAGAGCGTGCTCGGCCACGAGTTCCTGGCCGCCTACGGGCCTCGGATCCCGCTGCTGCCCAAGTTCCTCGATGTCCACGGCCTGCTCTCGATCCAGGCCCACCCGCGGGGTAACCCGGAGGTCTACGTGGTGATCGACTGCGAGCCAGGCGCGTCGTTGCGGGTCGGGTTTCGCCGCGAGGTCGATCCCGCGGCGACGGTCGCTGCACTCGAGCTCGGCCGCGCCGATCAAGAGGCCCTCGCGGCGCTTTTGTGGGTCGATGAAGATCGGCTCGCGAAGGTCTTCGCGAACCTGCTCGGGACCGCTCACGCGCCCGACCGCCTGACCGAGCGCTTCGCTCCGCTGCTGCGCGACGCGGCCTCGCTGCCGCGGCTGCGTGAGCTGCTCGAGCGGCTCGACGCGTGTTACCGCGAGAGCCTAGACGCCCTCAACCGGATCGAGGTGACGCCGGGGATGGTGATCTTCAACGCCGATCCGCCTGGGCGGGTGGCCGATCAAACGCCCTCGGCGCAGGTCCACGCGCTCGGGAACCCGGAGCGCAAGTCGCTGCTGCTGCTCGAGATTCGCCGGCCTGGGGCGACCTACCGCGCGTGGGATCACGTCCGCTTCCCGCTGCGCGAGCTGGCGATCGCCCGCGCCTTCGAGGTGCTGAGCTGCGCCGCGAGCAAGCCCCAGGACTTCATCATCGAGCCCGAGCCGGTGGCCGGTCGTCCGGGGGTCTGGCGCTCGGTCGAGTGCCCCGCGTTCATCGTCGATCACCTGCGCCCGGGGCCGGGGCTGCCGGTCTACGCGGCGAGCGAGGGGCTGCCCGCGACGCTCCACGGCCTGCGCGGGGCGGCGCGGCTCTACGGGCCCGCGGATCGGGACTGGGGCGTGCTGCGGGCCGGGCAATCGATGCTGCTCCCGGCTGGGGTCAGCAGCTTGCGGCTGGTGGCGCTCGCGCCCGACACCGAGCTCGTGCAGGTGACGATGCCGCTGCCCAAGGCTGAGGCCGAGGAGGTCTCGAGCGCGCAAGCCAAGCGCCACAACCTCGCGGAGATGTGGCGGATCGTTCGGGAGTCGCAGGGGCCGCGCGAGGTCGTGGCGATCGTCAACCCGGGCGACGGCGACGCTGTCACGGCGCGGCTGCGGAGCTTCGCGCCCGCGGTGTTTCGTGCCGACGGGGCCACGCGGATCTACGCCCACGAAGAGCGGAGCGAAGCGGCGGACCGGCGCGGGCAGCTGCTCGGCTTGCTCGACGCGCTCCGGGCCTACCGCGAGCTGCACGGCGCGCTCATCCAAGATCGCGTGGCCGTGGGGATCATGCTGCCTGGCAAGGGCACCCGGCTGTCGCCGCTGACCCAGCACCTCGGCGGGATCAAGCCGCTGTTCCCGGTCCCGATCCGCGCCGAGCTCGATGGGGTCCCGGTCTGGCTCGACGCCGCGACCGCCTCGCTGTGGACGTGGACCTTGGTCGCCCAGACGCTCGAGCGTCAGGGGTTTCGTGGGGTCGCCTGGAAGTGGGGCGACGAGCCGCAGATCGCCTCGCGCAAGCTCGCGAACTTCGACTACGACCTGTCCGACGTCGACGCGATCCGGTTCGGCGCGGCCGCGACGATCACCGAGGACCTCGCCCGCAACAAAGAGTGGCTGCAGGTCGACCCCCAGACCGGCGACTTGGTGATGCAGCTGCGTCGCCGGCCTCGCGCGGAGCTGCTGGCGCGCATGGGCCTGGCCGATCAGCCGCACGCCGCGGCCCACGTGCACATTGGCAGCCCGACCTTTTCGCATGTGTTCCTGGGCCACGCCGAGGCCGTGTTCGGCGACTGCCAAGGTTGGCTGGACGTCGACGGCTACCTGTTCGAGGCCCTGACTCAAGATCGCGAGCTGTGGGCCGACGAGGTCGAGCGCGACCCCGAGCTCCGCGCGATGCTCGAGCGCTGCCCCGACTTCTACGAGCGCGCCCGCGAGCTTCGTCGGCGCATCGAGGAGGAGCGCGGCCACGCCATGCGCGTGGTCGTCCTCGACTTCGGCTCGGATCCATATTGGGCCGACATCGGCCAGCTCCGTCGGGCGCGGGAGGCTTGGGCGATCTTGGCCGGGCCTGCGCAGGTCGAGAGCGCTGGGTTCGCGCGCTGGCTCGCGGCGATGGACGGCGTCGCGCCCGACGCGTTTGGCAACTACTTGGTGGGCGACGTGCGGATCCCGAGCGACGGCAGCGTCCGCGACAGCGTGGTGATCGATTCGAGCGTTGGCCGCGGCGACATCGAGGGGGCGGTGCTGCGCAACTCCAAGCTCGGCCTCGCCAACCTCGAGCGGGGGGCG
>Ga0209498_1002077_pt1 | contig 12205 bp, 12 predicted proteins | sample WalLakDeSediment_FD_184131 | JGI IMG/M metagenome (GOLD analysis project Ga0209498, IMG submission 184131) | Lake sediment microbial communities from Walker lake, Nevada to study Microbial Dark Matter (Phase II) - Walker Lake 11/02/13 Deep... | ecosystem: Environmental > Aquatic > Freshwater >...
CGAGCCGCTGTTGCTCGCCGCCGGACAGCGTGCGGGCGGATTGCCGCGCGATCCCCGCGAGCCCCGCGGCTTGCAGCGCCTCGTCGACGAGCCCCGCGCGCCGGGCCCGCGGCACGCCACGCACGCCGAGCGCGTGCCAGAGATTGCCGGCCACGGAGCGGCGCAGCAGCACGGGCCGCTGGAACACCATGCCCTGGCGCCGCCGGCTCTCGTCGGGTGTCCGGCCCGCCCAGCGCACCTCGCCGGCGCCGGGGCGGAGCAGGCCGTGGCAGAGCTTCAGCAGCACGCTCTTGCCCGCGCCGTTCGGCCCGAGCACGATCGTGCGCGGCGCGTCGCCGACCTCGAACGAGACGTCCGCCAGGATCTGCTTGCCGCCCGCTGCATAGCTGAGCCCGCGGACGCTCAGCGGCATCAGCGGGTTGGCGCGCGGCGGCGCCCCGGGCGCGCGGCGCGGCACGTGGTCAGGCATAGCGGCGATGGGCGGAGTCTCCTACCAGGGTCGCGGTCGCGTTCACGCCCGCGGCCAGGACGATGAGCACCAGGCCGAGCGCGAGTGCGAGCGCGAGGTTGCCCTTGCTGGTCTCGAGCGCGATGGTCGTGGTCATGACGCGGGTGTGGTGCAGGATGTTGCCGCCGACGATGAGCACGGCGCCGACCTCCGCGATAGCCCTGCCGAAGCCGGCCAGCACCGCGGTCATGAGGCGGAAGCGGCCGTCCCAGAGCAGCGTCGCGATGCTGTCGAGGCGACTCGCGTCGAGCGAGCGCAGGTGCTCGTCGTATTCCTCGTGCAGGTCCTCGACGGTCTGGCGCGTCAGCGCGGCGACGATCGGCACCACGAGCACGAACTGGGCGATGATCATCGCCGTCGGCGTGAACAGCAGGCCGAATTCGCCGAGTGGCCCCGAGCGCGACAACAGCATGTAGACGACGAGTCCGACCACCACCGGCGGCAGGCCCATGAGCGCGTTCAGCAGGATGACGATGACGCGCCGGCCGGGGAACCGGAACATGCCGACCGTCGCGCCCAGGGGGAGTGCGACGGCCGCGGCCAGCAGCACGGCGGCGATGCTGACGTAGAGCGACAGCGCGACGATCTCGACCAGGTCCGGATCGAGACCGAATATGAGCCGGGCGGCCAGCGCAAAGGCGGCGGAGAAATCGTTCATGGGGCCGGGGGTTTCCAGGCTGTGGGCGAGCTGCACATCGCGTCGCCGCTAGGAGCAACCATGCAATTCGAGTGCCATTGTCGACGAATCGGCAGGCGTATGTCATCGATTAGCAGCTATTTCGCGAACGATGCTGGAAAAAATGACGCAGTGGGACATTTTGACGCAGCAATGCGCAGATATTGTGTATTTATGACGCGACCCGTAGCATTCGATTTCTGCTACGCCAGACAGCCTCCAACTACATGAATCGAGCATCCACACGCCGAGCTGGATCGGGAGATAACTCGCTGAAGAGTTCTTCGGTGCTGCTGGTCGGTGGTGATCCGGCCTACCGGAGCCGGCTGCGATCCGGTCTCGGCAAGCACGTCGCGCTGGTGGATTCGGCCGAGGGGGGCGGCAAGGCCACGAAGCTCCTCGAGCGCTGCAGTTTCGAGTTCCTGGTGGTGAATGCGGATCTGCCGGACCTGCCCGCCCTCGACTGGATCGCCGACTTGTTGGCGAAGGACGCCGCGGCGAAAGTATTGCTCTCCGCCGAGCGGCTCGACTCGGCGTTCGTGATCGAGGCCATGCGCCGCGGGGTGGCAGACGTGCTCGAGCAGCCGCTGGATACCGAGGACCTGCTGGTTGCGCTGCGGCGGCATGTGGCGCCGCGGGAGGCGGCGCCGGGGGTGACACGGCTGCCCGATGCGGCGAACAGGGCGGTGCGTGAGCGCGAACTGATCGGTGACAGCCCGCAGATGCGCGAAATCCGGGACCTGATAAGGCGCATCGCGCCGCTGCCCGGCACGGTCCTCGTCGAGGGCGAAACGGGCACCGGCAAGGAGCTGGTCGCGCGCTGGCTGCATGCTGCCAGCTCGCGACGGGGCGAGTTCATCGCGGTGAATTGCGGCGCCATCGCCCCGGAGCTGCTCGAAAGCGAGCTGTTCGGCCACACCAAGGGCGCGTTCACCAGCGCTCACCAGGGCCGGGAAGGCTTGTTCGTGGCGGCGCGCGGCGGGACTCTTTATCTCGACGAGATCAACGAAATGCCGTTCTCGCTGCAGGTGAAACTGCTGCGCGTGCTCGAGGAGGGGAAGCTCAGGCCGGTCGGTGCCGACCAGGAGATCCCGGTGGATGTGCGCATCGTCGCGTCGACGCAGCACGACCTGGCGGGGCTCGTTCGCGAGCGGCGCTTCAGGGAAGATCTCTACTTCCGCCTCAACGTGGCGCAGGTCAATCTGCCGCCGCTGCGCGACCGCCTCGATGACGTCCCCCTGCTGGCGCGCCACTTCATGGACGTATTGTCGGTCAGCCTGGGGGTGGAGCCGTTGGCGCTGGATGCGCACGCGATCGGGCGGCTCAAGGATCACTTCTGGCCCGGCAATGTGCGCGAACTCAAGAACCTCGTCGAGCGCAGCCTGATGCTCGGGGAGCTCGCCTTTGCACAGTTGGCGCCGGCGCCCCGGCACGACCAGCAGCCAGTGGCCGAGTACCCGCTCGACTGGACCCTGGAAGAGGTGAAGGAACACCATATGGCGCGCGTGTTGCGGGCCATGGGCGGCAACAAGTCGGCTGCCGCGCGGCGCCTTGGCGTCTCCAGGAAGACCCTGGAGCGCAGATTGCAGCTCGGCCCCGGCGACGGCGAGCTCGCCTGATCGCACCAACCGGATTTACGACCTCACGAGCACGGAGAACAGACCATGACCGCAGCAACCCTGGACGAAGAGAAGTTCAACCTCGAGATTCGCAAGTTCCTGAAAGTGGTGGGCATCACGTCCCAGCGTGAAATTGAAAAGGCGATCCGCGCGGCGGTTGCCGCAGGCCGGCTCGGGCCGGGCAGCACCGTCGCCGCCAAAGTGACGCTGCAGCTGCCGGAGCTCGGGATCGAGCAGGTCATCAGCGAGGATCTGAAGCTGGCTTGACGCTGCCCCCGGGGCGGCGCCTTGCGCTCATACCGGCCAGACCAGGTTGCCGGTCTGGGCGAAGTCATAGCCCCCGAATTTCTGTGCGAGGCGCTGGCACTCGGTGCTGCGCAGGTAGTCGATGAGCTTCTGGAACAGGGTCCGGAAGAACATCCCGCGATGCATGGCGAAATCAAAGGCTTCCCAGCCGATCGGCATGAAGTCGAGGCCGAACTCGGTGGCCGCGGCACGCACGCCAATGCCGACGTCGGCATAGCCCATCGCAATGGCGGATGCCGCGTCGCGCTCCGAGTAGGCTTGCGAAGAGACCCGGCGGGAGGCGGGATCGAGCCCGTGCCGCGTGATGATTTCCTGCAGGAAGCGCTGCGAACCGGCGCCCTCCTGGCGCATAACCCACCGGTTCTCCCGGTCGAACAACTGCTCAGGATCGCTGCCCGCCAGGCTGGGCGAGACCATCAGGCCTTGCTCGCGGAGGAAGATTCGCACGAGGATCCAGTCGTTGTGCGAGGGGTGCTGCTTCAGCAGCGCCGGGTGGCGCTGGTGGCTTTCTTCCGCCGGGCCCCAGTGGATCCCGCAGATATCGGCGCGCCGGCGCGCCAGCAGCGACAGGCCGAGCTGCGTGCCTGTAGACGTGTAGCTGATCAGCGCACGGGACTGCACTTCGTTCGCAATATGCATGATGGCGCGGTAGATGACGGGGTCGTCGCTGCCCGCGATCAGCATCCGGTCCGCGAGCACGCCGCCGTGGCTCGACTCCAGCAACCACTGGTCCACGAGGTCGCGGGGGAACAGCCACTTTCCGGTGACCTTGCTGGCTGGAATGACGCCGTCCGCGACCAGTGAATAGATTTTTTTCTCATTCACCTGCAGGTAGCGCGCGACCTGGCGGACACTCATGAACCGCGGCAGCGCGCTGCCTTGCTCCGCAAGTCCCCCCGCTTCCTCACTGGCTGCTGGCGCCATGGTGCTCTCCCGATTGCTGCGGCGCGGTCGCGCCGGGCCTGCTGGAAGTGATCCGCATGGTTGAGTCATGCAAGAACTATTCCGTATCCTCTGCACCCCGCACCACAAGCGTCATGCATGATGAGCTGGTAGGCTACCTGATTCGGGAAATCGCAGTAATCGACGCAGAGCAACAGTCATAGCAGCATGAGATTGCAACCTCTCGTAAGTATCCCCTTGGGCGTGGTGCTGGCGCGCAAGGAAATCAGCCGTTCGGGCTGGGCCCTGGTGCACTGGGAGGGTATCGCGGTGCTGGCCGGGCAACGCTTCGCCGCCGGGCAGGCCCGCCGGCAGTTGCTGCACAGCGGCGAAGATGGCGCCCAGTACCTTTGGGACGGACTGCGGCTCGAACTGTACCGGGACGCCGCGGAGACGTACTGGTACAACCTGACGGGCGGGAAGCCGTCCCTGTTCATCATTTGCAGTGAGGAGGAGGGGGGCGAGTTGCTGCCCATCGCGGTGACAGCGGACCACGACCAGTCGACCAGCGCGGTCGAGGCGGATTACAAGGTTTTCGGCGTGCCGATTCCACCCGAGGTCCTGCCCCAGATTGAAGAGTTCGTGATGACCCACTTCAAGCCCGAGCCGAAACGCAAGCGGCGGCGCGAGAACTTGTCCGACGAAGGACAAAATCATTGAGAGATCATGAGCGAGAGTGAGCGACGGACATCTCGGCCTGCCACGGCAGAGCCGCGCGAAGAGAGCGCCGCCGAGGAGCCGTTCCTGAGGCGGTGGTCGAGGCTCAAGGCGGACAGCGCGTCGCGCCCGGCCGATGCCGACGTCCCCGCGCCGCTCCCCGACGAGGCCGCGGACCCGGCGAGCGCGGCCGCGCAGGCCGGGAGCGAGGGGGAGCCGTTGCCCCCCGGCGATGAAGACATGCCGCCCATCGAGAGCCTGAACGAAGACTCCGATTTCAGCGGCTTCATGTCCCCGCGGGTGAGCGCCGCCCTGCGCAAGCAAGCGCTGCGCAAGCTGTTCCGCAGCCCCAGGTTCAACGTGATCAGCCAGATGGATGACTATATCGACGATTACAGGAACTTCCCGGCGCTCGGGGATATTGTGACTTCGGACATGAAGCACGCGGCGGCCCGTTTCCTGGAGAAACAGCTCAGGGAGGCCGAGGCCGCCGACGCCGTCGCGGCTGCCGGGGCCGAAGAGGCGCGGCGCGCCACGGAGGCGACGGACAGCGACCCGGGATCGGCCGCCGAGGCCAAAGCCGCCCCGCACGATGCAACGATGACCACCGATCCAGAAACCAGCGATCCAGATGACACTGAGGAACCCGCCCGTGACGCCTGAGCTTCCAGCCTCCACGAATGCCGGCCAGGCGCGCGCCCAGGCGCTGCAGGCGCCGATCCAGATCGATGGGCAGCCGACCTCGATCGTCACCTACCAGTCGGCGGGTCGCGTGGTGATCATCGGCACGGAAGATGCGGCGCTGGCTGCCGCGCAGAAGCTCGGCGAGGACATCCAGTGCACTGTGCTGGTCCCGTCGGCTGCGCGCCCCGAGCCGGGGACCCGGGACGGCCGGGTCATCGTCCGGGGTGGACGACCCGAGGTCGAGGGGCGGCTGGGCCGTTTCTCCGTGAACCTGGCAACGCCGGACGAGGTCGTGTCGCTCAGCGAGGCCGCGGGCTGGGCAGGCTCTCACTTCGACCTCGTCCTGGATCTCTCGGATCCGCCGCTGCTGTCCCACGAGATTCTGCCGGTCGGCTATTACGCGGCGGGCGGGTCGGACAAATCACTCGCGCGCGCGCTGGCCGAGATTCCGGAAATGCGCGGCGAGTTCGAAAAGCCGAAGTATTTCAATTATGACCCTGGCATCTGTGCGCACGGCAGCAGCGGTCTGAAGGGGTGCACCCGCTGCATTGACGCATGTCCGACCCTCGCCATCAGCTCGATCGGCGACAAGGTCAGCGTGGATCCTTATCTTTGCCAGGGCGCCGGCAGCTGCGTGGCAGCCTGTCCCAGCGGCGCGATGAGTTACGCATTTCCGGCGGTCAGCGACCTGCTGGCGCACCTGAAGTTGCTGCTGGCGGGATTCCGCGACGCGGGCGGCGAGGACCCGGTGCTCCTGTTCCATGACGCCTGGGCGCGGGAGACGGTGCTGGGGAAGCTTGGCCCTGCAATGCCCGAAAACATCCTGCCGTTTGAAATCGAAGAAGTGGGCTCAATCGGGCTGGATACCTGGCTGGCCGTGCTGGCCTACGGCGCGCGCGCGGTGGTGGTGGCTGTCACGGACAGCGCGCCCCGTCGCATGGTGGCGGAAGTCGAGGCCCAGGTGGACTTCGGGCGCGGCATCCTGGCAGGGATGGGGTTCCCCGCCGCCAGCCTGACCGTCGTCAACAGCGCCAGGGCGGCCGAGGATGTCGATGGCTGGTGGCGTGAACTGCCCGAGAAAGCGCTCGCAAAGCCGGCGAAGTTCGTGTTGCCGGATGACAAGCGCGCGATCCTGCGCCTCGCGATCGACCACCTTTACCGGCAGGCGCCCACGCCGCGCAAGGCCGCCGCGCTGCCTGCCGGTGCGCCGTTCGGCGAGATCAAGGTCGACAAGGACGCCTGCACGCTGTGCATGAGCTGCGTCAGTGTCTGCCCGGTCGCCGCGCTTGGCGCGGGCGGAGACTTGCCGCAGCTGAAATTCACGGAGTGGAATTGCGTGCAATGCGGACTGTGCGAGAAAGCCTGCCCGGAAGACGCAATCACGCTGCACACGCGCTTCCTGTACGACGCCGAATTGCGGCAGCAGCCCCGAATCCTGCACGAGGAGCAGCCGTTCTGCTGCGTCTCCTGCGGCAAGCCGTTCGGGACACGCTCATTGCTGGAGTCAATGATGCGCAGGCTGGAAGGTCACTGGATGTTCCAGAACGAGGAAGCGCGCCGCCGCCTGCAGATGTGCGAGCAATGCCGGGTGAAGGACATGTTCAAGTCCGGCAAGCCAGACGGTGGACCGCTCGCATAGCCACCCAATTGCTAATTTTTGACGCAGGTGGGCCGACAAAATGTCCCTTATAAGGATTTTCCGAAGGCCTAAATTGTTAGTTTGGTGCTTTTGATGTCATTTTTTTGCCCGTTTTAGTGGCCCGGTTGTTGCAGCGTGATTGAGCACAATGATAAAGATGAGCATTCGATGACTGAGGTTGCGACTGAGGTCGGGATGGAGGTTTCGCAGGGGAGCATCGTGGCAACTGAAGAAGAGTTGCTGCGGGCCAATGCGTGGAGCTTGCTCGCCCAGCTGCTGGGCGGCCCCCCGGACGAGCAGATGCTCAGCCTGCTGGCCGAAATCGACGCGGACAAAGTCGACAGCGACGACCTGATCGGCGCGGCCTGGCGCATGCTGGGAACCGCCGCGGGTCGCTGTTCTCCCGCCGAGCTCGGCGACGAGTACCACGACCTGTTCATCGGTGTCGGTCGTGGCGAGCTGGTGCCCTACGGATCCTGGTACATGACCGGGTTCCTTATGGAGCAGCCGCTTGCGCGACTGCGCGACGAACTTCGTTTCCTGGGTTTCGAGCGACAGGAAGGCGTCAAGGAACCCGAGGATCATGCCGCGGCGCTTTGCGACGTCATGGCCATGATCAACACCGGCGATGAGCCTGCGTCTCTCGATGCGCAGGCGGCATTTTTCGATCGCCATATTTCGCCCTGGATGGGACGCTTTTTTCGCGACATGCAGTCGGCTCCATCGGCGCGGTTCTACCGTGCGCTGGGCCAGCTTGGAGAGCAGTTCATCGAGGTAGAGAAAAGGTATCTCAACGATTTCCTGGCAACGCCATCGGCGAAGTCGAGTTTCAGTTGAGATTTAGATTTTGTAACTGGAGCGGACTCAAGTGGAGAGCACAATGAGCCTGAAAATAGAGATGGAATCCAACGGCAGGCGCCGGTTCCTCAAGGGGCTTGCAGTGGCGGGCGGCGCTACTGCGATGGTTGTGGCGACCGGCACGGCGGTGGCCGCGCCGGAGGTTGTCCCGGTGGCCAAACCCGAAGCGAAGGGTTACCACGAGACGCCGCACATCCGAACCTACTACCAAAAGGCCCGTATCTAGTCCCCCCGGGGAATGGATGCGACGCCCTACCGGCCAAACTGCGGAGAATCGGCGATGAAGCTGACCAAGAAATCCAATCTTCCCTCCACTGAATCCACCGGCGCGCTCAATGGCGTGCTCGGCCGGGCGATCGACCGGCGCGCGTTCCTGCGTCGCACCGGGCTTGCGCTCGGTGCCGGCGCGATTGCGACCACCCTGCCGCCGGCCATGATGCGTCGTTCCCAGGCGGAAGCCGCCCGGGTGATGCAAACCGGCCCTGTCGAGCTCAAGCGTACGATCTGTACCCACTGCTCGGTGGGCTGCGGCGTGATCGCCGAAGTGCAGAACGGTGTCTGGACCGGCCAGGAGCCGGACTTCGACTCGCCCCTGAATCTCGGCGGGCATTGCGCCAAGGGCGCTGCGTTGCGCGAGCATGGTCATGGCGAGCGCCGCCTCAAGTACCCGATGAAGAACGTTAACGGGAAGTGGCAGCGTCTCTCCTGGGACCAGGCGATCGACGAGATCGGCGACAAGTTGCTCGATATCCGCGCACAGCATGGCCCCGACGCCGTGATGTGGGTCGGTTCGGCCAAGTTCAGCAACGAGGGCGCCTACCTGTACCGCAAGAATGCCGCCATGTGGGGGACGAACAACGTCGACCACCAGGCGCGCATCTGTCATTCGACGACCGTCGCCGGCGTAGCCAATACCTGGGGCTACGGCGCGATGACGAACTCGTACAATGACATGCAGAACAGCAAATACATTTTCTTCATCGGCAGCAACGCCGCCGAGGCCCATCCGGTCTCGATGCAGCATATTCTCCGGGGCAAGGAAAACGGCGCCAAGATCATCGTGGCGGATCCGCGTTTCAGCCGCACGGCCGCGCATTCCGACCAGTTCCTGCGCCTTCGTCCGGGCACCGACGTGCCGTTGATCTACGGCATGTTGTGGCACATCTTCGAGAACGGCTGGGAAGACAAGGAGTTCATCCGCACCCGCGTGGCGTTCATGGACGAGATCCGGGCGGAAGCGGCGAAGTGGACCCCCGACGTCGTCGAGAACGTCACCGGCATTCCGGGCGACGAGGTCCGGGCGGCTGCCAAGACCATGAAGGACAACAGCCCGGGCTGCATCGTCTGGTGCATGGGCGGCACGCAGCACACCATCGGCAACAACAACACGCGCCTCTACAGCGTGTTCCAGCTGGCGCTGGGCAACGTCGGCGTGTCCGGCGGCGGTGCAAACATCTTCCGCGGCCACGACAACGTCCAGGGCGCGACCGACCTCGGCGTGTTGTCGGATACCCTGCCGGGCTACTACGGCCTGGCGGACGGTTCCTACCAGCACTGGGCGCGCGTCTGGGGCGTGGATTACGAATGGCTGAAGGCGCGCTTCGACCAGTCGAGCTACGCCAACGGCGCGGCCATGGTGCCGGCGATGAACCTGCCCGGCATCACGGTGTCCCGCTGGTACGACGGCGTGAACGAGACCGATGAGAACGTCTCGCAGAAGACGGCGCTGAAGGCGCTGTTCATGTGGGGTCATGCGCCGAATAGCCAGACTCGCGGCGCCGAGCAGAAGACGGCCATGGAGAAGCTCGAGCTGCTGGTGGTGGTGGATCCGTTCCCGACGCATTCCGCGGTGCTGCCCGACCGGACGAAGGATGGCATGTACCTGCTGCCGGCCTGTACGCAGTTGGAAACCTACGGCTCGCGCACGGCGTCCCATCGTGGGCTGCAGTGGGGCGAGAAGGTCATGGAACCGCTGTTCGAATCGCTGCCCGATCACACCATCATGTACAAGCTGGCGAAGAAGCTGGGTTACGATCAGCAGCTGTTCGTCAACATCAAGGTGAACGGGGAAGAGCCGCTGGTCGAGGACATCACCCGCGAAATCAATCGCGGCATGTGGACCATCGGCTACACCGGCCAGAGCCCGGAGCGCCTCAAGCGGCAGCTCGAGAACAAGCACACCTTCAACACGACGACCCTCAGGGCCGAGGGCGGGCCCTGCGACGGCGAGGTCTACGGCCTGCCGTGGCCGTGCTGGGGCACCCCGGAGATGGGGCATCCCGGTACGCCGGTGCTGTACGACACCAGCATCCCGGTGGCCGAGGGCGGCCTCAACTTCCGCGCGCGTTTCGGCGTCGAGCACGAGGGAGTCAACCTGCTGGCCGTGGATTCCTGGAGCAAGGGTGCGGAGATCGAGGACGGTTATCCTGAATTCGACGCGGCGATGCTCAAGCAGCTCGGCTGGTGGGACGACCTGACCGACGAGGAAAAGGTGGCCGCCGAGGGCAGGAACTGGAAGAACGACCTTTCGGGCGGCATCCAGCGGGTCGCGATCAAGCACGGTTGCGCGCCGTTCGGCAACGCGAAAGCCCGTTGCAAGGTGTGGAACTTCCCGGACCCGATCCCGCTGCATCGCGAGCCGCTTTACACGGCACGTCGTGACCTGGTCGAGGAATTCCCGACCTACGCTGACCGCAAGGCGTTCTGGCGGCTGCCGACGCGTTTTGCTTCGATTCAGGCGCAGGACTTCTCGAAGGACTTCCCGCTGGTGCACACCAGTGGCCGCCTGGTCGAGTACGAAGGCGGTGGCGAAGAGACTCGTTCGAACCCCTGGCTGGCAGAGCTGCAGCAGCACATGTTCGTCGAGATCAATCCGTCGGACGCGAATGATCGCGGCATCAAGGATGGCCAGGACGTGTGGATCGACGGCCCGGAGGGCGGTCGAGCCAAGGTCAAGGCCATGATCACCCCAAGGGTTGGCCGCGGTGTGGTATTCACGCCATTCCACTTCGGTGGATGGTTCGACGGCAAGGATCTGCTGGACAAGTACCCCGAGGGGTCGGCTCCGATCGTCCGAGGCTCGGCGTGTAACGACGCGTTCACCTACGGCTACGACTCGGTGACTGCGATGCAGGAAACCAAGGCCTCTCTCTGCCAGATTCGCCCGGCGTAAGGAGTTAATGCACCATGGCGAGAATGAAGTTTCTTTGTGATTCCGAGCGCTGCATCGAATGCAACGGCTGCGTCACCGCATGCAAGAACGAGCATGAGGTTCCCTGGGGCATCAATCGTCGGCGGGTAGTGACCCTCGACGATGGAATGCCCGGCGAGCGCTCGATCTCGGTCGCCTGCATGCACTGCACGGATGCCCCGTGCGCGGCTGTCTGCCCGGTGGACTGTTTCTACACGACCGACGACGGCATCGTCCTGCACGACAAGGACCTGTGCATCGGCTGCGGCTATTGCTTCTACGCCTGCCCCTTCGGGGCGCCGCAGTTCCCGCAGAAGGAGGCCTTTGGCGTCCGCGGGAAGATGGACAAGTGCACTTTCTGCGCCGGCGGCCCGAAGCCCAACAACTCGGAAGCCGAGTTGCAGCTGTACGGCACCAACCGCATTGCCAATGGCAAGCTGCCGCTGTGCGCCGAAATGTGCGCGACCAAGGCGCTCTTGGCCGGCGACGGCAACATGGTTGCGGACATCTACCGCGAGCGTGTGCTGAAGCGCGGCAGCCGTCCGCAGACGTGGGGCTGGGAAACGGCCTACAGGGACGCTTAGGCTGTTGATTCAGTCTGCGGGCGGCGTGGCTAAGGCCGCGTCGTCCGCAGCAGGAGAATTACGATGAGGTTATCAACCCTGGCTCTGTTGGCGGCAGGTATGTTTGTGCTCGCGGGCTGCTCCGACGTCACGGTCTATGAGCCCGGCGTGTACAAGGGCGCAAGCGACCCCCTGGTGGAAGATCTCAGGTCGGAAGAGCTGCAGCAACAGCTGCAGGAACGCGTCAACAGAGCGGCTGATCGCTGAACGTCGGTCAAGAAGACGGGAGGATTCCACTGTGAAGGTCGAGAAAAATCAACCGAACCGCCAGCGCAAGTACCGCAGGATGCTGTGGACAGTCGCACTGGTGCTCGGTCTTTCCCTGGTGCTGCCGCTTTCCGGCATGCTCCTTGTTGACAGCCAGCAGGGGCTGGCTGTTGCGCAACAGTCGCAGCAACTCGATGAGGCCGCGGCGGCGGACCGCGCGCGGGAGGAGCAGCAACGACGCGATTTCTGGCGCCAGGCGCGTGGCGGGGTGGCCGGGTACACCGCAGTCACCGGTC
>Ga0209498_1002078_pt1 | contig 12202 bp, 16 predicted proteins | sample WalLakDeSediment_FD_184131 | JGI IMG/M metagenome (GOLD analysis project Ga0209498, IMG submission 184131) | Lake sediment microbial communities from Walker lake, Nevada to study Microbial Dark Matter (Phase II) - Walker Lake 11/02/13 Deep... | ecosystem: Environmental > Aquatic > Freshwater >...
CAATAAGTATTGCTTTCTTGTACGACATAGTTGTCTCCTCCGTAGATTGATGGGTCAGGTCGTGTAACGAACTGGGGCAGGTTACTTCCCCCACGGGCCGACCCTGCGGAAGATGCTCTGGATGTAGATTGCCTGCCAGATTGCGTCATGGTCCCCCCTGTGGGCAACAAGCCCCTCTGTTTCTTTTTGTATGCGGGAGTAAAGCCCCGGTGCGTTGAGCGCCACCCACATCAGAGTGCGCGCATCCTTCTCCTGCCGAAAGTGCCACGGCCTCTCCAAGCCGCACACGTCGAACCCGTGGTTCAAGATAGCAAGGTCGAAGGTCGGAGGATTAGCCCAGATTTGCGGGGCATCCAGCGCGTTACGCGGTACTTTCGAGAACCCCATTGCCTTGAGCCAGTCAGAGAACTTCATCAGCGCCTCGCGAGGGGACGACACTAACTCTAGATTGAGCGCCGCCCGTGCTTCCTCTGGCTGCTCGCTCCACCATTGGACAGAGCTAGCGTCTACTTTCCAGTAAGACTCCTCCCGCAGTCCGTCGTAGAACTGGCGGGAGATGCTGACGAGAAAGGAGTCGGCCATCAGTTCCTCGACGCTTTGCGGGCGCTCCGGGTCGAATGCGCAGGCCCCAATCTGAAGCAGCGCCCCATTCGGGGGAAGCCCGATGGTTTCAATGTCCACCATAATGTGCTTGTTATTCATTATCCCATACTCCTAATGCGATTGAATCGTTGGTCGAGATGCACAGGGAAGAAGTCGTGCCGCCCCGTGCGCTTGTTTTTAGACAGGCTGATTACCCTCCTTCCAGCAGCCTCGTCTTGTTGCGACATCCCAAGGCCCACCATCAGGTCTGCTTGCGCGGGGATGCCGGTGTTGGAGAAATCCACATCGCCCATATCGAGTACACCCTTTCCAGAGGCAGAGTCTCCCGCTTGGGTAACGGATACCACAAGGAGATTATGGCGCTTGCCAAGATTACGAAGGGCGGTAGCAGACTTCTCAAGCTGAATGACTCGGTTATCTTCGTGTACATGAAGGTTCCTTAGTTGGTCTACCACTACAATGTCGGGCTTGTACTCAAGCACCAACGCCTCTATCTCCCTCGGAGTGCCGGGACAAAGCGAGGCAAGGATGAGGTTATCGTACCCCACCTGCCGCGCAAGCTCATCCGCCTTATCGGGGTCAGCGCGGACCTCGTCGGAGGACATTCCCGTGAGTCTTGTAATGACTCGCATGACAATGTCCGGCAGCGGGTCTTCGTTACCCACGTACAGGACGGTGTGCCCGTCGCGCAAGAAGCCGCTCATCAGGTTGATGACGAACAGCGTCTTGCCCACCTCGGGCCGGGCGAACACAACGACGTGGTGCCCACGCCTCATGCCCCCGTCTAACCGTTCGTTCAACGACGAGGGCAGCATCCTAATCAGCCCCGCGTCGGTGAAGTGGTCAGCCACCAGCTCTCGTACGCTTGCACCCTTGACGACCATCTCCTCCTCGTCGGCAAGAGTCTCAGCATCGCACCAGTTCTCGTACTCCACGATGAGCTTACGAACAACCTCATCGTCTGCCCCGGTAGCTAGCGCCACCGAGAGCCGCGCGCCTACCGCGTCCCTGCGAATGGAGATAAAGTCATGGACGACGTTGCTTGGGGATACATCCATCCCGGCAATGTCCGTGACCATCGAAGTGAATACTTGCTGGTGTTTTGGATTTGCTATTCCTCTGGCAATCTCACGCGAGAGAATCTCGGGGTCTACCCGAGTAGCAGCAGCATCCCTGTCGTAGTACTCTCGCACCGCTCGCAGAACCAGCGCAGCCTGTTCGGTAAGGTCGCCGTCTTGTACGTGGTCTGCGATACGGTCGAAAGCAGTACGGTCAGCGATACACGCCGCCAACACTCCGCGCTCGTTACTCATTCCTCACCGCTCCCCCCGCGCAGGGCTTTTTCTGCCTGCCTATACACCCGCTCGTTCTCGTCCGCTCCGGGCATGGCGTATGGGTCGTACTTCTCAAACAAAGAAAGAAGCGCAGCCCGCAGCCGCTCTATGCGGAGATTAAGCCGCGTTATCTCCGCATCCTGTCCCCGCAGCCGCGCTATCTCCCGGCGAGAATCGTTGAGCCGACGTACGTACATCTCAAGCATTCTCTCTGACTCACTCATCACTCGTCCTCCTCCAGCAGTTTCGCTAGGTCATCTTCGGCCATGTCTTTGAGGTCTTTCTCCAGCAGCAGTATCTCGCTCTGTTGGAACAGCCCCCCGTACTTCAAGTGCCACTTCAACGAGAGGCGCGCTGCGTCCTTGTCGAGCGCCCACGTTACCTCTCGGAAGTGAGAGGCAAGCTCCATTGCGTCGTCGAAGCGCACCCCGGTTCCGAGAAGCGCGACCGCGTTAGTATAGCGGGCCGCCCTGACTGCGGAGGGAATGTCTTCAACAACAACGACCCGCGCTTCGCCCACTCTAGAACGGTAATACGAGAGGTGAGGCTCGTCGGTACGCTCCGGGTACGTGAGGGCTTTGAGGTCTCGGTTGTCGTATGCTCGCAGCAACCACCCCCGCCGCATTCCCATTGGGTCGAAGATGGGGTAGGCGACGCGCTGCTCTCGTGGTGCGAACAGCGCTCCCGATACGTTGATGTGCCACGAATCAAACCCAACCTTACTTCCAAGATACGCTCGCCACTCATCTGACAATTCTTCAAGGTCTCCATTCCACCTCCTCGTGTTGCGGTCTTTTCTCGGCAACGTTGTACGTACAACTCCCGCCGAACCACGTTGCCCTCCTCGCCCACACGACGCTCGGAAGCACTTCCAGAAGTAGCTCTCGCCCTCACGGGTAGCTGTGAACGACGCTTCTTTGGACGTACCCCCGCCGCAGTACGGACAAACTGTCCGTATGCTGTCAGCATCTTCGAGTGCGGACAGGATGGCGGCTAGTGCTTTGTTACTCATAGCGCTCGATAAACTCCTCCTCGGTGTAGTTCTCCCAATCCTCTATCTCGTAGCGATAGCCATTGATGATTATGCGCTTACACTCGTCGAACGAGAGTCCGCGCAAATCAAAGTTATCGTCAAAGGGACGGAGGTCAGGGCCGAACGTAGTCTCGGTGATGACCCATTTACGTGAGGACATAGATTCTCTCCCGCGCTTAAAAGCGCGTGTTATATTTATATACGTATAACGTAATATATATATTATATTATATTATTATATATATAACGTATTACGTATTATTATTAGACAACGGGTTACTTAGAAAGTTCCCCGTCGTTCTCCTCCTTCTCAAGTTCCCGTGCTCTGTCAGCGATTTTCGCCTTCATCGCAAGGATGCCGAGACCCACCCACTCTGCGTTAGTGGGGCGATAGCCCGAGAGGGGACGCACACGTGTCCGTATCTCCGCAAGTAGCGCAGCCGTGGGGTAGTTAGGGTCTTCCGCAAGTCGCGCCTCGATTACTTCGGCGGCCCACTCGCAGTCTTTTTCCATTTGCGCCAGAGATGGTAGAGGAGCATCAACTGGAGTATCACTCTCCGCTTCATCAACCAGACCCCCTCCCTCCAGCAACTCCCACTCCTCCACCAAGTCCCACCCTTCATCTTCATCCCTCCTACTCATCGTCACGTTCCTCTTGCGTTGATTGCCCTGTAGAGAGCCTCACCGTAGCGCTCAGGCGTAGTGCCGTCGAGACCGGGAGCGGTGTTGACCTCGTAGACGCACGGCGCGGCACGATATTCGTTCCATCCGAGGTCAACTGCCCCAAAATCCAGTCCAAGCGCTCCGACTGCACGGATGCTCGCCTCAATTGCAGTTTCAGGGGCCGCGACGTTCTCTCGGCAGTACACCCAACCATTCGCTGCATTTCGTACCTGACTATCACACTCTTGGCCGGTTCTCCGTCGCTTCTGTTGTATATCAAGAAGCTCATAGCTGTCCCCTATTCTGATTACGTGGATGCGGTACTCGTGCCGCTTTTTCTCGTAGCGCGTGTAGAGCGGCGCTACGGGGACTTCGTCGCCGGGCTGTACCAGCACTAGGCCCCGTGCTCCCGAAGCCCGCAGAAGCGTTCTGGCGACGACTGGGGCCCTGTCCTGAAGCCAGTTCTCGGCCACGCCGGGGTCGATGGTGAACATCGGCACCGGAACGCCCGCTCGCTGCATCGTAATGAGGCTGGCGAGCTTACATTGCGCCACATCTACGGCGTACGGGTGGTTGAGCCACAGCCCCACGTTGGGGCGAAACACACGAGACCCCCAGTTGATTATGACATCGTCCGGTCTGGGGCGGAACGTTGTACGTACAACCCTCAGCCTCCGAACTCCCATTGCTCGGCCCAACGCACGTGCGCTGGCCGAGCCAGCCTTGTATGGCTGGATACGTATACGCATAATACCTACCTCCTACTCGTTGCTTTTAAGCGCCTCCGCTTCTTCTGCCCAACAGTCCCCGCATACCGGGTAGTCGTCTACCCACGCGACGGTGTCTGCATCCAAGGGACCGAGAGGTACGCTGCACAGCGTGCACCCCTCTGCCACTAGCTCTTGAAACTCATCCTGAGATACGTTGATTCCCTTTGGCCCCGTAGTTTTCTGCTGCGCTAGCTGATGCCCGTCCAATTCGGGGAGGCCTACGACAGCATCCTCCGCCGTAAACGTGGGGCGTACCAGATGGCACAATATTACCGGGCGGATACGCTGCTGTGCATCAGCCATATACGACACGCCTACGGGGCGCACCGTCCACATTCCCCGCTCGTTAATCTTCGAGGACAGGGCGGCGCGGTACGTGCTATCGGGCACGTGGAACACGACTGCTGAATAGCGTCCGTAGTCCCCGCCATACAATTCTCCCTGCGCCACTACTGGGAGGCGTGTCGCCTTTTTCGGGAGGTCGTACATCGGCTGGTGGGGCAGGAAGCCCACTCGGTCGCTGACAAACAGCCCCTCTCGCCGTAGGGCCTCCGTATGGGGCCGCGGCACGTCGCGGCGGCGGCCCAACAGGAGCACCCTGTCGTCTAGGCTCGCCACCGCTTGGGATTTTCCCACGGGGGGCACCTCCGGCGGCGGTGACGGAGCGCGATAGTATTTGTCGTATCTAGGCGTGCCCCCATATCCGTAGCTCTGCATGACCCCGTCATATTCCGCATACGCATCGTACTTGGTTTCGGGGGCCTTGTACACGTGAAGCTCCAGCTCCTTCACGATGGGCAGGCGCAACGGGGTATTCGGCAACCACTTCATCCACACGCCGGGCTTTGGGTAGAAGATGCTGCCCAGTTTGATGCCGGTCCTTCGGGCCAATGCGTAGAGCATCTCGCTCTCGGACATGAAGTACAGCGTGTCCTCGTCGTTCACGTATGCAAGATGCAGCGGGCGCTGCGAGTTACGTATGATGTTAATGCTATCATCCCGTGCATCGTGCCACACAAGGGCGAATGCTCCCCGTATCTCCTTGATGATTTTGGGCACATCATCAACCCCCGCTACTGCGAGGTTGTGGCACAGCACGTGCGAGTCCACAGTAATCTCATCCTCCTTTGAGAGCGCCTTGTTCAAGGACCAGATATCCTGCGGCAGTCCGTATGTTGAGGTAAGCGTACCGTTGTGGACAAGCGTCACCGGCCCCTCTTGGAACGGGTGGGCGTTAGCCGCATCACGCTTGCCCCGAGTTGCTGCGCGGTTATGCCCAACAACGGCGCTCCAGTCCCGCAAAGGGTACAGCACCCTAGAGTAGTCGGTGCTGGTAACAAACGCGTGCCCCGGTACTGCGTCCTTCAGCGTGTACGCCACCCGCTCGTGGTCGGCCACGCTCTTGTGCCACATGTGAGGAGCCATGAAGATGCCCGTAGCGTCAGCTCCGCGCAACGTGTCCATGATTAGACCGTCGCGCATGAACTGTTGCCGCTCTAGCACCCCCTTGTTCACCTCTTTAGTGATGAAACCTACAATCCCACACATTAGCTTTTCTCCTTTGAAATCAAAACGTTGTACGTACAACTAGTACTCTTCTTCTGGGCCATGCCACTCGTCCTCATTCTCGATGCGACCGATCTCGTCGTCGTCGTCGTCCTCTCGCTCTAGCCGCTCGTGCGCTACTCCTGCTAGCGTCAAGCGCTCGACGGCGGGCATCTCGGGGCACACCCAAGCGCGCTCCCGCCGAGGCAAGAACAGGTCGTACAGCGCCATTGCCCGTGTGTCACAAGTGTTCTCCTCGATGATGTCGGCAAGCTCGCCCACCGGAGGCACATGGCGCATTAACTCCTCGGGCAACAGTTGCGCCAGCACCGGGGCGTACTCTCCCCGGTCAAGACAACTGTGTACCCACTCGGGGTTTGCTGCAAGCGCAGCATTATAGAAGTGGTGCAGCATTAGCACCCACTCCATGACCCCCGCACCCGTGCGGAACGATGGGGCCATGCGAAACTCGACTGTACCGAAAGTACTAATCGGACCTACGTACAGCCCGCTGTACTTGCACGCCTCCCGTAGAACTTGGTCGAAGCGTCCAGATATTACCCCGGATACTACGTTCTCGGTGAGCGTGTCAGCACGGTACAGAGGAACGCAGTAGATATTCTCCTCCCGTATTGCGCCGCAATGCCGGTACAAGAAAGGCTCCACCACGTTGTACGCTGCCAGCAGTTTCACAAGATGCTGCAAGCGCATAGAACGCGCATCCAGATGAACGTGCGTGCTTGTACGTATGCTGTCCCGCCACGGAAAAGTGTGCCGTAGCTCGGTGTACTTGTTGCAGTACTGTCGCAGACTTTGCAGGGTACGAATTGGGCGAGACAGTAGCTCCATCCCCGAGTTGCGCAGCGAGCCGTCGGGCACTACGCTCCACGGTTCCGGGGCTGCCAACTCGTGCACCGACACGTTCTCCACCTCTATCTCAATGCCGGTGAATACGAATCCACCAAGCGGAGCTAGGGGCAGCCCACGTGCAGGCCGCGAAGCGTATGCTGGTCCCAATGTAGTACCGCCTTCCTCTGCGCAGATGTCTGCGAGGTGGGCGTGGTATCTCATAGTTGTAGCGCTCCTTTGAAGGCCTTCAATACCTTCAGCGTGTGGTGCGTGGAGGTAAACGGGCACAGTTTGCGGTGCATGACGTGGCCCACGTGGGTCATGCCGTCAAACACCAGCAGCTTGCCCTCAGCTTTGACGAGCGTAACTCGTCTGGTCAAGGCTACGGAGAGCCACCCATCCTCTAGCCATTGCTCCGCTTCTTCGTAGTTGGCGGGGTACTCTGGGTAGAACAGGGCGCGCAATACCTCGTTAGAGTTAGCGTCCAGCGAATTGCGCCGAGTACCTATACGGGCAAGCACCTCGTAGCCACGGGGCACAAGCACTTCAACCTGCTGTGGGCAGAAGGTTCTAGCGTATTGGCGGCGAGGAAGGCGTTGTACATACAACGCAAATTTCTTGTTCTTGTTGTTGACTGCCCCACACAAGGGCCAATGCAGGTATATCTCACTCTGCCGAAAGTTACGCGGAGCTACCGCAAGACTCTCGTCAGGGTAGACGGGCCAACCCGTGGCCCGACGGTCCTCGCCCATACCAGTAAACTTGTACGCTATTCCTGCCTCATCGCAGAACAAACCGCCGTTCAGCCATTGCCGAATGTCGGCAAAATCGTCATCCCTTGGTACTTGGAACATTACAGGTACCTCGCAATCGGGTGGCGGCGGAAGCTGCTGGAGATAAAGCCGCGAACCTCCCCCACTTGGCGAGAGCTGTACGAGGTGAGCGCTGCCCGCAACGACGGCCACGGAATCTGTCCGTAAAGAGTAGCGAGCTGGTCTTCCGTACACTCTTTAATGAATGCCATAGTGTGGGCGACCCTACTCGCAGCCAGTTGCGCAATGTTCAAGTCATGCACCCACATATTGGATAGCGACCTGTACTCCAGACCGTAGGAAGTGGGGCGGAACCGCCCCGGCAAGCCGTAAAGCTCCCCGCGCTTACCCTGCAACTGCTCCCACTTCATCATCGGGGTGCCAAGGAACAGGTCAAGGAAGTGTGCCACCACAAACGGTGGTACGGAGTAGGGCAGGTAGTTCGTGTATCCCACATGGATGTGCCCACCCGAGAAGCGCCACGCTCCGTCAGGCTCTTCCAATGCGCGGGGATTCACAGTCTCGAATGCCATGCCCCCGTTGTACGCATTGAAGTCGGGGCTACACCCAAAAGTCATGGCTTGCGGGTGAGCAAGCGCCCTGTGAGAAAACAAGCGCGACGGGCGCACATCCCTCTCCAGCTTGCCCTCTGTCTTTGACTCGATATACGCGTCAAGGCAGGCGAGGGCGTGCTGGATTGCATCGGTGAACCCGTATTCATCCTCCACCGGGGGGATGTTGAACTCCACCATCACGTTGTCCTCTTGCATGGTGAACCCCGGCCTTGCGCCGGGTATTTGCAAGGGCTGGCCCTTGGTTCCACCTATGAGGCCAACTGCGGGTACAACCGCACCTGTCCGTGAGTCTCTCAAGAAAAACTCTGGGTCTGCGCCGAGAGTTATGCAATGAGCGGTCATGTTGGATTACTCCTGTGTTGTGTTGTACATACAACGTCAAGCATAGCTCGGTCGTTGGGGAAGAATCTTGCGGAACAGGTTGCTGTCGTAAAAAGACAACAGGCTCGCAAGGTCAGTTGGGTGGGTGTACTGCACGTATTTGTACGGGTTTGCCGCAGCCGAGAGTTGCGGCTGCTTGCGCCGCCCGTCGTATGGTACGACAGAGATGGCTTGGATTTGGTTCCCGCTGTTCATGTTTCGTACACGGAGGCCTCCGTAGGCCCGTACCTTTTGGAAGCTGTTGTTTTCCCTATAGCCCCACGCTCTGGACAGGTGCCCTATGAACTCCTCGCGGGAGTACCCAAGCGCACGGCTATGTGTGCCGGGCGACTGTTGGTAAACCACAGTCAGGGGGTAGGTATACAGCACCCCGTCAAGGTGGCGCATCATACTTAGCACCTTGTCTGTGTGCCCTCCCGTCCTGTCCATTGCCACGACTAGTGCGCGCTGGTCGTAAGCCATCCATGTCTTGACTTGTGTTGCGAGAGCCGCCCGCCCCCAACGCAGGCACATATCAGCGTTCCACCCCGCCGCAAGCTCGGGCTGTCCCGACCACTCGTTAATCGTAGGGAAGAGCGAGGGGTCAAGCCTCACGGCCTGCCACGTGGCAGCAGCGCGCCCCTCGTTGTGGGGGTTCTCAAGGAATGTGGAGTGGGGCGACCACGAATCGTACTGCCGGTAGTCTACTCGGAGTGCGGACACCCGCCACCCACCACAGCAGGTGTGGAAGCGGGCTATGTTCCCCGAAATCTCGATGGCCCCTCGGGGGGTGCCCTGAGAGTTGAGGTGTACAAACACCCCGAACACCCGGTAATTCGGCTCTTCGTGGTAGTCTCCGGGGGAACCCACGCTGCCGCCGTGCCTGTCTCCAGACTTAACGCTGACTATGGGCGGTATTTTTACGATTGGCTTTGGAATTGCCATGACCTGTGTACTCCTTGGTTGTGTACTCGTGAACTTCTGCCCACTCACACCCCTCGGGTGGGGTGGGCTCTTGCGGTGGTGCCGGGAGAGCCTTCGGCAAATAGATAACCTCCGGGGTTGTACGTACAACACCAGAGGTCGGCTTCCCAGTAATAAGATGCTTCACAATACGAGACTCGTACTGCAAAGCAAGCGCGTTGACGTGTGACCACGCTTGCATATACGTGCCCACAAACGTCCCTTCCACCTCCATAATGGGGTCACTATCCCCCTTACGTAGGTGGACTACGTAGTCCCATGTTTTCATTGGGAACTATCCTCCGCTGTTGATGATGCTCCTTGCCCAGTCCCGCTCCTCTGCTGTGGGGTTCCAGCACCCCAACTCCAGCTCGGGCAGCGCGGAATCAGACTCGTAGTAGTGGCTGTCCGGGTTGAGGTAGTACATCCACGCGTTACCCCACGGGGTAGCCACCTTCGTCCGTGTGTAGAAGTTGGGGTACCCCTCCAACAGGTCGAGGCCCGCCAGAGTGTCCGTGTCTATGAGGTAGACCTCCCCGAACATCTTGGCCGGGCCAGCCGCGTCCTTTGCCTGCACCACCCCCGGAAAATAGCCGAGGTTCTTCATGCGCCACGGCCCCTCCACGTAGCAGCGCCCAAGCTGCTTGCCTCCCCGGAGCAGGCGGTGGTTGCCGTGACCCCTCTTCAAGGTGCCATAAACAAAGACCTTTGGTCCGTGTATCTTAACGTCCATCTCACTCATATCTAGCTACCATCCTTTCAAGGTTAGCCCGTTCCCACGGGCGTAGAGTTGTGGAACGGACGAGGCGTGCCCTATGCTCGGGCCACATCTGTCCGTGCCTCCGAAGTGTGCATACGCTCACACCACAGCGACGGGCCGCCACCCGAAGGGGACGACCCGCAATAATGGCCCGATAGTACGCAGCCGCTATTCTTCGTGATTCTCGGGTAGTCTTAATTGCTCGACGAGCCATTGCTGTCTCTCCTTCTCCCGTGCGTCGTCGTGGAACCCGGAGCGGTGCTTGTGCAGCGCGCGGCGACGTGCCCGCTGCTGCTCCCGCTTCTTAACACGGTAGTCCCTGTGTTTCCGAACGCTCATCAAAACTCCCCCTTCTGCACGCGCTTCCACTCGAATCGGGCGCACCGCTCAAACGTGCCGAGCAACAGGTCATCAGGCACGCGCCGCTGCTCGTGCTTCACCCACTCTTTACACTCCAGCACAGAGACAGGCGAGGTGTCCGTGCTTCGGGGTTTGGGTGCAGCCAGCATTCCGTACACAAGGGCGAGTGCCCCCACGGCGGTCCACAGTCCTATCTCTTTGAACCTATTCACTTTCTTTCCTCCGTAAGAGGCGAGCAGGAATGCCCACCTTGTTAGCGGCTCTCACGTAACCGAGAGCCATCTGAGCGTTGTACGTACAACCACGAACAACCCCAAACAATTCAACCTCCCAATCGTGGAGGCCGGGGCGAAACAGGCCGAACCCGAGCAGCATAGCTGCGGGCTTGACCCTGCGTAGTATGGTGAGCTGCCATCCCCCTGCGCTTTTGTCCGTGCTGCATAAAGGATGCTGAGGTGTAGGGGTCAGCGCGGGCGGGTAGCATTGATGAGTGAACGGCAGCGGGCGCTGTTGATGCCTGTGCCGCTTGCGTACGAGAAGGGATGCCCGCGTCTGTGTCCCCACGGACAACGCTCGGCCCCCCTTCGTCGTGAATGTTGGACTCCGTGCCATGTTACAGGTCGAAGATGGCAACGATAATCGTGATGAGCAGGTAAGCTGCGATGAGAAGAACTAACAAGGTAAGCATCGTGGGTTTCTCCGCTGTACGTACAACACACTAAGTCTCCGTGCCAAGATGCGAAAATATAAAGTGGCACCCCCATATTATCTCATACCCCAACCCAAAAGTCAAGTCAAGTCAATAAGTTAGCGCATCGAGTCCTCTCCGTGCGTGAGTGTCCGTGTCTATAAAGTGATGTTGTCAGGGAGCCAACGTTGTACATACAACGTCGACCTTTTAGACCGACCCCGGACGGCGATCGGGTACCCTAGGCCATAAATAAAAGGCAAAAAAAAGCCCCGACGAATCGGGGCTAAAGGTTGATGCTGTTTTACTTGCTGGCTGCGGCTTTCTTGGCTTCGGGCTTGGCTTCGGCCTCGGCCTCGGCCAGCTTGTCCCCTGCGGCCTTTTCCTCGGCTGCCTTGGCTTCGGCTGCGGCGCGCTGCGAGTGCATCGCGTCGAGTGCGGCCGACAGGCTGCCGACATGGATTGCGAGCTTGTCACGGCCATCGGCGTTATCCTTCAGGAAATCGGCCAGCGTCCGGACCCGCTCTGCTTCCATTGCCAGAGCCTCGGCCAGTTCGAGAACTGCGACATATCCGGCAGGAAGCGCGGCCCTTTCTGCTTCGGCCTGAGCCTCGCGAACATCGTCACGGATTGCCCGGAACGAACGAGCGTCCTTGCCCTCGACCAGTTCCACGCCCAGCGCAAAGGCCGACCGCAGGACCGAACAGGCCGACCGCAGGCCGGACGGGACGGTATAGACGTTGCCCTTGCCCTTGCTCGCGCCCATCTTGACCGCGATGCCGCCGACATTCTGGCGGATCTCGGCATAGATGGAATCCGTTGCGGCTGCGAAGACTTCGGGCTTGCCCGACAGAATCGCGGCCTTGACGGTGCCTGTGTACCCGCCT
>Ga0209498_1002079_pt1 | contig 12197 bp, 8 predicted proteins | sample WalLakDeSediment_FD_184131 | JGI IMG/M metagenome (GOLD analysis project Ga0209498, IMG submission 184131) | Lake sediment microbial communities from Walker lake, Nevada to study Microbial Dark Matter (Phase II) - Walker Lake 11/02/13 Deep... | ecosystem: Environmental > Aquatic > Freshwater >...
GGAACACGGCAGAGGCGATCGCCGGCAAGTACGGCTTCACCCGTGAGCAGCAGGATGAGATAGGCTATCTCAGCCATGTGCGCGCGCGAAAGGCCATAGCGGAGGGGTTGTTCGCGGATGAGATTGTTCCTTTCGTCATCCCGCAGAGGAAGGGAGAGCCTGTTGTCTTCGATACCGATGAGCGGCCTATGGACACTTCCATGGAGAAGATGGCCAAGCTAGCTCCAGCGTTCCGAAGGGACGGAACAGTCACCGCAGGCAATTCCTCGGGAATCAACGACGCTGCTGCCGCCCTGGTGCTTATGTCCAGGGAGAAGGCCGACGAGTTGGGACTCGAACCCATGGCGATTCTCAAAGCCTGGGCGTCGGGAGGGACAGACCCTCAGTACATGGGATTGGGCCCCGTTCCCGCCGTAAGAAAGGTTCTCAAGAAGACTGGGCTGACCAATCGAGACCTTGATGTCATCGAGCTTAACGAAGCTTTTGCTGCTCAGACCCTTGGCTGCATGAAAGAGCTTGACTGGAGCATAGACCAGATCAACCCTCACGGCAGCGGAATATCTATGGGACATCCCATCGGCTGCACGGGAGCAAGAATGGCAGTCACCATGGTCTATGACATGGTGCGTAGAGACCTTCGTCGTGGTCTTGAGACCATGTGCATCGGCGGCGGCCAGGGCCTGGCAGCAGTATGGGAGCGGCCATGAGGTTCGGCGAGAGGGACTGTGCCTAGACTGCCGTTCGTAGTTGAAGGTCTCCTTGACCCCCGGGCTTATCCCGACAGACCCCGGAAGATAGAACTGGTCCAGACCCAGATGTCCACCCTTCTCCTGACGGGCGACTATGTATACAAGATCAAAAAGCCGGTCGATCTGGGCTATCTGGATTACACTACTCTTGAGAAACGTCAGCACTTCTGCCATCAGGAACTGGAACTAAACAGGCGCCTCTGTCCCGATGTTTATGTGGCCGTGGTACCCATAGTCGAGGAAGGCGAGGGACTCCGTGTTGCAGAGCAGGGCAAGGCGATTGAGTACGCAGTCAAGATGAAGCAACTACCACGGGACCGCATGCTGGACGTATTGTTGCTCCGCAGCGAAGTGACCGAGGGCATGATTGAGGCGGTCGCTGAGAAGTTGGCGCTCTTTCATGAGTCTGCCGGGACAGACTCCAGAATCGCCTCCTTTGGAGGTCTGGATGTTGTTCGGAGGAATTGCGATGAGAACTTCGCTCAGACCGAGAAGTATATCGGAACATCGGTGACCGAAGGCGAGTATCACACCATCCGGAGCTACACCTACAGCTTCATAGACAGTAACTCGGGCCTGTTCCAGAAGCGTGTTGAAGAAGGGAGAATACGGGATTGCCACGGCGACCTTCATGCCGCCCATGTTTGCTTCACCGACGACATCTGCATTTACGATTGCATTGAGTTCAACGACAGATTCCGCTACGCCGATGTCGCTTCAGAAATGGCCTTCCTGGCCATGGACCTGGATCGCTACGGGCAGACCTCCCTCTCCAGACGTCTGGTGGACACCTATGTGAGGCTGAGCAGTGACGAGGACATCATGAACTTGCTGGGTTTCTACAAGTGCTACCGGGCATACGTCAGAGCGAAGGTGGAGAGCTTCAAGCTCGACGATCCGCACATTCAAGCAGAGGAGAAGTCGAAGGTCCTGACCGCGGCCCGCAGATACTTCGAACTCGCCGTATCATACACCTAACACGTACAAGAGGTGCTTAAGAGACCTGGCTGCCTCTGAACCGGGCGGTAGACCAGAAAGCGATATACTGACCTGACTACGAGCACGACCGGGCGAACAAGGGTGCCATCGCCATCACGAATGATGGGGATGTCCTCGGCGCCGCCTCATAGTTAACAGAGCCACAGCCGCCGATAGCAGACCCAGTCCGCCAACCACAGCCATCTTCTGCGCCAGTGTAGTATGGACGGCTACAGTACTCATAGCGATGGCGGGCTCCAGCACAGCTCTGACGATCGGCTTAATGCCCGGATGCTCGTCAATAGACCTGGCTATCGGAGGGCTAACCCCATAATAGAGGGCGACAAAGGCCTTCCCCGCGGGGTTGGTTAGCAGATACCCATCCCTGAAGTCACGGAGGACCTGTACTTCCTTGGCCATAGGAGTGCCGTAGGCCGCAGTGGCTATCAAACAGTCACGCCCTACCGGATAGAAACCGATTCCGTCGAACCGCACTTCTCCACCGGCCACCCAGTCCTTGCCGAAGAGAGTGATCCTCACATGAGTCGCTTCAGCCGGCGCTCTCAAACTATCCCTTTCCTGTGTATAAGCCCCCCGTGTGTTGGTGGTTGAGAGATTGGTTGTCGGACTCAGTTGCCTCCCACCTTCTTCCTGCCAGAAGTCAAGAGCGATCACACCGGTGACATTCCCCGAGACATATACCCATCCCCAGGCTTCGTATGTAGTTAGCCCAACGACACCTCCGATCCACTGGGTGAGCGTATCACCCTCGCCGGCTAACCGGGCACTCCAGTTACCTGAATAGATGGGTGGGGTATTCACGCGGCTCGCGTCTCCGGCCACGGCCCACTCCCTCGGGAATCCCCCTTCGCCCGCCTCGAAGCCCTGGTTGGCAACCCATCCCCCGGCTTCAACATCGCCCGAGGGTAAGAAGAGCAAAACCACAATCAGCAAAGCCACCAGCGGGACACCGAAATGTTTACTCATGTGCCACCTCCTCTTATAACAGATGCTATCTCCGAAGCATCTGCCTTACACAGATTATGCTAATGCCCCCGACGAACTGTCAAGTGGACTTCGCGACGTCTCTGATCCATTATAAACCCAGCCACACCAAAATGCTACAGTAGCCTGCCGGGCATCATATCCGCCCCACACACCGTCACACGCGGTCTCAACACCGGGTATCTCCGCCTCTCGGCCACGTCAAACATGCTATCACCGCCACTGATAACAGGGTCAACAGATCGACTGCGACCGCCTTCTCGGATGGGGGCGTGTTGACCACCATGGCGCTCATGGCCACAACAGGCCCCAGACCGGCTCTCACCATGGGCTTGAGGCCGGGACGCTCTGTTATGAACTCCACTATTGCCGGGCTGATACTGTAGTAGAGATCTACGAATGCCTCTCCAGGCAGACTGGTCATCAGGTATCTGTCTCTGAAATCACGCAGGACCTGCAACTCCGCGGCCATCGGCGTACCGTAAGCGGCGGTGGCGATGCAGCACCGCGAGGAAGCCTTCTCAAAATCGGCCGTCACAGAGTAGGAACTGTCCATTGTGATGGTGGTCGAGGCAGATCTGACATCGGCGATGGTGTCCGCTTCGCTCGACCAACCGACGAACCGGTAGCCTTCGTCAGATACAGCTGCGAGGCTTACTTCCGTGCCCAGCGGAAAACCGAATGAACCTTCACCCGGTTCTGCCACCGAGCCACCCTCAGTGCTGGATATCGTCAACTGCACCTGCGGGTCAGGTTGCCACGACTCAAACTCGGCTGTGATAGAGTAAGATCTATCCATCGTAATGTCGGTCGATGCGGCATATACATCACCGATCGCACTCACATCGCCGGTCCATTTAACAAACTGATAACCTTCTTCGGGCTCGGCAACGAGGTCCAATACGGTGCCTACCTCGCGGATGAACACCCCCTCACCGGGTTCGGTCACCGAACCGCCATCGGTGCTGCCGACTGTCAGGCTGCACCAGCCTTCGTCCAGTTCGAAGCTGGCTACTATCGAGTAAGAGTCCTCCATGGTGATATTGGTCGATGCAGCATAGATATCACCGATGGCATCCACGTCGCCCGTCCATTCCACGAAACGGTAGTGCTGGTCGGCCGCGACAATCAGGCGGAGGACTGTGCCGGTTTCTTGAATGAACGTCCCCTCGCCGGGTTCTGTTACCGAACCGCCGTCGGTGCTGGCAACACCCAGACTACTCCAGCCTTCGTCAAGCTCGAAGTTGGCGGTCACGGAGTAGGAACCCTCAACGGTGATGTTGGTCGCAGCGTCGTAGACATTACCGATGGTACCCACATCGCCTGTCCATCTCACAAACCGGTAGTTGAGGTCGGCCTCTGCAATGATGTCCAGCACGGTTGCGGCCTCCCGGAGGAACATCCCCTCCCCGGGGACTGTCACCGAACCACCGGCAGTACTGGAGAAAGAAAGGCTGTGCCAGCCCTCCAATGGCTCAACGGCAATGCCGAGTCCGGTGATGATGTGCTCCGCCTTGCATATGACCGCATGTGTCTCCGACCCGCCGAACACCAGTCCCACGAACTCCCCGTCTCTGTCGACGGCGGACCCAGAGTCGCCCCGGGCTGCGAAAGACCAGTTGGTCTGAGACACCACGATCTGGTCCACGAAGTAGGCCGATTGGTCGCCGTACTTAACCAAGAAAGAGGCGTTGGTGTGCGCTACCTGCCCTGTGGTCACCCCGGTCGCCCGCCCGGATTTCCGCAGGCTATCGCCCTTGGATACCTCGGTCCAACCCTGAATCCAGTAGCTACCTGCTTCGCCAAACTGCTCGCCGGGAGACGCGCTCACCCCAGCGTCGATACTGGCTACAGCAACATCCACGTAGTTCTGCGCGTTCGATCCGAAGTCGATAGGTATGTAGTCCTCGAGTTCTCCCACCCTGTCTCCCAGCCGACCTCCATCGCCGCTCCCGGGTTGTATGATGGGTGTCCCGAGATCGAGGAAATCATCGGTGCCGCGCCCCATCGCGATTACATGGGCATTGGAGAGGATCTTGTTGTCGTAGGTAACCATTCCCAGGGTTCCAGCATACATGATCGTCCAAGGCCCTTCCATAATCCAGGCCGACAGGCTCGTTCCTCCGACCAGGGGTCTGACCTCATCCTGCCTATTCTGGCTAATGTAGAGCAGCGCATCTCCCACAGGAGCACCGAGCGCCTCAATCCTGCCTGTAACCTCCACACTCACCGGGTAGCCCTGAACTGATGAGGGGACTCTGGACACCATCTTTTCGTCCTCAACAAAGACGATGAGCTCGCGCTCGGCCTCTGAATGGGCGACGCCGACAATGCCCGTCCCCGCCAGCGCTATCAGTTCCTGCTCTAGGACAGATCTGGCTTCGGTCAGTGGCCTGATGCTTCTGCTGTTGTTGCCCGCCGACGCCGATACAGATCCAAGAAGCAATGCAGCAACAATGACGAACGCCGTGAACAGCATTGCCCGGTTGGCTCTTCTCATCTCTCCCCTCTCACTGGACTGCTAATCTCTTCCCCGAGTATTATAGCAACTCCCTTGCCATAAGGCAGATCATGGTATCCCCCGGTTGGCGCTATTCAGGAAGGCAGGGCAGGATTCCAGCGCGCACGATTCGACTGCAGTACGCTTTTGTGCTAGCATGAAACGTTCGAAGAGAGACAACAGGGATTTGCGTCCGGCGAGCAGTTCGCGGACTCCTTTCTGTAGCGTCTGATCGAACGGGCGGGCACTAGCAGCAAGAGCCAGTATCAAGCATCGGGGTGAGCGCCCGCTGTAACGGCAGGATCGTCTGTTAGCCACTTATTCAGCAGATAGCCTTGCAGGATATGCGCGAGAAATGTCAGTAGACAAGGGAAAGAAGTCTATCAACCGGCTGGATTCGATGCGCCCGCTCAGGGCCAAGGTTAATGAGACCTATCTGAAGAGCCTTGAGGCGATACAGGCAGGCAAGCCCGCCGTCTGGGGTATGCTTAACTTCTACTATGGTGACCCCATCCTGAAAGCTATGGACGTCGAGGTGGTCTATCCCGAGAACTACGGCGCCATCGCCGCGGCTATGGGAGTCGCCCAGCAATACCTCGATCGGGCCGATGCCGATGGCTTTCCCACCCATCTCTGCGGTTACAGCCTGACCACTCTGGGCTATGCCTCCCGGATGATGAGGGAGTTGGACGGGCAGATACCGCCGGAGGCACCCCTGGGTGGCATGCCCAGGCCTCTCTTTCTCATGTCCTCGGCTGCCATCTGCGATGCAAGGTACAAGTGGTTCCAGTCGCTTGGGCGCTACATGGATGCCCCGGTCTGGACGCTGGAAGCCCCATCTCCGGGTGTTAACGAATTCTTCATCGATGGTTACTATGACAGGATGGTGGATATGGGGGTTAAGCACCTGAGAGACTTCGTGTCCTTCGTGGAAGGAATGGTCGGCAGAAAGATGGACTGGGACAGACTTGGGGAGACCGCCGACCTCATGATAGAGATAAACCGCGTTTGGCATGAGGTCAACGAGTTGCGCAAGGCGAAGCCGTGTCCTATGCACAGCAGGGACTTCTGGAGCGCTATGCCCGCTGCGTTGTTTCTGGCCGGGGACCTGGAGGACTCGCTCAAGCTATACAGTGACATGTACAGGGAGGTCAAGGACAGGGTCGACAGCCACACAGGGGCCATCGCTGAAGAGAAGTACCGGCTTGTATTCGCAGAACTCCCCCCGTGGCACAGCCTGAACTTTTTCGACAAGCTTGCCGAGAGGGGGTGGAACTTCGTTGTAGAGAGCTTCGGCTACCGCCCTCCTATCCCGGTAGACCTGAGCGATATCTCCGACCCGCTGGAGCGCATCACCAGATTCAACCTGCAGTTCTTCGCCGGATACTACGAGGATGCTCGCAAGCAGAGCGTGCTCGGGGGCGCCTTCGCCTACCCTTACCTCAAGTATGCCAGGGAGTGGAGATGCGACGGGGCACTGCTTCATCCCTTGATTAGTTGTCGTAGCGCCTCGACTCATCTCCCGTACGTGTCAAACATGCTTATGGAGGAACTACAGGTGCCCTCACTGAGCATAGAGGGTGATATCGTAGACCTCCGCCTGTTTGACCCCGAGGATGCTCTGGCCAGGGCAGAGCCGTTTGAGGAGTCTATGAGTCACTACAAGCGCATAAGGCAACAGAAGGGTCTGGACTGGTAAAGAGATCCGGCATCCGAACAGAGCGAGGAGATGTCCATGTCAGACGGCAGCAAAGGTTTGAGCAAGGCCCGGCAGATCTACTCAGATCGTTCGCTGAGGGCGAGAGAACTCAAGGCGGAGGGAAGAAGGATCATAGGCTATCCCTGTGTCTATGTCCCCGTAGAGATGCTGACAGCCCTTGACCTTATCCCCTACCGGAGTTGTGGCGATATCCGGGAACCGGTCACCGAGGCAGACAGGGCACTCCCGGGGTCGTTCTGTCCTATCATGCGCAATTGCCTTGATTGTGCCCTGAAGGGCAAGGACGACTTCCTCGACGGGGTGGTAGCGATCCACTCGAGCGATCCCCAGGAGAAGACCGCTCGTGTCTGGCAGTCTTACACAGACTACCCATATTTTCACTTCATAGACATGCCCGTGACAGTTCGCCCCGAGGCTATCGAGTACTTCACGGGCCAGTTGAACGATCTCAAGAGGACTCTCGAGGCGTTCAGCGGGAAGGCTCTTACAGCCGGCAAGCTCGATGATGCTATCAAGTCCCACAACCAACAGCGCAGCCTGGTGAGACAATTGTACGAGCTGACGAAGCCATCTCCGCCACTGATCCGGGGGGCCGAGTTGGTCCAGATAGTGAAAGCTCTGATGAGCCTCCCCGTGGCTGAAGGCAATGACCTGCTGACCGAGGTCATGAGCGAGGTAAAGAACCGCACCGACGGGCCGACAAAGAAAGGCACGCGTCTTCTCACCTGGGGAAGCACTCTTGACAGCGTCGAGATTATGCAGGTGTTCGAAGCCAATTCGAACGTAGTCATGGATGATAGTTGCGGCGGCATCAGGGCCTACAGAGCCGAAGTGCAGAGTTCCGCTGATCCGCTGGAAGGACTCGCCAGCTACTACCTCAAGGAGATCACATGCGCCCGCACCTTCAGGCAGGCAGAACTGGGTGAGTCAAGAAAGGACTATGCCGGCGACCTCCAAAGCCGCTTCGGCTACCTGAAAGGCATCATCCGAGAATGGCAGATTAGTGGCGTGATAATGCTGCTCGTCAGATACTGTGATCCGTTTGCCTTCGAAATGCCCTCCCTGAAGGACTATCTGGACAGTCTCGGAGTGCCCAGCACCTACATAGAATACGACTACACTTTGGGAGCCCTGGCCCCATTGAGAACCAGGGTCGAAGCTTTCCTTGAGACGATCAGCTAGTGCCAGCCCCTCAGGAGATCCGTTTGTACTACGCCGGCGTTGACATAGGCTCCACCATGACCAAGGTCGTGATCATCGATGGGGGCGATGATCTACTGTCTGTCATCAAGGGGCCTACCGGCCCGGAGCATCGCCAGCTTGCCAACCAGGTTATGGCGCAGGCTCTGGAGCAGGCAAACCTGCAGATCGGTGATATTTCCTTCATCGTAGCTACAGGCTACGGACGTGTCAACGTTCCTTTCGCAGATCGCCAGATGACGGAGCTATCATGTCATGCCAGGGGCGTCTCCGTCCTGTTCCCCGATGCCAGAACCGCCATCGACATAGGAGGACAGGATGCCAAGTGCATGAAGATCGATGCCGGCAGACTGGTCAATTTCGTCATGAACGATAAGTGTGCAGCGGGGACAGGCAGGTTCCTCGAGGTGACTGCGGCCGCGCTTGGCATCAACCTGGAGGACATGGGAGATATATCGCTGAGAGCCACGGATCAGGTCCAGATAAGCAGCCTGTGTACGGTGTTTGCCCAACAGGAGGTGGTGGCGCTTCTCTCCCGTGGTGAGAAGCTGGAGAACATCGTGGCGGGCATGCACAGTGCTCTGGCAGGCCGCATATCCACACTGGCACGGAGGCTGGCCATCGAGCCCCGCGTGGTGCTCACGGGGGGCGGCGCCAAGAACACAGGCATGGTTGAAGCCATGAGGGAGAAGCTGGGTTGTGCCATATCCGTTCCTGAAGAGCCGCTCATCACCGGGGCGATTGGTGCCGCAGTACTGGCGAAGGAGATCTGCCTCAAGACTGCGGACGAGCACGGCACGCCGCCCGCAAAGCCCCGGCGTCTGGAGAAGGCCACCTTCTTCATAGAGGAGAACCCATGAGATGGTTCGCCGGCATTGACCTGGGCTCAGCCTATAGCAAGGGAGTTATACTCAAAGATGTCGAGATCGTTGCTTCACATGTAGTGAGGTCCGGCTCCGATTATCGTGCGTCCGCCGAGGCAATAAGGATGGAGTTAACCCGACGTGCTGGTCTGAGCCAGGAAGATACCCTCCATGTTGCCGCAACCGGGTCGGGAGCTGACAGTGTCACTTTCGCCGGGCTGAAGGCAAGCGACATAGTATGCACTGCGAGGGGTGTAAACAGTATCTTTCCACAGGCGAGAACTGTAGTTGATGTCGCCAATCTGTCCACCAGGGCAATACGACTGGACGCAGATGGAACGGTGACCAACTTCACAGTCAGCGAGAGATGCGCCGCCGGTGGTGGCCGCTTTATTGAGGTCATCGCCAACATACTGCGGGTGGACCTGGTCGATTTCGGACGGCTTGCTGCGAGGTCGGAACACCCCATCGAGTTCGGCACAGGGTGCGCTGTATTCGGCGAATCTGAAGCGATTACGAGGGTAAGCGAGGGAGTGCCGAAAGAAGACATAGCAGCAGGAGTCAACAGAGCCCTTGCGAGCAGGATTTCGTCTCTAGTCAGGAAGATCAGAATGGAAGAGCCATGCGTCATCTGCGGCGGCGGCGCCCTCCACAAAGCTCTGATACAGGCCCTGGAGAGCGAACTGAAGGCCGATCTTCTGGTACCACCCATCCCCCAGATCACCACCGCTCTGGGCGCGGCGATATCAGCTAGAGCGGCGGTAACCGAGGAGATGAGATAGGAGCGCATTCGAGCGAGAGGCTGATATGGCTCCCGGTGTGCAATGTGAAGATATCGCCATACGCTGAGTTAGATGCGGCGCGACGACCGAGGACAGATCACTCAATGAATCTTGGATGTCAGACGTGCGTGGTAACCGACTCGACTCATAGCATATCGAGAGACACACGTTTGGGCTTGATATCTCCTATGTGTCGATATGCTTCATCGAAGTCGAGACTGTAGTCGAAATGCTCCTTTGCCTGATGCCTCATATGCCCCTTTATCTCAAGATTCCGTATGACTATCAGCTCTTCCTCTTCGTCAGAAGCATGTACCAGCGGAATCCCGGAAGGGCTCCACACGCCGCTTTCACCACAGAAACGGCCGCCAGTCTTCTCAAAGGCACCCACGCAGTTAGCCCCTATGCTCCATACCTGGTTGTGCGCGGCCAGTGCCGAGTTCATCAGCCTCCAGATGAACTGGTAGTAGTTGTCCAACCGGATGTTGAGCAACGGATACTCGCGAACGGCTTCGGTGCGCCAGGCAGCCGTCGTGATCACAACATCCACCTCATCGTAGAAGGCGTACAGTTTGCCCATCTCCACAAAGCAGAGGTCGTAGCACATCATCACTCCCATCCTCCCGCACCCGGCATCCAGCACAAGTCGTTGATCGCTCCCCCTGTCGAAGAATAGCTTCTCCAGCGGGGTGAGGAATATCTTGTCGTAGAACACTGAATTGTAGTCAACGCCGGGCGCCATCACGAAGGTGCTGTCGTGGGCATGTGTCTTTCCGTGGCTCCTATCCACCCTCACATTTCCGAAGAACACCATGTTGAGCCCTCCGTCACCGACTACCAACCCTGCGTTCACCCGATCAAGCACTCTTCTCACGTCCGGCTGAGAGTTGTCGCTGGCCTTGATTTGCTCCTGCACCTCAGCTTTGTGATCAGCATCCCAAACGTAGCCGGAGATACAGAGTTCAGGCAAGACGAGTATATCGGCACCCACCTCGTGAGCCACCTGCACTATACTCTCAATGCGCGAGAGGTTGTAGTCGATATCAAACCGGGGGTTGATGTTAGCTATAATGAACGTAGGGCAGTCATCTCTCTCGGAGAAAGTAACATCCGTGACCCTGTGACCACCGACCACAGTGTTGCCGGCATCTCCTCTTCGTTCTTCACTCAGCCACATGTTCGGTTCGAGCCTCACATGATCCCCGCTCATTGCCACATTCTACAACAATGGTTCTCGGTAAGCTTACAAGACCACTCGCCGGCCATCCGAACATGGTGTCGCCCAGGGTAGAAGGGGATACTGGGATTGCTTCGCTGTTACAGACACTCGCTGGAGACCGCACTCAGGCCGACTATGCTGCCTGTCGCCAAGAAATCGGGGCGAGAGGACTTGAACCTCCGACCTCAGCGTCCCGAACGCTGCGCGCTACCGACTGCGCTACGCCCCGTCTGTCTGTGCTATTATATGATGCTTTAGCTTGTGGAGCAACAATGAAGTACTGCGTACTCATAATCGACGGAGCGTCAGGTTGGCCAATGGCGGACCGCGGGGGAAAGACCTGTCTGGAGCTGGCGAACACGCCCAACCTGGACGCCATGGCGCAGACGGGCGTTCTCGGTCTGGTTCGCAACGTCCCGCAGGGGATGGAGGCTAGTAGCGCCTGCGCATGCATGTCGGTGTTAGGATACGACCCCAGGATACACTATCGAGGCAGGAGCGCCATTGAGGCTGAAGGCATGCGCATTCCCATGGCCCAAGGAGACGTCGTGTTCCGCTGCAACCTGGTGACCACTCGCCGCGGCAAGATGTGGAGCTATAGTTGCGGGCTTATCAGTACTGGGGAGGCTCGAGTTCTCATCGATAGCCTGAATGAGAACCTCGGTGGCAACGGTGTGCAGTTCCACCCCGGTGTCAGCTACAGGCATATATGCAGGATAAAGGGAAGGGAGGATGTGCTCCTTGCCAGCTGCACACCACCACACGATATCCCTAACAAGGCCATATCGGAGTTCATGCCCGACGGACCGGGGAGCGACCTGTTACGGGACCTCATGCAGCGGTCTGAATCGCTGCTTCGCAACCATCCGGTCAACATTGAGCGAACAGAGAGAGGCGATCTGCCTGCTAGCATGATCTGGCTCTTCTGGGGCAGTGCCCGATTGCCCACCATGCCTTTATTCAAGCAGGTGCGCGGGCTGGGTGCTGCCATGACTTCGGGAGTTGACGTTATGCGCGGCCTGGCACAGATGGTCGGAATGCAGATACTTGACACACCCGGTGTTACCGGCGGACCGGACAACGACTACACTTCTCAGGCGATCGGCGCACTGGAAGCGCTGAAGAGTTGCGATATGGTGATAGTACACATAGAGGCAACCGATGATGCAGCTCATGCCGGC
>Ga0209498_1002080_pt1 | contig 12194 bp, 8 predicted proteins | sample WalLakDeSediment_FD_184131 | JGI IMG/M metagenome (GOLD analysis project Ga0209498, IMG submission 184131) | Lake sediment microbial communities from Walker lake, Nevada to study Microbial Dark Matter (Phase II) - Walker Lake 11/02/13 Deep... | ecosystem: Environmental > Aquatic > Freshwater >...
AACCCCGAGAACACCATTTACTCGGTCAAGCGACTCATGGGGCGGCGTATTGATGACGCCGAGACCAAGCGCACGATGGGAATGGTACCTTACAACATCGTGGCCGGCCCGCAGGATGATGCCCGCGTCAAAGTGCCGGTCATGAACAAGGTATATACGCCGCAGGAAATTTCGGCGTTCGTGCTGCAGAAGCTGAAGCGAGACGCCGAATCCTACCTGGGTGAAACCGTTACTCAGGCGGTCATCACCGTACCCGCTTACTTCAATGACAGCCAGCGCCAGGCCACCAAAGACGCCGGTCAGATTGCCGGTCTGGAAGTGTTGCGGATCATTAATGAACCAACGGCCGCCGCCCTGGCTTACGGTTTGGACAAGAAAGAGAACCAGACCATCCTGGTCTTTGACCTTGGTGGCGGTACCTTTGATGTCTCTGTACTGGAAGTCGGCGAAGGGGTCGTTGAGGTAAAGGCAACCAACGGTGATACCCACCTGGGTGGCGACGACTGGGATGAGCGCATTGTGGTATGGATGACCTCCGAGTTCAAGAAGGATCAGGGCATTGACCTCAGCAAAGATCGGCAGGCCCTGCAACGGCTGCGCGAAGCGGCCGAAAGGGCCAAAATCGAGCTGTCGAGCCTGGTGGAAACGGAAATCAACCTGCCCTACGTCACGGCCGACGCCTCCGGTCCGAAACATCTGCAGTTACGCCTCAGCCGCTCCAAGTTTGAGCAGTTGACCGAAGATCTGGTGCAGCGCTGCAAGCGACCGTTCGAGCAGGCCCTGAAAGATGCTAAATTGACCACCCAGGGGGTGGATGAAGTCGTTCTGGTGGGCGGCTCCACCCGGATGCCTATGATTCAGGATCTGGTACGCAGCCTCACCGGCAAAGAGCCTAACAAGAGCGTTAATCCGGATGAAGTGGTGGCCATTGGGGCCGCAATTCAGGGTGGCGTTCTGGGCGGCGAAGTCAAAGACGTGCTGCTGCTAGACGTGACCCCGCTCAGCCTGGGTCTGGAAACCCTGGGTGGGGTAATGACCACCTTAATCCCGCGCAACACGACCATTCCGACGCGCAAGACGGAGCTGTTTAGCACCGCCGAGGACAGCCAGACGGCCGTTGATATTCATGTTCTGCAAGGCGAACGACCGTTGGCCGGCGACAACAAGACCTTGGGCAAATTCCGGCTGGAAGGCATTCCCCCGGCGCCCCGTGGCGTGCCCCAGATTGAAGTCACGTTCGACATTGACGCCAACGGTATTCTGAATGTCACAGCCAAGGACAAAGCCACCAGCAAAGAACAGAGCATTCGCATCACCGCTTCGACCAACCTGAGCACAGAGGATGTGGAGCAGATGGTGCGCGATGCCCGCGAGCACGAGGCTGACGACAAGCGGCGTCGGGAGCTGATTGAGGCGCGTAACCAGGCCGACCAGTTGACCTACAGCGTCGAGAAGACGCTGCGCGAGCTAGGTGACAAAGTACCTGAAAGCGATCGCAGTCGTATTGAACAGCTCTCTTCCGATCTGAAGACGGCCGTGCAAGGCGACGACATCGCCCACATTCGCAGTTTGACCGAGCAGTTGCAGCAGGCCAGCTACGCCCTTAGCCAGCAGCTTTACCAGACACAGCAGCAGGGCAATGGGACCAGCGGTCCGGCCGACGGCCAGCCGCCGCCGCCCAGCGACGACGGCGAAGATGTCGTCGAAGGCGAGTTCCGCGAAGCCTAATAGATCAGCGCACTGGAGAAACCGGGGTGTCGAAACCCGGTTTCTTAACTATTCGGCAGGTCGACTGCCCAGCAGTTGACCCTTAATTTATCTTGAATGGGCGGATTACACCTCCGCCCATTTTTGCGTTAATACGGTATACTTAGGCATTATGGATTACAAAGATTATTATCAAAGCCTGGGCGTCCCTAGAGACGCCGACGCCGACAGCATAAAACGAGCCTACCGTAAGCTAGCCCGCCAGTATCATCCCGACATGAATCCCGGCGATAAGAAAGCCGAAGAGCGGTTCAAAGAGATCAACGAAGCCTACGAAGTCCTATCGGATTCAGCCAAACGGCAGAAATATGACCAGTTTGGTTCTCAGTGGCAGCAGTTTACCCGTTCTGGCGGCCGTCCGGAAGATTTCAACTGGCAGCAGTGGGGCGGCATGCCCGGCGGCGCCCGCACCCGCACCGTCACCCCGGAAGAGTTTGAGCAGATGTTTGGTCAAGGGCTGGGCGGCAGCGGCTTCTCCGATTTCTTCGAGATGCTGTTTGGCCAGATGGGTGGTCAGAGCCGGCGGAGTTCAGGCTTTGGTGGGCAGCCGGCTGGTGGGCAGCCATTCGGCAGCCAGGCCAGGTCACGGCTGCCGATTGAACAGAGCATCCAAATTACGCTGGAAGAAGCGTTCCAGGGGTCAACGCGGATGCTGCAGTGGAGCGACGGCCGTCAAATCGAGGCCAAAATTCCTCGGGGCGTGCGCACCGGCTCTAAAGTGCGCCTGCGCGATCCGGCCGCCGGCGAAGTCATGCTCAAAATCGAGGTGCTGCCCCACCCCCAATTCCAGCGGGAAGGGGATAATTTGCGGGTCATTGTGCCGGTTGATTTGTACACGGCCGTACTCGGCGGCGAAATAACGGTTCCGACCCTGGAGCGGCCGCTCATCCTAACCATTCCACTGGAAACGGCCAACGGCCGGCAGTTCCGCCTGCGCGGCAAAGGGATGCCTAAGCTGCGCCATCCCGACAACCGGGGCGATCTGGTGGTAACGGTCGACGTACAGCTCCCGGCCAATCTTAGCGATCAGGAAAAGGAATTATTTACCCAGCTCAAGAACCTACGCCAGTAGAAAGTAAAGGGCAAGCGTTGAGGCCGGCTGCGCTGTCGGCTACTCTACGGCCAACTGAATGATACATTGGCCAACTTCATTGCTGGTCAGATCCACCACGGTTAAGCGGAAAGAATAGGTGCCGGGCTGCCAGCCGCCCATAATCGCGCTGCCCAACTGCCCATTTGCGACCGGCTGCTCTACCGTCCCCCCAATAATCGAAGCCCAGGTCCCCCCCGTCTCCGGCCCGCTGGCCTCTAACTTGTAGAAGGCAAACGCAGCATCGGTAGCCGTGCCTAAGAATAAGACCGAACCAGAAACGGTGCTGCCGCTCGCCGGGCTGCTGATATTGACATTCGGCGAGCAGCCAACGGCCGCGGCTGGCGGTGGGGGCTCAGGTTCACTTGGTTGCGTATCGTTGCCGCCGGGCGGCGGGGCGTCACTGCCGGGCGGGGGTGTGGAAATCGGTACCGGCAGGGGTGCTGGAGGGCCACTGCCAGCCGGACTGGCGAGGGTTACAGTAGGTGCAATGGGCGGCGTCGGCGTCGGCTGATCCGGCTGGGGCGAACCTAACGGCGTCGGCGAAGAGAGCGGCGTGGCAAAGATATTGGGCGTCGGCGTTGGCGGGCGGAGCAGTTCCGGTGGCAGCGTCGGGGCGACCTGCAGATTAACGTAAGCCACCAAACCGATAAGGCCGCCAAACAGCGCCAGGAACGTGAGCGCCTTGCTTTGTAGGCGCTGACCCCGTTCATGCTCCAGGCCAAAAACAGCCCGTCGTAGAATGGCCCGTGCTTTAATCAGCTCGCTCAAATACCAGACGATGCCCAGAGCCGCCAAGATATAAATCCAGACATCGTTACGGATAAAGAAGAGATATATGAAATCCATGGGCTACAGGCAGCAAAAGCGGCAACCCCCGGTGGGAGTCGCAGCCGCCAAATCTAGAGTTGGCTAATGAGGGCGCGCAGTAAACTGGTAAGGCGGGGAATCACCAGCCGTCCTACCTCAAGCACTTCTTCGTGGGAGATAACCTGATCGGGTGGTGGATCAGGCAGAGCCAGGTTCGTGATAGTGGAAATGCCCAAAACCCGCATCCCGGCGTGGCGGGCGACGACGGCTGAGGGCACAGTCGACATCCCCACGGCATCGGCGCCAACCAGCTGCAGCAGCCGCAATTCGGCCGGCGTCTCATATGACGGGCCGGCTACAAAGGCGTAGACCCCTTCCTGCAAGCTGAAGCCTAGCTGCGCGGCTGTGGCCTGGGCCAGGCGGCGCAGGGCCGGATCATAAACCTGGGTCATGTCCGGAAAGCGGGGACCAAAGCTGTCATCGTTGGGTCCGCGCAGCGGGTTTTGCCCGGCAATGCCCGGCAAGTTAAGGTGATCTTTGATCAGCATCAAATCGCCCGGCTTATAGTGGGCATTAATGCCCCCGGCAGCATTGGTTAGAATGAGCGTGGTCACCCCCAGCCGGCGCATCACCCGCACCGGCAGCGTTATCTGCGCCGGGCTATATCCTTCATAAAAGTGAACCCGTCCCTGCAGAACCATAACCGGGCGTCCTTCCAGGTTGCCAATGACCAGACGGCCGTGGTGGCCAGGCACGGTAGAAACCGGCCAGTGGGGAATCGCCTCAAAGGGAATGATATCCGGGTTTTCAATCGTGTCGGCCAGACTGCCGAGACCAGAACCCAAAACTATGCCAATGAGTGGCTGCTGGCTACTATGGGCGCGCACGGCCACTGCCGCCTCATCGTAAGCTGTAGAAGGTATGAATTTACTCATCGCTAAACAAGGGGTTAATCGGCAACCAGATGCCCATCATCGCTATCAAGCTGCTTGTAAATCTGGGTCGTAGAGATGTTAGCATGGCCAAGCAGCCGCTGCACCTCTTTAAGATCAGAGCCACTTTCCAGCTTGTGGGCCGCAAAGCTGTGGCGCATGGTGTGCGGGGTTACCGTCTCCGTCAAGCCAGCTTCCTGAGCATACGCCTTGATAATAAGCCACAGCCCCTGACGGGTCAGCTGTTGGCCACGGTGATTGAGAAACAGAGCCGTTTCGGTATTACTCTTCAAAAGATGGGGACGGGCGTGGGCCAGATAGCGCTGCAAAATCGCCACCGTCTGCGCATCAATTGGTATCTGGCGCATACTGCCGTCTTTGCCGGCACAGTGCAGGATGCCGCCATCCAGGTCTAGATCGTCCAGCTTGAGGGTCACAACTTCCGTGACTCGCATGCCCGTGGCATAAAGCAAGGCCAACAAGGCAGTATCCCGCAGATTCTTGGGGCTTTCCTCGCGGCGCGGCGCCAACAGCAAACGATCCACTTCATCGGCACTGAGGGTATGGGGCAGCCGCTTTTCCACCTTAGGCGACTGCAGGTCAGCCGCCGGATTTTCATCGAGAATCCGTTGGGCAACCAGATATTCAAAGAATGACTTTATGGCTGCCACTTTGCGCGCCACCGAGGAGGAAGCATAAGGCTGCTCCTTCATGTTTTGCACATATTGGTCCAGAAAAGCCTGGTTCACCTGTACCCAACTAGCCGGCATCCCCTGCTGCTGCATATAATGGAAGAATTGGTTGAGATCATTCCGGTAAGCCACGGTAGTGTTATCGGAATAGTTGCGCTCGTCTTTGAGACGGTTGAGGAAATCGGTGAGCTGATCAAACATGAGACGCCGCTCCTGATTAGGGGCACAGGAACTTCTGAAATTGGATAACTATCTAATATTATGTACAATACCGCTTGAGCATTATAACATTACTTTTCATAAGATCAAACCGTTTACGGAAACATTAAGGAGGTTTCTATGGGTTCAGAGCGTATCATAATTGCCGGCGCGGCCGGCCGTGACTTCCATGATTTCAACACCGTCTTTCGCGACAACGATCGCTTTCAGGTGGTCGCTTTTACGGCGACGCAAATCCCCAACATTGAAGGTCGGCTATATCCGGCCGAATTGGCCGGTTCGCTTTATCCGGAAGGTATCCCTATCTATCCTGAATCAGAGCTAAGCCAGTTAATCCGCGAGCACAACATTGACCAGGTTATCTTCTCCTACTCTGACGTTTCCCACGAGTATGTGATGCACCTGGCCTCTCAGGTTCTGGCCACCGGGGCTGATTTTCGCTTGCTTGGGCCTGGTCGGACACAGATTAAGTCATCTAAACCGGTCGTTTCCATCGGCGCGGTGCGCACCGGTTCCGGCAAAAGCCAGACCTCGCGCCATGTGGTCCGCACGCTGCAAGCCTTGGGCTATGAGAGAGTTGTTGCGGTGCGCCATCCCATGCCCTACGGTAATCTGGTGGCGCAGGCGGTCCAGCGCTTTGCCGACTATGACGACATGGAGGAGTATGAGTGCACCATCGAGGAGCGGGAGGAATACGAGCCTTACATTGACATGGGCGCCGTCATCTATGCCGGCGTTGATTATCCCGCTATCCTGCGCGCGGTCGAAAAAGAAGCGGATATCATTGTCTGGGATGGCGGCAATAATGATCTGCCATTCTTCGCTTCTGATCTCCACATTGTCGTAACCGATCCGCACCGGCCAGGACATGAGCTGGCTTACCATCCGGGCGAGGCCAATCTGCGAATGGCCGACATCGTCGTCATCAATAAGGTTGACACGGCTGATCACGCCAATGTGGTGACTGTCCAGGAGAATATCCGCCGGGTAAATCCCACGGCCGCTATCGTTAAGGCTGCCTCCCCTATCTTTGTCGATGATCCGGGAGCCATTCGCGGCCAGCGGGTATTGGTCGTCGAAGACGGGCCCACGCTGACCCACGGCGAAATGGCCTACGGCGCCGGCGTGGTCGCGGCCCAATACTTTGAAGCCAGGGAGATCATTGATCCCCGCCCCTACGCTGTCGGCACCATTCAAGCCACTTACGAGAAATATCCCACTACCGGCGCCGTGCTGCCGGCGATGGGCTACGGTGCGGAGCAGATGCGCGATCTGGCCGAGACCATCAACAGTACCCCGGCCGACATGGTCATCATCGCCACTCCCATTGATCTGGGCCGGCTGATTGACATTAAGCTGCCCAGCCAGCGGGTACGCTATGAACTGCAGGAAATCGGACTGCCAACGTTAACCGGACTGTTAGAGAAGAAGTTCGGTCGTTAATCAGCGAACTATCGGAGCGCCGCCCCCCAGAGCGGCGCTCTTGTGGCCACTAACCCTGTCGAAGGCGGGGCCTGTCGAAGCCGGCCCCGCCTTCGACAGGACTTCGGCGTGAGCTCAGTCGAACGCTCAGGCAGCGGCCTACGATTGGGGATTTTTGCGGCTCCATTCGCTCCAGGAGCCAACATATAGCTTGCCCGGCGGCAGTCCGACGTGGGCGTGGGCCAGCAGGTTAAGACAGGCAGAAACCCCGGAGCCGCAATAGTAAACGGCCGTGTCTGCTTCCCGGTCGCCAATGACCTGCTGGAGCTGGTGGCGAACTTTGTCCGGGGCATGAAAACGGCCGTCAGCCTGCAGATTGCGCATAAAATGGTAATGCACCGCCCCAGGAATATGGCCCGGATAAGCATCAATCGGCTCCACTTCACCCCGAAAGCGGGCGGCGTCACGCGCATCTACCAGAAGATCCACAGCCGGCAGATCGTCATAGACGACCAGCCATTCCCGCCGGGGTTCGCCCTGAAACGTGGTTGGACTGCCGCTTTCCCGGCCGCTGCGGGTCGGCCGGCCTTCAGCTTGCCACAGCTGCCAACCGCCATCCAAAACAGCGACCGCCTCATGGCCCATATAGCGCAGCATCCACCAGAGACGAGCTGCCCCTATCGCCCCATGATGACCATCATACACCACGACTTGCTTAGTGCTGTCAATGCCCAGCCGGCCAAACAGCGCCCGTAGGGCTTCTGGCGACGACAAGGGGTGACGGCCGTAATCGGTATCCCCCAACCCACTCAAATCGTCATCCAAATGGGCGTAAACAGCGCCAAGAATGTGGGCGGCCAGGTAAGCCTTCTCCCCGGCGCGACTGTCGGCCAGGTCAAAACGGCAATCTACGAAAATCCAATCCTGATTGTCTAACTGTTCTGCCAGGGTGCTGGTTTCGATGAGGCTGGTGTAAGGCATCGTTATGGAGTGTCGGTGGGCTGTGGTGTTGGCGCTGCGGGAGGTGTGGCTTCCGGGATGACCACCGGCTCCGGGGTGGGTGCGACCGCTTCTTCGCCGGGACGAACGAGTTTAAGCGGCCAACTTTCACTTATTACCTGACTACGGCCGTCGGCCCGGCTCTGCAGCTGCACCTGCCAGACGTAGATCCCGAGGCGCAGGTCACCACCGGGCACAACCAGTTGGAACCGCTGTCCTTCTACCGGATTGTAGACCGTGCCTATCGGCAGGGGACGGCCGTCGTCGCCAATCAGGTAAACGACAAATTGTTCAGTGCTGGTCAAGCCATTGGGCCACTGCCAGCTAAACGTCAGCGGCGCCAGGCTGGTGGCAAAGCGCGTCTCCGGGAGCGGATTAAGCAGTTGAATAACCGGATCGGGTAGTGGCGCAGGCGGTGGTAGCTCAACTGTGGGCGACAACGAGGGGTTGGCAAATTCGGCCGTCCAATACCAGACATTCGGCGCGCCAAAATTAACCGTGTAGCCCACGCCAACCTCTGTCGCGCCCTGGTTGAGCAAGATGCGCCGGTGGGATGGGCTGTTAAGCCAGAATTCTACAGCCTGAATTGCCCGCTCCATGCCCCAGGCCGTCGCCTCGCCAATATACCCCCCTTGATAGCCATGGCGCAGCAGGCGCACGGCCGGACTGCTGCCATCACTGCCGGCATGGCCGGTAAAGCGGTTCAGGGCCATATCTTCCGCATGGCTCTGGGCGGCAACGGTTAATTCATGGGCATAGGCCAGCGGCGGCAGCCCATTTTGGCCGCGAGCAGCATTGATGTAATAGTAAAGCTGCTCGGCCGGGGCGCTGTTCACCGGCAAATTGAGCGGCTCGAGCGTCTCGCGTTCAGGCAGCGTAAGCAGCTCAGCAGCCAGATCGGGATCATCCAGATTGTCGAAGGAAAAATCGGAGAGTTCAGCGGAATCCTCGAACAAAATGAGCGGCAGGTACAGGAAGCTGTCGCCAGGCTCGATGCGGACCCAACGGCCGATCTCGGTGCTGCCAAAGGCGTTACTGGCAGCCATAACCACCCAGTAATCGCCGGCCGCCTGGTAGACGTGACTCAGAAATTCACCGGTGTGTGTCCGGCTGTCTCCCATACGCCAGGTGAAATCGGCTACACTGTCATCGCCAAAAGCCTGGCCCAACACCGGCTCGCCTACCCGTCCCGAAGGAACCAGGAGCATGTCTGCCACCGGTGGCTGTCCTATCTGCACCGGCCAACTGATCTCGTCCTGACCCAGGCTGTTTTCTACCACCAGCCGCACCTGATAAATGCCCGGCTGCTGATAAACATGAGCAGGCTGCCGCTCCGATGAAGTGTGGCCATCACCAAAGTCCCAGCTGTATTGCAGGGGTGGCTGGCCACCGCTGAGATTGCGGAACAGCAGGGGCTCATTGACGCTGGCGCCAGGGCGCTGAGGCTCGAAGGCGGCCTTCGGCTCGGGAACAATCACCAGCCGGCCCGGCACGGCCACGGTAGCTAGCGGGTTCGCCAAATGCAGGTGAACGGTATAGTGTCCGGCCAGTGGGTAGACCACGGTGGGATTATCGGCATCGACGATCCGGCCGTCGCCCAGATCCCACAATTGCGAAAAGGGACCGGGGCCGCTCGTTTGGGCCACAAGCTGCACCGGCTGCCCCACGGCCGCCTGCTGTGGACTGAAGCTAATCTGGGCCTGGGGTGGCAGCCCTATCCAGAGGGGGGCGATCGCCGTCGATTCTTGACCGTTTAGCCGCACGGCTACCTGAATCTGGCGCTGCGGGTGAGTCACGTCGGCCATATTAACGCGCACATTGGCATTCAGGGCCCGCTCCTCATTGGGCGGCACCACCGGCTGCCAGATCAGACTGCCCGTCTGCAGGTTGAGGCTGGTGGCGGCCGGTAAAGCGCGCGCATCCAGGGAGAGACCTGGCGGCAAATGCACTTCCACGGTCGGCATGGCCGGCTGGGCGTCGCTGTTGGTCAAGGTTATGTTGAGAACGGCCGTCTGGCCAGGAGTGACGATGGGCGGGGAAAAGGACAACCCAAGCTGAACCGGACCGGACAAAGATATCTGTCCAGTATACAGGTCGTCAGAAAAGTTCGCGGCAGCACGACCAGAATCTGACCCCCATGCTAAAGCTACCAGGCCAATGATCAGCAGCAACATGAGGCCCAATCGGTTCACCCGGATGCACTGTTGCATGGGCAGCAGTTTATCAGAGATTGACTGTTTAGTCGAGTAGGGCATAAACAGTCGGCGATTTTCAAGCCTATCAGCGGTCAATTTGTCCAGATTAGTCCTGATAACTACCCAACTAACCAGATATGTTATAAAATGGGGCCGCGATAGGGTAGGATAGTTGTGTCGCCTGTCCTTGGCCTCACTAGTAGTACTGAATAGGATATCTAATGGCTGAGCATACGAAGAAATCAGACAATCGTGGTTTTTGGAGTTCACTGCTGCGTAACAAACGGGATCATGAGGAGCTGCCGGGCCTGCAAATAGGCTCCGTTTTTTCCCAAGAAGATTTGCTCATTGCTGAAACGGCCGTCGTTGCCGGAGATATCGTCGCCCCACGCGTCATCGTCCACGGGCTTGTGCATGGTCATATCGGCGCCCGCGAGCTGGTCATCCATAAGACAGGCCGGATTTGGGGCGATGTATTTGCCGGGGCTGTTCATATTGAGCCGGGCGCTCAGCTTCATGGATGGGTGACGACTCTGTCCGAAACGGCCGTAGCCCAGCTGTTAAACCAGGAGACTGATTTCTATAGCCTGTTCCCAGAAACAGAAGAAATCCCCAGCGCCTTGCTGGAAGAAAGTGGGTTGCAGAATATTCTGGTAAAACTGGATGCCATTCCGCCAGACCAACGCCTTAACTACCTGCACGAAATGCAAAGTGCAGCCGGCCAGGCGCTTGTGGCCTACGCCGAGTTGAAAGGTCAGTTTGAAGCGAAACTAAATGAACTAGTCAGCGGCGTCATCCGTGAGGCCGAAGAACAGCGCGACAGGTTGGTCGCCCTGCAGGAAGAGATGGTGACGGCTCAGGAAACAATTCAGGCCCGGGATGATACCATTGCCGCTCAGCAGGCAGAAATTGCCGAGGTGCAGGGAATCCTGGAAGAACGGATGGCCGAACTGGAGCAGCTGCGCCTGGCCAACGAACAACGGGAAGTCGGGCTAACCGAACTGCAAGGGCAGCACGAGAGCCTTAATCAGCAGTTCACAACGCTCTCCACTGAAAAACAGAGTCTGACCGAGCGGCTGAGCAACGTGGAAACAGCGCTGCAGGCCAGTCTGCAGCGTGCCGCCGAGCAAGAAGAAGCCTTGATCCACTGGCAGGAGCTGGCCGATACGAATGAAGAAAAAGCGGTAGCCTTGCAGCAGGAGCTGGACGAAAAGAAACAGCTGCTCCAAGAGGCCAACCAGCAGCTGGCGCAGATCCAGGATCAGCGCGACCGACTGCAAGAGGCGCATGAGCGACTGACGGTGCAGCACGCCGAACAGCAAGAGCTGGCAGCCAGTTTCGAACAGCAGGTTCACAAATTAGAGGAACGTATCAGAACCAGCAAACCGGCTGCTGACGAAACAATTGCCGCCTTACTCAGTACGAAAGACAATTTAACGGAAGCCGAAAATCGGATTACTGAGTTAGAAGGTTATCTGCAACGGCTAGAAACAGAAGCCAAAGATTATTTTGACCAGTTAGCCACCCTCAAAAGCGAACTGGATGAGAATAAAAAGCAGCTCTCCGCTAGCCAGGTAGCCCTGCACGATCGGACGCGCGCCCTGGCCCTAACGCAGGCTGAATTGGCCGAACAGCAGGAGCAAGTTCACAAATGGAAAGAAAGTATCGGCCATATGACGGAGCTTCTTTATGATGCCGAGAACCGGGTGAAAGAGCTGCGCAAGGCACTTGACAGCCGTCAACCTGGCTCTGAGGAGCATAAGAAGCTGCTCGATCGGCTGCAGCAGCAACAGATACAGCTAGAAGCGAGTGAAGCTGAAGCAGCCCGCTTCCAGGAAGAAATTCAGACCCAGGGTAAGCGGCTGGCCGAAGCCCAGGCGGCGCTGGTTGAAAGCGAAATCGCCCTCAACCGGTCGGCCGAGCTGCTGGCACAGAAGGAAAACGAACTTAAGCAGGTGAAAAAAGCGGCCATTATGCGCATTCAGCAGCTGGAGCAGGCCATGGCGCAGTCCAGCGCTTAGCCGGCTGTCTGATTGGCGGCAACGGCCGTGCTCGACCCACATCTTAG
>Ga0209498_1002082_pt1 | contig 12186 bp, 11 predicted proteins | sample WalLakDeSediment_FD_184131 | JGI IMG/M metagenome (GOLD analysis project Ga0209498, IMG submission 184131) | Lake sediment microbial communities from Walker lake, Nevada to study Microbial Dark Matter (Phase II) - Walker Lake 11/02/13 Deep... | ecosystem: Environmental > Aquatic > Freshwater >...
GACCCTGAGCGCCCACACCGGCAGCCATGTGGACGCCCCCCGCCATTTCAGCGACGATCCCACCGGCATGGCCGAACTGGATTTACGGCCGTACTGGGGACCAGCTCAAGTCGTTACCATTGACAAACCAGGCGGCCCGCTCTACCCGGCCGATTTCGCCCACGTCGATTTGCGCGGCGCGGAACGGCTGCTCATCCATTCGGCCGCCAGCCATCTCGATCCCGCTCTATTCCCAGAGCAGTTTGTCCATCCCTCGCCGGAGCTGGCCGATTTCCTGGGCCAGCTGGGCATTGTTCTGTGGGGCACCGACGCCCCCTCGGTCGATCACGTCAACAGCAAAACGCTGGACGGTCACACGGCCCTCCTGCGTAACGGTATCGCTATTCTGGAAGGTTTGTGGCTGGCTGATGTGGCCGACGGCCGTTACGAACTCGTCGCCCTTCCTCTCAAAATCAGTGGCGGCGATGGCAGCCCTGTTCGTGCCGTCCTGCGTACTTGACAGCGCTCATTTTTGTGGCATTATACCGAATCTGACATAATTGTTATGATATGAGTCCCTACGACAAACCAATTGTCTGGTTACACGGCGAGGTAAAAACACCACCCCTTTCCACCAAAGCCCGCCTGGAAGCTGGTTTTTTGTTACGGTTGTTGCAACAAGGCGAAACCATTTCGCTGCCGCATTCACGTCCTATGCCTGTAATTGGGCCTCGCTGTCACGAGTTGCGCATCAGTGACAAAAGCAGTGCATGGCGGATTGTCTACCGGGTTGATTCCGATGCTGTGGTGATATTGGAGGTTTTTCAGAAAAAGAGCGAGCAGACGCCTCAAAGAGTTATTAAGAACTGTCAGCGCAGGTTGAGCCTGTATGAGAAAAGTCTCAGGTAAGAAAATCATGGAAAATCGAAAGAAAAGGCGGCTGGAGGAGCACGGTTGGCGCGTAGGCTCGGCAGCCGAATTCCTAGAAATGAGCGAGGAAGAAGCGGCTTACGTTGAACTCAAGCTGCTGTTAGCCGAAAATGTGCGGCAGCGGCGTCGAGAGCGGGAGCTAACTCAGGCTGAATTAGCAGCGATGATGCAGTCAAGCCAATCCCGTGTGGCCCGGATCGAAGCGGGGGACCCTACTGTATCATTGGATTTGCTAATTCGTTCTTTGTTCTCCCTTGGTGCAACAAAAAACGACCTGGCCCAGATTTTGATGCACTCGGACAATCTCGAAATGGCTGTCTAAGCCCCTAATGTTTTCTGATCCTACCGACTCCCTATCAGATAACTTCCGCGACCGGTTTGTCATCGCCGATCATGACCTGATCTACCTGGACGGTAACTCCCTGGGACGGCTGCCGCAGGCCACGGCCGCTCATCTGGAGAAAGTCATCCAGCAGGAATGGGGCGCTGACCTGATTCGCAGCTGGAATAAGGGCTGGTTTGACCTGCCCGAGCGGGTGGGCGCTAAGCTGGCCCACCTGCTGGGGGCCCAGCCGGACGAGATCATTATCGCCGATTCGACCTCGGTGAATCTGTTCAAACTGGTCGTCGCCGCGCTGCGGGCGCAGCCGGACCGGCCTAAGATCGTGACCGATGATCTGAACTTCCCGTCAGATGTCTACATTTTGCAGGGGGCGCTGGCGCTGCTGGGCGGTGAACAGCGCCTGGAAATTGTCCCCTCGCCAGATGGCATTTACGGTCCGCTTGACGGATTGGCCACGGCCGTTGACGCTGAGACAGCCCTCCTGACCCTGTCGCACACTGTTTTCAAGAGTGGCTATACTTATGACCTGACGGCCGTGACCCGGTCAGCCCAGGCTGCGGGCGCCCTGGTGCTGTGGGATCTGAGCCATTCGGCCGGCGCTGTACCCATTGATCTGAACGGGGCGAACGTTGACCTGGCGGTGGGCTGCACCTACAAATATCTCAATGGCGGCCCTGGTGCGCCTGCCTTCCTCTACGTCCGGCGCGATCTACAAGAGAGGTTACGCAACCCGATTTCCGGCTGGATGGGCCAGCACAACCCATTTGCCTTTGGTCTGGATTATGCCCCGGCGCCAGGATTGCGCCGCTTTCTGACCGGTACGCCGCCCATTCTGTCGCTGGCGGCGGTTGAACCGGGTCTGGATATCATTCTAGAAGCCGGCATGGCCCACATCCGCGCTGCCTCGGTGCAGATGACCGATTATCTGGTTCAGGCCTGGCAGAGGGAGCTGGCGCCGCTTGGCTTCGCCCTCAATTCACCCCGGGATGCGGCCGAACGCGGCGGCCATATTTCGCTGGGCCATCCGGAAGGCTGGCGGATTAACCGGGCTCTGATTGAGCAGATGAACGTCCTGCCCGACTTTCGCCGGCCTGATAATATTCGCCTGGGCGTCAATCCCCTCTACAACAGCTTGAGTGAACTGGAAACGGCCGTCGCCCGGTTGCGTAAAGTGGTGGTTGACCGGCTGTATGCGCAGTACCCGCTGGAGATGACGGCCGTTACCTAGCCGGTTAAGCAGAAAAATAGGGGTGGCGCCGCGGCATCCGGCGTGTGACGAAAAGGATGGGCTTGAAGTATGGTAAACGACCCTGTGTCAATTGCGCCGCTGTTACTGGCCTGGTGGGATGAGAACCGGGCCGATCTGCCCTGGCGGCGCACGACCGACCCCTATGCCATTTGGGTGGCCGAGATTATGCTCCAGCAGACCCAAATCGCCACCGTGATTGCCTATTACCACCGCTGGCTGGCCCAGTTTCCCACGGTTGAGGTTTTGGCAGCCGCCCCCTTGGCGCGGGTGCTGAAGCTGTGGGAGGGGTTGGGCTATTACAGCCGGGCGCACAATCTGCACGCCGCGGCGCAGACACTGGTTGCGGAATATGACGGCCGTCTACCCCCCACGGCCCGAGAGCTGCAACAACTCAAAGGGATTGGCCGCTATACGGCCGGCGCCGTGGCTTCTATTGCGTTTAACGAGGCCGTGCCGGTGGTAGATGGTAACGTGATCCGGGTCTTGACCCGCCTCTTTGATATGGCTGATGTCGTAACGGAAACGGCCGTGAAGAACCGGCTGTGGGCATTAGCGGCCGAGCTAGTGCCACCAGAACGGCCGGGCGACTACAACCAGGCGCTCATGGAGCTGGGCCAGACCGTTTGCCTGCCCGGCGCGCCCCGCTGCCATGCGTGCCCGCTGGCGGCTCACTGCCGGGCGCGACAGCACGGCAGTGAGCTGGAGCGGCCGGTGAAGCCACCCCGGCTGGCGACACCCTATTATGATGTGGCTGCGGCCGTGATCTGGCGTGACGACGGCCGTTTTCTCATTGCCCAGCGGCCGTTAGAAGGACTCCTGGGCGGCTTGTGGGAATTCCCCGGCGGCAAAATGGAAGATGGCGAAACGCTGCCCCAGGCGCTAAGCCGCGAAATCAGGGAGGAGCTGGCCCTGGAGATTGCCGTTGGCCGGCCGCTAAAGCCGATCAAGCATGCTTACACCCATTTTCGCATTACGCTCCACCCCTTTCATACCCGCTGGTTGTCCGGCGAACCCCAGCATCTGGGCGTGGCGGATCACGCCTGGGTCAACCTGGACGACCTTGACCGTTACCCGTTCGCGGTGACCGACCAGAAGATCATTGGCCAACTGCGCCGCATGGACGAAGAGCGGGCAGTGGACAGTAGGCAGTGAACAGTAATCAGTAGAAAGTGGGCAGTAGACCCTGCCCAACTTCCCACTGGTCACTGGTCACTTGTCACTGTTCACTGAATACTGTTCACTCTCCCCGCACAGCCATTCCCAAACGCTGGATGCCGGCCTCAATCTCGCTGACGGTCAGCCCGCTGAAGCCCAGCAGAATGGAGGGTGGCGCCGGATGCTGCAAATGGTACGGTGCGCCGGGATAAACCCTGACTCCCAGCCGCGCCGCCCGTTCGACCACGGCCGTTTCGCTCAGCCCGTTCTGCAGATAGAGCATGACATGCAAGCCGGCTGCCTCGGCTGAATAACGTACCCGGCCGGCCAGATGCGCATCCAGAGCGGCCGTAAGCGCTGCTCGCCGCTCGCCATACTCCTGGCGCAGACGGCGCAGATGGCGTTCAAAATGACCCTCGGTGATAAAGTCGGCCACGGCCGCTTGCGTCAGAGTCGGTGCGCCCCGGTCAATGAGCCGCTTGGTGTGCAAGAAGGGGTCCAGCAGCGGCTCCGGCAGGACGACATAGCTCAGCCGCAGCGCCGGAAATAGCACCTTTGAGAAAGCGCCCAGGTAAACCACGCGGCCGTCGCGATCCAGCCCCTGCAAAGCGGTCAGCGGGTGGCCGCTGTAGCGCAGCTCGCCATCATAATCATCTTCCAGAATAACCGCTCCCTGCGCTTGGGCCCACTGCAGCAAGGCTAGCCGGCGGGCCAGCGGCATGGCGCCGCCCCGCGGAAACTGGTTGGAGGGAGTTACGAAGGCCAGGCGGGCTGTGGTTGCCGGGGGAATGCGCTCCACCGGCAGCCCATGATCGTCTACCGGCAGCGGCTGGATATGGGCCCCGTACAGCCGGAAGATGTCTATTGCCCCGCTGTAGCCCGGCGTCTCCACCAGCACCCCATCGCCCCGGTTGAGCAGTAGGCGGGACAAGATATCCAGCGCCTGCTGGATGCCGCTGACGATAACGACCTGTTCGGCCGTGGTCTGTACCCCACGCAGCCGCTCCAGGTAGCCGGCCACGGCCGCGCGCAAGGGATAAAAACCGGCCACCGAGCCGTACCGGGAAAGCATGGCGTCATCGGCGCTCAGGTAGCGGGCCAGCAGCCGGCGCCAGACGTCATAAGGGAAGATGTGGTAGAAGGAGCGACCAAAGCCAAAATCAATCTCTGGCCGGGGCGTGGTCAGCAATGCCTCTTCATCTGATGGATCGAGGGTTAGCAGCCGCTGTCCCCAAAAGGAAAAGCGCGGGTGAAATGGGGCTATGGCCGGCAGACCCTTGGTGACCAATTCCTCGGCGACAAAGGTACCGGCGCCCTGCCGGCTGACCAGATAACCTTCATCCCGCAGTTGAGCATAGGCCGACGCCACGGTGACCCGGGCCAATCCCAACTGGCTGGCTAATGCCCGGTTGGTGGGCAGACGGACACCCGCGGGCAAAACGCCGCGCAAAATTAAGTCCCGAATGGCCGCGTAAAGCTGCTGGTAAAGGGGCGTCTGGCTTTGGGCATCCAGGCGCAATTCGGCTAGAATAGTGGGCAAAGAGATTGTTGTTCTCACGTGCATTCTCATGGCCAATCTCATGGCTAATCAGCGCTAGGTGGCCGACGACAGGCAGTCGGCCCAAATTAGCATTGACAATTGTCATTTTTGCACTATTCTCTTGACTATGCCATACCGTAGTAGCGATAAAACACGTCAGAAGAAAGATGCCAAACGCACAGCGATGATGCAGACGGCGGTGCGCGTCTTTGCCGAGAAAGGGTACCATGCGGCGACCATCCGGGATATCGTCACCGCGGCCAATGTGGCCATTGGTACCTTTTACTTCTACTTCCCTGACAAAGAGACCCTGTTTGTACACTTGTATGAGGAAACGGCCGATTTCCTGCTCCAAACGCTCCGGCAGGCAATCAACCGGCCTGACGAATTCTCAAAGCAGGTTGTCACCGGGATACAGGCTTATGTTAACATCGCCCTGTATGAACCGGCCGTCGTCCATTTGTTGCTGGTTGGCGGCGTAGGCACCGTGCCCGCGCTAACAGAACAGCGGACTCGGTTTCGGGAAGGGCTAACCGTTGTCTGGCAGCGGCCGTTGGAACGCGCCCTTGGCCAGGGTGTGGTTCGCCAGCAAAATTGCCGCCGCACGGCCGCGGCCATTGCCGGCGCTGTGGACGAGGTGCTGCTCAATTTGCTCAACCTGACTAATCCTGAACAAGAGGCCGAAGCAGTGGTGCGCGATTTGAGCCAGTTCATCCTGGGCGCAACCGGCTATCATTCGGGGACCAACGGTCAGGTTTAGGCTGCCGCTCATTGCCTCAAAGCTGTTTTTCAAAGAGCCGGTACTTTTTATACACCCGCATGCCCATCAGGGCAAGCGGCCGGTTCATGGCGTCATTTGTTTCCAATATCCAGGATGCTTCAGCCCAGGTATAGCCACGTTGGGCGGCGGCTTTAGCTGTTTCGTAGTAGAGCAGCGCATCGACCCCACGCTGCCGGTACGCCTCAACGACCCCCAGAGCGATGACTCGTATACCTTTGGCCCGCCTCTTGCCCCACAACAGACGGGCTGCCCCCAAATAAGAGCTGAGCAGGGAGGGGCCTGGCCGGATTTCACACAGCAGTTGATTGACGTCTGGTACGGTCAGTCCAAAACCGACCGGCTGACCGGCTACCTCGGCCACGAAGACCAGGGCCGGATCGAGAATTGACTTCAGACTGTCGGCTAGCTGCTGGATTTCGGCCTCGGTCATAGGGACAAACCCCCAATTTCTTTGCCAGGCCTGGTTATAAATCGTCCGCAGCCGGCCTACCTCCTCATCCCAGGTGCGCATATTGACCGGACGAATCGTGACTTTGTGTTTTTGGCGCACTTTTTCCACCACCCGCAGCAGCTTGGAGGGCATGAGCTCCTGTTCGTTGGTGCTGCTAATTTCACTTTCCCAGGCGAGTAAATCCATGGCTTTGTGGAAGCCGTTGGCGGCCATAAAGTCCAGATAATAAGGCGGGTTGTAGGTCATCATGATCACCGGCGGGCGGCCAAAACCTTCCAGTAACATGCCGCACTCATCGTTGGTAGACAGGTTCATGGGGCCGATAATCTTGTCTGTCCCCCGCTGCCGCGCCCAATCACAGGCCGTTTCCAAGAGAAGAGCGGCCGTCTCGGGATCATCTAGCAGTTCAAACATGCCAAAGTGGGCGCCGTTTTCCTGCTGGCAGGCGTTATGTCGATGATTCAAAATGGCGGCGATGGTGCCAACAGGCCGGCCGTCTCGCCGGGCAATGAAATAGTCAGCCTCGGCATGTTGGAAGAAGGGATTCTTGTTCTTGTCCAAGAAATGGAGTCGCTCAAAAAAGAGCGGTGGCGCCCAGTGGCGATCGTTGGCGTAGACCGTCCAGGCGACCTTGATGAACTGGCTTAGCTGCGAACGCGTTTCGACACGCTCTATTTCCAAACCCATATTCCCTCCTGATGGCCAATGATCTGGCCGGCTACAGGCTGCTATTCAGGCAGTGCCCACAAGGCAACGTCATTGATCTGGATGGAGAATTGGAGCGTGCGCAGCATGTCGGGCCGGCGCGCTTCAATGGCGGTAACGATGAATTCCAGCATCTTCTGACCGTCGGCGGCCGAAAGAACGGCCGGCAGCAGGTTGGGCGCCGCCGGTTGGGCTACCGGCACATAGTCGGGCTGCGCCATGATTAAGCGACAGCCAATTTCTTGCACCGCGGCCAGCGACAGTTCCCAGGCCGGTACGTAAAGACGGCGCGTCTGACCCCACAGCTTCTCAGCTTCAGCCGCGCTGTTGTTGCTGAAGAAACCATCCTTACTCTGCACCTCCCGGCTGTGCAGCGTTACCTGTCCGTTGAAGATCCAATATGGCCGCCATTCGACCGGTTCGGCCGGACTGTTTGAGGGCTGAGCGAATTGGATCTTGGCCGGGGAAAGGCCATCATCCTGGATGGCCACGGCCGCAAAACAGGCCGGGCAAAGCAGCACCAGATCATGATCATTGGCTTTTAACGGCCGTTGGCAGGCCGGGCAGCGCAGCAGTAACAGCTTCATTCAGTTAACCCTTGCCCCGAAGTTGCTCCAGCATGCTGGTAACCGATTTGGGGCTGAGATCTAGCAGCCCAGCCTGGCTGCCGACGGCTTTGCGCGCCGCCGGGTCGATATACTCTACCTCTTCGCCGTAGCGAAAGGCTGAATAGGCGAAGCCGATCAAGAATAAGCCCAGGATCACGGGTATGCAGAGCAGGGCCAGCGAATCATCACCATCGGCCGAATCGAGGAGCAGGCCGCTGATTACCGCGCCATTGACCAGCAGGCAGTTGCCCAAAGCCATGCCGGCAACCAGGGCAGCGGCCCGGTAGATTATGTTACCAGGCGCCTTGCCATATAACACTTTGCCCTGCAGGCCGTCGATGACCACTTGATAATTGCGCTCTTTATACTCATACCGGCCCACCCACAGGGGATAGTAGAGCAGTGACAGCTGCGGCCGGAGAATATGGTACTGCTCGAAATAGGTTTTGTTCAGGGAGCGCCCCTTTTTCCGCGCTTCGCCTTCAAAATAGCGGGTCGATTCGGCCAGGGCTTCGGTCTGAGATTCCGCAGGTTGGAAAACCATGGCCTCTGCCTGGAGCAGTTCTTCATCGTAAGGCTGGAGCTCGTTCTGGCCGGCGTCAATGCGGTGGACGCCAAATTCTGACACATCGGCGGCCGCATCTTTCCAGACCATGTCGGCCATGACTTCCACTTCGTGGGGTTTGCTGCTATCACCTGATTTCACCTGGCCAAAGCGGTAGCCGGCCACGAATGCCTGTACCCGCCAATATGGTAGATAAACCAGAAACAGCTCCCGAATCTGTGCCTGCCGGCGCAGATTGATGGCTTTGTTCAAGCCGGTAAAGAAACCGCGCATGGCCTGTTCGGCCTGCGGCCGTTTGACCTGATTGCGCAGCTGCCAGCGACGCGTACCGCGATCCCCTTGTACCAGGGAGTCATGGTCGCAATAGGGGCAGTGCACGATACGCGCCCCTTCGGGTACGGGCACAACCGCGGCGCAGTTAGGGCAGATTAGCCCCTGGCTGCTGGCCCGGGAAACAACGGGTATGTCAGATTGAAGGTTGGTCATGGTTGTTCCAGGCTAGATCTACAATTGCGCCATTAGTTTCGGGCTGAGATGATCAGGGCAGCGGCAAAAATAGGTACGGCAATAATGGGCGCGGCCAGACAATAGAGGGCCAGACCGACGAACATCCCGTCTACATTGTCGATAAAAAAGCCGCCCAGCGGCAGCCAGGCAACACAAAAGTAGGCGGCAAAGGCCAGACCGCCCAGGGCCACAAAGGGCAGTTCCCACTTGGCCGGGAAGATATTGGCGAAAACTTTGCTGGTGGCGGCATCTACCACGGCCGTATACCGTCGCCCGTTAAAGCTGTACTTGAAAATGTAGAGGGGCAGATGGACCAATGAGGCTTCCCGTACCTGGTCGGGGGTGATGGCGTGATCATTCTGCAACCAGTCCAGCATGGTGGTGTAGGGTACCGTGGGCATAACGGCCGTGGCATCCAGGCTATGATCGTATGGTTCCAGCGCGGCCGCGGGCACCGTGAGCTGCTTCAATTCGCTGATGGAAATGGCGGCCGCCGGCTCCATCAGCACCTGCTCTTCTTTGTCGCTATTTTGCACTCGCAGCAGCCACATGGGAAACATCTCAAAGCTGCTGGACTCAATCTGGGCTTTGCTGTCCAGATTCTTGACCGTTTCATTGCCACCCATCCAGCGGCGCAGCGCGGCTAGGGCATCATTTTCGCGTACCGTCTGGCGCACCGCATAGTGAAAAACAGCGCGGCTCTTGTCCACGAAATTGGCCGTGCCACAGAAGGAGCAGTCGACAAACTGGGTTCCCTGCTGCACGGGCAGCGGTGCGGCGCACTGGCGACAGAGAGCCTGGGTAGCGTTGGTGACGGTCATAAACATAATTGTAGCATGAGCGCCGGGCATTCTCAATGAACCGTTCCGGCGGCGCCCCCGTGACCGCGCCGTCCACTGCTCACCTTTTCTGCTTGCGTGGTTCCCAAACGGGCTAACATACGGTTCAGCCACGAATCACCGCCAATGGCCGGGCCGCTGTTGTCGCGCTCTGCTCTTTATGTCATACTTTTCTCTGTTCTTAACCCATGAGCCGAGTGGTCCGAATCTGGCATCAGAGCCACTTCGCTTAGACCCTGACAAGGAGATTGTTGGCGATGAGCTCACGTTACTTTATGTTAATTTTCGCTGGACTGGTCTTGTTCATGACTGCCTGCACTGTTGAGCCACAGCAAGTGGAGGTAACCCGGCTGGTAGAACGCGAAATTCCGGTGACGGTTGAGGTGACGCGTGTTGTGACTCAGGTGAGTCTGGTTGAAGTCGAGGTTGAAGCCACCCGTCTGGTGGAAGTGATCATCACAGCTACCCCCGAACCGGTTGTCGAAGCTGAGCCGGAAGAGGAAGAAACGCCTCTCCTGGCAGCCGGAGCCCAACCGACACCGGCTGGTACCATTTACGTCGTCCGTGCCGGCGACACGCTGAATTCGATTGCCGCCCGGACAGGTACGGCCGTCGCCGATATTCTGGCCGCCAACAACCTGACCAATGCGGCCGTGATTTTCACTGGACAGCAGCTGTTAATCCCGGACTGGGATGGTGTGGAGCGTGTTGTAGCTCCTCCACCTACGGCCACGGCCAGTGCTCCAATGCCGGCGCCTAATCCCTCGCCCCCACCACCGCCCCCTCCGCCTGGCCCACAGGTTAACCTGCTGCCGAACCCCTCTTTTGAAGGGGACTGGTATTTCGCCGGGTTCAATGAGCTGCAGATTCCGGTTGGCTGGCAAGTAGCAACCGACGAAGGGCAGAATAATCTCTCCCCCGGCTCCGGCGGGCTTTTTGCCCGGCCCGAGATTCGGGTGGTGCCTGCCGCCGATCTGCCGCCGTCCGAGCACGGCCTGTTTATCTTTGACGGCAACAAGACGTTAAAGGCTTTCAAAGGGTATGCTCCCACCAGTTTTAGCCTGTTTACCGATGTAAATCTGACGCCCGGCCGTTACCGACTGGTAATTCGCTACTTTGCCGACGCGGTGGAGACCTACAGCGGCAGTACCAAGATTTACGCCGCCGACCCACAGGCCGCCGAAATACGGGCCATTCACAACAATGGCGGCACCGGCTGGCAGGGAACAACTGCCGGACAGCGGAGTATGCTTACGTATGATTTTACGGTGACTGAAGCTGGCGTAAACCGGGTGGGCGCTTCGTTCCGCAACCGGTATGCTCTCACCAACAACGGCTGGTTTCTGGACCATTGGGAGCTTTATGCCATTGCTCCTTAGCTGATGAGCCAGGCTGGGACTCTGTTTATCCTGGCTAGATGTACCGGGCGGCTGGTCCTGGTGGTGACCTTGTCATTGCCAGGCCAGGTCGCATTGGCAGAACTGGGGGCGTGCGATCATGAGGACTGGTAGAGCGAAGCTGGCAGTGGCTTTGTTGTTGTTAGTCACAGCCTGGCTGTATGCGCCCAGCCTCCATTTTGGGCTGATGTGGGATGATCCCCAATGGTTTGGGCGGGCAAGCGGCCGTTCGCTGGCCAAACTGCTTGGGCCAATGCCCGATTTTCACTTTTACCGCCCCCTGGTCATGCTCTATAACAACCTGTTTGTCCACGGTGATGGTCGGCTGGCCGTTTTTCCCCTTCACGCGGCGCAGATCGGTTGGCACCTTCTCAATGTTGCCTTGACCTACAGCCTGGGCCGTGCCCTGCGCTTAGGCCCCGCTGCGGCCACGATTGCGGCAGGGCTCATGGCTTTCCATCCCTTTGCTTATCAGGCTGTGGCCTGGGCTGCTCCGCAACAGGCCATGAATGTGGCCCTGTTAAGCAGCGCCTGGCTGGCCTACCTGGCTGCTCGGCGTTGCCGGCAGCGTTGCTGGCTGGCAGCCGCCCTCAGCCTCTTGCTTTTCACATCTGCCCTTTTCTTGCAGGAGAGCAGTGTTTTGCTTTCCTTGACGCCCCTTTTGCTGGAACTGCACGGGATTAACAAGCGTCGCCAGCATGAATGGCGCAACGGCCGTTGGCCTGCCAGCCGCTGGCTGGCCAGCCAGCGGCTGGCCCTCACTTACCCCGCGCTGGGCGCTGTTTTCGCCTTTATCTGGTTGATGGCGCCGCGCCAGCAAGGTTACACGGTGCTGGCCGCAGATGTGAATGTTACAGCTTACCTGCTTCAGGGAACTGTGTTTCCGCTGTTAGGACGTCCCTGGGGCTATGTGTCAGCCGAAGCGATGAGCGCCAGTTTGCTTTTGCTGCTATCGGTTATGGTGATACACCTGTTGCTGGGGCTGGCCTGGCGCGGCGGACACGGCCGCGCGGCCCTGTTCGGCCTGATCTGGGCCCTATTGGGTTTGCTTCTACCTATTGGTGGCCTGAGTTATGATTATGTCAGCATCGGCCCGCGTCTCTTCTACTATGCCATTCCCGGCATTTCTATACTTTG
>Ga0209498_1002083_pt1 | contig 12186 bp, 12 predicted proteins | sample WalLakDeSediment_FD_184131 | JGI IMG/M metagenome (GOLD analysis project Ga0209498, IMG submission 184131) | Lake sediment microbial communities from Walker lake, Nevada to study Microbial Dark Matter (Phase II) - Walker Lake 11/02/13 Deep... | ecosystem: Environmental > Aquatic > Freshwater >...
CATTTTCGTGCGTTCGTGGTAAGAAAATATGCCCGGCCGGTTTCATAGAACGCCCTTTTAGACCTCCGATCCGGCCTGAAAGGTCTATCGGCAAATGGCCGAAGAGCAATAAAGGAGCACCCACATGCTGGAAACCATGAAAAAGCTGGCAAAGGAAAAAGATATTTGCGTGCTCGCCACGGCTTCCGGCGGCACGCCTTACTGCTCGCTCATGGCCTATGCCACGGACGAGGAATGCCGGGAAATCTTCATGGTCACCTACAGGAACAGTCAGAAGTACCAGAACCTGCTGGCCAATCCATCGGTCAGCCTTCTTATCGATACCAGGGAGGAGCATACCGGCCGTCACCGGCCTGAAGCAAAAGCCATGACCGTTGCCGGAACCTACTCGAAAATTGAAGACCCTAAAAAGGAGGCCGCGGTTCGAGAAAAACTCATGAAAAAGCACCCTCACCTCAAGCCGTTCATCGAGGGCGCCGACGGAGAAATCATTTGTATCCGGATTGCCTCTTTTCTCCTCCTCGACGGCCTGACAGAAGCCCATTTCAAGGAGCTTTGACATGCCTGCCGTACCTGAGATTCGCATTCTTCGATGCAACGACATCCCGGTGAACCACAAGGGAGCCTATGTGCTTTACTGGATGACCGCCTTTCGCCGAACCCGGTGGAATTTCAGCCTCCAGCGCGCCGTTGAGTGGTGTACGGAGCTGAATAAACCCCTGATAATCTTCGAGCCCCTTCGCATCGGCTACGGCTGGTCGAGCGATCGGTTCCACCGCTTCATCCTCGACGGGATGGCCGCCAATTCAGATGCCCTCAAGAAATTCAGTGCCGCGTATTATCCCTATGTGGAACCTTACCCCGATGCCGACAAAGGCCTCCTCGCAGCCCTTGCCGGAAACGCATGTGTGGTCGTCACCGACGACTTTCCCGCCTTCTTTATTCCATCCATGATCAAGGCGGTTGCCGGGAGCCTCCCCGCTCGCATGGAAAAAGTGGACGGCAACGGCCTTCTGCCCATGCGCGCCTCGGATTCGGTATTTACCGCCGCTCAATTCTTCAGGCGCTTTCTTCAGAAGGAATTACCCGCCCATCTCGCCCGCATGCCGGAAGCAGCGCCCCTGAGGGTCAAGGGCCTGCAGGCCCCTGTGCCTGTCCCGAAGGAGATTCTGAAACAATGGCCCCCGGTTTCACCGGAATTGCTTCAGGGACACCCAAAGGCCCTTTCAGCGCTCAAGATCAACCACCACGTCCCAACGGTGGAGCGGCGCGGAGGTTCCAGGGAAGGCACGAAAACCTTGAAGGGCTTTCTTGAGAACAGGCTCTCGCTCTATCCGGAAAACCGCAACCATCCTGACGACGACGCAACGAGCGGGCTTTCCCCCTATCTTCATTTCGGCCATATTTCCGTCCATGAGGTTTTCCAGCGCCTGGCGGAAAAAGAGGACTGGGCCCCGGAACACCTGCCAAAGAAAGTTACCGGCGGCCGGGCCGGATGGTGGCGCATGAGCGAAGGGGCGGAGGCTTTTCTGGATGAGCTCGTCACATGGCGGGAAATCGGGTTCAACATGTGCAGCCTGAGGGACGGCTATGATCGGTATGATTCCCTTCCGGCATGGGCCCTCAAGACTTTAAACCAACACAGCAGAGATCAGAGACGCTATCTTTATTCTCTGGATGAGTTTGAGAAAGCAGGAACCCACGACTCCCTCTGGAACGCAGCCCAATCCCAGCTTGCCAGGGAAGGGCGAATTCACAATTACCTTCGGATGGTCTGGGGAAAAAAGATTCTTGAGTGGACACCCTCCCCTCAAGAGGCCCTGGCAATCATGATCGAACTGAACAACAAGTACGCCCTGGACGGAAGGGACCCCAATTCCTATTCAGGGATCATGTGGTGCATGGGCAGGTATGACAGGGCGTGGGGACCGGAACGGCCGATTTTCGGCAAAGTCCGATACATGAGCTCGGAGAATACGGCGAGAAAACTTCGGCTCGGTGAATACCTGGAAAGGTACGCCCCTTGAGCGCCTTTTCATGATGCACCCCATTGCCGGAAAGATACTGCGCTGGTATGCCCTTCACCGCAGGGACCTCCCGTGGCGCAAAACCAGGGACCCCTATGCCGTCTGGGTTTCTGAAATCATGCTCCAGCAGACCCAGGTGGATACGGTGTTGCCTTACTATGGCCGTTTTCTTGCTCGCTTCCCCACCGTTCGATCGCTGGCCGCTGCAAGCCTGGACGAGGTCTTGAAGACCTGGGAGAACCTGGGTTATTACACCCGCGCTCGTCATCTCCATGCTGCAGCCCGGGAGATCGTCGATCTCCGGCAGGGAGTGCTTCCTGTAACCGAGGAAGAGCTTATCCTTCTACCCGGCATCGGCTCCTATACGGCCGCGGCGATTGCCAGCATTGCTTACGGCAAAAGCGTCCCTGCGGTGGATGGAAACGTGCGGCGCGTTCTTTGTAGGGTTTTTGCCGTGCAGACCCCTCTTGACCACAGCCGGACACAACAGAAGATCCGCGCACTGGCCGAAAAACTGATTCCTGCAAGGGACCCCGGCTCCTTCAACCAGGGGCTCATGGACCTCGGCGCAACCCTCTGCACTCCCCGAAGGCCCTCCTGTGCCGCATGCCCTCTCAAAAAGCTCTGTCTTGCAGGGATCCAAGGCCTCCAGGAAACGCTTCCGGTCAAGGGGAAGCGGCGTGGCGTGCCTCATAGGGAAATGATCGCCGCCATCCTTGTGGACGGAAGGGAAAGGTATCTGGTCGTGCAAAGACCTGCTGCAGGACTTCTGGGAGGTCTGTGGGGTTTTCCCGGCGGTGAAAAACAGTCCCAACAGACCCTGAGACAGGCTTTAAGGAAGACGGTGAGAAAAGATCTGGGAATCCAGGTGACCTGCAAAAAAGAGTCGGTTGCCGTAAAGCACGCTTACACCCATTTCAAAATAACCGTCCACGTATTTCTATGCCGCATCAGGGAAGGAACACCGAGGCCGATCGGTTATCCTCGCTGTCAATGGGCGGGGCCCGAGGATCTTGGTGAGCTCCCATTGTCGAGAGTGGACCGCAAGATCCTGCAAGCCCTTTCCATCACAACTGGCCGGAGGTAGGGTCCCAATTCGCGAGCATTTCCTCATAGGATGGATCATCGTAGCGACTCAGAAGAAAGGCGGGCGCATAATCGGGCAAATCCCTGCCGGCCACGTGCTTTGCGAGAAGCTCGCCGGCCGCCATGCCGGCCATGATCCCGAACCCTGAAAGCGCGCCGATAACAAAAACCCCGTCCACGGGAAGAGGACCAATGAGGGGTCTGTTCTCCCGGGTCTTGCAGTAGTATCCGCCGTCCACCCGGGGCGGGCTCATTTTATCCAGATACACGGCAAGACCGGGAATCATTCGCGCCATCCCCCGCATTACGATTTCCCCGTATTCCGGTTCAAAAACAGGCGGCCACACCGGTTCCTGCGCTTTGATGTCGTAAGTCCAGAGAGCGAGGATGATGGGGCTGTCCGCCCCTCCTTCAGGACGAAAGTGGACCCCACCGGGGAACTCCTCCAAGAGCCACCTCGTCTTTTCACTTCCCGCCAGCGCCGCTCTTTCCTCATCCGTCCAGGGGAGGGTCATGGGATCGGTCCAGATCATGAGGGGGACATGACGGGGAATGATGCCCAGGGTGTCCCTGAAAGCGATTTTCCCGTGCAATTCGTTGAAGACCGGGATTTCGACGCCGACCATGGCGCCCGCTTCCTTCAGGAGCGGGCCTGCGGCAAGCACCAACCTTCTTGCAGAAATACGCACCGACTCCCTGGATGTTTCCACCCGGATTTCATGGATCCGGCCCCTGTCGACCGTTGTGCCGGTAACGCGCCCCATGAGAAACTTCGCCCCGAAGGCTTTAGCCCGGTCCAGCAAGTACATGCCCAGTTGCTGGGCGCTCAGCCATCCGCAGCGCCGAGGATGAAGCATGGCCACAACCTCGTCCGCAACAAAGGGGAATTCCTTCCGGATCATCTCAGGCGAAAGGACCAGGTCCGCTCCCTCGAGCCCGGGAACAAAACCTTTGTCCATCCTCGCAGGATAGGCCGGATCGTCGGGACGGCCCCGGTGGTATCGCAAAGAACCTGCGCCGAGACCCGAGATCTCCACCGCTACGCGCTCCATCAAAGCGGCCTGCTCAGGCCTTGAAGTAAGGAACACGTAACCCCGCCGGTTCATATGAAAGAAGTTGTCGCTTTCAGCGGCCAGCATTTCCAGAAGGTCGATGCTACGGTTCATGAAGCGCACCATGGTGTCGCCGGGGCCCGGCCACCAATTCCTGTAGGCTTCCGTGGATTTGTCACTGGTGAGTGTGAGCGGCGCCCGCTCATCCACAATGAGGACATGCCGCATGCCTTCCTTGACCGTTAAATGATAGGCTGCAGATACGCCGGCAATGCCGGCGCCGCAGATGACCGCCTCTGCATTCATCGTGTCCATGTTTATCCCCCGGGGAAAAGCCCCGACAGTCGAAAACACCCGTCAAAGTATCCGATTATCACCCCCCTGACAACAGGGAAAATGGCCTCATACCCATTCACTTCTGTGCGCTCTTTGCGGTCTGTGCTGTGAATAACAGGGGAGATGGACCTTTTTATTGAAGTATGCTAAGGAATTGGCATCCTTCAAAAGTGTTTGCATGGCGAAAACACACGGCCTCGATGGTGAAGGCCATCACCTTTTTCTCAAGGACGTCATTGATGCCCACTTATAAGCCGGTGGAGACATTCTCTTACGCAGAAAAACCTCTCGCTCAAGTTCTTGATGAACACCAAAGATGGCTCAAGGGTGCAGGAGGCCGAAGGGCTGCTTTGCGCGGCGCAGCGCTGAGGGGCGTTGACATGAGCGGCGTCAACCTGGTAGGGGCAAGTCTTAGAGAAGCGGATTTGGATAGCGCCTGTCTGAACCATGCGGATTTAAGGGGCGCAGACCTTTCAAACGCTCATCTCGACAAGGCCGGCTTGATCAAAGCCAGACTGGTCGCCGGCAATCTGGAATTTGCATCTTTCATCGATGCCGTGAGCACGGATGCGGATTTCACGGAGGCAAACCTCTTCCGGGCCGACCTCAGAGGAGCCGGCCTGAACCGCGCCGTCCTGCGGGGTGCGAACCTGAGGGAAACCGATTTGCGCGGAGCAAATCTGGTTCAAGCTGATCTGAGAGACTCCTGCCTCGTGGGCGCCGAAATGAGCAAGAGCGTTCTCAGTGGCGCGGATTTGAGCGGTGCAAACCTTTGCCGATCGAGGCTGGTTGGAGCGAACCTTCTCGGGGCGAACCTATCCCGGGCCAATCTTCATGGCGCCGACCTGACGGAAGCCGACCTGACCGACTCGCTCCTCATGGTTTCGAATTTGTCTTGCGCGGATTTGAGCGGCGCCGCCCTCAACGGGGCTTGCCTCGACGGCGCCGACCTTTCAGGATGGGCGCTCAGGGGGATATGCTGCACCCGGCTGTTTCTTTCTGAAACCGGAGAGGTCATCAGCTTCGACCCCGGCGAGTTTGAGAAAAAAATAAGGAAGATTTGTTGGTGATGGGAATTTCGCCCCGTGAAGTGTGGTGGGTTAAACCTTTTCACGAATGAAAATGGCTTCTACGATTTTCTCAATATCTTCTTCGAGTTCTCCGTGAAGATCTTCGTCCCCGGGCAGTTTCCCATCTCTATTCAGGTTCCTTTCCACTTCCATCCCCCTCGGTGAGCGACCCTTCTCTAAATCTTCTGCACGCCCCGTTATGGGATGTTTTCTGAAATAATCATCCAGCGCCGCTCGGAATTCCATTTCAAAGGCTTTTCTTTTCGTGTTGTGAAAATCGTAATCAGAGATCCCATACATGAATTTCGTGTCTTTTCTTGACACGGCCGCCGCCCCTTTCAGGTCCAGGACCCCAAAACCCATTTTCCTGTTGACCGCTCCCGCAATGAAAGCTGCGGCGTGAGCGGCTTCGGCGGTGAAGGGAATATTCAGGATGATTTCCAAGGACTTTTCGTATGTGGTGTATTTTTTTTCGAATTCGCCTGGTTCGAACCTCAGGATCTCTCCCCTCTCGCTCCTGCAAAGGATGTGGGAGCAAATGACGCTTCGGATATTCCATCCGCACAGGGAAGCATCATCCAGGCAGGCCCCGCTGAGCGTCGCTCCTGCGAGATCAGCATGGCACAGGGTGCAGGATTGCAATACCGAATCACTCAGATCGGCCCCCGAAAGCTGAGTCTCTTCGAGGTTGGCCTCTGTCAGATCGGCGCCCACCAGGTTTGCGTGCTTTATGCAGGCTCTTCTCATGTCCGCACCACTGAGATCCGCCCCGTTCAGGGTGGCTTCCTTCAACTCCGCATCCTGGAGATCCGCCCGTTTCAGGCATGCGCCGACAAGGTTGGCGCCGCTCAGGTCAGCCTTCCTCAAGTCCGCTTCCTTGAGATCGGCACAAACCAGGTTGGTTTCATTGAGCATGGCGTCCCGTAAAACCGCATCTTCCAGCTTGGCATCTCTTAGAACGGCCCTTCGAAGAATGCAGCCCATGAGGTTGGCCCCTCTCAGATCGGCGCCGCTCAGGTTGGCCTCCCTCAGAAGCGCGCCCCGCAAATCCGCACCCACAAGGTCGGCGCCTGAGAGGTTGACCCCGATGAGGGAGGTCTTTCTGAGCGCTGCCCCCACAAGACTCACTTTCCGAAGATTGGCCCCGATCAGTATGGCCCTGCTCAGATCGGCGCCGATCAAATACAGATTCCCGAGGTCGGCTCCGATGAGGCTGGCGTTCCTGAGATCCGCCCGCTCTCCCCCTTCGCCCCGCAACCACTTCCGATGCGCGTCCAGAAGGACGGGCAGCGATAGGCCTCGGTGTGAAAAATCAGCGATGGCCTTAAATGTTTGCATGGTCTTATCGATTCAACCTCTGCTGAAGTTCATCGAAACGCATCTGGGCCGGGCTCAAGCCTTATTTTTTATCGGGGTCTGAATTCCTCCGGGGCCCCTTTCCGGCCTGCAAGCTCTCCAGCCGGACGCTGCACCAATCGTCCACCCTGACCCAGCCTGATCGCCGTTCCTCGCTCGAGCGCCGCTCCTTGAAACTTCGTCTTTCCACGCCTCCCTGCAGGAAGTATTCAAGCTTATGGGCTTTGCGCCTGTCCACGCCGGATCGCCTGTCAATGTCATAATATCTTTTTGCCAAGGTCTCGACTCCGATCCGAATCATCCCTTTGATTCTGAGTTTTAGGGAGCCTAAGGGCTCCGATTCGACGCCCCACCGGACAAAGGGACTGCAATTATTCTGCCATCACCCCATATCTGCTTTTTTTCCGCTTGATTTCAATTGGTTAGAGGAATATCGCGATGGCCTCGCGCTCAACCGTTCAGAAAGAGAACTCCATGAAAAGAGCCGAGAGTTTCCAATTATTGGCAATATATTACACACCTTTACGACGGCATGATCGGAATGCTCGTCGCAGCGGCCTAGAGCAACTTGCTTGGCTCTGTGGTCATGAGCGATTCCCTGAAAAGAAAAACTGCCCTTAGAGACTGCGCAGGGTCCTTGGACATAGGAGGGTTCTATGGCGTGAACGGTACCAGCCGTCCTCATAGCTCAAGATTTGAACATTTGCCGTCCTCCGCAGTAACCTGCTGCGGAGGATAGATCGGTTTGAGGCGGCATTTTGCTAGCGTTTCATTATCGGATTCTTTCAAGGGATTGGATCAGTTTTTTCCCGGACAAGGGAACGTTCACTTCGCCGAAAAGAATCTGCTCAGGGCTGGAGGTCGTTTCGTAGTAAACCCGGTTCAGACCGAAATCCGATCCCATTCCGGCCCCTTCCAGAGACACTCCGGCAAAAAGGCCCTTGGCCCTTGAGTAGGAAAAAATGCCCCCTCTTAGAAGGATCTCAGAAGCTGCCGTGACCTGTGCGCCATAGGGACCTGCGGCAATTGCGGCGTCTGCTCCCAGTTTGAATCTTGATTTGAGAAATCCCTCCATGGCTCGGTCGCCGATGACGACAAGAAGAAGGTCGGTCAGTTGAACGCCAAACTGAATGCCCACGCTTCCGGCGCCGATATAAACAAAGGCAGGCCCGCTCCAGGTCCCGTCACGGCGGGCCAGCACAACCCCCTTGCCATAGGCCCCTCCTGCGAAAAAACCCGCTTTGAAGAACTCCGGTATGATGGCGATGCCTGCGCAATCCCGGATCAGGTCCGTCGGTGGCGCGCTGTCCTGGCTTTGCATCATTTCTTCCAAAACGATTCGCGCCTTGTCCACGACGATATCGGCATCCTCCCTACTCTGAGCGCAAACCGGGAAAGGGCCGATAAAAAATCCGATTGAAACGCACAAGATAAAACCTGCAACAGATCTTTTCATGCTTTCTTTCTCCTTTTCATGGACCTTCTTGAAGACAGGGGCAAGTGTTTCACCTGATCCGGAAGCTTATCAAGTCTCCCCAAAAGGTCAACCCATTTTAAAAGTCCCGCAACGGGTGTTGGCTTTTTCTCAAAGATGTCGCTCCGCCCATGACTCTATTCGGTCAAAGGCTTCATGGATCTCATTTTCCGTGGCTCCGAAAGACAGCCGCATGTGACCTTCGCCTGTTGGACCGAAGCCGTTGCCGGGCACGGTGACGACCTTGGCCTCGTAGAGAAGTTTGAGGGCCAGATCCACGGACCCTATCCCCTCTTTCAATGACCGTGGCAAGGCCTGCTGCAAGAGCTTCCATGGCCCCGCAACTGATGAAGAGCTCCGTGTCAGGATCGACGGAAATGCCTTTTGTCTCCTTAAGACGCCGCGCAACGGCCTGTCTCAGAGCAGGCAACCCGGGCTGCAGGGAATACTTCCCGACCCAGTCTTCGCGCCTCAGCGCCTCGATCACCCCCTCGATGATGAACGAGGGCGTCGCAAAAGATGGAATGCCCTGACCTAGAGAAATGCACCCTTCGACCTTGCTCGCAAGGACAGGCATCTGTTTGATGGCCGACACCGAAATTCGGGCCACCCGCTGGGATATGCCGGAGACATCCTCCTTGCGCCCCGCCATCCGGTAGACCGAACGCTCACTCATGGTCACCTTCCCCCTCAGTGTGGAAAAAGAAACTGTGGCTAACCTTTATCACGCTAAACCGGACAGGGTCAAATCTCCTCCTGCCGGGCGTGAGACTGGAGGTGTTGCCAAACTCGCTCTGCGTACTTAGCTTTTTCAATCATTAAACCGATTAATTCAAGGCGCCCGATGAGCCTTTCCTTCGGAAAACAGATTGCTTATGCCGCCCCTGCTTTCGCTCTCGCCGTGGTGGGCATCCCTGTCTATGTATACATCCCTAAATTTTACACGGACGTGGTCGGTGTTCATATCGGCATAATCGGGTACCTGCTCCTCGCTGCCCGGGTTTTTGACGCCGTCACGGATCCCGCCCTGGGTTTTTTATCGGACAGGACCAAAACCTCCTTTGGAAGGCGTCGCCCTTACATTGCCCTGGGTTCCATTTTCCTCGCTTTGAGCCTTTATCTGCTCTTTAATCCCCCTCCCGGCTCAGCCACCTTCGACACCCTGTGGTTCGGGGCCTGCATCTTTTTTCTGTTTCTTTTCTGGACCGCCGTGGTCGTGCCCTTCGAGTCTCTGGGGCCGGAACTGACCTTTGATTACCACGAAAGGACGACCCTTTTCGGCATGCGGGACGGGGCCATGCTCGCAGGAACCCTTGCAGCCGCGAGTGCCCCTGTTCTTGTGGGCGCTATCCTGGGGCTTCCCGCCACCCCTGAAGGGGAGCGCATGAAGTTTTTCTGGATTTCAGTGATCTACGCCCCTTTCCTCATCCTGTGCTGTGGGTGGTGCGTCCTGTCTCTTCACGAGCGACCCCTGCCGGAAAACCGGTCAAAGCCGACCTTCTTAAAGGGAATCAGAACCGTGATGGAGAACAAGCCCTTTCTCCTGCTTCTGTCGTCTTACACAATCGCCGCCTTTGGGAGCAATCTTCCGGCTACCCTGATTCTTTATTATGTGGAGTATGTGATCGAGTCCATGCAGGCAGACCTCTTTCTCGCCCTCTATTTTGTGACCGGCATTGTTTTCCTCCCGGGATGGGTCCTCCTGTCTCGCAAGCTCGGCAAGAAATGGACATGGATTGCATCCATTGTTGTCAACACAGGCGCCTTTATGGGTGTCTTTTTTCTCGGTCCGGGGGATGTTTTCCTCTATGGCATTCTCGTTTTTGTATCGGGCATCGGTCTTGGCGCCACCATCGCGCTGCCTTCAGCCATGCAGGCGGACGTGATCGATTATGACGAACTGCTCACCGGCGAACGAAGGGAAGGGCAGTACATTGGTTTCTGGTCCATTGCCAAGAAACTTGCCGCCGCCCTTGGAGTCGGCCTTTCTCTCGGCGCCCTGGCCGCGGCAGGATACATTCCAAAGGTCGAACAAACCGAGACGGTGAGGTTGACCCTCAGGGTCCTCTATGCACTGCTACCATCTCTGTTCAATCTCCTGGCTCTTGCCATTGTGCTCTTTTATCCGATCAACAGCACCATGCATGAAAAAATTCTCCTGGCCGTCCAGGAACGAAAAGCCGGCCGCCCCGTTCAAGACCCCCTGCGGCCGGAACGGACCCTTGGACCCAACAGTGGGCCATCATGATCGCAACAGCATAAGGAAAACTTTATGGAAGGGACATTGCTTTATTATGGCTGGCACCTTGCGGCGGCGCTCGGTTTTATGACTTGCGTCTGGCTCCTGAGCCTCGCCCTCAGGAATGCCGCTGTCGCCGACATTTTCTGGGGCCCCGGGTTTGTGCTTCTTGCCTGGCTCAGTTTCTTTTCTTCCCAGGGTTATTTGGGCCGCAAGCTCCTCATGGCAGGCCTCGTGTCCCTTTGGGGACTTCGCCTTGCGCTGCACATCGGCGTTCGCAATTGGGGAAAGGCCGAAGACCGGCGCTATCAAGCCTGGCGCCGGGAAAAGGGCCGGGATTTTTGGTGGATCAGCTTGTTTACGGTTTTCGGCGTTCAGGGCCTCCTCCTTTGGATTATCTCTCTGGTCGTCCAGGCCGGCCAGCTTTCACCGGCGCCGGATCATTTTACGGTATTGGACGTCCTGGGGTTTATCCTCTGGGTAGTGGGGTTCTTCTTCGAAGCCCTGGGCGATTGGCAGTTGACCCGGTTTAAAGCGGATCCGGGCAACAAAGGCAAGGTGATGAATCGCGGTCTTTGGCGCTACACTCGCCACCCCAACTACTTTGGAGAATCCCTCATGTGGTGGGGGATCTACCTCATTGCCCTGTCCGCTCCCGGCGCCGTCTGGACCATTGTGAGCCCCGTCACCATCACTTTTCTTCTCTTGAAAGTTTCCGGAGTCACCCTTCTTGAACGGACCATTGTCGAGTCCAGGCCCGGCTACCGTGAATACCAGGAAAGAACGAGCGCCTTCATTCCCTGGTTTCCAAGAAAGGAGAAGCCATGAGGCTTTGGATTGAGCTGGCGGAAAAAGGCCTGGTCCCCGATCGCCTGATCCGAGAGGGCATACGCTTCCTGGATCGAAGACGACTGGCGTGGGAGGATCCGGGCGGTGTGGCCTCTGAGCGGGAAAGGGGGCGCCGGTTTATTCAATCCCTTCGCCAAAGCCCGATCGCCCTGGACATCGAAAAACCCAAGGAGCAGCACTACGAACTTCCTCCCTCTTTCTTCCAAATGGTTCTGGGCGGACGCATGAAGTACAGCGCCTGTTACTGGCCTTCCCGGGTTTATACTTTGGACGAGGCTGAAGAAGCCATGCTGGATCTCACCTGCCGGAGGGCCCAGTTGGAAGACGGGATGGAGGTGCTTGACCTTGGGTGCGGCTGGGGGTCCTTGTCTTTGTGGGTGGCCGAGAAATATCCCAAGAGCAAAGTCCTCGCCATTACAAAAAGACGGCGGAGGCCTGGCTTGCAAATCTGGATGCCCGTCGGGAAGAGATCAAGCCTATCCTGGCTGATACCTACGGAAAAAGACAGTCCTCCCGATGGCTACAACGGTGGCGCATTTTTTTCATGGCCTGCGCCGAGCTCTGGGGGTTCAGCAGAGGCACGGAGTGGATCGTTTCCCATTACCGCCTTCGTAAACGATAAAAAATTTATATCTCGGGCAGCAAGGGCTCGCGCCGGCACAGGGGCTTTGTAAAGAGCATTTGCACGTCCCCGAGA
>Ga0209498_1002088_pt1 | contig 12173 bp, 15 predicted proteins | sample WalLakDeSediment_FD_184131 | JGI IMG/M metagenome (GOLD analysis project Ga0209498, IMG submission 184131) | Lake sediment microbial communities from Walker lake, Nevada to study Microbial Dark Matter (Phase II) - Walker Lake 11/02/13 Deep... | ecosystem: Environmental > Aquatic > Freshwater >...
GGGGAACGTGACCCTGAATGGCTTAAAACCCACCCACTTAACGGACTACTACCGAGAAAAGCAATCTGACGGACTGAGTGCCCAAACAGTGAGACACCACCACACAATGTTACATAAGGCCCTGCAAACAGCTCTAGAGTGGGGCCTGCTGGCAAGGAATATCGCAGATGCTGTCACCCCGCCCCATGTCCAGGGTATCGAGATGCAAACATGGGATGAGGATGAGATTTCCCAGTTCCTTGAAGCTGCCAGACCGACACCTTACTTTGCCTTATTCCACACCGCTTTTTTCACCGGAATGAGACGGAGCGAGCTTTTAGCTCTCAGGTGGTGTGACCTCGATTTATTACTCTGCAAGATTTATGTTACCCGGAGCCTGCATGTGTTGAGAGGCGGCAAGGTAGATATCAGGCAGCCTAAATCAGCCAAAGGAAAACGCAATATTGACTTGTCGCCATTAGCAGCCACAGTGCTGAGAGAATATCAGGAAAAGCAGCGACTAGACCGAGCTATGCTCGGCAAATCTCTGGCCGATGGTGATCTCGTATTCAGTGACCTTGATGGTAAGCCGCTTCTACCGAACACCGTCACCCATGCCTGGATTAAGCTGGTGAGGCGTACCGGCATTAAACCCATTCGACTGCACGATGCGCGGCACAGCCACGCATCGCTTATGCTTAAACAGGGAACACACCCAAAGATAGTACAAGAAAGGTTAGGCCATGCCTCTATCCAGATAACCCTTGATACTTACTCCCATGTAGCCCCAGGGCTCCAAGAAGCGGCGGCCGCCCGCTTTGACCAGGCATTTACTGCAAGATATAATGAGCATGAAAAAGGGTCTGTTGAAAAAATTATTGACAACTTATTGCCAAAACCAGATTATGTTACCCCTTCGGACTAAAAATAGCTTCAAGCGCCCGTAGCTCAGTGGATAGAGCATTGGTCTTCGGAACCAAGGGCCGTGGGTTCGAATCCCTCCGGGCGCGCTATATTTTGTAGCTAAAATGAGGCCCCAAGACGGTTTTGGCAGGCTTCCTTTTTCGGTTTTGTTAACATTTTGCTAACATAGCGGTTAAAATATAGTAAGAAACATGATTTTAAGTGTATTGACATTCCTATATCAGTAGTGTAGTTTTGGATAGGTATTAAATTTACCTCCAAAAAGGAGGAGTTATGACAGATGATGCAGGAAAGTGCACTCCATTTGATTTATTTGTTGATCAGTTCACAATAACAATCACGCCATTTGGGGCTAACCTATCATTTGGTGTACGAGAACCGCATCCCACACCATCAAAGGCTCCACAAGCTGAAAATTTAGGAACCATAAGAATGAGTGTTGAACACCTGAAAACAATGATAATGATCATCAGAAGACAAGTCATGAAGGTTGAAGAAGAATTAGGAGTTAAAGCAGAGGTGCCTCGCGAGATACTAAGGCAGTTACAAATCGCGCCTGAGGATTGGGATACATTCTGGAAATATTAGATTAGACAGAGCGCAGTTAATAAGATATGAGGCGTAGTAAATGACAACTTACACAAACGATTTAGCAGCATCCGCATTTATTTCAAATCCCGATATTGTATGGATACCATTTTCGAGTTCTCCCATTTTATTTAGCGCGGATACTAGTGAACAAATTAAATACGATGTGGGTAAACCTGGAATGACTCCCAAGCTTCGTAATCAAGATAGCCTAACTGTTATTGCTATTCCCAGAAAAAGCACTATAAGCGACTGGCATTTGAAATCAACATTAATCATTCAAATACATCGCACCAAGAAGGAATGGTTAGCCGAAACTTGGTTGGAAGGCGTTTCAGAATATGGTGTGGGCCAAAATGAGAGCGATGCAATAACAGACCTTGTAGTTTCACTGGGTGAATACTATAAATCTCTAAAAAAGCGTAAGAGAAAACTGGGTGATTCGGCACTAAACGACATTGCCACTTTAGAAAAGCTTATAGAACCCCTCTGATCTTATAAAACCCCTTTTAAAGACAGTAGTAAACAGTGGATTATCAAGACCTTCGTGTTGCATTACTTTCTAAAGGTAAGGCAACTGAAGACCGCAGTCGCCATCATATTTTTTGCTTTGTGGAAATAGAAGGAAAAACCTACCGCGCTACTAAAATGTCCCATAGTGCACGGGGGCAGATAAATAGTTATATATTAAGCGCCATGGCACATCAGATGCGGTTAACAACCAAGGAACTAAGAAAATTTGTCAAGTGTCCGCTCAGTCGGGACGGTTGGTTGGATCTCTGGCGTTCACGAGGCTCCAGCTGGCGTTAAAAAAGGGCACAGTCCTTTGTTCTTTCTTTTTGTTATAGATTGCGATCTATTCTGATCATTTACTTGATTTGATATCAATCCCTCCTCAAATCTCATTGCGGCGGCTTCCTACAACCCCAGTGTAACATGGCGAGTATGTGTCAAGTATGATGCCTACCGTGGTATGCCCTAAACACTCTGAGACTATATTGAGGTAAATCCCCTGACAAAACATGAGAAATGGCAGGGGCATGTTACAAGTTATGGGTTCGAATCCCTCCGGGCGCGCCAGGTTTTCCTCACCCCCCATTTCCTATATACTAATCCTGAGGAGTTTTTGACCAATGTTGAGGAGGCATTCAATATGGCCGGAGAGTCAGCGATAACCGACGAGATGAGGAGCCACATCGGTGCCAGGCTGTTCCCCGATTACCCGCCGGAGGAAGTCACGGTGTGGGGCATACGGAGGTTTCTGGAGGCTACTACCGACGAGAACCCTCTGTGGCAAGACGAGCAATATGCTGATAGAACACGATGGGGCGGCATCATCGCTCCACCTGTGCTTCTCGAAGCGTTTAACCCCAGCAACCACGCCTTCAGGCGTTCACCCGACATGTCTCACATGAGCCTGCCCTTCACACCACCTTTCCCCCGCACTTTCCAGGCGTTCAATGAGTTCCATTTCTTCATCCCCCTGAGACCAGGCGATACAATAACGAGCACCTGCAAACTCGGGGACATTTACCAGAGGGAAGGCCAGAGCGGCAGGATGGTATTCATCCGCATCGACAATGAGCACCGCAACCAGAGAAACGAGATGGTGGGCATCACAAGCGAGGCTATGGTCTCCCTGGAGGGCTCATCCGCTAAAGGAACAGGTGCCAGTGAACCAACGCCACCGATAAAAGTAGAGTCTCGCCCTGCAAGCACAGGGCAGATATACTTCGAAGACGTCGAGGCGGGTATCCAGTTGCCTCCTCTGGTGAAAGAGATAACCCTGTTCACCATTCTCAAGTGGGCAGCGGCCGTAAATGACTATGGCCCTCATCATTTCGATTACCAGTTTGCCACCCAGTCCCTGGGGCTGCCCAACGTCGTCGCTCACGGCCCACATAACACAGCTTTCCTGGCGCAGCTTATCACCAACTGGATCGGCGGGAATGGCATGCTCAAGAAGCACTACGCCGAGATGAGAGGAAACGTCTTCCCCGGAGACACCCTCACCTTCCAGGGTGAGGTGGCAAAGAAATACGTGCAGGATAGCGAGGGTTACGTCGAGTGTGAGACCCGGGCAGAGAACCAGAACGGCCGCAGGGTTATGCTCGGAAGATCGACAGTCACACTACCTCAAAGAAAGTGATTCGCCATGAAAGGCTACCGCACACCATCATGGTTCCGTATGAAGGGATTCCTCCAGAAGAAACAGGCGAAGTCCCTGAAGAACAAGCCCAAGGCTGCGAAGACCAGGGGTGCAGCAGAGAGATGAAATGAGCAGGGAATACGTTCATCAAGAATTGGAGAAGGAACTGGCTGTTCCGTCCGGGTACTATACCCTGTTCAAGGAGCTTAGACTGCAGCACAATGGACGAGAAGTCCTCTGTGTAACCGGCGTAGGCATGCTGGAGTGTTCCTGCTGCGCCGGGGGTTACCTCTGCGCAGGCCGCGGCGGCCCCTATGCTCTCGTGCCCGGGTACATAGTGTCATGGAAATCCAGGGAGAACGAAGCGGGCTTGCCTGTCTCAGAGGTAGAACCCATTGACGATGAGAAGACAAGGCGAGATGTTGCGGCAGCAATCAGGGAAAGCGAGCGTATACAGAACATCGAATTCTGGTAAACTGTAACCAGGGGGACAACAGGAGGTGAACGGGATATGGAGTATGTTCATCTGGAAATCGGAGAGGACGTGCATGCCCTGGCCGGGTACTACACTCCGCTCAAGGAGTTGAGACTGCCTCATAATGGCAGAGAGGTGCTCTGTGTAATCGGGATGTCCTGTGTGGAATCGGCATGCTGCGGCGGAGGCACCTGCGGTTATGCTACCGTTCCTGGATATATCATGAGCTGGAAAGATTCAAAGAGCGAGTCAGGACTGCCGGTATCACAGATAGAACCTGTCGCGGACGACGCAGCGAAGCATGAGATAGCGAAGACTATCAAGGAGACTGAGAACATTTTCAACATCGACTTTTGGTAAAGGAGTTCAATGCGAGAAACATGGCAAAAAAACTGGGTAAAATAGAGAAACCTGAGGCCGAGAAATTCAGCAAGGGCAGGAAACTGCTCTTCGTACCCCTCATTTTCCCGCCTCTTGAGCCGGAGGAGGATTTCCAGGCAAAGGCACGTAAGTACTGGGATGAGGTCGAGGCCCATGTGATAAACCTGGAATTAAAACTCGGCAGTGTGAACAAGGTATACCATGAGCTTGTACCGGTGGGTGGTGAGGAGGGAGGCAAGGTTATCGAGCAACTGAACATCGCAAGCTATCAAGTTGTTCGAGCCAGATTGGACAAAGGAGCAGAGGTCCAGCCAATTGAGGATATCGATCTGCTAACGGAGTTTATGGACTGGAGCAGGTGTTTAATGATCGGTATGCAAAACCCGAAGGTGCTTGCCAGGGTCCATGAATCGTATTCTGAGGCACATTCGAAGAGAAACAAGGACATGGCCAAGAGAATAGATGAGACCCTGAAAGAGGAAGACATTGGCCTACTCATCATGAGGGAAGGTCACCAAATTCAATTCCCTTCAGATATAGAGGTATTTTACGTTGCTCCGCCCAGTCTGGATGAAATCAAGCGCTGGGTCAGAGAGCGAGAAGAGAGCCTCGTAGCCCAGGAGGAGAAAGAATCCGAGGATTCAGAGGATTCCGCGAAGTGAGCACGGAGCGAACTATCAACAAGACCAGGCTCTCCATAGTTCAAGGGGACATCACCCAGCAGGCAACCGACGCCATCGTCAACGCTGCTAACTCCGGCCTTATGGGTGGTGGCGGCGTGGACGGCGCTATTCACCGGGCGGGAGGATCGGCCATCCTCGAAGAATGCAAGCAGATACGTACGGAGAGAGGACGGCTGCCAACAGGCGAGGCGGTTATTACCACGGGGGGTAATCTTGAAGCGCGCCACGTTATCCACACTGTAGGTCCAGTCTGGCATGGTGGCAACAGGGAGGAAGCTGACCTCCTGGCCAGCGCCTACAGGGAAAGCCTGAAGCTAGCGATCGACCGAGGCTTGAAAAGCGTCTCCTTCCCCTCGATAAGCACCGGCGCCTATGGTTATCCGGTAGAGCCTGCTGCGAGGATCGCATTGCAGACCGTCATCGATTTCCTGGCTCAGGATGACTCACTCGCGGAAGTGGTCTTCGTTCTTTTCGATTCCAGAACCTACCGCGTCTACGCAGACACCCTTCAGGAACTGGCACCGTAGAAGAGGTAATACGCAATGAAGATAGTCTACCACCCGCGGTACGAGGAGGTTTATGCCGGCGATCCAGCAGCCAAAGCGGGGCGCATGGAGAGCATCCTGAAAGAAGTCTCGCCTCAATTCGACCTGGTTACCCCCGAGCCAGCATCCACAATGGACATAGAGCTTGCCCACTCTAACTGGCACATCGCAAGCATTCAGCGAGAGACAGAGACGTATGAGGTCGCACTGCTGGCAGCAGGGGGAGCCATAAAGGCAGCCGAGTTGGCCATGAACGGAGAGCCTGCCTTCGGGCTCATCAGACCTCCCGGGCATCATGCCAGCCCTGACCACTGCTGGGGATTTTGTTTCTTCAATAACCTGGCTGTCTCCATAGCCAGGCTCAGACAAGAGAGCGTTATCAACACGGCAGCGATACTGGATATAGACCTCCATTTTGGAGACGGCACAGAGAATATCTTCCGCAATGTTGCCGAAGTATCCTACTTCCATCCCGAGGCCAGAGGTAGACAGGAGTTCGTGGACAGCATCTCCCGCTTCCTGAGCGACCATAAAGCGGACGTGATCGCTGTCTCCGCCGGTTTCGACCGCCACGAGGACGATTGGGGAGGACAGCTAACAACCGGGGACTACCTGGAAATTGGGCGGATGGTGAAGGAATTCTCCGAGAGGGTTTGTCAGGGGAAACGGTACGGTCTCCTCGAAGGCGGCTACAACCATTCCGTTCTGGGTAAGAACGTCAAGGCCTTCGTCGAAGGGATGAGCTAGCCGATGATGTCCATACGGCATCGCTCCGAAAATGGGATCTAAACCGTTCGCCCTGAGCTTGTCGAAGGGAGCTTGTCGAAGGGAGCTTGTCGAAGGGAGCTTGTCGAAGGGAGCTTGTCGAAGGGAGCCTGTCGAAGGGTCGTTCATGGTTCGACAAGCCTGTCCTGAGCGCAGCCGAAGGGCTCACCACGAACGACATCTTATATGGCTGTTATTCCAAAAACAGCGTTTTCACCCTTCGTGGTGAACACTTTTATGCTCATGCCAGATTCCCGCTTGCCACAGCCACTAGACAGTGTTAGAATTACGCTCGGCAGCTACGAAATGGGGCGCTAGCTCAATTTGGCAGAGCAACTGACTCTTAATCAGTAGGTTACAGGTTCGATTCCTGTGCGCCCTACCACTTGAATATTTCAATAAATACTTCAGCTTTTTTCGTTCAGCCCGCTTCGTTTTTCTTCTTAACAGATCATCAGCTTCCATTTTGCTTCAATCATCCCATTTAACTTTCCGCCAAACGAGCCTAACGCCACAGAACGCCAAATGTCAACGCCTATTTTCAGCTAAAAAGCTAATATATTTGGAGTAACAGTCCATTATAGTCCATATTTTAGCTATTTATGTATTATTATAATAGGACTTCACGGTGTATGAGGCCTCATATCAGCTTGATTTATAGCTAACTAGTTGACAGTATCTCCAATATTACCTCTTTAAACAGTCCTTATACAGTAAATGATATCAGCTTCGTAACATCAATGAGAGTTGCCAATCTGGGTAGCTTTACATATAGGCAAAAACAGTCCGCATAGTCCGCATCTTAGATGGCAAATCTGGCAGCTCTGAGGCAAGGCAGAGCATCCCTGCCACCCTCTTGACATAAAGGCGTCGTGTTCCCCTCAGCCGTGTAGAGGAATTGAAAGTTTAGGGGGAGCTTCAGCATTGCTTTGTTGAGGCTCCCTTTTCACGTTTTTGTTGAAAAATAAGAAAAACAGGGATGATAGATCAGGACTTGTGATGATAAATGACGTTGACTTGGTTTTTATATATATTACGATATTATCGTATACAAGATTTGTGTTTATGGTAGCTTCAATATAAGTAGTAGACAGGAATTATTTGAATATGGCATGCGGTGAAGATAATATCGTCAACGAGGATCATCAGTGCTCAGATCAGAAATATGCTGACTTCCTAGCTTACCTTCCAAACAACATTGCACAAAAGCCTTCCATTAAGGGTGAATCAGTGATTCTTTCAAGTGATTTGCTTAGAATCTTCAAGGCTTCATTGTTTGAAGTAGAAGAGTAAACTCCAGTAAGGGTAAAAACAACCACTACTATACTTCCCCACAATCCTATCTACCTTGCCACAATTGCCATCTGAGCGGTTTATTGATCTCTGAGTATTATTGCTTAGCCAAAGAGAAATACTGTCTGTTATAAGATACACTTGCCAGAATCAATTCTGGCGGCATATTTTAGCAATGTATTGTATAAATAACAGGCTCAATAAATAAACGTGTGTGATTGGTTAGCCTGGTAATAATTCCGTCAATTTTGCCGAAAGTTACCGCCTAGTTTGACCTATCTTTCTTGAATGTAGCCCAGCAAACAGGCTTGTTTTCACAGGTATAGCACCAGCTCTCGTCAAATACCCCGGCGGAGATGCACTCCCAGCAAGGGGTAGCTTCTTCACCGCACATCGGGCAGCTTTCCTCAAATGTATTACCTATTCGCCTCTCACTGGCCTCTGCGTCTCCTGTATCCATGAACATGTAGCCGCAAAAAGGGCAGTACCAGAATCTCGGTCTCATATCCAATTCCTTCTGAACCAGCCTTCTTCTCAAGGGTTTGCAAGAAATAAAATCCGCGCGTTCATCCATTATTATAACCTCCACCTGCTATCCTTTCTGCCCCCAGTCCCAAAACAAGTGCGGGATAGTCCCCAGCACTCTCCAGAAGCTTGACAAACTCGATAAAAAGTGTTACAAGTCTTACAGTCCGACAAAGAGCATATCAAAAAGGACTTATCTGGCTTATTAACTTGATATAACCAGCATTTGCAGTCCGTTAAACTCACGGACTGACATTGGCCCTGGAGACAGAGCAGGGAGGTTCGATATGAGAACACTTGGTATGAAGAGGATAACCACTATCGGCATACTGGTGCTGGTTAGCATTGTGCTCGTGTCGATGGCCGGGTGTGGCGGGCAGGCACAGACGGATTCCTCTGTAGATGCGGCTTCCGCAGATGAAATGCGAACGTTTTCAAAGTACAACTTCTCCTTTCAATGCCCTAAGGATTTCTTGATCTGGCAGGATGGATTGCTGGATGAGGAAGCTAACGAGAACTCAGGCCTGGTTCAGGCCACACCAGAGGAAGACAATTACCCGCTTTTCGCGGTAAGCTGGATAAGAACATGGCAGTGGGGCTTGGAAGGCAGCCTTGAAGCCGGTTTCGCCGGAATTGAGAACTGGGAGGGTATTGTAAATATAACGAAGGGCAATGTCGTAGAGACAACGAAAACGGGACAACGCATGCTTTATCAAGTAGGCCATCGCATGCTTTATCAATACTACACCGCAACCACAGAGACTCAAGGTGAGATTGTATACGGTGTGGTGGGGGCTTTCTATTGCCCTGACACCCAAAGGACGTTCAGTCTGGTAACCATGCAGAGGTCCACAACTGGAAGCTCTGCGCAGGAGGCCCTTGCATACTTCGAGGGTTATGTGGACGCATTTGTTTGCCACTGACATGCAGCAGCGAAGCTTCGGCTAGCTTAATTATTCTAATTCCGATACTAAGCTATTCCTTGGCCAATTCAATGTGGTACTCCTTGCCCACTGTACAGAAGTCTTTAGCACTCTGGGATACTTCTCTGATTATCCTCGCAGTGTTGCCTCTGGCCACTATCAGTCACGCAGGAACGGTACATCTTCATTTTATCCAACAAACGCCCCCGCACCAACGTAAAAAATGGCCCTAAATACCCACTCTAAATAGTACATAATGGTGATTGCCACGCCTGCCTTGGTAAGAGCAGAATGTTTGCCAAGGAACCCAGAGGGTAAATTCGATGTCTGACAATAACGGCGAATCCTGCCCCAAACTATATGAATGCCCCAGAATTCGGATGACGCCGATTATCAGAGCGCTCCTTCGGTGCAGCGCCGATGAGGCTATGAAGTCCATCTGTGCCAGCTGTGACGAGAACCCCAAGGTTCAAAAGGTCAGCCGAAGAGAAAAGGTGTCGGTCAAGAAGAGCAGTTGATATCATTAGCCCGACAACCCCAGACAAGATAGGCCTAACAGTCTACAGTGATTCAGCCAGCGCCTGCTCCGATTCCCCCTTCTGCCACTGCTCACCATGCTACACCACTTATCGACGATATCTCCTCCTCCATGAGCCCCGGCTTGGTGCCGGGAATGTTCTCCTGTACATTCGGCACCTTTCGTTTGCACAGGACCAGCCCTGTGTCCTGGTGAAGAATACCAGCCACTTGCCTTTTATAGGATAAACGTTAGTGCTGCCGCAAAACGGGCACAATGGTTGCCGTTTAGATTCATCAAGACCAGCGTAATACTCGTCTTCCCTTTTAGGCATCCTTCACCTTTAGCCTCAATCTCAGCACAGTCCTACCCGACAATAATTTCATCCAGGGACCGCTTGGGAACATGATGTACACCCTCGGTGTCGCGCCAGTACTTGATATCCCCGGTCGTCCCGACTGTTTCGATTACAACCGTTTCCTTGGGATTGCCCAGAGCCAGAACAAGGAGTATCTCATAGTGATCCGGTATCCTCAGGGCCTTGCGCAGTCCTTTCTTCTCCACTGCCCCAATCATGCAGCCGCCCATACCCCTCTCCGTAGCACCCAGGAGAATGCTCTGAGCCGCTACTCCGTGGTCACAACCCATAGGATGGCTTGTCTTTGTGTCTTCAAGTATGATGATATACGCCGACGGCCTTTCTCCCTCAGACGGGCCACGCCAGTCCTTCAGATAAGCGGCCCAGGCGAGGTGTGAGAATATCGAAGCATTCTTTTCGGGATCGCAGGAAAGGATATATCTTAGCGGCTGCATATTTGCCGCCGACGCAGAGAGCCTCGCTAGGTCAACAAGCTCCCTCAGGGTATCAAGCTCTACGACAACCTCCTGATAAAACCGCCGATAGCTTCTGTTCTTCAATATCAGATCTCTAATCATCCCAGCCTCCTCGTTGTCATTGTTGTAGCACACACCCTCGGCGGCAAGAACAGCATTGCTCAGGGCTTGCTCGAACTCCCTTATGGTAGTATAAATATCACAGTGGTATATCACAAGTGGTATGGATTCATCGGTAGTGTAACATTTTTTGTGTGAAATTGAGGAGGGGTTGAAAAAGCAGGGCGCTTTCCTTTACAAGGTTTAAGAGAAATAAAACAACAGGAAAGGAGAAGCGCCCCCGTGAAAGTCGAAATCAGTGTATCAGAGGTAGTTCAGGTTTTCAAGGAAATTCAGGAGCAGCCGGAGAGGATTTTGGAGATGGTCAAAGCGGATATGCCCCGGGTAGTGGGAGGATATCTCAGCGAGATGATGAGGCTGGAACTCACCAAATTTTTAGGGAGACAGCCCTATGAAAGAATGGAAGAGGATACGAACCATCGCAACGGCTCGTATCCGCGCCGGTTTGCTCTTAAAGGCATCGGGGAAGTACCGGTGCAGGTACCACGGGATCGGAAAGGAGAATATCAGACGCAGGTCATTCCAAGAAGTAAACATTATGAGGATGAGCTGAGACAAGATATCGCCGTGATGTTCCTGAGCGGGGTGAGCACAAGGACACTGGCCATGATTTCCCACCGGTTAATCGGCCATAAGATATCCGCTGGGGAAGTCAGCCGGTGCAGCCGGGAACTGGTTCAAGCGATAGAAAACTGGCGGAATCGGGATCTCTCCTCGATGAAATTCAAGTACCTATTCTGTGACGGCGTCTACTTCGAGATGCGGGTTGCCAGAACCATCGAGAAGGTCTCGGTGCTGGTGGTAATCGGGGTGACTAAAAACGGTCAAAAACAGGTTATCGGCATCCAATCCGGAGATAAGGAATCCGCTTCCTCCTGGCGAGAGAGCTTCAAGGATTTGAAACGCCGTGGTCTGGATAGTCAGACGGTTACTCTGGGCATTATGGACGGATTACCAGGGCTGGAGAAAGTCTTCAGAGAGGAATTTCCCCAAGGGAAGGTGCAAAGGTGTCAGGTACACGTAGCACGTAATGTCCTGGCCAAGGTCCCACAGAAACTGAAGCAAGAGGTGGCCGACGATATTCGTTCTATCTTCTATGCTTCCAGCCGGGAAAAAGCCCTGGAATTCTCGACTCAGTTCACCAAGCGCTGGCAGAAGGAAGTTCCCTCCGCCGTGAAGTGTCTGCAAAACTCCCTGGATAGCTGTCTGACCTTCTTCGACTTTCCTGAGGAGGAATGGATTTCCCTTCGTACCACCAATGTCATTGAGCGGCTAAATAAGGAATTCAAGCGGAGAACCAAACCGATGGAGATCGTGGCCGGGGAGAATGCCTGTTATACTCTGCTGGCATTTATCAGTATAAAAATGGAAATACACTGGAGGTCAAACCCTGTGGGGAAAGTGCGCTACAACCTACCCTCACTCCGTAATTTAATCGAAGGAAATTTCACACAATCCCCTTGACAGTACCG
>Ga0209498_1002089_pt1 | contig 12172 bp, 10 predicted proteins | sample WalLakDeSediment_FD_184131 | JGI IMG/M metagenome (GOLD analysis project Ga0209498, IMG submission 184131) | Lake sediment microbial communities from Walker lake, Nevada to study Microbial Dark Matter (Phase II) - Walker Lake 11/02/13 Deep... | ecosystem: Environmental > Aquatic > Freshwater >...
TCCCTCGGCAGGGACGCAGCGACGGGGGCATGACAGGGTTTCCCGAGCGAGGGGAACCCTGTCGTGCGCCCGTCGCGGTCACACCCATGCCGCCCCGCGCCCGCTGCCACGCCGACAGGCCGGACGCCGACACGCGCGTCCTCCGGCAGGGACGCAGCGACGGGGGCATGACAGGGTTTCCCGAGCGAGCTCAAGATTTCGCCGAGCGAGGGGAACCCTGTCGTGCGCCCGTCGCGGCCACATCCATGCCTCAGGCGCCCGGGGTTCGAAGCCTTCATTCGCTCGGCGGAGCCATGCCACCCCGCGCCCGCTGCCACACCGACAGGTCCGGCGCCACCGGGCGCGTCCCCCGGCAGGGAGGCAGCGACGGGGGCATGACAGGGCTTCCCGAGCGAGCTCAAGATTTCGCCGAGCGAGGGGAACCCTGTCGTGCCCCAGTCGCGGTCACATCCATGCCTCAGGCGCCCGGGGAGCCGCCCTGCCACGCCACCTGCTCGCGAAGATATACCGGCAGCGCGTCTTCCGCGGCCACCGCCTCGCCGCGCGCCAGCGCCGCCGCGGCGAGCCCCAGCAGGTCGCGCGCCAGCGGCGCGATGCCCGCGTCTGCCGCCTCCAGGCCGAGCTGGCCGGCCAGCGCCGGCCACGCCTCGAAAGCCGAGCCTGCGCCATGCCAGCCTCCGCCGCCCGGGGCTGCCAGCGCCTCCGGCGCCAGCAGCGCCTCGGCGGCCACCGCCGCCGGCAGGCCGTCGTCGCCGATCCGGAACGCGGCCGTGTAGAGCTCGCCCATGCGGGCGTCGAAGGCGACCACGACATTGCGCCAGCCGCGCAGCCGCAGCGCCGCCGCGGCGCACGCCGCGAGGTTCGACACCGGCACGACCGGCAGGTCCGCGGCGAAGGCCATGCCCTGCGCGACCCCGGTTGCGATCCGCAGCCCCGTGAAGCTGCCCGGCCCGCGGCCGAAGGCCACCGCATCGAGCTCGCCAAGCGCCACGCCCGCCTCGGCCAGGCACGCCTCCGCCATGGGCAGCAGCGAGGCCGCGTGCCGCCGCGGGGCGGCCTCGAAGCGCTCGATGATGCGCTCGCCGTCGAGCAGCGCCACGGAACAGCCCTGCCCCGCCGTGTCCAGCGCGAGAATCTTCATGCGGTGTCCTCCAGCGCAGTCAGGCCGAGCCCGACGAGGAAATCCACGGCCTCGTCCTCGCTGCGCACGATCGGCATCGGCGGCAGGCTGGCGAGGAACACGCGGCCGTAGCCCTTGCCCAGCAGGCGCGGGTCGCACACCACCGCGAGGCCCGCGTCGTCCGTGTCGCGAATGAGGCGGCCGATGCCCTGCTTCAGGCTCAGGACCGCCTGCGGCAGCTGCACGTCGCGAAACGGCTCGCGCCCGGCCTCGCGCGCCGCGTCGAGGCGCGCCTTGAGCAGCGGGTCGTCGGGCGCGGCAAACGGCAGCTTGTCGATCAGCACCACGGACAGCGCGGGACCCTTCACGTCGACGCCCTCCCAGAAGCTCTGCGTGCCCAGCAGCACCGCGTTGCCCAGCCGCCGGAAGCTCGCGAGGAGGCGCGCGCGCGGCTCGTCGCCCTGCACCAGCACCGGGAAGCCCAGCGCCTCGGCCTGCGGCTGCAAGATGCGCGCCGCGGCCTGCAGGGCGCGGTGGCTGGTGAACAGGAGGAAGGCGCGCCCGCCGCTGGCCTCGAGCAGCGGCAGCGCCACCTCGACGACCCGCCGCGTGTAATCCGGATCGGCGGGCTGCGGCAGGCCCTGGGGGACGTACAGCCGCGTGCGGGCGCGGAAATCGAACGGGCTGTCGAGGCGCAGCGTCTCCGCCTCTTCCAGGCCGAGGCGGTCGAGGAACGCACCGAAGTCGTCCCCCACCGCGAGCGTCGCCGAGGTGAACACCCAGCCGCAGCCGCGGCTCGTGACATGCGCGGCGAGCGCGCGGCCTGCATCGACCGGCGCAGCGTGGAAGCTGGCGCTGCGCCGGCCGGTCTCGACCCAGCGGAGCTCGAAGCCTTCGCCGCCCGCACGGATCGTCCCGGTGCGTGCCGCAAGGGTCCTGGCGCGCCGCTCGATGGCGTCGAGCCCGGGGCCCGGGCCGCCCAGCGCGTCGCAGGCCTCGGCGAGCGCCGCCGCGGCGGACTCCAGCGCCGCGAGGCGCTCATCGGTGTCCGGCGGCAGTTCCGGCCAGGACAGGCGCCCGCCGGCGCCGCCGCCCGCCAGGGCCACCGCGGCCTCGCGCGCGGCGCGCTCCAGTTCGCCCGTGGCCGCCTCGAAAGGGGGCTGCCAGGCGCCCGCCTTGAGCGCCTCCGCGCGCGCGTCCCCGACCAGGGCGAGCGCCTGGCGCGTGCCGACGCTGACGCCGAAGAACCGTGCTGCGATCTCCGGCAGCTGGTGCGCCTCGTCGACCACCACGGCGTCGGCACCGGGCAACAGCTCACCGAAACCCTCCTCCTTGAGCGCCAGGTCCGCGAGCAGCAGGTGGTGGTTGACCACCACGACGTCGGCCTTCATCGCCTCGCGCCGCGCCTTGACGACGTGGCAGCGCTGGAACTCGGGGCACTCCTGCCCGAGGCAATTGTCCGCGTTCGACGTCACCCGCCCCCAGACCGGCGCATCCTCGGGAATGCCGGGCACCTCGGCGATCTCCCCGCTCTTCGTGGTCCCGGCCCAGGCCTGGATGCGGGCGAGGCGGCGCGTCTCGCGCACCGCGCCCAGACCCTCCTCGACGGCGAGGTTGAGGCGGTGGCGGCAGAGGTAATTCGCGCGCCCCTTGAGCAGCGCCACGTGCACGGGCCGGCCCAGCGCACCCGAGATCGCCGGCAGGTCGCGGCGGAACAGCTGGTCCTGCAGGGTCTTGGTGCCGGTCGAGACCACGACCTTCAGCCCGGCGTCGAGCACCGGGGCCAGGTAGGCATAGGTCTTGCCGGTGCCCGTGCCCGCCTCGACGAGCAGGATGCCGCGCGACTCGAGCGCCGCGGCCACCGCCTCGGCCATGCGGCGCTGCCCGTCGCGCGGCCGGAAGCCGTCGAGCGAGCGCTCGAGAATGCCGTCCGCGTCGAAGGCGGCGCCGATGTGCTCCGCCAGGCTCAACCGCCGCCCCCGGCCTGCTGCAACAGGCTCGCCGCCGCGCCGCGCGCGCCCGGGTCGCGGTTCGCGAGGCTGAGCGCCTTGCGGGCCATGCTCTCGGCCGCGGCCCGCTGGCCCGCGGCGAGCCGCAGGTGGCCGAGCTCGATCCAGATCCAGGGGTTGTTGCCGTCGATCCTGAGCGCCCGCTCGAGCGTCGACCCGGCGAGCGCGTCGTCGCCGAGCAGCACCTCGCGCCGCGCCTGCTCAACCAGCGCCTCGCCGGCGGGGTGATAACTCGGCGGCGGCAACGGCTCGGGCGCGGGCGTCGGCAGCGGCATGGGCCGCGCGCTGCGCTCCGGTTCCGGCGCGGGCGTCGTGCGCGGCTCCGGCGGCAGCGCCGGGCGCACCCCCGTTTCCGGCTGTGACACATCCGGCGCCGGCGCCTCTTCTTCGAGCGGCAGCCAGGCACAGCCCGCCAGCCACGCCGTGGTGAGCACCGCCACGGCGAGCCGGCCTGCCGTCACCCCGCGCCCGCGCTCCGGCGTCCGCGCGTCCCGCCGCCCAGCCATCGTCAATCGCCGCCTATCACTCGCTTGAGCCATCGGATCCCCTGTTCAATGCGGTTCTCTTCCGGCTCGCGCCCCTCGGGCCCGCAGCCGCGCTTGCCGTAGAGCGTCGCGTCCCGCGGCACGGGGACGAACACCGTGTCGGCGCAGCTGCCGCTCGCCAGCAGGCCGGTGTCGTACTCGAGCTCCACCTCGACGAGGCCGTCGGCGGAGCCAGGCACGTGCTCGCTGGCGCCGACCCCGGCCATGATGTCCGCCCAGATCGGCAGCGCGCCGCTCGCGCCCGTCAGCCCGGTCGACTGGTTGTCGTCGCGCCCCACCCAGACCACGGCCAGAGTATCGCCCCCGAAGCCCGCGAACCAGCTATCGCGAAAGTCGCCGGATGTGCCGGTTTTGCCCGCATAACGCCGCCCGCCAAGGCGCGCCGCTGCGCCCCGCGCCGTGCCGCGCTCGAATGCCAGGCGCATGGCGCGCTGCAGCTGCACGATCGCGGCGGGATCGGCCACGGCCTCGATCTCGAGCGGATAGCGCGACAGCGGCTCGCCGGATGCGTCGAGCACGGCCCGCACCGAGCGCAGCGGAGCGCGAAACCCGCCCGCCGCGAGCGCGCCGTAGAACTCCGCGACCTCCAGCGGCGGGTACTCCACCGAGCCGAGCAGCAGCGACGGGAAGGCCGGGGGCGCACGCCCGCCGGACAGCCTGCCGAGCTGCTTCGAGACGGTCTCCAGGCCGATCTCGAGGCCGAGATCGACGGTCGCGAGGTTCAGCGATTCGGCCAGCGCGCGCATCATCGGGACCGGGCCGCGCGCCTCGTTGTCGAAGTTCTTTGGCTGCCAGACGGTGCCGTCGTGCAGCGGCACGTCCACCGGCCAGTCGTCCAGCGTCGACGCGAGCGAGTAGCGCCCCGTCTCGAGCGCCGCCAGGTACACGGCCGGCTTGACCAGCGAGCCGATCGGACGGCGCGCGTCGAGCGCCCGATTGAAGCCGTCGAAGCTGCCGTGCGCGCCGCCGACGACCGCCAGCACCTCGCCGGTCGCCGGGCGGCTCACCACCGCGGCGGCCTGCAGCTCCGCCGTGCTCTCGCCGCGCTGCCTGAGCCGCGCGACGCCCTCGCTGACTGCGGCCTGTGCCGTGCGCTGCGCCAGCGGATCGAGCGTCGTGAGGACGATCAGCCCGGCGGAATCGAGGTCCTCGTCGCGGTAGTCGCGCCGCAGCTGCCGCCGCACCAGGCCCAGGAACGCCGGCTGGAAGCCGGGCCCGGCCGTGGCGCTGGCGCGCAGGCCGAGCTTTCTCGAGACGGCGGCCTCGGCTGCCGGCGCGGTGAGCACGCCCTGCTCCGCGAGAATCTGCAGCACCAGGTCGCGCCGCTCGGTCACGCGCTGCGGGTGCCGCCACGGGTTGTAATACGACGGACCGCGCACGATGGCGACGAGGGTCGCCGTCTCCGCGACGTCCAGCTCGAGCAGCGGCTTGCCGAAATAGAACGCGCTGGCGAGCCCGAAGCCGTGAATCGCGCGCGGGCCGTCCTGGCCCATGTACACCTCGTTGATGTACGCGGTGAGAATCTCCTCCTTGTCGTAGCGCCACTCGAGCAGCAGCGCCATCGCCGCCTCGGTCAACTTGCGCCCATAGGTCCTGCGGCTGTCGAGGAAATAGCTCTTCACCAGCTGCTGCGTCAGCGTGCTGCCGCCCTGGCGCACCTCGCCGGCGCGCAGGTTGACGAGCAGCGCGCGCCCGATGCCCTCCGGGTCGAGGCCGCGGTGGCGCGCGAAGCGGCGATCCTCCACCGCGATCAGGGCCTGCTCGAGCAGCTGCGGAATCTCGTCGGGCGCGAGCACGATGCGGTCCTCGCCGTGCGCCGGAAAGATGCTGCCGATGCGCATCGGGTCGAGCCTGAGCAGCGGCATGTCGCGGCCCTGCGCATCGCGGATCCGCCCCACCCCGGCGGAGGTGAAATCGATCTGCGCGACGATCGCAGGCTGCTCGCCGTCGGCGAAGCGGAAGGCGCGCGTCATCAGGCGCACGCTGGTGCCCTCGCGCCACCAGAAGCCCGGCCGCGGCGCGCCGCCGTCGGCCTCGCGGTAGCCCTGCGCGCCGAGCAACTCCATGAAACTGTGGATGCCCAGCGGCAGGCCCGCATAGAGCTCGACGGGCTCGGCGAAGACCTGCGCCGGCTGGTCCCAGCGGCGGCCCTCGAATTGCTGGGTGATGCGCGCGTCGAGCCAGATCATCCAGGCGACGAGTCCGACCAGGACGACGGCGCCGCCGACCAGCAGGGTCTTGCCCGCGCCGCGCAGCACCCGGCCGCGCAGGCCCGTCTCCCGGCCGGGGCGCCCCTGCTTGCCGGCGGCGCGGGACCTGGTCCTGCGGCCGCTCACGGCGCTTCCCGTCCGGGGGGCTCGGCCGCGACGATGCGCGTGCGGAAAGACACCAGTCCCGCAAGCCCGGGCGGATGTGGGCCGGGCAGTTCCCAGCGGATGTGGCTGTAGTCCGCGGGGGTCGCGGCGCGATCCGTGGCCGCCGGGTCAGCGGCATCCTGCGCAATCCTGAGCGCCCCGGGCGCCCCGAAGCTGCGGCCCTCGTCCACCGAGTAGCTGATCACGGCGCGCGGGCCCGTCGCGCTGTCCGCGACGTAGTGCTCGCCCGCGGGCACCGGGTGCACGATCAGCAGCGCGTCGGCGGCGTCCGGGCCCTCGTAGCGGAAACGCAGGGTGTGCAGCTGCTGCTCGGCGCCCTCCGGGCGGGGCCCGGCAATCAGGCTTTCACCCTCGCCGGTAGCCGCCGCGAGCAGCCAGGCCGAAGCGCTGCTTACCCGCGGCTCGGCCGCGGCCTGCGCGCCGCCGACATTCGAGCAGAACATGCTCGTGGCGATGAAAAACACCCCCGTCCATCGCGAAAAAGCGGGCGAAATTGACCTCAACGACTTGACTCTAGCACTGGGTCGTTTATATTGTGCTTAGCAGCAATGCTGCACTGCACCAATCTACTGAGGTTCCGAACATGATGAACAAGATCGAACAACTTGCCGATAACCTGAAGGCCGAGTCCCGCCTGTTCGCGGATCGCGCCATCAAGGGTATGCGCACCGCCGGCCTCGAGACCGCCGAACTGCTCACCCGGACCAAGAAGCCCGTGCACGCCTTCGCGGACACCGGCCTGAAGCTGAACGCCCTCTCCCACAAAACCATTGAGAAGGTGCTGAAGCAGCAGGTCGCGATGCTCGACGACATGATCGACGGCGGCGCCCATCGGCTCGAGACCGCCGCGCGCGCCAGGACCCTCCGCACGCTGATCGACGGCCAGGTCGCCGCGCTGCCGAAGACCCGCGACCATGCCGTGAAGAACGCCAAGAAGACCGTCGCGCTGGCGCGCGAGACCGGCGACGCCTTCGGCGATCTCTTCAAGGACGTGGTGGTTGACATCGCCAGCGCCCGCAAGCCGGCCGCCGGGCGTCCCGCTGCCAAGAAGGCCCCGGGCCGCAAGCCCGCCGCCAAGAAGGCCACTGCCAAGAAGCGCGTCGCGCGCAAGGCGCCGGCGAAGAAGGCCGCTGTGAAGAAGGCCCAGACGACCTCGCAGGCCGCCTGAGAGACGCCGCGTATCCGGGGAGCGGATCGCCCGGTCCAGGGCACGCTCTTCTGACCGCCCACGGGGCCCTCTTCGGAGGGCCTCGTTTTTTTGCGCGGCGTGGATCGGGGCAGTCGCAACTGGAGCCGTCGGTCGCACGACGATTCAGCACGCCCTCCGGCGAGGGCTCACGACGTGCTTTTCCTGGCGGTCCGCTTTTTCTTGCCACGCGCGGTCGTGCGCCGCGCCGCCGTTTCGCCGGCCTTGGTCTGCCTGGGCGACACGGTGGTCTCGACCGACACCGGCCGGCCGGTCTGCAGCGCGCGCCCGATCAGGCGCTGCCACTCGCTGATCGACGTCAGCCCCTCCGGGACCAGGCCGCGCAGGATCGCGATCGCGTCCGAGCCGCTCGCGGCCCCGGTGCGCAGCTTGTGGACCAATGCGTCCAGCGCCTCCTGCTGCACGCCGGCGACATCCGGCAGGCCCAGGAACTCGCGCAGCTCCGTGGGCCCGACTTCGAGTTCAATGCGGATTTTCAGCTTGACCTCCCGGGGACACCCCGGCTCCTGGATTCGTTTCCGACAACAGTCATCAGTCTTCCTGGATGAACGTGATCGCCTGGGCGGACCCCGGCTGCACGATCCGGCCCAGGCCGATGACGCCCTCGCCGCTGATCTGGAGGCTGTCGCGCCGCACGAACAGTTCCTCGCCCTTGCGGGTCAGGACGAACGAGCCGTTGGTGGACTGGTCGATCAGCAGGAACCGGTCGCGGCTCATCTCGATGCGGGCGTGCAGGCGCGAGATCAGGTTGCCCTTGACCACCAGGTCGTTCTCGTCGCTGCGCCCCAGGGTCGCGTGCGGGCGGCTGGAATCCACGGTGACTTCCTTGTCGAGGTAGCGGATGCGCATGCGGCCGCGCACCTTCTGCTTCTGGTCACCCCACGTGATGGTGGGCAGCATGCTGGTGACGTCCTCGGACTGCCACAGCGCCTCGTACATCGCGACCTCGCCGCTCTTGCCCTTGAGCGGCGCAAGATCGATCTGCCGCACGGCGGCGCGCCAGTCGGCGCCCAGTTGCGCGACCATGTTCTCGGTGATCAGCACCTGGGCAGCCTTCGCCTGGCTGGTGACCCGATTCGCGGTGTTGACGGTCGAGCCGAACACGTCGCGCTGCTCGGGGATGACCGGGCCGAAGTCGCAGCCGACGCGGATGGCCAGCGGCGCGCCCCCGCCCGACACCACTTCGCCCTTGCTGATCGCGATCTGCATGTCACGCGCGGCGTTGAGCGCGCCGTCCGCGGTGGGGAACGTCGCCATGACCTCGTCGCCGATGGTCTTCACCACCCGGCCGTCATAGGTCTCGGTCGCGCGGCGCATGACGTCGATGCACTGGCCAACGGTTTCGCGCGCCTTGAAGTCCCCGAGCAGCTCGTAGAGTTCGGTACTCCCGACCACGTCGGCAAACAGGACGGCGACTGAAAATTCCGTTGACATGTCTCCTGGGTCCTATTTAGCGCGACGCGCCCGGCGGGGGGCATATCCGCGTCGAGGATACTCGCTGGACAGATTGGCAATCAACCTTTTACACGCGTGAGCTGAGGCGCTCATCAAGTTTCGACCGGGCCTTTCGTGGCGGCCACGTAGGCGATCCAGGCAGGGTCCGCCTCGCCGCGCTGAACGATCGAAAAGTCCCCGCTCGGCTCCCCGTCCTCGTCCTCGCCCTGCCAATAGACCACCGACCGGGCGAAGCCCGCCTCCGCCAGCAGTTCCCTGAGCTCGGGCAGCGTCCAGAGCCGCCAGTCGTAGCTGAAGGCGCGCGGCAGCTCGGAGCCGTCCGGGAAGCGGAAGTGGATGTGGCAGATGTAGCGCGCGCTCACCGGGTCGAAGCCGTGCTGGTCCCAGACGTAGGTGAAGAGCCCGAAATCGGTCTCCTCCTCCTGCTCGTCGTAGGCGTCCGAGCCGCCGTAGATGTCGAGCACGAACACGCCGTCGTCCGCGAGCGCCTCGCGCACGGCGCGGAAATACCCCAGCAGCTCGCCGCGCGTCTTGAAAGTCCACCAGCTGAAGTTGAACGCCACGGCGATGTCCACGACGCCGGTCGCGGCGGTGCGCACATCGCCCTCGACCAGGCGGACGCGCTCGCGCTGCTTCGACTTCAGCTTCGCGACGTGGTGCTTGCGCCCCCAGTCGAGCACCTTCGGGTCGATGTCCACGGCCACCGCCGTGCGCCGCCGGTCGGAGCGCACCCACTCGCAGGCCGCCGCGCCCGTGCCGCAGAAATCCTCGCGCAAGGTGAGCGCCTTGCGTCCCGTCAGCTCTGCGAATGCCAACTCGAGGAACTCGACCTCGTGGTTGACGCTCTGCACCGAGGCCTCGTAGAGCTCGTGGGGATCGGCGAGATCCGCCATGCGCACGGTCGCCTTGCGGCCCGTGGCCTCGCGATCCTTCGCCTTGCCGCCCTTCTTGCCGGCATCGTTGCCGCCGTCGCGCCTCGCCGCCATGGCTCGTCCCCGCCGCTGGAAAGGGGGGCATTCTAGCGGAATGTGCCGCGCGGCTGTGGCCCGGCGTGCCGGCCGAATGGTGTAAATTAGGGCATCCCGCTGTCCAGATCCCGGAGTCCGACCGATGCCACGCTGCTTCAATGTGGTGCTCGCACTGTTTTTGCTGAGCCCCGCCACCGCCCTGGCCGCCGAGCCGCCCCGCGCCCTGCTCGAGGAAGCGGCCGCCCTGCGAGACACCGCGCTGGCCGAGAGCGACGCCTGGCGGCACGCCTGGTCGCTGACCACCGAGGTCGGGCCGCGCTTCGCCGGCTCCGCGGGCGACCGCGCGGCGGTGGCCTGGGCGCTGGCGAACCTCGCGAATGTCGGCTTTGACGACATCCGGCCGCAGACGGTGATCGTGCCGGCCTGGGAGCGCGGCGTGGCCGAGGTGCGGATCACCCGGCCCTTCCCCCAGCCGCTGGTCGCCGTGGCGCTCGGCATGACCGTCGGCACGCCGGAGGAAGGCATCGAGGCGCCGGTGATCCGCTTCGAGAGCCTCGCCGAGCTGGAGGCGGCGAGACCCGCCAAGGTGCGCGGCCATATCGTGTTCATCGACGAGCGGATGGAGCGCACGCGCGACGGCAGCGGCTACAGCGCGGCCGTGCAGAAGCGCAGTCGCGGCCCGTCGGTCGCGTCCGAGCGCGGCGCGGTCGCGATCGTGATCCGGTCGGTCGGCACCTCGAACAACCGCATCGCTCACACCGGCGGCACCCGCTTCGCCGAGGGTGTGCGCCCGATTCCCGCGTTCGCGCTTTCCAACCCCGATGCCGACATGCTCGCGGGACAGTTCGCCACCGGGCGGAGCGTGCAGTTGCTGGTGCGCTCCACGGCGCGGAGCCTGCCGCCGGGGCGCTCCGCGAACGTGATCGCCGATATCCGCGGCGCGGAACGGCCGGACGAGATCGTGATCCTCGCCGCGCATCTCGATTCGTGGGACCTCGGCACCGGCGCGCAGGACAACGCCACGGGCGTCGCCATTCTGCTGGAGAGCGCGCGCCTCATCGCGATGATGCCGCGGCGCCCGTCGCGCACGGTGCGCGTGGTGCTCTACGCGAACGAGGAAGCGGGGCTGGACGGCTCGCGCACCTACACGGCCGCGGCGCTGGAGTCGGGCGAGGTCCACGTGGTGGGCATCGAGGCCGACCAGGGCGCGGGGCGGATCTTCGCGTTCAACAGCGGCGTCGGCGAGGAGGCGTTGCCGGTGATCGAGGCCATGCGCGGCATCCTCGCGCCGCTGGGCATCGAGGGCGGCGACAATTCCGCGACCGGCGGCGCCGACCTGTCGACGCTGCGCGCCGTCGGCATGCCGGTGCTGTCACTGGAGCATGACTCGAGCGCGTATTTCGACCTGCACCACACGGTCAACGACACCCTCGACAAGGTCGACCCCGAGGCGCTGAAGCGAGCCGTCGCGGCGTATGCGTCGGTGGTATGGATCGCCGCGAACGTCGCGGGCGATTTCGGCGTCTTCCCCGCGGTGCCTCCGCCGCCGCCCGCCGACCCGGCCGCGAGCTCCGAATAAGGGGACATTGCTGAAACCCCCGATTGGGGACATTGCTGAAACGGGGCTTTCAGCAATGTCCCCCTCCGCTCAGGCGACCAGCTGCATCGCTTCGCGGATGACCTCGACGCCCGCGCCGGGCGCGCAGGCGCCCTCGGACAGTTGCCGCCGCCAGCGGCGCGCGCCCGGCCTGCCAAGGTAGAGCCCGAGCACGTGGCGCGTCATCGTCGCCAGGCGCACGCCCTCCGCGAGCCGGGCCTCGACGTACTCGAGGAACGCCGCCATGACGGCCTCGCGCGTGGGCGGCTCGACCTGGTGCAGCGCGTGCTCGATTTCCGCGAGGAAATACGGATTGTGATACGCCTCGCGCCCGATCATGACGCCATCGACCTGCGCGAGGTGGGTGTGCACGTCGGCGAGGTTCCGCACGCCGCCGTTCAGCATGATGCTGAGCGCCGGGAATTCCTGTTTCAAGCGGTAGACGTGCTCGTAGCGCAGCGGCGGCACCTCGCGGTTCTCCTTCGGGGAGAGGCCGGCGAGAATGGCCTTGCGCGCGTGGACGATGAACACGTTGCAGCCGGTCTCTGCGACGGTGCCGACGAAGTCCCGCAGGAAGCCGTAATCCTCGCGATCGTCGATGCCGATGCGGCTCTTCACCGTGACGGGGACGTCGACCGCCGCGCGCATGGCGGCGATGCAGTCGCGTACCAGCGCCGGTTCCGCCATCAGGCAGGCGCCGAATCGGCCCGACTGCACGCGGTCGCTCGGGCAGCCGACGTTCAGGTTGATCTCGTCGTAGCCGAACCCCGCGCCGATGGCCGCAGCCCTGGCGAGCTGTTCCGGGTCAGACCCGCCGAGCTGCAGTGCCACCGGCCGCTCCGCCGCGTCGAAGCCGAGCAGCTTGTCGCGGTTGCCGTGCACGATGGCCTGCGCCG
>Ga0209498_1002090_pt1 | contig 12160 bp, 12 predicted proteins | sample WalLakDeSediment_FD_184131 | JGI IMG/M metagenome (GOLD analysis project Ga0209498, IMG submission 184131) | Lake sediment microbial communities from Walker lake, Nevada to study Microbial Dark Matter (Phase II) - Walker Lake 11/02/13 Deep... | ecosystem: Environmental > Aquatic > Freshwater >...
GCCTTGCTGCTGAAGAGTGGGGGGTGTGGTGTGGCGGCGAAGCTGCCACACCACACCCCCCTATTCCCTTGCGTGCTGAGTAGTTACAATATTTTTATTCTTGTTCAATATCTAAGCTTCCATCATTGTACCCATTGTCATTTATCCATATGACTTAAACTTTCCAGGTTGATTGATCGCGAAAAACCATACCAGGCGACTATTTCAAGTTTGACAATAATTTGGTATAGTATCTTAGGCATTTTAAAATGCCACCCTTGCATGGTTTGATGCAATCAGCGATCAGGAAATTAAAATTCACGATCGGAAATATCCCGCTCTTTATATTCGAGCAAAAAGATTGCAATTTGTCTATACTTAGACTGTGGATATTCAATGCACAACGAGAAGAGTCTGCCATTAATCGAACTGGTGAAAAAACACCTGCGTCAGGGGGATCGAGCGAATGCTAAAAAAGCCGCTCAACATCTCGTAAACAAACACCCCGAAATCCTCGAGGGTTGGTTATACATGGCCGGCCTAAACGACGATCCCACCGCGCGTACGGATTACCTCGCAAAAGCCCATCAAATCGCCCCTGGTGACCCCAGGGTGCTCAAAGCCATGGCCTGGTCTGAAGACCAGCGTGTTGATTCGCCATCCGATACAGCGCCTGTACCGGTCAAAGGGCAAGCGCCAGCACGCACAATTAGGGAAGAATATTTCTCAACTCAAGCGGGTTCCCCTCAGAAAGAGGTTACAACGACCCGTCGCTCATGGTTAACCCGGCTAAATGAAAACGGTCTTTTCCGTGGTTTCGTCCACATGGGCAAAAAAGCCCTCTTGATCGCCATCACCATCTTTATCGGCACATTTATTACCATCCAGATGATGAACCGGGATGTTGTCACCGGGTTTACAACCGACCGTGCCCAAATGGATGCCTTAATGGAGCGCCAGGTTGAAAGGGCGGTTAACGAATTCATGCGAACGCCTGAAATCAGGGACTTACCGCCAGAAGAGGAAGACACCAAACAAGCCCTTATAGAGGCGTTTCGAGAGGAGCTCATCGCAGAAACCGGATTAAACCTGCCTACTTTCCAACGCCACGTCAAATGGACGCTTAATGCGCTTACCTTTAATTGGGGTCGTATCAGGATTGGTGAGGCCATCCCGTGGGGTGGTTTTTTCATGGCCCGACAAGCCATGAATCTTAATGAGATCATCTTAAATTACCTGCCCAATACGCTGCTCCTGGTGGGCAGCGCCTACCTGCTCGTGTTTTTAATTGGCCTTCCATTATCCCTGAGGATGTCTCGCAATTATGGCAAATGGTACGATAAATTATTCTCTTTTTTTGCAGCGTTATCATCGATCCCCAGCTGGGTGTATGGCATAATCCTCATCACCATTTTCGCCTTAGAACTACGCCTGCTGCCCACCGGTCGCATGGTCGGCAACTTCCCCCCAGAAACCACCTGGGGTTATATTCTCGTCGTTGGCCGGCATATGATCCTGCCGGTGTCCGCCATATTTTTGTCTGTGTTCTTCACCCTGGTCTATTCCTGGCGCACCTTCTTCATCACCTTTTCTTCTGAAGATTACGTCGAGCTGGGGAAAGCCGTTGGCATGTCGGATCGGAAACTGGAAAGAAATTACATCCTCAAACCCACCCTGCCGTATGTCATCACCAGCTTTTCATTGATGTTCGTGACCTTCTGGCAAATGACCCTGGCGCTGGAGGTCGTTTTCAATTGGCCGGGTATTGGTTGGCTCTACGTTGTGCGAGCCTTACCAAACCTGTGGGGAGAGAGCACCTATCCCGGCGATTTGGTGATATCCATCTCACTGGTGGTGATGTTTGCGTACCTGATGGGTATGGTCGTTCTGCTGCTAGACCTGGCTTATGTGATCGTTGACCCGCGCATTCGGTTATCCAAAAAAGGCAATCACTTGCGTCTTAAGCAGCAAAAGAAAAACCCGTTCACGACCATAAAACATCTATTTAAACGCAAAAGGGCAAAAACACAAGAACAAACCAAGCCACCAAAAACAAGTAAGCTTAAGTCGGGAAATAATCGATGGAATACATCCTCGCCAAAAACAAACCGGGGTAGATCAGGGGCAGTAGTTACTGATTTTAAATTGTGGAAGTGGTTCAAGCGGGCAGTCGCTGAGGTGGCACGTTACCCTTCAGCCATCATTGGTTTTATCATTATTAGTATTTTAATCGTTGGGTCACTGTATGCCGTAATCTTCTTGCCCTATGAGAATATTGGGGATGATTGGTCGCGCTCACACCTTGGCGGGCAGCCCAGAACACCCCAATTAGCCAAACCAGCATGGACAAATTTATTCCTAAGGGGCAATTATCTATCTACCTTGACACTTGACAGCCAACAGGGCGATGGTGACTATGAACGCATCCCACTCAATGGGAACACCAACCATGTTGTGCTTACTATGAATTTTGATTACGATTATGCGGCTTTCCCCAGTGAAATATTCCTGTACTTATCGAGCAATTTTGAGTCCAAACGCGGCTTTGCTGAAATATTCTGGCGGACGCCTGACGGCCGTGAGTTAGAATTAAAAACCACCGAAGTTGGCAACCTTACAACTTATGACTTTGAAAATGGCATTAATTACCGGCGCTGGGTCAATGATAACCCCAATTGGGCCGCCTGGTTCAATACGGCGGATCTAAGCCAAAACCCACCCCATTATTTGCTCTTCTCCGACCCCGACCAGGCTCAACCTGCCGTCGTCCGGGGACAATATGAGCTGGTTATCGATGGTTTCACCTTTGAGGAAGAGGGCGACATCCACGCTGAACTGGTCATGCTGGGGCAAGTCTACGGCGCGGCAGGCACAGATTTCTACCGCCGCGATTTGATGGTACCGCTTTTGTGGGGGATGCCATTTGCCCTGCTGATCGGCTTGGGCGGCGCATTATTCACCACCATCATCTCCATGGCGCTGGCAGCAAGCGGCGTCTGGTTTGGCGGCTGGGTTGATAATTTTGTTCAACGGTTGATTGATGTCAACCTGGTGCTGCCCATTTTAGCCATCGCCGTGATGGCCTATGCCTTCCTGGGCATCAGCGTGTGGACGATCCTGATCGTCTACGTATTCTTAAATGCCTTCGGTACCCCAACGAAGAACTTTCGGTCTGCCTTTTTGCAGATTAAAGACGCACCTTACATCGAAGCAGCCAAAGCGTACGGCGCAAAAAACTATCGCATCATCCTGAAGTACATGGTTCCCAGGTTGATCCCGGTGCTGGTACCCCAATTGGTGATCTTGATCCCGGCTTTTGTCTTCCTGGAAGCCACTTTAGGATTCTTCAACATCCGCATGCTTTATCCCACCTGGGGAACAGTGATTTACCAGGCGGCCGTGCGTGGTGGAATTTTTGGCTCCCGTTTCTGGATGCTGCAACCCATCGCTCTGCTGCTGCTGACCGGTTTGGGCTTCTCATTATTTGGTTTTGCCCTGGAACGGATCCTCAACCCACGCTTGAGCGATGATTAGGAAAGACCGAAGACGGAGGTCTTAAGCTGATAGCTGATAGCTCATAGCTGATCGTTGACAACACATACCAAACCATATGGGGGTTGGCGGATCAAAACATAATCCTGCCAACCCACCCATAGAATTTACGGATTAAATAGCACCTGCTTCTTACCCGGCTGTATACCCACCATCCACCAGGTAATGAACGCCGGTCATGAAGGAGGCTTTTTCCGAGCACAGGAAGGTCACCAGGTCGGCCACCTCTTGGGGTTCACCCAGGCGTCCCATCGCGTGCAGTGCCATGATCCCCTCCAGTTCCTCATCACTGAAGCCTTCGGTGACCATCGGTGTGTTGATGAATGCGGGTCCAACCGAGTTGACCCGGATGCCTCGCTTGGCGTAATCCAATGCGGCTGTCTTCGTCAGGCCAATCACGCCGTGCTTTGAGGCCGTGTAGGCAGATGTTTTTTCAAAGGCATCTGTCCCCAAAATGGAAGACATATTGACAATCGCGCCGCCGCCTTGCTTCAGCATTTGGGGGATCTGGTAACGCATACAGTAAAAGACACCATTTAGGTTGATGTTAATCACCTGCAGCCAATCCTCGATGTCATATTCTCCAGTATCGGCTTGCGGACCGCCGATGCCGGCATTATTGACGGCATAGTCCAATCGGCCAAAAGCATCCGCTGTGTCCTCAACCATCTCTTTAACGGCCTCATGATCAGACACATCCACCTTCAGGAAGATGGCTTCTCCGCCTTCCTTTTGGATTTGTGCCACAACAGACTTTCCGTTTTCCTCATCGATATCCACCACTGCAACCTTAGCGCCTTTTTGAGCAAAGCTCAATGCACAGGCTGCACCAATCCCACTGCTGGCACCTGTGATTAGGGCAACTTTTTCTTCAAACCATAAGTTCTTCATGCTTACTCCTTTCGATTATCTTTACCAATAATATAAGCCTATCGAATCGGTTGCAAGCAAATAACTGGGCTCAGTTGGGTTTATGGAAGAAGTTAAGGAGGATCAGATAGCATTCCGTTGGTTTCTTCATAACAATAAGAATAGAAGGATAAAATTTTAACTTTTGGTCTTCCAGGTTTACGGTCAATGAGATCTGCCTATCAACGAACAATATTCTAATAAATAACCAGGATCTTTACAATGAATTACTTGACAAATAAGGTCGTGTTAGTGTACAATATCGGAGTAAGATGATATTAATTCAAATTAAAAAGAGGAGTAAGCCATGTTTACCAGAAGTGCTCGAATTATTACAATCTCATTATTGGCAATTGCAATGGCGATGGCGTCTGCCTTTGGGTTGATCTTGAGGGTTTCCTCACAACAAGCAGATGTCTGCCCTTCGACTGGTGAATGGTTAAAAATTGACGATATTGATGCACAGTCACATACTTACAATGCACCTGAAGGCAAGCTGATCGTTGAATCTTGCTATAAAGCCGGTACGACATTGCGATACGAAAGCTACAATCCTGGTGTAGAATCTGTCACACTCACATCGGATGTGCTTAATCCTGGCGAAAATAACTTTCAGGATATCAGCCACGCCAGTTTCAGGTTAGCCAATGCACCCACACCGGAACCCACACCGGAACCTACACCCGATCCCACACCGGATCCCACACCGGATCCCACACCGGATCCTACACCGGATCCTACACCCGATCCCACACCGGATCCCACACCGGATCCCACACCGGATCCTACACCGGATCCCACACCCGATCCTACACCGGATCCCACACCGGATCCCACACCGGATCCTACACCGGATCCCACACCAGAAGAAACGCCGCCCCCAGCTCAGGCAACGCCAGCACCGGTCATCGCCCCAGCCACCGGCGCACCTTCTGGTCCAGTTGCGTTGATCATCTCAGCGACCAGTGCCTTAGGTCTGTCAGGTCTTTCCTTGGGCGTTTGGTTGAAACAACGCAAAAAGTAGCATTAAGCCATCAGGTTTAAGAAGCGGGGCAAAACAGGAGGTGTTGACAAGTGACACCTCCTGTTAATTATCCCTAGTTCTTCTCACCTGTGATGCTGATATCCCACTGCATAACCCGAATTTAAAGCTATAATCATCATTCATCATGAACCACTTTACAGAAAAAAGACAGGCTTTTTTGTTGATCGGCATCATCTTTGGGGTGATTGGGATTGGTTTACTCATCTTGATCGCAATCCGGTATGGACCCAGGAAACCTCAAATGACCATCTCAGCAGATACCCTCGAACGGTTCCAAAACACGCAAGAGGTCAACCCCACCCATACCCCCGCACCACTTTTTAGTCCAACACCATTGATCCCAACCCAAACGGTTGAAAGCGCCTTAACGCTCTCTCCGACAGCCACCCCCACGTCTGTGTGGATGACCTACGATGGGATAGATTTTCGCGATCAGGAGATCGAAGTTCTCCTTACTATGAGATGTGATCAAACCCAGGTCTACCTGGATCCATTTCAAGTGGTCCCTTATTCACCAGAAATCATTGAAAGCGGTACTTTTTTATTCAACCTAGATTTTGCCTTGGCCTGGGAACATCTGGGGTTCCACGGTCTATGGATTCATTCCGGCCAATCCAATCAAGGAGGTGGCCTTCCCGCCTACCCTTTACAGCTCTATCTCGAAAATAATGCCCAGGGGTTCAGGCGAAACCCCGATGAAACATTCGACCATCTACAAAATTGCTTGATCGGCAGTCAGATGATTTTACGGCAAGGAGAGACCTTATCCACCAACGAGGTGGTCGCTGCGGTTCGTATTCCCCCCTCCGCGGTCGATGAAGTCAGCCGACACCCAATGGAACTGGTGCCTTACCTTGCCGAGAATTACCCGGATTCCGGCTTTGAGCAGATGGAGCTGCCTGGCTTACTGTTTTATTTTTGTGGGCGGCAACTCAGCGGGGAGACAATCAACACGAATTACGATTATTGGACCCAATCACGCTTCATCATCGGGTTCATGCCGGTGAAGGATGATGGTTAAAAAATCTGTGTGCGTGGCAGACCTGTCTACATGCCTGATCATCACTTTAAAATGCCATTCCTTCATCTAAACAAAATGATTTAGTCAATCGTAGGGTCTTGAACAACCTGCTTATATTAACCCACTATCCTCAATAAAATCAGCATAATAAAAATACCAAGCTCATTGATCAGCTTTAGTATTTTCATCAATCCAAGCCAGGTAAGCTTGTGACCCCTGGATAATTGGCACCTGAACGATCTCCGGGATGTCGTAACTGTGATGCGTGTGTAGTGCCTCCTCAACTTTTCCGTAAAGGTCGGCTCTCGTTTTGATCAGTAGCAGCCATTCCGGTTCCTTGTGCAAAACACCTTGCCATGTATAAGTGGAAGTAATCGACGTAATTTGCACACAGGCGGCCAATTGTTCCTCCACCAGCATGGCTGCCAGACGTTTCCCCTCTTCCTGGCTCCCGGCGGTGGAAAGAATCATGCAATAAGAAGCTTGGTTCATATCACTGCCCTCCTGAACTGTGAAACAATAGACCTTAAGATTTCAGTTAAAGCATATCACACAACTGGCCTGTAAATCTTCTCTTAGTCACAAAGCCAAATCGCATTGAAATTGTGGCTTCCGCCCAGATTAAGCCTTATAATAGATCTAGACAAAAAACCAGGGTGGGTGGTGTTTTCTTACCTGATCAGAGCTGCCACACCCAGGCAGAGGAATGGGAGGATCAAATGACAGCACAACCCCAACAGCAATACCCTGTCTTCGTGATGTGCGGGAGCGATCTCCAACGCAGGCGGCTCCTCCAGGTGATTGACCCGGAGGGTAAGTACAAATCAAAAGCCCTGCTGCCCTTTTTGGGCAAGCGCCTGATTGATTGGCAGCTTGGGGCACTCAGCAAATCCCCCTATGTTGAAGGATTGTACTTGATCGGCCTCAGTCAGGCAGACGCGCAATTTGATTTCCCTGTGCATTACGTCCCTATTGAGACGAGTTCAGAATTCCTTGACAAGCTCTTATCCGGTTTAGATTTTCTAACTAGCCTGGGAAAGAATCCCGAGCTGGTCGTGATCAGCACCTGTGATACGCCTGGCATCCGTGCGGAAGATATCAACCATTTCTTTGAACAGCTCAATGCAAGGGACGGTGAAGAATTCATATTATCGGTGGTTCCAGAAGCGTTGATTGAGGCGGCCTTTCCTGGTTCAGCACGGGTTGTGATGCGTTTTTGCGACAACCAACTTGTCCCAGGCGAGATGTATGCCCTCAGCCCACGTGCCATTCAACTTGGCAAGGAATTAATCGCTGGCATCAGCCAGCGCCGCCGGCAGATCAACCGTCAGGAAAAAAATATCAAGCCGACGCCGGTCATCCGTTTGCTGGCGCAGAAACCGCTCATGTGGCTTGTCATCGTTAAATACCTGTTAGGCAGGGCAACCATGGCGGATGCTGAACGGACCTTTACAAAATCGTTCGAATGTAAAACCAAGGGCGTGATCATTCCTGATGCGGGCTTCGGTATGGACATGGACCTACCGGAGGATTATGAGCGCCTGGAGGCCTACGTACAGGGGATGATGGCGAACAAGGGCTGATTAATTTCCAACAGATTCTGCATACCCTGATGCATTGATCCAATGCCTACATTCGATATCTGCCCCGTTTGAAAATTGGAATCCACTCCAATCGTTACCCCCTTTATACCGAACAGTTACCTCTGCCACATAATCATAAAATGTAAGAAGTTTATTTTTTACATTAGCACTATCGAGGACCAATTCTCCATTCTTAACCGACTTTCGCCATTCTGCAGCACCATGTCGCATCTCCCATGCATTTGAGGTTGAAAAATGGTAACTACTCAGCCAGCCCAACTGCTGAAGCGTGTGGGGGTGTGGTGTGGCGGCGAAGCCGCCACACCACATCCCCCTAATCTCACGCATGCTGAGTAGTTACGAAAAATGATCCACAATATCCGGTGGATGGTCAGCAATATGAGCAAGGATCGGCTCGACGAAATCTGTCATCCAGGATGGAGCAGGTGTAGGTGTGCGGCTCGGCCTGAGCGTAGCCGTTGGTTCGAATGCAGTTAGTGTTGGTTCGATTGGAGTCATTGTTGAATCAATTGTTGGATCTTCAACCTCCCAAACTGTAGCTTCAGGTTCTTCACCATCTTTGACTATAATAACAAGCTCTTCGGAAGACAGCGTATCCAACAATGGATCTTCAACCTCAGGTTGTTCAACAGCAATCCTATTTTGTGAACAACCAGCAAGCACCAGCAAAAAAGTTGTTAACAGCACCGTAGAAATTAACAACCCAGTATTCCACTTCATCGCATCATTCCTTATCTTTAAACCGATAGTTTGACGGAAATGCTTATGTCAATGGAAAATATCTTGAGTTTCTTACCAAAGCTTCAGTAATAAGCCTGGCAATGATGTTTCCGTGGTCAATAACGACAACAACGCGCCCCTGTGACTGTGATGAATTAAGACACAAATCAATAAAGCACTTCCTGATACTTTTAGTGTTCTTTCTGAAATTTGTGATCCATTATAGCACTTTTTATCAAGGTCACGAATATAAACGAGAAAGGCTTGACAATAATTGGTAAAATCTTTTCCCTTTTTTGATTCAGAGGTTTTATGGAACACCCCTACGCATTAGGGTGCCAAAATTCTAGCGCATCATTTATTGTCAACCAAATCTATCCGCAAACACCTGTGAACATCAACTTTATCAAAGCCCCTTCCTACAGGGCGGGGCAGCGTACGTTACTGCTGAAACGTGCGTACATCAACAAAAATGTGTGTGCGAGTGTCTCATCCATCTCTTCCACGCCTCAATCGCTTCAGGGTTAATCATGACCCTATAGACCCTGGGAGGGTAGCAAACACCAATTCTTATTGGTACCTAGACAACTAAAAAAAATAGCGTTCACGCAAAAGTGTTGTATTCAACCCTTCCCCAAATCAACCTCCACACGAAAGCCACTCATCAACAGAAGTGGTATAATCCGTAGGCTGAAAAATCAAGATTTAAAAGAGATATACAAAGATATGCTAGAAAAACTCACAGGTATTATCGAACGATTTGAAGAAATCGAATCCCAATTAACCGCTGTTGGCGACGATTACACCACCGCCATCGAGCTTTCCAAAGAACGCTCTGAGTTGGAACCGGTGGTCAAGCTGTCACTCGATTACAAGGAAACTCTCGAAAAGATCCAAGAAACGGAAAGTTTGTTTGAACTTGACGATGAAGAAATGCGTGCAATGGCTGAAACGGAATTGGAATCTCTGCGGGCAAAGCGCGACCAGCTTGAAAACAAGCTCAAGAGCATGCTCGTCCCCAAAGACCCGCGTGACCAGCGTAATGTCATTATGGAAATCCGGGCAGGCACCGGCGGTGATGAGGCCGGCTTGTTTGCTGCAGACTTGTTCCGCATGTATTCTTATTATGCCGAGCGCCAAAACTGGAAAACTGAGATCCTTTCTTTGCACGAAACCGGCATTGGCGGCCTCAAAGAGGTTAGCTTCATGATTAAGGGCAAAGGCGCATACTCGCGACTGAAATTTGAATCAGGTGTGCATCGCGTCCAACGCGTCCCCGAGACTGAATCCCAGGGGCGCATCCATACCTCCACAATCACCGTGGCTGTGCTGGCAGAAGTAGACGATGTCGAAATTGACATCCCCGAATCCGATATCTCTATCGACGTGTATAAATCGGCGGGGGCGGGTGGTCAGAGCGTGCAAAAGAACTCGACCGCTGTCCGCATCACACACCATCCCAGTGGGATGGTGGTTGCCTGCCAGGATGAACGCTCACAACTCCAAAACAAGATGCGCGCAATGAGCATCCTCAAGGCCCGTTTATATGAAATCGAGGAACGCAAGAAACATGAAGAAGAAGCCGCCACCCGGCGCTCCCAGGTCGGCAGCGGGGAACGCTCAGAGAAAATCCGCACCTATAATTTCCCGCAAAACCGTGTCACAGACCACCGCATCAACCTCTCTTCTTATAATCTCAACGGTGTGCTAGACGGCGATATCGATGAATTTATCGACGAGCTGACCCTGGTCGATGAATCAGAAAAATTGGCCTTGGTGGAGGAATAACCCGATCGACCTGCAGCAAGCCCGCCAACACCTGCGAGAAAAACTAGCCCAAGACGGTTTTGAGACACCGGGCAATACCAGTTTGACCCTCCTAAAACATACCCTTAACCAGCCCAAGAGCTGGCTTCTCAGCCACGGCGATTACCAGCTCAGTCCACAAGAAAACAGCACCCTGCAGACGAGCTTAAACGCACTCTTGCAGGGTGTTCCCTTACCCTATGTCTTGGGTCACTGGGAGTTTTACGGGCGTACATTCCAGGTGACGCCTGACGTCCTGATCCCCCGCCCAGAAACCGAACTCCTGGTTGAAAAAGCGATCAAGTATGCAGGACGCGTTCTCAAACCTTGTATCATTGATGTCGGGACGGGTTCTGGCGCCATCGCCGTCAGCCTGGCGGCTGAACTACCCAGGGCAACCATCCTGGGGGTGGACCTTTCCTTCAACGCACTGCGGGTAGCACAGCTCAACGCCCAGCGCCTGTGCCAGTCAAAAATTCACTTTTTCCAGGGTGACCTGCTGACCCCCTTTCGAGGCCCCTTCGACCTGATCTGTGCCAACCTCCCCTATATCCCCCGGAACACCCTGCCGAACCTGGCTGTATCACGCTGGGAACCGCGTCTTGCACTTGACGGCGGAGAATCCGGCCTGGATGCCATCCGGAAACTGCTCAAGCAAGCGCAAACCAGGCTGTCCCCCTCTGGGGTGATCCTGCTCGAAACAGAATCCTCGCTGGGCCCAGAAACCCTGGCTGCCGCCCAGGCTGTCTTCCCTAATGCACAGCACCGCCTGATCCAGGACTTGGCCAGCCATGACCGCCTGGTTGAAATTCATCTCAACACGAGTTAAGGTCCGACATCATTTTGCAATGAAAGGCAGTCCATGATAGAAACCCGTATTCTCTCCATTAACAACCCCCAGGCCATCCCAGCTGCCAAACGCATCATCCAGGACGGGGGGTTGATCGCCTTCCCGACCGACACCATTTACGGCCTGGCGGCTGACCCGTTCAACCCGGAAGCCATCCAGCGAATCTTCACTGCTAAGGAGCGTCCTGAAGAAAAAGCACTTCCGGTGTTAATCGGAGATCTTGACCAGCTTGACGATCTGGTTCTGTACGTAGATGAACGTTTAGGCCGTATCGCATCCGCCTTCTGGCCAGGTGCACTCACCCTGATCTTGCCCAAGGCCCCCAAAGTACCCCCCGAATTGACGCCTTATTCGACCATCGGCGTGCGCATGCCAAATTTAACCTTCACCTTACAGCTGCTTAAGGAAACAGGCCCCCTGGCAACCACCTCAGCCAATATCTCCGGCGGACCCAACCCGGTCGATGCCGCCAGTGTCATGGCGCAATTGGGCGGGCGCATACACCTCATCCTGGACGGCGGCCCCACGCCCGGGCCGACGGCATCCACAGTGGCAGACCTTTCTGGGCCTGAGATTCAGATCTTACGGGCAGGACCCGTATCGCTTTCCGACCTACAATCGTGTGTGAATGAGAATTAAAAAAGCACCTCTAATCTATTGAGGTGCTTCGTCGT
>Ga0209498_1002091_pt1 | contig 12159 bp, 6 predicted proteins | sample WalLakDeSediment_FD_184131 | JGI IMG/M metagenome (GOLD analysis project Ga0209498, IMG submission 184131) | Lake sediment microbial communities from Walker lake, Nevada to study Microbial Dark Matter (Phase II) - Walker Lake 11/02/13 Deep... | ecosystem: Environmental > Aquatic > Freshwater >...
TCATAGTTTGCTGATTAATAAATTTTACTATTTTTGCACATAACTCCGAAAAAGTTATACTATTTCGTATTAAGATGGAAAAAATAGAAAGGATTCTGCGTCTGGACCTTCCTGAAAAGCAATCGGCATTTTTATGGGGGCCAAGGAAAACAGGAAAAACGACCTATTTGAAGTCTAAATTCCCTGATAGCATCGTTTATGATTTCCTGCAAACAGATCTGTTCCTGGATTTTTCCAAAAGGCCCTCACTCCTTCGCGAGCAATTATTGGCAAAGGAAGCCGGGTCACTGAAACACCCAATCATCCTGGATGAAGTACAGAAGATACCCCAGATCATGGATGAAGTGCACTGGCTGATTGAAAACAAAGGTCTTCAATTCATCCTTTGTGGCTCCAGCGCCAGGAAACTGAAAAAAGGGGGTGCAAACCTGCTCGGGGGCAGGGCCTGGCGTTTTGAGATGCTGCCCCTGGTCACCGCTGAGTTGGAAAACTGGGATCTTCTCTCTGTTCTTAACCGCGGATTGATACCGAGCCATTATCTGGATGAAAAATATATTCGATCATTACGTGCTTATTCCCAGGATTACCTGAAAGAAGAAATTTTTGCAGAAGGGATCGTTCGCAATATCCCTTCTTTTTCAAGATTTTACGATGCCATGGCATATACTCACGGGGAACTGGTCAATTATTCCAATATTGCCAGGGATTGCGGGGTTGACTCCAAAACAGTCAGAGAGTACTATCAAATTCTAGTGGATACATTGATGGGAAAAATGATTGAACCATTCAAGAAAAGGCAGAACAGGCAGGTGATTACCAAATCACCTAAGTTCTACCTGTTTGATGTCGGAGTTGCCGGAGCCATTAAGCGAAGAACAATACCGGAAGAGAAAGGAGAGCTCTTCGGAAAAGCATTCGAGCATTTTGTACTTATGGAATTGATAGCCTATAATTCATACAGCGAATTGGATTTTGATATCAATTTCTGGAGGACCAAGTCAGGTCTTGAAGTCGACTTCATTTTAGGCAATGGAGAGATCGCCATTGAAGTCAAGGGTTCAGGCAGAGTTGACAGCAGGGATCTGTATCCGCTCAAAGCTTTTTTAATGGAATTCCCGTCCATAAAAGCATATATTATCTGTAATGAAAAAATAGAAAGGATCGTGGATCATATAAGAATTGTCCCCTATCGGAAATTCCTTACGGATCTCTGGGATGGAAAAATCATCAGGTAGAAGTCGATACCAACGAACGCAATGATGAAGGATGAACAAACTTCTTTATCAAAGAGGCAGATCCCTCGCTGCGCTCGGGACAGGCCAGGAACCAGGAACCACTAATCGCAGGGAATGTACTCTACATAATCCACCGTGATCTCACCATTGGCGTTGATGGTCTGATGCAGGATGAAACTCTGGGTAAAGGTGACTCCGGTTACCAGGTTGGTGAAGACAGCGTCTTGCGCCAGCCGGGTGACTTGCGCCCCCTGGCCGGTCAGGCTGCCGATAAAATGATACTGTCCGGTGTAGTTCGCCTGATAAGGGTGCATAGTAAAGAGTCCTACCCCTGATATGGTCTGGGTTTGCGTCCCCTTGTCGTTAAAGCGGCAACTGGCGGCCACCACCAGGCGCCCCGTGTTGTTAACCTCCCACAGGCTTACCAGGATGGGTTCGCCAAAACACAGGGTGGGGATAAACGTTTCATTCACATAAAATGTATTGTCATAATTCATGACATTTGGTGTGCATTTGGCCGCTTTTAACTGGGGGTCCACCGTGGCTGGCAGAACGTTTTCTTCTTTTGAACAGCCTATAAATACGATCAGCGGCAGCAGGATGAAAAATATGAATGATCTTTTCATCGTTCGGGTTTTTTAGGTAAATAAATATTTAGTTCTGAATATCCAACATCCATTTATACGGAAGTCAGCGTTGAAAGTTACCTGCTTTCAAGGCAGCAGGCCGCCAGGTTATTCAGCGAAGACCAAAAGGTCTTCATGATGACCGGATCCTGTATCCAGCGGGGAGCGATGGGCTCGGATCTTGAAAATACAGCGTATTCCACTGAGGATGAGGTGGAAGAAACCCTGACCACCTTCCAGTAACCGTAGAAATTCTCCATCCGCTTCAGTCCCTTCATCCTGGGCAACAGATCGGGATGACTGGTCAGGTAAATGTATGCCGTATCCGTACCGTTGGGATAATCCAGTTTGTTCTCCACGATCAGGTCCTGGTCATCGAAAGGCCACGGTATGGAAAACCTGGCATAGGAATAGCTGGTCTCGCCCTGTATTTTCAGGTTGTAACTTTCCGATACCCCGACCATCCAGTTCTTGACCCTGCCTCCATCGAGCAGAAAAGCGACCAGATCGGGCATTGCCATCCGGACATTCAGTTCCCCCTTCAACCGGCGGGTTTTAAAACCGTCGTGCAGGGTGATCCACTGCGAATAGACCTTGATCCCCTTGTTGCTCTTCACCAGCTCCCAGTTGGACTGGTTCGTGAAGACCTCTTTCGGGATGAAATTCAAGGAGGGCTTGATGTAAAAGCTGAATCCCGGCCCCTCCGGATTGATGCTGAAGCAAATCGCCAGGATCAGGTTCTTTGTTAAGTTCATTTTTCTTTGATTTTAAGGGTGAATACTTTTAATGAGATTTTTATTTTGAGATAGTTACATTTATCTGTTTCCTGATGATGTTTCATGTCCGCGTTCTTCTCGTTTATTTTATTGATTTTCAATAACAATATTAATGGCAGCCGGTGAAATATTGAAATTGATTTCCCGGCCTGAACCCTGCCGTGTTATTGAGTCATACTAAAAATCTCAGGAATGAGTCTTTCTTTTGGAAAAATTGCAACACGGGATTATTAACAGATGATTTTTAAGGCCATTTCCTGAATAATCTTGCACCGAAAACCTATAATTTGATAAAAAAGGGTTTTTAATAAGCCATTTGCTGTTGACTTTTGGCTATTATTGTCATATCTTTACCCCATGAACCAAAAACCAAACCTTCAGCAATTACTTTTTCATCAGATCAAAGCAAAGCTGCCGGAAAATTTATCCTTTGTGCACGAGATCGCTGAATTGCTCGAAATCAGCTATGACAGCGCCTATCGCCGGATCAGGGGCGAAAAGGAACTGTCGATGGAAGAGCTGTACCGGCTTGGACAGAAATTCAATGTTTCACTCGATGCCTTGCTCGGCATCCGGTCGGACAATGTGGTATTCCGGAAACACGCCCTTGCGCCGGGCTTGTTTTATATAAGGGACTGGCTGCGGGCGATCGAGCATGACCTCCGCCAGATCCATGGGGCAAGGGACAGGGAGATTATTTACGCAGCCAAGGACCCTCCCCTTTTTCATTATTTTCATTTTCCCGAAATCGCCGCCTTCAAGTTCTTCTTCTGGGAAAAAACCATTCTCGATTTTCCGGAATACCGTGACAAAACATTCCGGCTCGAGGATGTCGACCCTGAGATCGTCGAAACCGGTAACAATATTATTAGGTTGGCGGTAAAGATCCCTTCAATTGAAATCTGGAATGAGGATACCTTCCGGATCATGATGCGGCAGATTGAACATTACTGGATCTCAGGATATTTTGAAAAGAGGGATGACATGCTGAACCTGCTCGATAAAATGGATAAATGGATCAGACACATCCGGAGGCAGGCGGAACTCGGTTTCAAGTTTCATTACGGGCAACCTGAAGAAGGCCTTGAGCGCTCTTACCAGATGTACGAAAATGAGGTCGTGTTAAACGACAATACCATCCTGGTCAGGATCGGAGAAAACAGGGTGGTTTACATGACATATAACGTTATCAACCTGCTGGTTACGCAGGACCAGGAATTTTGTGGGAGCATTGAGAATTACATGCAAAGCCTGATCAGGAAGTCGAACCTGATCAGCCTGAGCGGGGAGAAGCAGCGCAACCGGTTCTTTAACAAGATGCTGGACACCATCGAAAAAACGCGAACCATACTCGGGGCATAAGCTCGCTTCGCTCGTGCCATAAGCTCGCTTCGCTCGTGCCATAAGCTCGCTTCGCTCGCGCCATAAGCTCGCTTCGCTCGTGCCATAAGCTCGCTTCGCTCGCGTCATTTGTGGTCATTTACTCGGCGCTGCGCGCCTCGTGACATTGGGTGGACATTAATGCTTGTCCTGAAAGGACAATTGACATTAGCCCGCCAATTTATTGGCGGGTTAAAGGGTGGCACCAGAGATATCCAGTCCCGAAGGGACGTTTGAAAGCATCAGGATTTCAATCCGGGGATTTTTGCATTTGTTCCGGCGGTTTAAAAACCACCGGTGCCTTCAGCCATGCCTTCGGCATGAAAAATACAGGTTTCTGTTGTTTGGAATTTGGGATTTGTTTGGTCCGCCAGCTGGCGGATGGTGCTTGTAATTTGGAATTTAATCAGCTATATCTCCCATTCTCAACAATATACATATCAATTTCCCCTTTGTTCTTGACCTGGATCTTGCCGCGGTGATGACAGTCGAAGTGGCCTTTGACCAGCGCGTAGGTTGTTCCGGAGATATTGACCTTGCCGGGGATACCGCTCGATTCCATCCGGCTGGCGGTATTCACGGCATCGCCCCAGATGTCGTAAGCAAACTTGTTCTTTCCGACAACACCTGCCACCACCGGACCGGTGTGGATACCGATGCGCAGTTCCCAGTGGTCCTGTCCCCTGGCTTCGCGCTCTTTCCTGAGGTTTTCCATGAATTCTTTTATATCCAGTGCAGCATTTACAACATCGACCGGGTTGGTGGTATTGGGAGCCGGAATACCGCCGGCGCACATGTATGCATCGCCAATTGTCTTGATCTTTTCCAGACCGTACTTGTCGATGATCTGGTCGAAAGCATAGAAGCAATGGTTCAACTCCTCCACCAGTTCATTTGGGGACAGCTTTTCGGCTATCGTAGTGAAACCTTTGAAATCGGTAAATAAGACTGAAACCAGGTCATACTGTTTTGGTGTGGCGCTGCCTTTCTCTTTCAGCTCTTCCGCCGTTTCATGGGGCAGTATGTTCAGCAGCAGCTTATCTGACCTGTCCTTCTCATTTTCAATGATCTGCTTGGTTTTTCTTACAAAGCGGTAACGGTTGTAAAGCCCTCCTGCCAGCAGGAAGAACAATACCCCGGTAATGGCGATGGCGTTCCGAATGGCTTTATGGCGCTGCAGGGTCAGCTCCTTCAAAGCCTTGTCCTTCTCCAGCAAGTCGATCTGCCCCTGCTTTTGACCGATTTCATAATTCAGCGACATGGCCTGGATGCGTTTGCTGGTCTCGGCGTCGTAAAGGGTGTCTTTGATACTGCTGAACAAAGACTGGTATTTATAGGCATTGCGGTAATCAGCCATTTTGGAATAAACTTCAGCCAGCCCCTCATAAGCGAATTTCAGCTCGTTCCGGGCATTGATCTCCCGGGCGATGGTTTCGGCCTGCCGGTATACCTGCACTGATGCCTGCAGATCGCCTTGCATATGGTAGGTTTCACCAATACCCAGCAGCGATTGAGCCATTTCCAGCCGTGCATTGCGCCTCCCGGCCAGGTCATAAGAATCATATTGATACCTGAGCGCTTTTATAAAATCGCCCCGCTTTGCATAGACCTTCCCGATATTGTTCATGGCATAGGCCTCGTTCCCGCTATCAGACCCCTTGTAAGCCTCGAGCGCCTTCTCAAAATAATACAGCGCCGCGGTATCCTCATCTTTTTCAAGATAGATTTCCCCGATATTGACGGCCGAGGTGCCTATGGCGTTGAGATCGCCCAGCGCCTCGCTCAATGGAAGAGCTTTGAGATAATATTCCAGCGCTTGCTCATGCGTGGCTTTCTTGTTGTAATAAACGGCCCCGATATTTACCAATGCTGTGGCGATACGGAGCGTATCGCCGATCTCTTCCGATACCCTTAACGATTCCAGGTAATACTCGATGGCTTTCGCGTCATCGCCTTCATTGAAATAGACCGCTCCCAGGTTGTTGAGGATATTGGCCACGCCCAGCCGGTCGCCCATCGCCTCATAAGTAGCCAGCGACTGCTGCCAGAAATAGAGCGTTTCGATGTAGTTCCCCTCAAAATAATACCCCATGCCGATATTTTTCAGTGCAAGGGCCAGGCCGGAGAGATAGTTTAGGTTCCCCGACAGTTCGGCCGCCTGCTGAGCATAGGCGATTGAACCGGAAGGTGAAGACCGCATCAGCCTGCCGCTCAGGTCAAGCAAGATCTTCACGCGCACCGTGTCCCGGCCGCTTTTCTCCAAAACGCCGCGCAGGCTGTCGATAGCAGCCTGCTGCGCCGGTGTAACGGCGGAAAACAATAGTAATATGATGAAAAGAGAAATCCTTATGTTTACCATTTTAAGTTTGAAAAACCAGTCTGCTTCTTTAAAGTTTGATGATTTTGTGCACTGTCACAGTATCACCCAGGTTGATCCTCACGAAATATATCCCGGCGCTGAGCCCGGTCAGGTCGAGTTCCGCCCGGGAAGCTGATGCATGCCATAGATTTACCGGGATAGCTTTCCCGTAAATATCGTGAACCGTGATCCCGCCGGACATATCCGCGTCCTCTTTCAGCTCGATGGTCAGACGGCCGGCCACCGGATTGGGATAAATATTCGTGATGTCACTGTTTGTATCAGTCCCAGCCAGTGCTTCTGCGGGAGCCAATTTGAGGCACCTGGAGGAGCCGGAACTGGCCTGTGAAGCCACAGAGGTCTTGTTGCCGTTATGCCTGTAGCTTTTTACGGTCCATACCAGTGAACTGCCGTCAAAAGGTACCGTGAAACTGCCGCCGCCTGCCAGGAAAAGCTCAGGCTGGTTGACGTTGTTATACGACCCCTGGCTGGTGAAATAATTATCCTCGCCAACAGGTATGAAAACATGCGTTGAATTGTCATTGTAATACTCAAAATTGGCAACATACAGGAACCCATCTTCATCTGGCTCATCTAATTGTTCCACGCACCTGAGCTTGGTCTTGATGTGTTTAGTCCCGGGGCCGAAGGGGTTCACGTACAGGGTGCCATTAACCGGTGTGAAGATATAATTTTCAGCAGTTGCTGCAGGGATAATCTGATATGTGCCGGCATCACCCGTGTAATCCGGACTGACGGTAAAGCTTAGCCCGGTGACAACGGTGTCGGTTTCGCCCTTGACAAAACCTTCAAAAATTGCAGTAAATATAGGTAACGAATCTCCTGCATAAATGACCTGGTCGTCAGCCGTCACCGTGGCTGTGGCGGGTAAGACTGTCAGCGTGCCCAAGCCGTAGGTGATGTTGAAGTTTTGCGACAGATAGGTTCCCGGTGCGATCAGGTGCTCACCTGCCGTATTTCCAAGGATCAGACTGATCGGCCGCAGGTTGATTGCGCCAATGGAATCACCTGAAAGGATGAGAATGTCGTCCTCACCCAAAATGACAATCGCTTCGCTGTTGCTATTGGAATTGATTGTGGATGAATTGACCAGCGCGGTGGCATTCACCAATGCGGAGGCATTGACCAGGGCAGTGGCATTCAGCAGATTTCCGCCCTCGTCATAAGAATTGACGATAACATCGCCATTGACGAGCGCCTTGGCCGGTGCCATGGCAATGGCATTCACCAGCGCTTTAGCCGGGGCAAGGGTGGTAGTAAAAGATTCTGCATTCACCAGCGCTGTGGCATTATAAAGCGCTTCGGGATCGATCAGGTCACCGTTCGAAAGATCGGTGGCGTTCACCAACGCTGTCGCCTCGGAAATCATGAAGCTCTTGTTCACCAGGGCCGTGGCGTCGAGAATAGGTTCTCCCAACTCATTCACCAGGGCTTTGGCTGGTGACATGCCAATTACATTTACCAGCGCCGTGGCAAAATTCTGCTTTAAGGCGGAACTGATCGCTTCATCATCGGCAGGGTCAATTGCAATATTGTTTTCCGGGTTTAAAGTATCCTGATTATAAACAAACAGATATTCAAAATTGGCAATGGAATCTCCGTAAGTGACCGTTGTGTCTCTGGGTTGGATGTATAGATCCATCTTTTCAATGAGTAGCAACCCGTTTTCGATGTCGAAATTATATTCTTCCAGCAAGGCGATATCCAGCGAGTCTGTGGCTGCAACAATACTGGCAGGGTTCAGCGGGTCTTCCGGGGAGGCTGTGATAGCCCATAATCCCACGTTGCTCAGGGCGCTGGATACGGTATAGAAAGGTATCCCGGTGATGCGGTTAATTTCTTCTGCGGAAAAACCTTCCTCTTCAAGAGATGTGATGCCGTCAGTTCCTTCCACAAAGTAGTCAGCCGTGAATTGCGGTAAAATCTCACCGTATTTCTTGGTCTTGTCATCGATACTGATTACGATGGTTTTTTTGGTGGTGAAATAGATCGGGTTCGAAAATCCGCCGTCGGTGCCGTTGGTCTGCGGCAGCGGCGGGTTATAGACCGTGATGGCGGGGTATCTTTCATCAAAAACCGGGATAATGCCTGTCACCTGTGTATCGCTGATGTATTCCGTGCCGGAAGCCAGCGGCTGTCCGTTGAACCAGATCTCGGAATCTTCCGTCAGGTAATGGCCGTTGACAAAAACCGGGATGGAATCCTGGCCGGGCACCAGCGTGGTGTCATAGGTCAGACCGGTGATCAGCGGCGAAGGATTGGCCATGGTAAGCAGCGCTGCATCAGCCTGGATGAAGCCGTAACCCGAGGCAAAGTCATGCCCCGGTTCATGCATGTCGATGGCGGTGCTTTGCAAAAGCGTATTAATTTGTGCCGGTGAAAAGCTGTCATTGTAGAAATTATTCCGCGCTTCCAGGATCAGGGCAGCCAGTCCGGCGGCGTGCGGTGCGGCGGCCGAGGTGCCGAAAAAATTAGGGAAAGGGTCGCCGTCGATGTTGAACCCGCCCAGGTCAACAGTGGTGTTTACCCCGTTGGGAGCTGAAATGTCAGGCTTGCTGCGAACTATGCCATCCACCGGCGTACCTCCCCTGGAAGAGAACGAGGCGATCGTGGGTGGATCTACGCCATATTCGGGCGTGTTGCTGTATAGCACCGCCCCGACGGTGATGGCTCCGGCGGCGTTCGCCTGCCCGACAATGGTTGAACCGCCGCCGTTGTCGTATTCATTAATGACGAGATTTCCACGGAAAACAATGTACTTCATATCCACCGGCGTATTGCCCGATGCCCTGATGATCATGAAATTGGATTGCGCACCGCCTTCTCCCACGGTGAACGGCAGCACTTCTACCGGTGCGCCGCCCGTGTTATCCCTGTTGAAACCAAAGAGCCTGTTGCCGTTCTCATTGGTCAGGTAAATGTCCAGGTCGGTATTGGTGGTCAACCCCGGCGTTCCGTCGTTCCATTGCAAAACAACCGTATAATTACCCTCATCAAGTGTGATGCTCTGGTAAATATCCATTCCCCCATCCCCGGCGAAATTGTGTGCATCTCCGGTGACGCCCGGTGGTGGAGACGCGGGAGAGAAACTGCCCTGCCATGATTTGGTGCCGTAATTACCGGCGGCAGTAAAATAAGACACCCCCTGCGCCGTGACATAATCAACAGCCTGGGAAACGACACCATCACGAAAAAATGGCTCCGAGATGTAAGTGATGTCATCCACGATCACGTTACAGCCTGCCTCCTGCAGTTCCACGATCCCTTTGGCGAAATCGAGCGGTCCCAGGAAACCGGTCCGGAAAGCAAGCTCGGCGCCCGGTGCAATGTCATGGACGATCTGTAACATCGCCCTGCCTTCATCAGTCCGGCTGCCATAAGGAAAATCCAGCAAAACATCGACAGGAACGGGATACGCCGGATTCAGCAAACCCGGCAAATCGCCCCGCAACACGTCATCGGATGCCGGATCGCCAATAAGGGTATTGTAACTGTCCGATAATATGCCGACCTTGATGCCGGCGCCGTCGAGATTAAAACCGTTGCGGGCAATGTAGGAGCGCATGGCGGTGTCGCCCTGGCTGGTCACGATCCCGGCGTTGCCCAGCGCTGAATATACAGGACGCGCAAAATTGATATATTGTGGTAAAAGGTTCAGGGCCAGCAGGTTCTCGATGGGATATAATCCAGTGACCTGCAGGTTGCCTTCGTCAGTTTTGATACCGGTCATACCGTATTCAGGCGCCTGTAGTAATATTACCAGGCTGTCGAGCTTACCGTCCTGCGCAAAAATATCGATGATGACACCCGTACCGACAATCTGGAAAATGTCATCCGAAATATAACTGCCATTGGCAAGATATACATCATGGAGCGAGGTCAGTTCCGCCCCGATGAGGCCAAATACCTTACCATTCTCTGGCGGTGCATAATATGGAAAAATATTCTGCCCGCCGCAATTCAGCATGGCTTCAAAATCGGAAACCGTAAAACTGACGATCAAATCATCGCTGCTGGCCTTGACTAATGTTTGCTGGTTTTGCAGGCCACCTGTCAGTGTATAGGTGATCAAGAAAGTCGCCTGCTGGCCGTTCCCCATACCGTTGACATTATCGATCCGGAACCCCTGAAACGGAACCCCGCCCAGGTTTGGGCCATAGTTGATGCTCCCGGTGGTTGCCGAACCTGAAATCACCTCAACTGAAATATCTGAATATGTTCCGGGAAGGGCCTCGACAGAATATGCATTGAGCTTTTTACAACCCGGCCCGGGGCAGCCGTCGTGATCCACCGTTAACTGGACCTGAAAGCTGTTGCTGCCGAGATCAATGACCGATGTAATGGTTGTGGTGTATCCCTGGCCATGCACTTTCTCTGTCGCACAATCCTCCTGTGCATGCAGGCCGGTTATCGAAACGAAAACGAAAATCAATAGAAGCGAAACATGTCGCTTGAAACTGAACAATGCACTGTACAGGTCTTTCATTGGTGGAAGGTTTAACATTTATTAATTTAGACTAAATCTAAACAAAGGTAAAACATCCAGCCGTGCATGGAAATTAATTAACAGATTGTTAACAAAATAACCTTGCAAAGGTGGAACCGACGGCTTCAGTCGTCGGACTACTTCAGTCGTGCTCCGACGAGTTTATTCTTCCAACGACTAAAGCCGAATAGATTGGTGCTCCAACGACTAAAGCCGTTGGTGCAAGAATAAAGGGCGGGAATCATGGACGATTGAGCATTGAACATGGACGATCTAGCATGGGCATTTTCGATGTTCAATCGTCCATCGTCCTTGTTCAATCGTCCATGTATATGTCATCATTGGAATTTCATATTTCAGAAATGCAAAATACCAATGCTCAAATCCGCATGGGCGATAGGCGATGGGTGGCTCCGACGGGTAAACCCGTTGGTTCCAATTTTTTAACATATTCGTAACCAACCCGTTGGAAAAAATCGGGAAGACGAAGATGGGAGATGTATTGTGCCAAACCCTGCCCTGGCCCCCTGTCCAAACCCCGTAGGGGTTTCATATTTGTAGAAAACGGGCAGCCAGGATAATATTTTCCCCTCCCCCCGAAAACGCCTGCGAAAAGGAAGCCTATCAGCATGGGGAGAGCCCGTCCCGCCATAGGCGGGAGGCCAGGGGAGGGGCCGGTACTTTGTAATGCCATCTTTTTCGTGCTCCGACGGCTTCAGTCGTCGGAGCGCGAATAGTAAAAGGTCAAAAACGAATCACCCTTGCTTCTCTGAGCCCCGGCTTCTTCAGCAGGTTTACTTCGCGTTGCGCTTCAGAGCGGGAATCGTAATGGTTGGTGAATACGTACCAGGAATTGGTGGCTTCGTGGTGACCGAGGTAAGCATTGATGCCGTTCTCGCGGACGATCTTCAGGTATTTCAGGGCCTCTTCCCTGGCCATGGCATCGCCGGTGATCACATAGAACCTGCCGGGGATCATGGCTTGCTCCAGCAAAGGCATGGCCTGGATGTCAAATGACGGGACGGCATCCTTGTCAACGGCTTGTTCGGGTGCTGTTTCATAGAATTTGCCATGGAGTACCTTTACCTTCAATGGCGCTTCCTCCAGTGTATCAGGCAGAGCAGGTTCATCGGCTTTTTTGAACCGGATTTGCCGGCTGCCTTCCACTACATTGAACTCCGCATGGTTCGTGGAGCCATCCGAAACGGCAAGTATCATATCATTATTCGTGATCCTGAAATTGTCTCCGAACACATTCCCCATCCTTACCCAGTAA
>Ga0209498_1002092_pt1 | contig 12155 bp, 15 predicted proteins | sample WalLakDeSediment_FD_184131 | JGI IMG/M metagenome (GOLD analysis project Ga0209498, IMG submission 184131) | Lake sediment microbial communities from Walker lake, Nevada to study Microbial Dark Matter (Phase II) - Walker Lake 11/02/13 Deep... | ecosystem: Environmental > Aquatic > Freshwater >...
ATTTTTGAGAGTGGGCGATGAGGGACTTGAACCCCCGACTTTCTGTGTGTAAAACAGACGCTCTAACCTCTGAGCTAATCGCCCAATGGCGCGCTTGGCGGGGCTCGAACCCACGACCTTAGCCTCCGCAGGGCTACGCTCTATCCAACTGAGCTACAAGCGCGTAAATTCCGCAACGTGGTAATAGAGTGCCGGAGGGGAGATTTGAACTCCCACGCCCTTGCGGACACTACGCCCTGAACGTAGCGCGTCTGCCATTCCGCCACTCCGGCCCATAAACAGCAAAGATAGAAACCAGCTACAAGCAGCACCAAAACCAATTATAGCGTGTCAGTATTTAGGGGTCAAACGTTTGAACATCGTTGCTAGCGCTTCAAGCAGAATGGCTCGCCGTGCGTGATTGGACTCTACAATCTGTGCCGCTGCACGAACCGCCTCATCCGCCTCAGCGCCTCCCTTATATCATCAAGCGCGGTGGCGTAGCAGCAGCGCACATATCCCTCGCCGCTATCGCCGAAAGCCGACCCCGGAACCACCGCTACTCTCTCTTCAACAAGAAGCTTCTCGGCAAAGTCCTGAGATGATAGTCCGGTTACCTTAATCGATGGAAACGCATAGAACGCACCCTTTGGCTCAAAGCAGGAGAGGCCGATTGCGTTCAGCCCTTTAACCATCACCCGCCGCCGCCGGTCGTAGTCAGCAACCATCTCTCTGACAGCAGCCTCTCCTGATTTAAGCGCCTCGATAGCCGCCATCTGCGCCATTATGGGAACGCACATGATAGTATATTGATGGATCTTGGTCATCGCCTCAATAATCTCCGCGGGAGCCGCGGCATAGCCAATCCTCCACCCGGTCATGGCATAGGCTTTGGAGAACCCCCCGAGGAATATCGTGCGCTCTTTCATGCCGGGAAGGCTGGCAAAGCAGGTATGCTTGATTCCGTATACAAGCTGGTCGTATATCTCATCGGAGATCACTAACAGGTCATGCCTTCGGGCTACATCGGCTATCTCTTCCAGGTCGGCTCTTTCCATCACCGCACCGGTCGGGTTGTTGGGGTAGCCGAGAAGGATGGCTTTAGTGCGGCTGGTGACCCGTTCTTCGATATCGGCAGCCTTAACCCTGAACTGGTTCTCGACTACGGTTGACACCGGCACGAATACTCCTTCCGCCAGGACAGTGCACGATTCATAGGAGACATAGGTGGGTTCAGGAGAAATAACCTCATCCCTGGGATTGAGGACAGCCCTCATCGCCAGATCCAGCCCCTCACTCACGCCCACAGTGATGAGGAGTTCCCTATCAGGGTCATATTCCACCCCGCAGCGTGCAGCCAGGTTTCGTGCCAGCTCCTGCCTCAGTTCCGGCATCCCCCAGTTCGAGGTATACATGGTATATCCCTTCTCGATACCGGATATGCCAGCCTCACTAATGTGCCAGGGCGTAACGAAGTCAGGCTCGCCGACTCCCAGCGAGATGGCATCATCCATCGTGGACAGCAGATCGAAGAATTTCCTGATGCCTGAGGGAGAAACCCTTCCGACACGCCGTGAGATGATTTCGCGCTTAGAACGCCTTACAGATCTCCTGGCTGACACGTATAGGCCTCCTCTCTACAAAGTCAAAGGCTGCCGCCGCACCTTTTCCTGACCTTCGAGTATCTCTCCATCCTCTTTGTACGGCTTGAGGAAGAAATGAGTCGCAGTGCCCTGCACCGACTCCAGCGAAGCAAGCTTGTCGGAGACGAACTTGGCCACGTCATGCTCCGTCCTGGCCACAACAAATACGGCCAAATCATAGGCCCCTGATACCAGATAGACCGAACGCGCCTCGGGGAAACGATATATGCGCTCAGCGATGGCATCGAAACCCACATCCTTCTGAGGCTGGATTTTAACTTCGATGAGAGCCTGCACCCGCTCTTCTTCAAGCTTCTCCCAGTTAATTACTGTTTTATACTTAATGATAACGCGATTCTTCTCCGCCTCCTCAATAGTCTTTCGCACCTGATTCACAGACAGGCCCGTCATGGCAGATATCTGCTTCAAAGTCGCTTTGGCGTCCTTCTCCAGCACTTCAAGGACTTCCCTGTTCATCTCTGCCTCCCCTTTTCGCTCTTCGAGACCCACTCAGTAACCAACCACCGGTCGCCGTCTTCATAATAACAAAGCTCAAACAGTCTGTCATCCTCCGTGTGTATTCGAAAGTGCTTTTCTCCAGGCTCCTGCCATTCTCTCTCGATCTTTCTCACCCTTTGCTCGATCCCCTCCCAGAGAAAAGCCGTTGGACGCTCAGCGTAAGTGCGTCCCGAATAGCACGCAACCTGTACTCGCCCACGTTCCATCTAAACTCCCGGTCTCCTCTGCCCCCAGTCCGTCGCCTGCTCATAAGCACAGGCAACCCGGAGAAGCGTCTCCTCAGAGAACGGCTTGCCCATAATCTGCATGCCCACGGGAAGACCATCGACGAAACCCGCAGGCACCGAAATCCCCGGTATACCAGCGATGTTTACCGGCAGTGTGCAGACATCCGCGAGATACATTTGCATCGGATCATCCACCCTTTCTCCAATGCGGAATGGCACCGTGGGAGAAGTAGGGGTAACCAGGACATCGCACCTGGCAAAAGCGTCGGCGAATTCTCTGGTGATCAAGGTGCGAACCTTCTGCGCCTTGAGATAGTAGGCCTCATAGTAGCCAGCGGAGAGGGCATAGGTCCCCAGCATTATCCGCCGCTTCACCTCGGGTCCGAAGCCGTACTGCCGGGTCTTCTCCATGGCATCCCACATATTCTCCGCCTCGCGTGCAGAGAAGCCATATTTTACCCCATCGTATCGCGCCAGGTTGGCCATGGCCTCAGAGGGAGCAATGATATAGTAGCAGGCAAGGGCAGCCGGGGTATTGGGCAACGACACCCCCCAATCGACCTCAGCACCAAGCTCCCCCAGCTTGCCAATAGCTTGCCGCACAACCTGCTCCACCCCGCTCTCCATACCCTCGACAAAGTACTCTTCGGGCACTCCAATCCGCAGCCCCTTGAGGTCAGGAATAAGAGACTTGGTGTAGTCAGGCACCGGTTGGTCAACAGAGGTGGAATCCCTCGGGTCATGACCAGCGATAGCGTTCAGCACCAACGCGCAGTCAGTAACGTCCCTGGTCACCGGCCCGATCTGGTCGAGTGAGCTGGCGAAGGCAACCAGGCCATACCTCGAAACCCGCCCGTAGGTAGGCTTGAGCCCGACAACACTACAAAAGCCCGCAGGTTGGCGGATGCTGCCCCCGGTATCCGATCCCAGGGCATAGACCACCTCCCCGGCAGCTACTGCGGTCGTCGCTCCCCCGCTACTGCCACCAGGGACACGTTCCAAATCCCAGGGGTTATGGGTAGGATAAAATGCGGAATTCTCCGTCGAGGAGCCCATAGCAAACTCATCCATATTCCCTTTGCCCACCATTACCATACCCTGGGCATTCAGCTTCTCAACCACAGCGGCATCATAGGGAGGAACAAAATTCTCCAGCATCTTCGAGGAGCAGGTGGTTTTAGTGCCCTTGGTGCACATGTTGTCCTTAATCAACACCGGAATCCCGGTCAACGGCGCATGGTCACCCGCCTTGATACGCTCATCAGCCTGCTGAGCCTGTGCAAGAGCCAACTCCCGGGTAACAGTAACAAAGGAGCGCAGCTTATCATCCACCTCATCAATGCGTCCGAGTGTTGCCTTTGTAAGCTCCAGCGACGAGATTTCGCCCCTGCTCAATAAGTCGTGCGCTTCATGAATGCTAAGATTGTATAAAGGCACTATCCTTCTCCCTTTGCTACACCCAGGTATTCACTGTACTCCACCAAGTGAGCGAGCGCTTTAGCGGCCCTCTCCGGCGTAAGGAACGGGACATCGTAGCTCTGTTCCAGCTTTTTATAGAGATCTCCTCTCTTCTTATTGGGGATGGCCAGATTGCAGAAGACCGCCGGCTTCTGGTACGCTTTCATCAGTTCCATCAACCTTGTCACATCCACCAGCTCATCAGCCTCTGATGCTTCAATCCACTGGTCAACCGCCTCGCTCATCAAATCAGGAACACTAACCCACCCAGCCATGTTCCTGGAGACCCCGGCGGCACCGCTAATCAAAACGGCGTCCGTGTTTTTATCCTCCATCATTGCCCAGAGACTTGCATAGTCGAAAGGGTCTCCACCGTTGTCAACGGGGTTTCCGTGGGACCATCTTCGCGAAAAGATAGAATCTAATTTATCCATCGTAGCCGGCGACAGCGCAGGCAGTTCCAGCCCTTGCCTCATCAGGGCATCCGCAGCCATCACAGCCCCACCACCACCTGTGGATAGTACTCCCACCCTTCTGCCCCGGGGCAGGGGCTGACCCAGCAGAGCCAACGTAACATCAACCAGTTCACTGACCTCATCTACCCTGATCACTCCACACTGCTTGAATGCCGCCTCAGAGACCAGGTCCGAGCCCGCCAGGGATGCGGTGTGCGACTGTGTTGCCCTGGCCCCAGCTTCAGTTCGCCCCGCTTTCATTATTACAATAGGCTTCTTCCTGGTGATCTCTTTTGCCAGCTCGAAAAAGCGTCTGCCTTCCCTGAGACCTTCGACATAGCCCAGGATGATCTTTGTTTTGTTGTCCCGTGCCAGATACTCCAGATAGTCCTCAAAATGCAGATCAGCCTCGTTCCCACTGCTGACATACTTGCTGAATCCCAGACCCATCTCATATGCCAGATAAACAATTGACTGGCTCGTGTTTCCACTCTGAGAGATGAGCGACAGAGGCCCCTTTCTCACCGGTGGCAGATATGGTACGGTAAATAAATTAGAGAAAGCGTTGAAATGCCCCATGCAGTTCGGGCCCACGAAACGTATCCCGCCTCGCCTAGCGATTTTTAGCACCTCCCGCTCGATTCTTGCCCCCTCTCCCCCGGTTTCAGCAAGCCCTCCTGAGATGATAACGGCAGCCTTGACCCTCTTGCTGACGCATTCCTCCATAGCTGCAGGAATATCTCGAAACGGGACCGTAATGACAGCAACATCTACAGGTCCAGGCACATCGCCAATACTATAATATGCTTTCAACCCTTGCACATCGGCTCCATTCTTGTTTATGGCATAGATGTCCCTACCCCCCTTGGTCAACAGTATGTTGAGGATGTTGAAGCCCCACTTTATCATATCGTTCGATGCCCCGATCACGGCTACCGACCGGGGATCGAATAGACAATCTAGCTGCTCTTTAAGATTCATAACCTCGCCCAGGCTTGCGGGTAATTATTCCAGAACCGCCCTGACCCGAAAACAGTCCTCCTCTTCCCGAGGAGCATTGGCCAGTATCTCGGTGGATGCTAACGACGGTGCTACCTCGTCATCTCGCAGCACGTTGTTCAAGGCAACAGGATGAGAGGTTGGAGGAACCTCTGTGGTATCCACCCGCTGTAATATCTCGAAGTTCTCCAAAATATTGGAGAGCTGCTCGCTGAATTTCTCCAGGTCGACCTCATCGACACCCAGCCGGGCAAGAAGAGCAATGTGCCTCACTTCTTCGCTACTCAATCTCAATTTGGCACCTCAAAACGAATCGCTCGCAGATACATAGGGGCATTATATCACCCACTCTGAACACGGGCAACGGTTTGCCTCAACAACACTCGCGGACTATAATTGTTGAAGGTGGGATATGAAAGACTGCTGCACGAGAAGTGTAGAGTACCATCAGCTGAAGATTAGAGATTACCCCCGATATGAGTACGAATGTCATTGCGAGGCACAAAGGGCCGAAGCAATCTTGCCGGTATTATAGTATGGAGCGATTGCTTCGCTGCGCTCGCAATGACAGAAAGGGATTTGGAGTTTGAGGGAGAACAAGTGAGTCCGCGAGGTTTCACAGGAATAGCATATACCATACTCATTACGGTCACGCTGGCCCTCCTGGCATCCTGCATAACGCCTTCAGCTATCGTTTCTTCAACAGTCACCGAAGCGGAGGTGGAGGACGCAATATACACGCTGGGCAATGAGGAGAGGCAGAGCGTTGGCCTCGCTGCCCTCGCCAGAGACTCCGATTTGGACAAACTGGCGAGGTGGTACTCAGCAAGCGGGTTCTCCCGAAATATGGAGCAATCCAGCGATCTCAACTACTTGCTGTGCAACTCGTGGCGGGCTACTTTCAGCAGGGGCTCGCCTGAGCTTAGGGAAGATACTGCCCGAGAGCAGGTAGACTACTGCCTGGAGAATTACGATCTTAGACAAGCTATGCTCAGGAGTGACGCGAGAGCAACCGGCCTGGGAGTAGCCATCTTGGGAGATACGGTCTACTACGTGCAGGTTTTCGATGTCCTGAATTCTGTACAAGGAGACGGCAGGCCTGTGCAGCTCAATGAGAACGCCCAGGCAGAAGACCCTTCGTGGGAGCTACTCCGGTGGTTCGTCCTGGACGATGACACAGACGAGCAACCCTACATAGGGGACTCTTTCGTGTGTGCCGACTTTGCTGCCATGCTGCATGATAGAGCCGAAGCAGCGGGAATCAAGGCTGCCTATGTGAGCGTTGTTTTCACGGACGGACCCGGGCATGCATTGACCGCCTTCAACACGACAGACCATGGGTTGGTCTTCATAGACTGTACAGGACAGGGGCTCAACACTGCGACGTCGGGGGGATTCACCGGCAGCCAGGATACCACCGAAAGCTATGACAAGGTAGCCTATTTAGTGGAGGGATATGAATACGGCCTCATAAGCATTGATAGAGCCTCCCACTTCGATTACGAGTTCTATGAACAGTGGATGCGACAGTGGGAAGAACACCTGGAAAAGGTAGAGGTATACGAGCAAAAAGCCGACGCATACGAGGAGGCCGTAGGAGGCAGAACCATTATCACCGATCCCGACGAGTATGCAATGCTTCAGAGCATGCACGAAGAACTGGAGGCACTGAGGGAAGAATTAGAAACCCAAGAAGATATTCTGGGAAGCTATCGCTGGGAGTCACTTGGCCTAGTTACAGATTTCTACATACACTGGTGACTCTCGTACCTTCAGGTTTCACCACGTTTAAGAAACGCCGCAGGCCATCCTTGTCTTACTTACCTTCCCCTCTGGTAACAAAGTCGCACTTCTCAGCACCTTCGACAAGCGTCGTTGTTCGAACTAATCCCGAACCAGTGAACCTGCTCATAGGGAAATCGAACAGGCACAGGTATAGCGTGAATTGGTCCGCACCTTGTGAGTGAAGGAATTTACAAACGGCACATTCTGTGTAATCCATGTCAAATTAAAGTCCTTGCCGTCACCTGCCACGTATCGGTTTTTCCCGGCAGACTTCGCAAATTGCGATATTCCATCTCGGTATGTATACTACCCCAAGAGGTTTGCAGCGTAACACGCCGGTAAGGGTGGAGCGCGAGAACGGATAAGCAAGGGAAGGGAGGAAATCATGATAGACGACAAGACTCAGGCCGTGATTGCCGCCTTGCTGACACTCCCTGTGGCGCAGAAAATTCTCGAGAGCGTACACGGCGAGAAATATCAGGGGCAGGGAATGCCAGAAATGGTGGACACCTATTTCAGGTTAAAGAAGCTGCTGAAGAGAAGATTCGACGAGGGCGGTTAGGGCATAGAAGCGCCAAAATCTGAGTATCCGAAGTGACCCAGTACGCTACAAATCCGCCCAGCTATGCTCAGGCTTGCCTGGGCCACCACTGCTCGTGCCATTCCCCTGAGACAAGTGCAGCACTACAACAAGTTCATAGCACAAAGCCTCGGCTGTGGTATTTTGTGTGGAGGAGGAAAGTATGAAGGAGTTCAAAGATAGGACGGCGGTCATCACGGGCGCGGCCAGTGGCATAGGGCGCGCCATTGCCGAACAGTGTGCGCGAGAGAGCATGAAAGTTGTTCTGGCCGATATTGAGGAGGAAGCCCTTAGCCAAGCGGAAAAAGAAATGAAGGCAGCAGGAGCATCCGTGCTGGCTGTGGTAACCGATGTTTCAAAAGCCAGCGATGTCGAAGCACTAGCTCAGAAAACACTCGATGCCTTTGGGGCAGTTCACCTGCTGTGCAACAACGCGGGCGTCGGTGTAGGTGGCTGCGTCTGGGAATGTACCATAGAGGATTGGAAGTGGGTCTTGGGCGTAAATCTGTGGGGCGTGATTAATGGCGTCCGGGTTTTTGTCCCGATCATGCTTGAGCAAGATACTGAGTGTCACATAGTCAACACGGCGTCAGGGCTGGGATTGATATCCAGTCCATACCTGGGTATCTACAAGGTGACCAAGCACGCTATAATAACCCTCTCCGAGACGCTTTACCATGAAATGGCACTGAGGGGTACTAATATAAAGGTGTCCGTACTATGCCCGACATGGGTCAACACTCAACTTCTGGAAGCGGACCGAAACCGTCCAGCCAAACTACAAAATGATCCGGATGAGGAAATGAAAATAAAGATGAGTCCGGAATACCAGGAAGCGGAGACATTTGTGCGCGAAGCGGTGCGGGCAGGGATATCCTGCCAGCAGGTAGCTGATTGTCTCTTCAACGCCCTCAGGGCGGGGAAATTCTACATACTAACAGACCCCGAGTTCGTTAAACCTATAGTACAGTTGCGAATGGAAGACATCCTACAGGAGCGCAGTCCCACAAATCCAGTGCCGACGCTATAGGCTCAGGCATACTACGGGCATTCGAAATCGTGGGGTAAGAGGTAGAAAATGCCAAAGGCTAGAGCGAACGGAATCGATGTCCGCTATAAAGTCGAGGGCCAGGGAGAGCCTATGATTCTAACCTCCTCGGAAGTGCTGGCAAATACGATACCGAACGCGAGGCTGGTCAGGGTTGAGGGCGGGGCACACGCATTCTTTGTAGAAATGAGAGGCAGATTCGATAAGGAAGTCCTGGATTTCCTTAACTGAAATTCATTGGCGTAGGTTGGCCGACGTCGGCCAACCTACCCGCTCGAACTTGCCAGCCCGTATTTTTTAAGGTAGCCAAACAGAGCACCATATATGGTTAGCCCCTTTCCCTTTGCCCTGTCATTGCGAGCGCAGCGAAGCAATCGCTCCATACTACAATACCGGCAAGATTGCTTCGGCCCTTTGGGCCTCGCAATGATATTTGCTTTGCTATCCCACGGATCGTTCGACCATGCCCTTGACACCCAAGACAGCCACCTTGCCGTCTCCGCTCTTTTAACTTAGAATTGACTCATGAGGCAGGCAACGAGAACAGGCATAGCCAATCTTCCCCTTCACGGCGGCAAGGCGCCCCGCTGGTTGTTCGACCACATGACAAAGCTGTCCCGGGAGATCTCAATAGCCATCGTATCGGACTTCGGCCCTGAGGAGATGCTGCACAGACTATCGGACCCCTTCTGGTTCCAGGGTCTGGGCTGCGTCCTCGGCTTCGACTGGCATTCCAGCGGCGTCACCACCACAGTATGCGGCGCTTTGAAGGAGGGGACGAAGGGGCTGGAGGAAGAGCTGGGTCTCTACATCGCCGGTGGCAAGGGGAAAACCTCGCGGCAGACTCCAGCGCAGATTACCCGATACTCCGAGGCTATCTCCAGGGACCCCGCACCTCTGGTTTACGCCAGCAGGATGTCTGCTAAAGTGGACTCTTGCGCGGTTCAAGACGGCTACCAGCTCTATCATCATACCTTTCTGTTCACTGCCAAGGGCGACTGGGCGGTGATCCAGCAGGGAATGAACGAGAAAAACCGCTATGCCCGCAGATATCACTAGCTCGGCGAGAGCATTACAGACTTTGTCTGCGAGCCTCATGCTGCCATCTGCTCCCAAGGGTTTGGCAGTACGTTGAACATGGTGGCTGACGAAAGCGAGGGAGCACGGGATGTAGTAACCAGGGTCGCCTCAGAAGAGAATCCGGAGGCCCTGGTTAGAGAACTGAACACGTTGAAATCGCTTGACCTGCCCTCCCGCCACCACCTCTCATTGCATGACCTTCACCCTGAATACCTCGAGAAGATATTCCTCTCCACCTATGAGCGCAAGCCTGAAGGCTTTGAGAATCTGCTGGGGATGCAAGGCGTGGGGCCCAAAACCATCCGCGCCCTCAGCCTTGTATCCGAGCTGGTATGGGGAGTTGCTCCCAGCTTCAACGACCCCGCCCGCTACAGCTTCGCCCACGGCGGCAAGGACGGTATCCCCTATCCCGTAGACCGCAAGACCTACGACAAGACCACGGCCATCCTGGCCCGTGCGGTACGAAAGGCAAAGCTGGGCAATAGAGAGGAGATGGAAGCTCTCAGGCGCCTGCATAGGGTCTTTCCCCAACATGAGTAAGATCTCCGTTACAGTCTCCCGTATGAATATGCTACAAATCCTCCTAATCCCCCTTTGGAAAAGGGGGACTGAGGGGGACCTCTACTTTCCCCGGTCTGAGAAGCAGGATCACAACGACCACCAACGCCAGGACCAGCGAAATGAGTAAGATACTTTTCATAGACTACGACGAAACCCTACACGATACCCACGCCAAGTTCGCAGTCAGGCTCGACGGCATATACGGGTTGAGTGCCGAGCAGTTAATAGATGCCTATCTAGCAGTGCACCGGGGAATTGTGCACCTGCAATATCCCGAAAGGCACGATGATTTCTTCTTTCATCAGAGGTTGCTCGCCGACTATTTGGGAAAACCTTACGACGAAGGTGAGGCTCAAAAGATAGCCAGAAGGTTCAAGGAGGCGCAGGAGGAGTGCTGGACGAACCCCACCTTCTTCCCCGAGAGCCTGCACTTCCTGAACAAGGTGAAGGAAAGGCACATACTCTGTCTGACAACAGGAGACTATGCACAGGAAAAGGTCGATGCCCTGGAGAAGGCCGCAGGCAGAAGCTATTTCAGCTACGCCTTTGACCATACACATCTGGGGATAAAGGGAGATAGAACCTATTTCGATAATGCACTTATGTCAACTAATTCCCTGCCCGATGATGCCGTAGCAATCGGCGACAGTCTGGAACACGACATAGCTGCCGCCAAAGAAGCAGGAATTGCCACAGTGTGGGTCAACAGAAGAGGCCTCTCTCCGATAGGCAACTCGCCCAATCCGGATTATGAGGCCAAGGACCTGCTTGAGGTTTTGGATTACCTTGAGAGCCTTTAGGACACAAAGTGTCATTGTGAGCCAAGCCGTTTTACAATCGCCATTATTGGAACCATTAAATGAGGAGGCACAAAGACATGGAAATCGCCACGTCAGGCTTCTACGAGATTCTATCGCCGAGATGCACCGTACTAATTTCGACCGTGGATAAGGACGGAAAAGCCAACGCCGCCCCGTTCAGCTTCGTAACGCCAGTTTCATCCGACCCGCCGTTGCTCCTCTTCGCCGCTACCCCTGCGAGGCACACCCTGGCAAACGCCAGGGAAACCGGCGATTTTGTGTTCAACATCGTGCCCGAGGAGCTGCTGGACAAACTCTGGACTTGCTCCAAGGCATTCCCCAAAGGTGTGAGCGAGATCGAAGAGGCCGGTCTAACCCAAAGAAAGTCAAAGCACGTCAGGGCACCCTCCATTGAAGAGTGCATCGGTTGGATCGAGTGCCAGGTTGAGTTCGAAAAGGAGGCCGGCGACCATATCCTGGTGGTTGGGAGAGTGGTGCATGCCGAATGCAAGGACGAGTACATGAAGGAAGGGCAATTCAATGTCTCCAAGGCCAAGCCGGTGATGCACATCAGAGGCAAGAGGTTCGCCGCCGCCGAACGTGTTGTTCAAGCGAAGGATACCGGTTAGGCTACGATTTTTTGCCTACAAATGCACGAATGGAGGCTAAAGTCTGGGTTAGTAGATCTCTTCCCCGAACAGGATATGAAAATCTGACACCTTTGTCATCCATTTTGCAAAGAAGTCCTGGAGTTTCTGTGACGGGGCATCTTTCTGGTTGAAATCATCCAGGCTCGTTAAATGCATGATCCCAACATATTTGTAGGGGATCATCCCCGTCATGGATCCAGTTATCTTGACCTGCTCGTATTTCTTTACTGATTCAAGGCTATCAAGTAGAGGGCCTTTCTCCGAGGTAACATAATCTTGATATTCGTCGTCAGTTACATTTGGTGCCAGATTGTAGAGAATAATTTGCTTCGCCATCTTGTTCCTCCTTTTCAAAGGGTTTCTTTTCAATT
>Ga0209498_1002093_pt1 | contig 12155 bp, 9 predicted proteins | sample WalLakDeSediment_FD_184131 | JGI IMG/M metagenome (GOLD analysis project Ga0209498, IMG submission 184131) | Lake sediment microbial communities from Walker lake, Nevada to study Microbial Dark Matter (Phase II) - Walker Lake 11/02/13 Deep... | ecosystem: Environmental > Aquatic > Freshwater >...
AAAGCCAAGAGTGAATATTTGTACATCCGGATTGAGAGATAAATTTGTAATCAGCGTGATGGGTGTAATCTCCCCGGCACTGAATAATATTATTACTTTTTGATTTGGAGAAGAGGAACTAAATAAATTTTGTCCTGCCGTAATTCTCTCAGCAAGATTGCCACTTGTATGGTTCGGTTGTAATTGTCCCAGATCCGTTAGAATCTGAATATAATTGTCTCCTATAGCATATGTTTCATTAGTTCCATTTACCCAGCCGATTCTGTCACCAACTCTTAATTTGTTAACCAGTTCTACCGAAGCATTTTTTGAAGGAGTAAAACCGTTTAGTATATCGGATGAAATAAAATTTGTAGACCCGTCGAATACCAGAACTATATCATAACGAACCTGTCCGAGGTTATCATAAATAAAATTTATGCCTCCGATATCATAATCAGTAACATCCGACTGGTTTGAATAAGTAGAAGGATGCAGAGATCGCTTATATGTTTCTCCGCGGTCTATCCGACCATACATAGTTGCAAGATGATTATTGTTTTTCATCTCAAGCTTATAGTTGAAATCACCCGGGTTATACAAATCCGCTAATCCGGAGTAATGTCCGATTTCATGCGCAGCAACATTCTCTACATCAAGTTTATCAGTGCTGCTATCAGTTCCCCACTCAAACTGACCAAGACCCGTGAGAGAAATTGGCTCACCGTTAAAAGCAATATCAACGTCAACTAATTCGCCGTTCAAAGCATTGTATCTTACTCTTGTTACAGCAATTACATTTGTAGGAGCACCCGTTGTTGATTCCCATTCGCTTGAAGTAGGCATCCACACAATGTTATTAATCCCATCAGCATTGCCGCCCCAATCCTCTGAGTTGTTTATAAATTTACGTGTGTACTCTAATTGGCTTAATGCGTTCCATGTATTGAACGCATTATCAATGGCATTTTCGTAACCGAATCCTGCAACAGAAGGAGCAATTTGATAACTGCCTTTCCCGTCTTTCCAGTGAAGCGGAATTCCTGCTAAGGTTGTGTTAACGAGATAGTGTAATCCTTCATCAGTCTCTCTTTCAATTGATTCTGAAAATTCGGAAGTGCTTAAAGTATTTCCTTCGCTGTTCAGTTTGGTAGCTGTTGCACTTACAACATCTTCGTTCAATAACACAATATCTTTTAAATTTGCCAGAAAATCTGCCCCGCCTGCAATGTCTGTAGTTACATCAATTTCACCTAAAAAAGTTTTTCCTTCCCTTGTGATTGTTCCGGGATTAGAGAAGAACTGAATCTTGTAGTTTTCGTTTGGTGTGCTGTTCAGAGTTCCTTGTATAGATGTTCCACCTTTTATTTCTGGTAATGCTGTTTCATCCTGCCAGCTATACAGAGTATTAAGCGTTGGATATTGTTGTGAATCATTTGCTCCGGCAGCCAGTTCAATTCCCAAAGATGCGTTGCTATAAATTGAATTATTCAGAATTGAATTGTTATTGCCGGTCTCTACAAAAACACCAGAAGCATTATTATTAAAAATTGTATTGTTGCGAATCGAATTATTGCTTCCATTAATGTTTATGCCGGTGCTTAAGCTTCCGGAGATCTCATTTCCCGAAACAGTGTTTTCATCAGAAAAATTAATCGCTATACCGGCTATCTTATTACTTAAAATATTATTTCCACCTGCGGAGGAAAGCGTAAGACCAAAACCGGAGGTGTTATTAAAACCAAGGCCCTGAACGGTATTGCTGCCTGCTGTTAAAGTTAGTCCACCAAAATTACCGCCGACTTCAATTAGAGGCGAACCGCTGTATCCATTTTGAGTTGTTCCATCAAGCATGACTGGATATAAAACATCTGGCAATGCTGAAGACGGTTGAATCGAATACGGAGCTTGTTCTGTAAGATAAAAATATATTATCCGTAAATCCGGCAACATATTCGCTTCTTCAATAGCTGCTCTTAGTGTAACCTCACCATTACCCGCATCTGCCTTTCCATCACCAGGCAAAAGATCGGGTAAGTCACCGGTAGAGTTAACTACAAAAAACGGAAGGTTTTTGCTGTTAACTATTTCATCAATGCTGATTACTCGCAAGTGATTTTTGAAACCGGATAAGTCTTGAAGAGATTTTACACCGTTGAAATAACTAAATTCTGTAAAAGACCACTGACCCATTAAGTATTGAGCAAGAACCTGAGGAAATGGCTCTGCAGGATTTCCGTTGCCACCTGAACCGTTTATATTGTTAGCACCCAAAGCAATGTTAAAGATTCTGATTTCATCTATAAAACCTTTTAAAGCTCCTGAATTAGATTTCCCTACAAATAAACCGGTCGTTCCGTTTGTTACAGAATAACCCGGTGTCATAGTAAATGGAACATTTGAAACCAATGAACCACCTGAGTAAAGTTTAAGACTGCTGCCGTCATAGGTTCCTGTGATAGCAAGCCACCGAAAAGCAGGAAGCCAGTCAGTGCTTACAGTAACGCTGTTGTTGTTGCCGACGGAAAAATATGCGTGGTTATTTTTCACATACATTGAAAATGTTGTTCCATTGTTTACAGTGCGGTAAACAACCGGCATTTCAACATCAGAAGGGGTGTCTCCAAAAAGGTAAACCCATGCCTGGATAGTTATCTGGTTATTTGAAGCATCGCTGTTGAAATATTGGAAGCCGATTTGATTTGCATCAGAATTTACCGGCTGCCCGTCAAGAACATATAGCTGACTGGTTTCACCGTTAAAAACAAATGCATTATTGTTAGCTTGTGCCAGAAGGTTGTTCGATATAAATAAAATTGAAATAACAATTAAGAGATAGAATTTCAATGCTGATAGGATTTTCATTTTGCCCTCGGTAGATGGAAGAGTCTGAAAAAAAATTTGATTAATCATTTATGTAACTTTTAATTTGGGATGTGAGAGAATTCACTTTAATATTTTGTCCGACAACCTTCTCTCCTGTTTTGGGATCGGCTATTACTGTCAACTTGCCCTCTTCCCCGTTTAGTACTTTGTATGCAGGGCTGTTTTCATCTCTCTTCAAAAAAACCAAAACTTCTTCATTGTTTGCAAAAGTCGGCATATGAGAGTATAATTCACCGACATCGCCAACCTCTCCGCCGGGATAACGCACATCAACATGGTTCTGCCCTCCGCCCTTTATGGTTTCTTCTACTTGAATCGTCGCAATAGTATAAATTCTTGTGCGGGTCTCATTCCAGCTTGAGTTTTGTTGTGTTACCTTGCCGGTAATAATAACATCGGCGTTTTGGGAAAGATTTTTTAATTCGGATTGGCTTGTCTGAGCCATGCCGTAGAAGTGAAATCCGCTAATTATGAAAGTGACTAATGCCCAATTTATTATTCTGATTTGCATACCCAGGCCCTCTTTTTAAGTTTGTGGAAAAATTCGGGCAAAAATACATTTTTGAGCAGGGCTGGTGTTAGGAGTAATATTGCAAATTGTGGGAGAATTATTGCGAATTTTAACCGATAGGGTAATTATATCGATTTACGGGCGGTTTATCAGTTTTTTAGCTGTTCGAAACGATATTTTTCTCACTTCGTAAACGGGGACTATCCAGATTCTTTGCCGTTATTTATTTATACTAGTTATATTTTACGGTGTTAATTAAAGACTCGCTAAATCTTTTTATAGTAAATCAGCAGAGACTTAATAGGTAATAATTCCCGTTATTATTCTGCACATTATATGTATTTTGCAGATGGGAAAAATAACCTCGTATATCTATTAAACTATTTCATCTTAATCTGTATTGCATCGTTGGAAATTGCCATAAGTTATGCAAATGAAAAGCAGCTTAGTAAAATTTTTGAATGAATCGTTCGCATTTTCGTTGGCGAAATCATTGTTTAAATCATTTCTCATTATCTCGCTGGTATTACCGATCTATCCGCAGCAGAGCCCTCTCAAATTTAAAAAGTTGACAAGCAACGATGGATTATCCCAGAATTTTATTTCTGCCATTCTTCAGGATAAAAACGGCTTTATGTGGTTCGGGACAAAAGACGGATTAAACAGATACGATGGATATGAATTTAAAGTTTACCGGCATAATCCATTCGACGCTGCTTCTCTTTCCGGGAATTATATCTCCACCCTTTTTGAAGACTCAAAAGGAAGATTATGGGTTGCATCAAGTGCGCTTGATCTTTTCATTCCTAAAAAAGATGCATTTAAAAGAATAGTTTTGAAAATCCCAACTAATAAAACTGACAGCACAATAAATATCAATAAAATCACATCCATTACTGAAGATAAAAACGGATTGATTTGGTTAGGTACAAATGATGGCTTGATTAGTTATGACCCACAAACAGAATCCTCGAGGATGTTTTACCAGACACAGGATAAAAGTTCACCTCTCTCTGATAATCTGATACTATCATTAAGCAGTGACGATTCTTTGATAATTATTGGAACTCAGAACGGGATGAAATTATTAAATCTGGAATCTGTCAAAAAAGATAAACTTGAATACGTTAAAATTTTTCATGAGGACGCAAACGAAGTTTTAACCAGCAGACGAACGATTCTTAGTCAGTTCCGCGCTTCTTCAAATCTTATATATTCCGGCACACCCGCAGGTCTTGTCAAGATAGATCTCGGCACAAGGAAAGCAGAATTTATTCCTTATAGGGGTCACACATTTTTTCCATTCTGGCATAACAGAATTTTATCAATTGTTCAAGATAAAAATGGCAACTTATGGTTTGCCTGTTCAGGCGGGCTGGTAATTTATAATCCTATCAGCGGCAACTTTAGATATTACTTTCATGATCCAAAAGATGATCAATCATTGAGTTTAAATAACATTACCAGTTTGTTTACTGATCGCGGCGGTAAGATTTGGATTGGAACTGCCGGCAAGGGAATAAATCTGTTCGATCAAAACAAAAAAGAATTTTCTTTATACAACGGTTTGGTTGATAGAGAGCCGTTCAAAACTTCGTTTAGCGTATCCGCGATTTTAGCTGAGAACGATAACTTTTTATGGATCGCATCTCAGCAGAAATTATTTCGCTTAAGCAGAACAACCGGAGAATACAAACATATTGATTTGCAATATGGTCCTGAGGGAGAAATAACCTCTGTCTTAAAAGATAAAAAGCAAAACATCTGGGTTTCTTCGAGTGGGGGTTTACATAGAATATCAGCTTCGGGAGAAAGGATAACCTACTACAGTCCTAACCCTTCAAATCCAAATTCACTTAAAGATATTTTTGTCAGGTTGCTGTTTATTGACAGTAGGGGGAATTTGTATGCTCTTAACTCAAGATACTTAAGCAGGTTTAATGAAGAATCAAATTCGTTCACTCATTATGAATTAGGTTTTGCAGAAGAGAATAATCTTGCGCCGGTTATAAGATCTATCTATGAAACGAAGGATGGTTCTCTCTGGTTCGGATGGTATGAGGGACTTGTAAAATATAATTTAGAAACGCGGGAAAAAATTATTTACAAACATCAGTCTGGTAATAATAAAAGTATCAGCAATAACGAAGTCCTTAGCATTTGCGAAGATCCGGTTCAGCCTAAAAAATATTTATGGGTTGGAACCCAGGGCGGCGGATTGAGCAGATTAAATCTTGATGACGGAACATTCTCTAATTTTTCTGTCACCGATGGTCTCCCCAATAATGTTATTTATGGAATCCTTTCGTCAGGAAATGAACTCTGGCTTAGTACAAACAATGGATTGTGCAGAGTTACTACCGATAAATACGGCACACCAACTTTCAGGAATTATGATGTGACTGATGGTCTTCAGGGAAATGAATTTAATACCGGGGCTTATTCCAAAAGCACCCGGGGTGAATTATTCTTCGGCGGATTGAACGGAGTGAACGCATTTTTCCCATCCAGCATCAGGGATAATATTTATATACCTTCTGTCGTATTCACCGAATTAAAATTTTTGAAAGGTGCTTTTGACGGAGAGGATGACTTACAGCCCAGAATAAATACAGCGATTAATATTTCTGAAGTAACGATTCCTCACAAACAAAATTCATTTACAATTCAATTTGCCGCGCTCGATTATACGGCAACCGAGAAAAACAGGTATATGTATAAGCTAGTACCTATTCACGATGATTGGATAAACCTTGGAACACAGCGAAACGTTACATTTACTGAACTTGGAGCCGGAGATTATGAACTTATTGTAAAGGGTTCAAATAATGACGGCATCTGGAACGAAGAAGGTGCGTCATTAAAAATAATTATTGCCCCTCCTTTCTGGCAAACGATCTGGGCTTATGGAATATATGCTGTTCTATTAATGATATTCCTTTATGTAATCAGAAGATATGAATTGAGCAGACTCCGTTTAAAGAACAGACTCAAAATCGAATCTTTCGAGACTCGGAAACTTAAAGAGATTGATGAAATGAAATCGGGTTTCTTTGCTAACATTTCTCACGAGTTCAGAACACCATTGACTTTGATACTCGGTCCGGCAGAGCAGCTTGAGCAAAACGAAACAGACGACAACAAGAAAGAAAAGCTTCATACTATAAAAAGCAGCGCGAACCGTTTGTTGAGATTGATAAATCAAATACTTGATCTTTCAAAGCTTGAAAAAGGTAAAACCAAACTACATTGTCAACAGGGGGACCTGGTGATTTTTTTGAAAGGAATAGTTAATTCCTTTTCAAGCATTGCGGAGAGGAAGAATATTTGCTTACAATTTGTAAGCGAGACTCCAAATATTCAAACCTGCTTCGATAGAGATGTATTCGAGAAAATATTCTACAATCTTCTTTCAAATGCATTTAAGTTTACTCCGAATGGCGGCAGCATAGAAGTAAAAATTAATCAGCATGGATCAGAATCAGGTAATCATCCAGCAAACAAATACTGCAAAATTTCTATAAAAGATTCGGGTGCCGGGATTAGTGAGAATGATCTGCCGAAGGTGTTTAATAAATTTTTTACTGTTGAAAATATTGATGGCTTTACTGAACAGGGCAGCGGAATTGGTTTAGCTTTAGTAAAAGAACTGGTTGAGCTTCATAAAGGCAGCATCACTGTTGAAAGCAGAATTGATGAAGGATCTACATTTACCGTTTCCATTCCGATTGGGAAGGATTATCTGAGAGAAGATGAAATCATAATGATAAAGCCAGAAGAAAGTGATTATCCCTGTCTTGGTATGAAAGAATTATTGGACGAAGATATCCTGCTTGATGAAAACAATGAGGAGGTTGGCGAAGAAGATGATTCTTTAATTGCGTTGATTGTAGAAGACAATTCAGAACTAAGAAAATACATTGCGGCAAACTTGCAATCCGATTATAAAATTATAGAAGCATCCACAGGAAAAGAAGGTTGTGAAAAAGCAATTGAAATCGTTCCCGACATTATTATCAGCGATATTATGATGCCTGAAATGGATGGTTATTCATTATGCAAAAAGCTAAAAGCTGACGAACGAACAAGTCACATTCCAATTATTTTATTGACTGCAAGAGCCGGCGAAGAAGATAAGATAACCGGATTAGAAACGGGTGCAGATGATTACCTTACCAAACCATTTAGCTCCAAAGAATTGTTAATAAGAGTCAGTAACTTAATTGAAATCCGCCAGACTCTCAGAAAGAAATTCAGCAGTTCACTTGTAATTAAACCAAAAGAAATTGCAACCGGCTCTGTTGACAAGCTGTTTCTTGAAAAAGCGATGAAGATAGTTGAAAAAAACATCAGCAACGACAAATTTTCAGTTGAAGATTTCAGCAGCGAGATGAATCTCAGCCATTCGCAGCTTCACAGAAAGCTAAAAGCGCTTGTTAATCAATCTGCAATTCAGTTCATCAGGTCAATCAGAATGCAGCGGGCTCTCGAATTGCTTCAAAGTAATTCGGGTAATATTGCTGAAATTGCATGGATGGTAGGATTTACTGATCCAAGCTACTTCACAAAAACCTTTTCCAAGCATTTTGGCTATCTTCCTTCTGATGTAAACAAATAACCTCATTTTATATTCTGTAAATATCCCTCTATTTTTTTAGAATTTGCAGGTCTGCAACAAAATTACCAGACAATGCAATATCTGTTATATATCCCCGCTAACCTTGTGAGTTATGTTTGCATCAGTTCTAATCAAAAAAAACAAACAGACATTATGAAGATTTTTGCTCTACTATTTATCGCCTTTCTATTATTGAGCGGATGCAAGTCTGAAAAGCTCACTTCTGAACAGATAGATTCTGAAAAAGATAAAATTAAGACACGTATAGAGACTTTTCTTATTTCATATGCAAAGAAGGATATGAGCACAATTGTAAGTATGCTCTCTTCTTCTAAGGAGTTTAACTTTTTAGGAAGTGATGTATCAGAGATAAATAAAAGCAAAGCAGATTTTCAGAATCAGCTTGATCAGGATTGGAAGTTGTTTGACACGATTCAATTTGGTGAGATAAGAAATCTCTCTATAAGAATATCCGAATGCGGCGATCTTGCAGTTGCTGTTTTTGATGCACCGATGACAGTTACTGTAAAAGGCAATCAAGCAAAATTCTTTTTCAGAATGTCGAATACATTTGCTAAAGAAAACGGTCTCTGGCAGCTGGTGCAGGGCTTAGGATCAATCCCTTCTGTAGGCGAATCTTCTGTTGAGTTAATTCAGAAATTGAAATAGTCAGGTGTTATTAAACACCTTAATCATCAAACAAAAAGGAGCGCGTGTTATGAAAAAGTTACTTTCAATATTCACTGTATTATTTGCAGTGATAATTTTATCGGGATTCAGCTTTGCGCAGGACGCTGTAAAAGTTGATCCTAAAAATTACAAAGTCGAATTTGAAAATGATCAGGTTCGCGTATTAAGGATTACAATTGAACCGGGAGAAAAAGGTGTAATGCATTCTCATCCAGAGGGTGTAGTAGTATTCTTAAATGATGGAGATGGTAAATTCACTTTCCCTGATGGAACAACTCAGGATAGTAAATTCAAGGCCGGCCAGGTTATTTGGTCACCTGAAGTAACACATCAGGGTGAAAATGTAGGCGATAAACCTTTTGAACTAATTCAAATTGAAATGAAAACTAAAGAGTAAATCTTGAATTTTCTTTAATTAAAATCATCATCAAACAAAAAGGAGCTGGTGCTATGAAACAAGCAACAAAATTATTTCTATTCATTTTTCTGTTTACTGCATTTGTGAGCAGTACTTTTGCCGGTGATAAAGAAGATATAAGAGCTTTATCTGCTAAGTCAGCTGAGGCGTTTAATAAACAGGATTACAAAACCTATTGGTCATTATTTACAGAAGATAATACAGCATTTCCTTATGTCGGATCTACTTTGCTACACGATGCAGCTGCCTGGAAGGGATTTATTGAAGGGACTGCAGAACTCGCCTACGTTAATTATCATGGACAGGATTTTCAAACTCAGATTTACAATGGTAATTCAGCAGTTGTAACTAGTTACTACACTTTTACCTGGATGGAAAAAGGCGGAACAATGAATTATCAAAGTGGAAGAGCTACTATGGTAGCAGTAAAGCAAAATGGTAAATGGCTTATTGCTCATATGCACTTTTCAAAAATGTTTTAATCTAAATTAATATTTCACTTATACAAAAAGGAGGCATTATATGTCAAAATTAATTAACACATCTTTAAAAACTGGTTCACTATTTTTATTAATCGCTGTATTATTTGCAACTGGATGTCAGCAGCCAAAACCAGATCCCTCTGTAGAAATGAAACCGATAGTAGATAAACTGGAGGATGCCTGGAATGGCAGAAATATAGACGCTCTGGATGCGATCTTTGCCCCGGACTTTGTGCGGATTGTAAATAATCAGCCGGAGGCTAATGGTGTTGAAGGATATAAAAAAGCTATTGCAGATTTCAGAACGGCTTATCCTGATCTTAAATTAACTTTAGATAATACGCTATATGCCGAAAATGGCGGTGTTACCCGCTGGGTTTTAACAGGAACGAATACCGGTCCCGGCCAGATGCCTCCCACAGGTAAATCTGTAAATATCTGGGGTTTATCCATCGTACATATTGCAAATGGTAAGGTTACAAAAGAGATAGTTGCTTTTGATAATCAGGACCTAATGGAACAGCTGGGATTTACAATGATGCCTCCGGCTGCCGGGAAAAAGTAATTCAAGCTTATAATTGAAAAAAGTTTTCTAAAACAACTAATACATTCAATAACAAACACAAAGGAGCTAGTGCTATGAAACAAACAACAAAAATCTTTGCAATAATTCTTGTTGCATTTCTTTTTCTCAGCGAAAGTAATTTCGCACAAAACAACGAGCGGCCATTATTAATTGTAAGTTTTAATATGGTATCAATGGCAGATGTTGGAAAAGTAAACCAAATGGCTGATTCAATTTTTGTCCCAATCTTAAAAGAACTGGTAGATGAAGGAATGCTTTACAGTTTTGGTTTTTTCGGTCATGCCTGGGGTGATGAATGGAATTCCAATGTCTGGTACACAGCAAAGGATATGGCTTCATTCGAAAAATTCTGGGACGAATATGCCAGAAGAGTAAATACACGACATCCGGGGGCGTGGGCAGCAACAACAAAATATTTCCAGGCACATAAGGATAATATTTATATTGTTCGTAATCAGTATCCTGCAGCACCAACTAAATAATTAAACTATGTTAAAATCATCAACAAACAAAAAAGGAGTGCTATGAAGTACTTTATCGTGTGTTCAGTTCTAATGTTTTTATTTCTCACTACCGGCAATCAGTCTTTTGCACAGCCATCAGGAGGAAATGCTGTAATTGTTCAAAATCTTGAAAGAGCGTTTCCTGAAAACGGAACAATGGCCGAACTCGATTCGCTTACTCATCTTTACAATACAAAGGTGTGGAACAAAAATCCTTACGTCATAAGTCATAAAACCATCCGTCACTGGTGGGGAAATGATAACCGTGATGTAATTGAAATTACAGAAGTTAAAACCTGGGAAGATATTCCAAAGGCAATGGCGAAAAACAACGAACTATTTATGGAAGCCTGGTCAACCAAAGAAGCGCGTGATGCTTTCAACAAAGCTTACAATAAATATTTCACCGGAAAACATTCAGATGAAATTTACCAGGAAGTTAAATTTGAATAGCACCAGTTAGAGAAACTGATGCAGCAATTCAATGTGCAGAAAAGCGTGATACTAAAAACCCCAATTCTAAATTAAATATTTGAGCATAATATTTAATAATGTTCGATTAAGCAAATGCCGGGTCGTCCTCAAATAAATGAAGTTAAATCCGGCATTTTATTAATAAAACTAAAAAAGTTAAAAAGCTTCCCGTATTGTAAAAACACTATTCAGCCTTACCTTAGATAATATTTCAAACACTTTCTCACCTACACCAGTCAGAACAAATTTAGCATTCCGGTTTGTAGTTGTAGTAAATGCATGAACCAGCATACCAATTCCCCAGCTGGTTATATATTCTACCATTGAGAGATCGATGAGTATTTCATTTACTCCTTTATCCAGAGTAGTGAGAACTGAGTTCTGAAATTCAACTCCTTCATTTCCAAGAATGCTTTTCTTGTTCAGTTTAATTACACTGAAATTCTGCTGATCATTAATTTCTATTTCCATTTATCCTCCTGATAAACCAGATTCTAAAAAATTTTGTAAGAAAAATACTGATTATTTAATATAACAAATATTATAAAACTTTAATTTGCCATATTATTATGCTAATAATATCTGTCCAAAATATTTTTATATTTCGTCCCTAAAGGGACTTTATGATATAAATGGGTTATTTTTTTCTATAGATATTTTGTCCCTATCGGGACAATGAAGTTTATAATCCCTTTAGGTCGTAAGACTCCGATATAGTCTGCTGGACTCTGTAAAGGATTGAATATCTTTAGAAATATCTTCACCCCTATCAATTAAAAGTCCTGTCAGGGACGACATAGGGATTCAATTATATACAGAATTGAATTTTTAGAAATTTTAATCTTTTCTAATCTTATTTTTAATTTTAATAATATTTTGGTCACCAATGATGCTAATAATTTATATAATGAGCAACTGCCAGAAACATTCCACCGACTAAAGTTAATATAAGAAAAAGCGGTAGAATAAATTTAAACCATTTTTCATAAGGAACACCGGCGATGGCAA
>Ga0209498_1002094_pt1 | contig 12153 bp, 2 predicted proteins | sample WalLakDeSediment_FD_184131 | JGI IMG/M metagenome (GOLD analysis project Ga0209498, IMG submission 184131) | Lake sediment microbial communities from Walker lake, Nevada to study Microbial Dark Matter (Phase II) - Walker Lake 11/02/13 Deep... | ecosystem: Environmental > Aquatic > Freshwater >...
ACACGCGCGCCAAAAAGGCGGTTATTCAGCGCGTAAACGCCTGCTATCCTTGTATGCTATGCGCCAGCGCCCGGCCGCGAGACCGTGCGGTAGCCGCGTAGTTCAACGTAAACGTTCCCAGCGCCGTCGACGACCCGGCCGTCAAAGGCAGCGCCGTCGTCGTGGGTCGTCACGAGCGCGTACAGCCGCCGTCCCTCGGCTTCGGCCGGCTGCCGGTAAGCCGTGACGGCGTCGATGCCGAGCGGCAGCCCCATCGCCTGCTGCACTTCCTGGGTCCATAAGGCCGCCAGCTGGAAGCACGCCTCCACCAGGCGCGGCGCCATCAGCGCACGGGCCGCAGCTGGGTTGGTGTTGGGCGGCAGGTCCAGGGGCAGCAGGCCAACGGCCGTTGTCGCCCCCACCTGCGCCCGCTCCAGCACCTGGTAAGCCGGCCCGTGGAAGAAGGTCGTATAGATGGTTTCCGCGCCGATTGGCAGGGCGTCGGCCGGGGGCAGGTCCACTTCTACGACGGGCGCCGCCGGCGCGTCCGCGCTGAGCAGCACGTCGGCCGCGAAGTGGGTCTGCACGCGCGTCGGCAGCCCCTCGCGCGCCGGCGGGGTCACCGAACGGAGCGCGGCGCGCGCCGTCAGGCCGTCCGCCGTCGGGCGGGCCGTGGCGCTCAGGTAGAGCGTGCGCGGCTCCATGCGGAAGAACTTGAAGGCGCCCATCATCTGCTCGTTGGCAACGGCCGTGACGTGGTAGCCGGGCGCCAGAACCGTAGCCAACTCCGCCAGCGCCTCCGTCGCCATCACGCCGGGCAGCCAGGGCGTACCCGCGTCCGGCGCGTGGTCGTAGAGGAAGGGCTGCGCCTGCGGGTCCAGCGTCGTCTCCACCTCCAGGCCGCCGTACAGCTTCGCGCCCTTGAGCGCGCCCACCAGCAGCAGGTCGCCGTGCTCGGCCTGCAGCCAGGCGTTGGCTTTGTCCAGGTCCAGGCCGCCGGTGGGGTCCCACTCTTCTACGAGAATGCCTAACGCGCCGCCCACGACGATTTCGCCCTTGAACCCGCCGGCGACCAGCTCGCGCCGCACGGTGGGCACGCCGGACTCCGGCGGCAGCATGTCGATGCCGGCCATCTTCATGATGGTGGGAATCGAGCCGCGCGTGGCCATGCCGATGCCGCCCCAGGCGGTCCAGTCGATGGCGATGCCCTTTGTTTCCGGGCGCCAACTGCGCAGGCTGTTGGTCAGCTTGCAGAGCAGGTCGTTGGCCGCGCTGTAGTCGGTCTGGCCGCTGTTGCCGAAACGGCCGGCTACCGAGCTGAAGGCGACCGTGGCGCCGATGGGCATGCCGGCGGCAGCTTTCAGCAGGCTGAAAAAGCCGTCGGCCTTGATGTCGAAGACCAGGCTGAACTGGTCAAAATCCTTGTCGGGCAGCGCGCGGCTGATTTCGATGCCGCCCGCGTGGACGAGCACGTCGATGCGGCCATAGGCGGCGCGAATTTCGTCCACAACGGCCGTCACCGCGGGACCGTCGAGCAGGTTGACGCTGCGGTAAACGGCCGTGCCGCCGGCCGCCTCGACGGTCTCAATCGCGCGCAGGGCGGCTTCCTCGCGCTCAATCGCCAGCATCTGCCGGTCGATCAGCACCGGGGTCGGCCGTTCGCCGGCCGCCTTGGCGGCGGCGATTAATTGCTGCTTCAGCGCCTCCTTGTCGTTGCGGAACAGCGCAATCCGGGCGTCGCTCCGCTCCGGCGCGGCGACCAGGTCCAGCAGGTAGAAAACGCCCCCGCTGGCGGCGGCCAGGTCGGCGACGATGGCGCTCGTGATGCCGCCGGCCGCGCCGGTGACCACGAAGAGGGTGTTCCCGTCCAGCGTCAGCCCCGCGCCGCCGTCGGTGGCCGGCGCTTCCACCAGCGTCACGCTGAAGCGCTGCGTGTCCACGTAGCCGACCTCGACCACGCCGGGGTCGGCCAGCGTTTCGGCGATGAGCTGATCGGCAGGCGCGGCCGTCTTGCGGCCCGGCTCAAAGTCGATCACCTTCACCAGCGCGTCGCCGCGCTCGCGCTTGTAGGCCTTGGTGAAGCCGGAGACGGCGCCGCCCAGGGGATTGGTTGCGCCGGCGTCGCCGTAGCCGTGCAGTCCGCCCAGCCGCGTCGCCGCGACCAGGAAGGTTCCCGGTTGGGCAATGGCGTCGTACAGCGTGCGCATGGTGGTGTAGAGCTTCTTGACGCGCAGGTCGGTAGCGGCGCGCCAGTCCGCCAGCTCCAGCTCCTCCAGCGGCGCTTCGGCGTCCAGCGCGGGCAGCCAGTAGACGCCCTGGACGGCGCCCTCCGCCAGCCAGCTTTGAAGCTGCGTCTGGATAGCGGCGTGGTCGGCGGCGGGATCCAGTTCCAGCACGGTCACGTTCAGCTTCTCCAGCCGGGAACGGAGCGCGCGCGCCACGCCGCCGCCGTCGGGCATGAGCACGACGCGGCTGCCGGCGTTGAGGGTCACGGCCGTAGGCTTGCACAACGCCAGCGCCGGACGCAGCGCCGGAACCGCCACGCGCCGCGGCATTTTGTCGGCGTCCTCCAGGGCGTAGGCGGTGATGGACGGGCGCGGCGCGGAAACGGCCGTCGCGACCTGGGCCGCGCCGGCGGCGGGTTCGGGAGCGAGCGGCGGCGCAGCGGCGGCCAGGTCGGGGCGCATCTCGCGCACAAAGCCGATCACCTTTTCGAGCGTGTTGTAATCGCGCAGGTTGAGGTCGTCGCGGCGCGGAATGTCGAAAGCCTCGCGCAGGGCGACAAAGGTTTCGGCCTGCTTGACGGTATCGATGCCCAGGTCGGCCTCCAGGTCGAGGTCCAGCTCCAGCATCTCCTCTGGGTAGCCCGTTTGCGCGGCGACGATGGCCAGCACTTTGGCCGCCACCGGATCCTCGGCGGCCGCCGGGGCGGCTGGCGGCGGGGTCGCCGTCGCGGCGACCAGGTCGGGGCGCATCTCGCGCACAAAGCCGATCACCTTTTCGAGCGTGTTGTAGTCGCGCAGGTTGAGGTCATCGCGGCGCGGAATGTCGAAGGCCTCGCGCAGGGCGACGAAGGTCTCGGCCTGCTTGACAGTGTCGATGCCCAGGTCGGCCTCCAGGTCGAGGTCTAGCTCCAGCATCTCCTCTGGGTAGCCCGTTTGCGCGGCGACGATGGCCAGCACTTTGGCCGCCACCGGATCCTCGGCGGCCGCCGGGGTGGCTGGCGGCGAGGTCGCCGGCGCCGGCGCGGCGACCAGGTCGGGGCGCATCTCGCGCACGAAGCCGATTACCTTTTCGAGCGTGTTGTAATCGCGCAGGTTGAGGTCGTCGCGGCGCGGGATGTCAAAGGCCTCGCGCAGGGCGACAAAGGTTTCGGCCTGCTTGACAGTGTCGATGCCCAGGTCGGCCTCCAGGTCGAGGTCCAGCTCCAGCATTTCCTCCGGGTAGCCCGTCTGCGCAGCGACGATGGCCAGCACCCTGGCCGCGACCGGATCTCCGGCGGTTGGCGTTGGGGCGGCCGGCGCAGGCGCGGGCGCGAGCGCGGACGGCGCGGCGGCCAGATCGGGACGCATCTCGCGCACGAAGCCGATTACCTTTTCGAGCGTGTTGTAATCGCGCAGGTTGAGGTCGTCGCGACGCGGGATGTCGAAAGCCTCGCGCAGGGCGACGAAGGTCTCGGCCTGCTTGACGGTGTCGACGCCCAGGTCGGCTTCCAAATCCAGGTCGAGTTCCAGCATATCTTCCGGGTAGCCCGTCTGCGCGGCGACGATGGCCAGCACCTTATCCGCAATCGGGTCGCCGGCCGGCGCGGGGGCGGCCGGCGCGGGCGCAGCCACAGGCGCGGGCGCGGGGGCCGGGGCAGGCGACGGCGCAGCGGCCAGGTCAGGCCGCATGTCGCGCACGAAGCCGATCACCTTTTCGAGCGTGCTGTAGTCACGCAAGTTGAGGTCGTCGCGACGCGGGATGTCGAAAGCCTCGCGCAGGGCGACGAAGGTCTCGGCCTGCTTGACGGTGTCCACGCCCAGGTCGGCCTCCAGGTCGAGGTCCAGGTCGAGCATGTCCTCCGGATAGCCCGTTTGCGCGGCGACGATAGCGAGCACCTTCTCCGCAACCGGATCCCCGGCGTCCGCCGGCGCGGCGGCTGGCGGTCCGGCCGCGGGCGCAGGCGGGGGTGTAGGAGGCGGCGCGCTGGCGACCAGGTCGGGACGCATGGTTTTGACGAAGCCGATGACCTTTTCAAGCGTGCTGTAGTCGCGCAGGTTGAGGTCGTCGCGGCGCTGGATGGCGAAGGCTTCGCGCAGGGCGGCGAAGGTTTCGGCCTGCTTGACCGTGTCGATGCCCAGGTCGGCCTCCAGGTCTAGGTCCAGGTCGAGCATGTCGGCCGGGTAGCCGGTTTGGGAGGCGACCAGGTCAATCACCTGCTGGGCGACGGCGTCAACCACGGCGGCTTGCGGAACAGCGCCGCGGGCGACGGTGGGCGCGGATTCGGCCGTGGTGGTCGCCGACGGGGCCGTGGCGGGCCGTGGCGGGACCGTGGCGGGCGCAGGGGGCGTGGGTACGACGGCCGTCGCCGCGGGCGCAGGTTCAGGCTTGACCGGCGCGGCGGGCGGCGGCGGGGGCGCAACTATCACGGGCGCGGGCGCCGGCGCCACTTCCGGAATCGCCATGCGCGCGGGCTGCAAGACGGCCGTTTCCCCATCCGTCATCTCCACGCGCACCGCGGGGCCGGTACCGTAAATCCAGCGGCTGGGCGCGGGCGTATTGGGCGGATAACCCTGCGCCTTCACGCGCAGCACGCGCTTGACCACTTCCGTCTCCGCGCGGCTGTAGCCGCTAATGCCGGCCAGCCAGTGGTCGTACAGGCCGCGGTTGTCGATGCGCTCCAGGTTGCCCGGAATGCGGCGCGTGAGCGTCATTGCGATCTGGGAACCGAAGCCGGCCGCCAGATGCAGCGCGTACTTCACCGGGTAACGGCCGCCGCGACTCAAGTTCAGCCGCCCCAGTTCCGGGTCTACCTCGCGGAAGTTGGGCACGGGCGGCACAATGCCGTGTTCCAGAATCTTGACGGCAATCACGTCTTCCACGCCCACGCCCATCGGGTGGCCGGTAAAGCCCTTGGTGTTGGCGATGACGATGTCGCTGGCGGAGTCGCCAAAGGTTTCGCGCAGGGCCATAATTTCGGCCGCCGCGCTGCCGCCGCGCGCCGGGGTGTAGGTTTCGTGCGACATGAACACCGTCTGCGGCGCCATGGCGTAACGGCTGAGGCCAAAGCGACATTCGGCCGTTTTCACCAGGTTTTCCATGACGATGCCGATGTGGTTGACGTCCAGCCGCGTGCCGTGGAAGGCGCTGTTGCTCGTTTCGCTGCTGAGCAGCTCCACGATGCCGCGCATGCCGCGCTCGTGCAGGGCGTCCTCGCTCTCCACGACCAGGGCGCAGGCGCCCATGCCCAGGATGGTGCCGTGGCGGCGGCGGTCGAAGGGCAGCGCGGCGGCGTCCACGCGGTCAGAGGTGGTGGCGGCGCCGACGGCCAGAAAGCCTGCGCCGACCCACTCCATGAGCGCATCGCCGGTGACGTCATCGGCGCCGATCACGAGCACGCGCCGGCAGCGACCCTGGCGAATCCAATCCTCCGCCAGGGCGACGCCCTGCGCCGTGCTGGCGCAGGCGGCGTTGACGTGCGCGTTGGGGCCGCGCGCGCCGATGTACTGCGCAAACTGGCTGTGGCCCATGGTCAGGATGCGGAAAAGGAAGCGCCGGTCGAAGATGTACGGGTCTGCGTCAATCTCGCGCCGCAAATCGGCAATGCGCCGGTTGATCTCGTTGAGCGTGTTGGTATCGGTCGTGTAGCGCCGCAAATCCTCCAGCGCCTCAAGCTGATTCTGGCGCATCTGCCAGGTGTAGTAGCGATCAAACTCTTCGGCAAAGCGCGCGCCGCCGGGAAAAGCGCTGGCAAAGATGACGCCCGTTTCATCGCGCAGCGCCTCGGGCAGCACCCAGCGATCGGGCAGGAACTTGTGGGTCGTAGTGCGGCGGTAGGTTTGCACCAGCGGAATCCCGGCCTCGCGCAGCGCATCCAAACCGGCGGCCATGGCCAACTGGGTCGTAATATCCAGCGCCTCAATCAGCTTCTCGTCCACGCCGTACTCGGCCGCCAGGTCGAAGTATCCCGGCCGTCCGGCCAGCTTGATCACCTCGTCCGGATCGGTGATGGTTTGGAAGCTGCCGCTGCCGCCCTCGTCCTTGACCAGGCGCGTGATGCGCTTCTTGACCATCAGCTTGCGGAAGCGCTCCGGAATCAGGTCCACAAACTGCTCACCTTGCAGGATACGCAGGGCGTTGTCCGGGTCCATCACCGCTTTTTCGGCGCCGGGCAGCCCCAGGCCGGTTCCGCTGATGACGATGGAGCCTTGCGGGGAACGGCGCAGGGCGTTGGCGCAGGGCGTCGGCTGGCCCGCGGGCTGGTCGACCGGCTGGTCCATAGGCTGGCCGGCAAGCTGCTGCATCAGTTGTGCAAAGATCTGCGTTAGTTCATTCATATTGACTTGTCCGTCGCCGGGCGCCGCGTCCGGAGTAGGCGACGGCGCGGGGGCCGGGGCAGGCGCGGGGGCCGGAGCAGGTGTGGGCGCGGGGGCGGGTTGGCGCGCGGCCTGGGTGAGATCGGCCGTCGGCGCAACCTGATCTTCGCCCGTGTAACCGGCGGCGTAGAGGGCGCACAGCGCCTGGTTAAAGGTCGCCAGCGTGCCCGTCTTGGGATGGTTGGTGATGAGCGCCACGACGTCGCCCTTCTCGGCCAGCACGTCGCGGGCAAAGCCGCGCAGCGCGCGCTTGGGGCCGACTTCGATGAAGGTGCGCACGCCGGTTGTGTAAAGCGTCTCCAGCCCTTTCACCCACTGCACGGGCGAGGCGATCTGCTTTTCCAGCATATCCTTGATGGCCGTCACGGTTTGCGGGTAGAAGTCGCCCGTGACGTTGGCTACCAGCGGCAGATTGGGCGCGCGAATGTCCAGGCGATCCAGCACCTGGCGCAGCGGTCCGCTGGCGGGCGCGACGATGCTGGTGTGGAAGGCGTGGCTGACTGGCAGCAGCATGGCGCGGTAGCCGGCTTCCTCGAACAGCTTCACCGCCTGCTCCACGGGCGCGCTGGCGCCGCCGATGACGCACTGGCTCTGGCTGTTGATGTTGGCGGGCACGACGTAGCCGTCCACTTTGCTGAGCGTGGCTTCGACAACGTCGTAGGGGGCCAGCACGGCCGCCATTTTGCCCTTGTCGCCCACGTCGACGCGGCTCATTTCGCTGCCGCGTGCGGCGGCGGCCTCCAGCGCGTCGGCAAAGGGCATCACGCCGGCGGCAATCAGCGCCGCGTACTCGCCCAGCGAATGGCCCATGACCATATCGGGCTTGAAGCCGTAATCGGCCAGCAGCTTGTAGAGCGCCATGTCCAGCGTGAGCATGGCCGGCTGGGTGATTTCGGTCTGCATCAGCGCAAAGGTGGCCTGGTTGATGGCCACGCCGTCCTCGGGGTCGACGAAGATGTAGCCGGTGAGCGGCTTGCCCAGGATGGGCGTCATGACCTTGTCGGCTTCGGCGAAGACGGCCGCCACGGTGGGCGAGAGGTCGACCAGTTCGCGCCCCATGTTGGGGTATTGGCTGCCCTGCCCGGGGAAGAGGTAGGCGATTTTGCCGGGCGGACGGCCGCTACCGCGGAAGATGCCCTGCGCTTCAATCGCTTTCCAGGCCTGCGGATTGTCGAAGCCCATCACCTTGCGCGCCTTGTGCACGCGGTCGAGCAGTTCGGCGTGGTCGCCAAAGTCAATCACGAGCCGCTCGGCGGCCTGTACGTCGGCGAGATGGGGCAGCGCGTGCGGGGGCGTCCAGCCGCTTTCCACGCGCTCAACCGTCTCGTCGAGCTTGTCTTTCAACGTTTTGGGGCTGCCGGCGCTGATGGCCAGGATGCCGCGCAGGGGCGCCGGCCGCACGGCGGGCGCGGGCCGCGCGGCGGGGGCCGGAGCGCCAACGGGCTGGGAGACGGATTGGCCGCTGTTGGCGGGAACGGCCGTGGCAAAGCTGCGCGCGCTTTTCTGCGTGAGCAGGCCGGGCACGTACTCTTCCAGCACGATGTGGAAGTTGGTGCCGCCAAAGCCGTAGGCGCTGACGCCCGCGCGGCGCGGCGCGCCGTTGGTGGGCCGCCATTCCTGGGCCTCGTGCAGCAGGAAGAAGGGGCTGTGCTCAAAGTCGGCGCTGGGGTTGGGCGGATCGGCGTTGAGCGTGGGCGGCAGGATTTTGTGGTGCAGCGCCAGGGTCGCCTTGAGCAGTCCGGCCGCGCCGGCGCCAGCCTTCAGGTGGCCGATGTTGCTCTTAGCGGAGCCCAGGCCGATGCTGCGCCGCGGCGCTTTGCCGAAGACCTCGGTCAGGACCTCCAGTTCGACCACGTCGCCCACGCGTGTGCTGGTGCCGTGCGCCTCCACGAGCGTGGCCGTGGCCGGGTCGAGGCCGGCGTTGCGCCAGGCGCGCTCCATCGCCAGCCGTTGGCCGACCGGGTTGGGGGCCGTGATGCCTTTGCCCTTGCCGTCGCTGGCGCCGCCGACGCCGCGAATGACGGCGTAAATCGTGTCGCCGGTGCGCTCGGCGTCTTCCAGGCGCTTCAGCAAAAAGGCCGCCGAGCCCTCACCCATGACAAAGCCGTCGGCGCCTTCGCCAAAGGGGCGGCTGCCGGTGTTGCTCAGCGCGCCGATTTTGCAGAATTTCACGAAGGAGCTGACGCCCATGTTGCGGTCCACGCCGCCGGCCAGGACGGCGTCGACCTGGTGTTTGCTGAGCAGCTCGACGGCGGCGTTCACGGCCGCAAAGCTGGAGGCGCAGGCGGCGTCGGTGATGAAGTTGGGGCCGCGCAGGTTGAGCATGTTGGCGACGCGCCCGGAGACGATGTTGGGTAGTTCGCCGGGCATGGTGTCTTCGGTGATGGGCGGGATGACGGCATCGATGCGGGCATGCCACTGTTCCAGAATGGCGGCGCGCACGTCGGCGGGAAGCTGGCTAAACTCGTTTGCTTCAGACAGCGCGCGGGCAAATTCAGGAAAGACAATGCGCAGATGGGTGATGTAGTGCAGCTCGCCGCCCATGGCGGTGCCGAGGATGACGGCCGTGTTTTCCGTGTTCAGCGGCTTGTGCGGGTAGCCACAATCCGCCAGGGCGTCGGCCGCAATCGTGACCGCCCACTGCTGCCCCTCGTCCATCGATGCGGCGACCTTGGGGGGCATACGGAAGCGCTTCCAATCAAATTCAAAACCGCGCACCCAGCCGCCAATCTTGGCGTAGGTCTTATCGGGCGCCCTGGGATCGGGATCGTAATAGTCGGCCACGCTCCAGCGCTCCGGCGGCACTTCGGTAATGCTGTAGCGCTTGTGCATCATGTTGTCCCAGAAAGCCGCCACGCCGGGCGCGTCGGGCAGTATGGCGCCCAGCCCCACAATGGCGACGGCCTGCTCTTCAGTTGTGTGCATGTGTAACCTCACTGGATTGCAAATGGCATTATGCACTGGGAATTGTGGCGGTACTCGCAAGCTGCCGTACCGAGACGCCCCCATCCACAATTCTCAATTCACAATGGATCTTTTCAACAGGTAGAAGTTCAACTTCTTGCAGAAGTTGTAATTTCTTTATCTTCTATTTAAATGCTTCGTTCAACTTATCGCGCGCAAAGTCCATGTCGGCAATCAGACCCGCCTGCGCCTGGTAGATGGCCGGCAGGTTGAGCGAATTGGCCAGATTGGGGTCGCTTTGTCCCGCGCCGATCGCCCAGCGCAGCCCCTCCGTTGCCACCTTGAGCGCCGCGTCGCGCGCGTGGATGCGCGCCAGCGCCTGGCGCGTGGGCGTGTCCAGCGGAATGGCCTCGGTGGGGTGGGATTGGACGCGCTCGGCGAAGATGGCGGCCGTTTCGGTGTAGGCGATCAGTTCACCCAGGCGGAACAAGACGTGCTGGTTGCGCGTGAGGCGGTCCAGCCGGCAGCGCTCCAGGATAACCGCCAGAGCGCGCATGGCCAGGGCAGCCGCGGCGGCGCCGTTGTGTGGTTCGCGGGGGTGCAGTTGCTCCAGCCGCGCCGCCCAGTCATTGTAGAAAGCGCCGCGCGTCTTGAGGTGCTGCTGCCAGCGGTCGCGCGCAATGGTCCACTCCATGATTTCGGAGGTGCCCTCGTAAATGGTGGTGATGCGCACGTCGCGCTTAATCTTTTCCACCATGTATTCCTTGGTATAGCCGTAGCCGCCCAGCGCCTGGATGGCGTCTTCGGCCGTTTTGTTGCCGGCCTCGGTACCCAGGTATTTGGCCACGGCGCCCTCGGTTTGCAGCCCGTGGTCGCCGCCGTCCAACTGCTCGGCGACCCACTCAATGTAGGCGCGGGCCGCTTCGAGCCGCACGGCGTTGGGGACGATCAGCTTGTGGGTATAGCCCTGCTTGTGGTCGAGCGTGTCGCCGGCCTGCACGCGCTCGTGCGAGTAGCGGATGGCGCGCCGCAGCGCCTCCCAGCCGGCCCCCATGCCAAAGGTGCCGACCATCAGGCGCGTGTAGCCGAAGACGGCCTGCGCCTCGGCCAGCCCGTTGCCTTCCTGCAGGCCCACCAGGTTTTCGATGGGTACAAAAACGTCCTCCAGGAAGAGGGCGGCGGTGTTGCTGGCGCGAATGCCGTGCTTGTCTTCGGGTTTGCCGCAGCTAAAGCCCGCGGCGCCGCGCTCGACGATGAACCAGGAGGGTCCGCCAGGAGCGAGCGCCAGAATGGAGTAGAGGTCGGCCACGCTGCCGTTGCTGATCCACTGCTTTTGGCCGTTGATCTTGTAGCCGATGAGGGCGCCGTTTTCGCGCACCGGCTCGGCTTTAGTCTGCATGGCGCCCAGGTCGCTGCCGGCCTGGGGCTCGGTGGCGCCGTAGGCCATCAGCAGCGATTCTTCGGCGATACGGCCGAACCAGCGCGCCTTCTGCTCCGGGGTTGCGCCGACGCGAATGGGGTCCGAGCCGAGGAAGGTGGCGAGCACGCCGGTCGCAATGCCCAGGTCAATCGCAGCCATCAGTTCGGAAATACGATAAATATCGTAGGCGCCGCCGCCCAGCCCGTCGTATGCTTCGGGGATAAAGAGCAGGTGCAGCCCAAGCTGGCCGGGATCATATAATTCTTGCAGAACTTCGTGGGGAAAGCGGTCGTTGTGGTCCAATTCCAATAAGTACTCCAGCGTTAATTTACGCTCGGCGTACTTTTTAAGCGTGTCTAGAATCATGTCACGCGTTTCTTTGTCGAGTCCACTCATATGATTCTCCTTCAGAAAAGTGCAATTGGGTTATTTATCATTTGAGAAAAATTCACAAATAGATCTGGGAAAAAGTCGAACTGTGAAATCTTTCACATTTTAAAGCGCAAGCAGCATTAAAGAGAGTGACAGACGTCATGTAATTTGTATGCAAAAAGCATAATGCAATGTGTCATGTGGGCCTTTCCGGTGCTAGCCGGCGCCGTTTGTCGCAGTTGAAGTGTGAGCGAAAACCGTTATTGAAGTTTGCACGTCATTACCGGGCAATCCGGTAATTGCAATTTTGCACACGCGGCGCGTGTTTTTCGTTGGTCCAGGCAAAGCCAGTATAAGCCGGACGTTACCTGAGCGCCAGAATTATAGCGACTATGCGTGCGCAAGGCTACACCATTTTGGGTTGCAGGACGACAGATTCTCAATCATTACGGGATTTCGGGGTTGCGCCGGCGTTTGCTGGAGGCCGGGAAGTGGGAGAGGTCTGGGAATGCCCCTGCCAGGACTCGAACCTGGGCGCCTGGCTTCGGAGGCCAGAGCTCTATCCTCTGAGCTACAGGGGCATATAGGCGGATTTTGCCATAAGGGGGGGGAGAAGTCAAGCGGGTGGCGAGGAGCGAGGAGCGAGGGCGCGCCCGCCTGGGCGTTCCCGCCTGGGCGGCGGCAGATTCGTCATGGTGAGGGCGGGATGAAAGCGCGGTGGGAATTGGGTATACTGGACAGCAAATGAAGCGTGGAACATGTGGAGCAGGGTGATTTGATGATTTTGCCAGGCCGGAGGCGTTGTGGCTGATTGGGCGCGGCGCTGGCGGACGCTGCGGCGGCTTGCGTGGGCGGAGCGGCTGCTGATTGGGCGCGGCTGGAGCGAGCTGTGGGGGATCA